>ERZ869909.601-NODE-601-length-38627-cov-4.289598_pt1 | contig 38627 bp, 38 predicted proteins | sample MGYA00520892_ERZ869909 | MGnify/ENA primary metagenome ERZ869909 (study PRJEB32215, sample SAMEA104723947) | bioreactor metagenome | biome: bioreactor; feature: anaerobic bioreactor; material: water | place: China | collected 2015-03-12 ...
CTCAGTGAAGCTGCGACTTATTTTCGCCACACAGAACACGACAGCAGCGATAAGTTTTTACTCGAGCTCAAACAAGACTGCCTTGCAACCGCAGGCGCTGGTGCGTTATCCACGTATGCGCGGCAGCTCGAACTTGCAGCTCAATCCATGGACGAAGCCTCGGTAAGCACCATTCATGGTTGGTGTCAGAAAATGCTCACCGAGCATGCATTTGCCAGCGGCAGTTTATTTGACCAAGACGTCGAAACGGACGAAGAAGAATTGCAGCTTGCGGCAGCAGAGGACTATTTCCGGCATTTTGTTTATGGCCTTGCCCCTGAACTCGCGGAACAAGTTTTAGCTATTTTGGATACACCAGAGCGCCTACTGCGCAAAGTGGGCCGGCAACTCATCGATAGTCAGCAAGGCTCGAGCACGGCAAATTTCCCGTCACTGGTCGACACTTATCGTCAGGCCGAAAGTGAAAATTTAGCGGCGGTCACTGACTATCGCGACAAATATCGAACCATTGCAGCCCGTGTCTATGAAGCGATTATGGCCCTGCCAGATAGCGGCAATAAAGGCCGCAAAAACGCAGCGCAAGCTCTGCATGCTTGGGTTACTGGCGAGGTAGCGCAACTGTCTCTTGGCAGTGATTTAAAATACCTAAAACCGGCAGATATCGAGAAGAAATTAGCCGGGGCAGCGCCAGATGGTCTCGCTATACTGAATGAATTGCCCGCTGACTACGCAGCATTAAAGGGCTTAAGTGCTAAATTTGAGTCCATGGTGCTCTTGCATGCTCGCGACTATTTGCATGGCCGCATTAATGAGCTGAAATTGCGAGCTGCGGTAATGGGGCATAACGACATGCTCACCCGTTTACGCGACGCTTTGCGTGGGCCAAACGGTGCCGATTTAGCAGCGACTATTCGGCAACAATATCCCATTGCCTTGGTCGATGAGTTCCAAGACACCGACCCCATTCAGTACGAGATTTTCGACCGTATCTACGGTATTGCCGACAATGACGTTAGCACAGGGATCTTTTTAATCGGCGACCCAAAGCAGGCGATTTACAGCTTTCGAAATGCCGATATTTTTACCTACTTGCAAGCCCGTGAAGCAACTGCGGGGCGTCATTACACGTTAGCAACTAACTTCCGCTCTTCTCACAACATGGTTGCAGCAATCAATGACTTATTTGCCCGTAGCGAGAACAATAGCGAGCGCGGTGCCTTTTTATACCCAGACATTCCGTTTCAGCCAGTTGCGGCCAATGGCCAAAAGCGCGAATTTCGTGGCTTAGACGGGGAACCGGCAGCAGCATTGCAATGGCAAATTGGCAGCGAGCCAGTAAAAACCAAAGGCGACTATCAGCGCCCAGCTGCAAATTATCATGCCAATCTAATCGCTCAATTACTGAACAGTGAGCGCGCAGGTTTTTATCAGCAAGACGGTCAGCGTACAGCGGTGCAACCAAGCGACATCGCTGTGTTAGTGGGTAATGCTAGCGAAGCACGGTTAATTCGTCGTGAGTTGTCACTTCGCGGTATTCGCAGCGTGTATTTGTCGGAAAGTGACTCTGTGTATGCACAGGCGGTCGCTAAAGACCTGCTGTTGATTATTCAAGCTTGTGCGCAGCCGCGTGACCCGCAACGCGTTCGCGCCGCCATTGCCTGTCGGTTGCTGCAGTTACCACTGGCCGAATTGGTGTTATTGCAAGAAGACGAGCAGCGTTGGGAAGCGATGGTGGATCGTTTCGATGGCTACCATCAGCTCTGGGAAAAGCGCGGTGTGCTGGCACTGTTGCATCGCATTTTGCACGAGTTTGCAGTACCGAAATACCTACTCGCCAATCAACGCGATGGAGAACGACAGCTAGCCGATGTGCTGCACATAGCCGAGCTATTACAACAAGTGAGCGCAGCGCTCGACGGCATGGCCAGTCTCGAGGATTACTTTGCTGAGCAAGTTCATGAGTTTAGCTATAGCGGAGGCTTTGGCAGCAGCGGCAAACGCACCAATGCTGAGTCGTTACAGTTGCGCCTCGAAAGCGACCAAGCACTGGTGAAGGTGGTCACTTATCATAAATCGAAAGGGTTACAGTACCCTTTGGTATTCATGCCGTTTGCAGCGTACACCACAACCGAACAGCACCGAATACACTTCCCGAAGAGCTATCATGACGAGCAACGCCAGCGCCAAGTGGCGTGGGACAAGTCAAACGCCGACGCCGTGCAGCGCATTAGCGATGAAATTCTCGCCGAAGATCTGCGCAAAATGTACGTGGCACTCACCCGCGCGGAATTCGCGACCTTCGTGACCTTACAAGCGGTTGGCGACCCGAATGTCAATCCGCTGTTTTACCTCTTATATGGCGCCGGTGAAAAACGCAAAGTGGCGGATTACACCACGGTCTTTACCGATGCCGAAGCAGCTTGGAAGCAGGTGCATACAGCGATTCAGTCAATGCCTTATGAAACGCGTATCAGCTATACCGCACCGATACCAAGCGCACAAAATTTGCAGGCGGCTAAGTTACCGCAGGATCATCGCCTCGAGCGTTGGTGGCTAGCAAGTTACAGTGCCTTGCAGGCGGGCGTGGAAATGCATGCACCGCAAACCACGTTAGAAATGAACGTGCTAGAAGAAGCGCGTGCAGCTGACGTGGCGCAAGGCGACGAAACAGAAACCAACGCAATGCCTGAGCAGCGCACTGAGTTCGCCGATCATATTCATCAACTTCCGAAAGGCGCAGGCCCGGGAACCTTTTTGCACAATATTCTCGAAGATGCCGCAGAGCGTGGCTTTGCTGAGGTTGCCCACGACGAACAAGCTCGCACGGAGTTAATTCAGCGGCGTTGTCGTAGTGATTTTTGGCAGCCTTATGCGCAACAACTGCAGGAGTGGCTGGGCGTGTACTTGCAGAGTGACTTCCCGCTGAGTGCCGAAGGGCTAAGCGTGCGACTTGCGGACTTAACTGTTTACAAAGCCGAGCCGGAGTTTTGGTTCCCGGCTCACGGGGTTGACGTGTTGCAGCTTGACCAACTCGTCGCAAGCCAGATTCAACCACAATATGCACGGCCTAAACTCGAGAAGAACATCCTCAACGGCATGTTGAAAGGCTTTATTGACTTAGTTTTCGAGTATCAAGGCAAGTATTACGTGGCCGATTACAAGTCAAACTGGCTCGGCGAAGACGACAGTGCTTATCATTTTGCCGCCCTGCGGGAGAAAATTCTGGCCAGTCGCTACGACATGCAATACGTCATTTACACCTATGCATTGCACAAGCTGTTGCAAGTGCGCTTGGGGGCCAACTACCGTTATGAAGAGCATGTCGGCGGGGTGGTGTATTTGTTCTTGCGTGGTCATCGCGCTGACAGCCGCGGTGCGTTCTATGACCAAGTGCCTTTGGCGTTAATTGAACAACTTGACGAATTATTTATGGGTTCATCCGAACCCGTTGCATTCAATTCGGGCTCAGTCCAATCAAACGAACAGGAAGTTGCCCATGACTAAACTGGATATTTCATTGGCAGATGCATTAGCCGCGTGGCAAGAACAAGGCTGGCTACGCCCACTCGACCGCAGTTTGGCGATGATGTTACTGCGCCAAGGTGCGAGTGATTTTGAAGCCTTGATGGCCGCCTTGGTTTCGCACCAAATCGGGCGCGGGCACACCTGTTTGTCATTGGTTGAGCTAGCCACCGATCCACAGCGCACGCTCGACATCCCTCCAGCGCAGTGGGAAGCCCGAAATGCTTATTTAATGCACAGCTCAGCTTTGATGAAAAACTTATTAAAACCAACCGAGCTGTTGTGTCAGGTACTTGGTGAAAATGACCTCAAGCAATTATCAACGCGTTGGCTCGAGCAAGCGCGCCAGGGGCAAACCTGTGCTTGGCAACCCGAGCAAAAAGCCACAGGGCTGCACCCACTGGTGTATGACGAACACACGCAGCTGCTCTTTTTGCGCCGCTATTGGTCGTACGAACAACGCATTAATCATTGGCTCTACGAGCGGATGCAACGGTCAGCCGAGCAAGTCGATGCAGCAACGATAAAGGCAATCGTCGAGCGACTGATTCCTGATGTGACCGAGCATCCAAGTTGGCAGCGGATAGCCTGTGCGAATGCCGCACAACAAAGTTTTAGTGTGATTACCGGTGGCCCGGGAACTGGCAAAACTTATACCGTGCTGCGTGTTTTGGCGACCTTGTCGGAATTGCACCGTGTCACCGCACCGGAACGAACCCTGCGGATTGCCCTAGCGGCGCCAACCGGAAAAGCTGCAGCGCGCATGCAAGAATCGATAAGTCAGTCGTTGCAAGAAACCCAATCTGACGAATTTAATCAGCTGCAAACAATTTTGCCAGCAAAAGCATCGACCTTACATCGCTTGCTCGGCTCGCAGCGCAATAGCCGCTATTTCCGTCATCATCGAGGTATGCCGCTACCTTACGATGTGGTGGTGATTGACGAAGCGTCGATGATCGACACCGAAATGTTCGATGCGTTGTTAGACGCCTTAGCCCCGAGTACACGCTTAATTCTCCTTGGTGACAAAGACCAGCTTGCGCCAGTTGAAGCGGGGTCGATACTCGCAGCGCTCTGTCAGGGTGCCGAGCAGGGTGGTTACAGCGCTTCCCACTGGCAATGGTTACAAGCTGCCAGTGGCGAACCGCTGCCAGCAGAAACACAAACGGCGGGCTCACAGACACGCTTAGATCATGTCGTGATGCTGCGTAAATCCATGCGCTTTAGCGGCGCGATTGCGGATTTAGCAATGGCCGTCAACGCCTGTGATGTGGAAGCTGCGAATGCAGTGTTAGCGGCTCATGCGGCAATGCCGTCTTCTCCCGTGCAAGTGGTGGAAACTCGGCAGCCACAGAATGCAGCGGTTGCCGCAAACTGGCTCTCGCTGCAACTGCTGAGTGGCTACGATAACTTTGTAAAAGCGTGTGGCGAAACTCCGTCACCAGAGGAAACCGATACATGGGCGTTGCGTGTGCTGTCGGCATACGGCGAGTTTCAGTTTCTCACCGCTTTGCGGGCGGGACCCTATGGCCAAAAAGCCGTAAACACAGCGGTAGCAGGACACTTTGGCCAAACGCCGGATCACTGGTATCACGGCCGACCGGTCATGGTGACGGCCAATGATTACAGTTTAAGCCTGAATAATGGTGATATTGGTATTGCCCTGAACCATCCAGAATCAGGTTTGCTCAAGGTCGTATTCCCTGGCAAGGAGCCTGGTACGGTGCGATGGGTATTACCAAGCCGATTGGCGCAAGTAGAAACGGTTTACGCCATGACCGTACATAAGTCACAAGGCTCGGAGTTTGCCCACGCGGTGCTGGTGCTGCCTGACCGCAGCTCGCCAGTGTTGACCAAAGAGCTGATTTACACTGGCATTACCCGTGCGAAAAAGCAGCTAACTTTAGTTATTCCAAACCAGCAGGTGTGGCGGCAAGCTCTGCAGCAGCGGATTGAGCGTCTCGGTGGACTGTTCGGTCGGTGATCAGCTTGAGTATTCTTGCTGGTATGTTCGTGCTTGCTCATGACAGCTTCATGAAGTGCGTTGATTTGTTAGATAACACTGGTCTTTTCGTGAGCAATTTCGTAACTTGAATTGTTAGTGGTCAAACCTCATAACAGGTGAGTGTATATTTGTTTAAAGATGATTATTCTGAATCAACGCAATTTTTAGAGCTTATCGCCAGTGATTAACCAGACCTTAAACCCGCAACAGCTGCAGTACTTTTTTGAGCAGTTGTGGAAGCAGTCGTTGAATCCAATTTGGGTATGTAAAGTTGTGCCAAATGACTTCGAAATGGTCAGTGCTAACGAGGCGGCCATGCGCGTGGATGCGAACCAGATCCCAGGCGCTTTAATCAGCGAAATTCTCGAAAAAGGCGGCCACGCACCGGAGTTAATTTCTGGGTATTTTGCTTGTTTGGAAACCAAGCAAATGGTCGAGTTTGAGCAACGGCCTTGGGTTAACGGTAAAGAGTATCTGTACCGAACATTGCTGGTGCCGATCATCAATGAACATGGCGAAATTACTCATATTTGGGGTACCGCGCATAATTTAACTGACTTTTTGGACCCACAAAAAGAGCTTCTGGCTATTAACCAAATTCTCGAAACCAAAATTACCGAGCGTACCAAGCAATTGCGCGACGCTATGGAAAAGCTTGAGCAACTGTCGGACACCGACGAACTGACGGGGTTGGCCAATCGCCGGCATTTTAATCGTCACTTACACGCGCTCATGAACGCCGGCCGTCCTTTTGCCATACTGTTTATCGACATTGATTATTTCAAGCGATACAACGATCACTTTGGCCATCAGGCGGGTGACGCATGTCTGCGGCAAGTAGCTGAGTGTTTGCAGCAGTTTCAGCGTCAACCTGACGACTTGCTGTCACGTTATGGTGGTGAAGAGTTTGTCATGCTTTTACCGGATTGCCCCCTTCATGAGGCCAAAGAAATCGCTGATGCGATGCGTTCTGCGATACATGACAAGCGCATTCCGCATCCAACAAATCGAGTGCCCAATGTGGATTATTTAACGATTAGCGTTGGCCTAACCCTTTCACCAGCGGGAAATCATGATCCGGATACCGTGCTGAAAGCAGCGGATGACGCACTTTATGAGGCGAAGGAAACTGGGCGCGATCGCGTTTATATGATTGAGCTGACTTCGAATTAACGACGGTGGGCTTGCCACCACCCATACAGCGCCAATAATGCATTGACCTGATACACCATAGTTTGAATCGCGAATATCACATTGTTATTGGCGAGGTTCACCGCGAGCCAAACGAAGTTAACGATAATCCACAGTAGCCAGCTCATCGAATAGCGCAAGATCATCGTGGTTTGAGCGGTCACCCCGAGTACAAACGCAAGCACGTTAATTTGGTACCAAGAGATATCGAGGCCGAGCAGCGACAGCGCTGTGTCGGTGTCAGCGCCAATAAAACTGTACTGCTGCAACTGCGCGTTTAACCACGGAAAAATTGCCAAGCCAATGGCGATAAATACCCCAGTGATCAGCCATACGGAAAGACCTGCTTGGCGCGGTTGCATATCACCATTGGCGTCTTGATTGCGTCGCCAGTCAAATAAAGCGTACAAGTGAGTGAGAAAATAGAACAGTGGCGCAAGCATGAGGCCGGTGGCACCGCTGCGTCCTTGCACCATACTTTCACCTAGGTTGGCCAACATGCCCAAGCCGTTGCCGGCTTTGTTCTTGCGAAACGCGAGGGCAAGCACACAGACTAAGCCAATGATGGCAACCATGAGCATGATAAGGTCAAAGGTGCCGCGGTCGGTACTCAGCCAAAAACCAGCACTGAGCGCAATGACACCGCAACTAAACCAGATCACCGCCCAAGGGCGCGCCCATTCGTTAAGTAACTTGTCGAGCAGCTGCATGTTCAGTCCTTTTTACCAAGGTGTGGCTACACGTCGATACAGACATACTTAAGTTCGGTGTATTCATCCAAACCTTGATGGCCGCCTTCACGGCCCATACCGGACGCTTTGACCCCACCAAACGGTGCGGTGGCATTGGAAATTAGGCCGGTATTGACCCCAACCATGCCCGCTTCAATGCCTTCGGCAACTCGGCGAATACGGCCAGCGTCACGCGCATAAAAATAAGCAGCGAGACCAAACTCTGAGGCATTGGCGTATCCTAATGCTTCCTCTTCGCTGTCAAAAGGAATCAGTGGCACGACCGGGCCGAACGTTTCTTCTTTGGTGCAAAGCATGTCGGGCGTACCGTTGCTTAACACAGTCGGTTGGAACCATGTGCCGCCAAGCTCATGACGAGCACCACCGTATACCACTTCAGCGCCATGCTGTTTAGCGTCAGCAATGTGTTTCTCTACTTTTTCAACGGCTTTTTCTGAAATCAGCGGACCAATGGTGACGCCGTCGTCAAAGCCGTTACCAACGTTCAGAGCTCGCACTTTTTCGAGTAGTTTTTGGGTGAATGCATCGGCAATTGAGCGCTGGACATAGACGCGGTTGGCGCAGACGCAGGTTTGTCCCGCGTTGCGGAATTTACTGTCGATTAAACCTTGCGCCGCTTTGTCGAGATCGGCGTCGTCAAAGACAATAAACGGGGCATTACCGCCAAGCTCAAGGGAAATACGTTTCAGGGTGGGCGCGGACGCAGCCATCAGTGTCGCGCCAACGGCCGTCGAGCCGGTGAAGCTAATCTTGCGCACCAACTCGCTACTGGTAAAGGCTTCGCCAATGGTTTTGGCATCGCCCGTGACCACACTAAACACGCCATTCGGCACACCGGCCTCTTGCGCCAGCGCGGCCAAGGCAAGCGCAGTCAAAGGTGTTTCCGAGGCGGGTTTAACCACAATCGTGCAGCCTACCGCTAATGCGGGTGCAACTTTACGGGTAATCATTGCCGCAGGAAAATTCCACGGGGTAATCGCAGCACAGACGCCCACGGGTTCGCGGGTGACAATAATGCGTTGGCTTGCGGTTAAGCCAGGAATTGTCTCGCCATAACTGCGACGTGCTTCTTCGGCAAACCATTCGATGTAGCTTGCGGCGTAGGCAATCTCGCCCTTGGCTTCAGCGACCGGCTTACCTTGCTCGAGCGTCATCAGCTCACCTAAGGCTTGCTGGTTTTCCATTACGAGCGCATGCCAGCGTTTCAGTACTTGCGCGCGCTCGGCCGCTGTTTTTTGCCGCCACGCTGGCAGAGCGGTGGCTGCTGCCTGAATCGCATGTTCGGTTTCGGTCGCACCACAATTGGGCACGTGGGCGATAACTTCTTGTGTGGCTGGGTTGGTGACAGCAATTGTTTTCCCGCTGTCTGCGGATCGCCATTCGCCGTTAATCAAGCACTGCTCATAAATGAATTTGCGCAGGTTCGGTCGAATGTCGCTCATGCTGCCACCTCCTCGTTAGTCTTTTGGTTTTTGTTCTTTTGAAAAATTGAGTCCTGTCATACTTTCTAACACGCCATCGCGTTTAATTAAACCGTGATGCAGTGCCGCGCCGATGTGCACCAGCACAAGGAGAATGAGCCCCCAGGCAATGAGCGCATGCATTTCCCGAAGAAAACCATACAGCTCCATGCTAATCGGTGTGATATTCGGCAAGGTAAACCAACCAAACACCGATACCGGACGACCTGCCGCGCTTTGCATGAGGTAACCCGATAACGGCATCGCGAACATCGCCGCATATAAAAAGAAATGCGACAACTGTGCGATGCGTTGTTGCCAATGCGGCACCGAGGCAGGTAAGTCCGGCTGCTGCTGACTTAAGCGCAGCGCAAGGCGAATAATCGCCAGTAGCAGCGCCATAACCCCAAACGACTTGTGCAGTGACAGCAGGGTGAGATGCCATGGCTCTAGGCTCTGCACCATGGCTAATCCAGCGAACAACAACGAAATCAGTAGCAGTGCCATGGCCCAGTGAATGATTCGAGCAGCAAGGCTATACGTAGTAATAGTCGACATTAGCGTTACTCCATTCCTTGCTGGTAAAAGTGCTCACGTGCGCGGCGGCGGTATGATTCAGCATACACCGACGAGCGTGCCTGTAAGATTTGATCATTGGTGGCAGCCATACCTGCCGGTAATACGAGCGGATCAAAATTAATGCCGTTACATAAGCCTTCGGACTGATCAGTTGCGCTGTGAATGACGATTTGCCCGGCAACGACTTGTTGGCGGTCAGCCGGCCAACGCACGGTTGGGTCATTTTCATCATCCGCATCGGTAGCTAAGGTAAAGACCAAGTCATACACCACAGGTGCGACGTCTAAGCGCGCCATAAACTCGTTTTGCAGCGCGTTCGGGTCATCGCGATCACCTTCAAAGCCGCGGCCGTGTGACTCAGCTTGCGGCACAGCTGCCCAACGTACCGCTTGACGCTGACGGCCATTAACAAGGTAAAAAGCGTTGATGCTGTTGTAGGTTTCAGTCGCATAGCTCTCCGTTGCCGTGTACGACGCTTGCCACTCTCGTGCCGCTTGTGTCTCTGGGTGTGCTTCTAAAAAGGCGGCAACACGTTCAGGATTTGGCCGACCGGTTTCTGGATCCGGTCGAAAGGCATTCATTTGTTCGAAAAATGCTTGGCCGGTACGCACAGGCATCACCGGCGGCGTGTTCATCGCCGTTTGCCAACGAAGATTGGCTTTGTCGCCGATACTTAACGCCAAGCTGCGCACGCCTGACGCTAAGTCAGGTGCGGTCGGATTGCCACCACCAATCGAAATGCGACCGACAAACGGCGTCGCTCCTGACTGAAAGATCGTGGCGCTAGAATAGGCGCTTAATTCACCATTGGCGACGAACTCACCGGCCAAACAAAAGCCCTTGGCATGAGCACGACGAAAACCTAGGTGGGGGTTACCGCCTTCTTGGAAATCAACAAATTGTTGAGCGGTGACGCGACCTTGGCCAAGGCCGTTGGCGACGCCATAAAACAAAAGTGCAAGTCCGCCGACTGCAACAGCAATAATGCCGTAACGCAGCGCGAGGGATGAGGAAGGTTGCTGAGCCATGTGGATGTCCTGTGTGGTTAATCGTTGACTAACTGAAGCACTACAAGGTTTTTGACCGAATCGATCACCGCAACGACCTATTCGTTCGAAACAAAGTTTTACAATGTATAGTTTGTGAACAATGTGTGATTGACTAAGCTTAAACCTGATTCTTACCGATTGAAACTAATGACGTTAAAATTCATCAAGGACTGTGTTATGAAAACTCGTTTCTTAGGACTTTTGTTTGTCGCTGCTGTCTTTACCGCTGGAACGTTCAACACGAGCGCCCAAGGGCAAACGCTAAACGAATTGTGCACCACTGCTGAATGCCAAGATCTTGTCAAAGGTTTTGAGCGCTATGCCCAACATGGCAATACCCATTCGATGGTGTTTCTTGCACTGGCTTATGCCAATGGCGAAGTGGTTGAGCAGGACCATCGCAAAGCGAGCATGTGGATCCGCGAGTCGGTGCGCTTACGCTCGCCTCTCGGCGCTTATGTGAAGGCTCAGTGGCTACGTCAGGGCTTCGTCTTTGAACAAGATGAAGAACGTGCCGAATGGCTGATTGACCGTGCAATTGCTGGCGGTTTTGCTGTCGCGATGTACGATCGCGCCGTGCGCTTATTGCACGACCCAGAGCGAATGCAAGAAGGTGCTGATTTACTTGAGGAAGCGGCAGATTTAGGTTTACCAAATGCACGCTATTTATTCGCTTTGTTGCTTGAGCATGGCGAAGTGTACGAACAAGATCTCGTAACTGCAGGATTGTTTTATCGCGAACTTGCCGTTGAAGGCTTCCGCGATTCCCGCCAGCGCTTAGAAACTGTGATTGGTCAGGTCGAGCGTTCATCATTGGAAGACGTGCAGACGGTTGTGGCGCAGCTCCGAGCGTATGACGACATGGAAGTGATTACCGTATACGGTCGTTATGGCAGCTTTGATGATCACCTTGCGTCGATTAATGCCAGTGTTCGCGACCGTTTCCAGCAAAAACCAACCGGAACACGCATGCGCCGTGCGCGCCCTTGTGAGGAGACTGTGGGTTGCCGCGTAGTGTTCAGCCGTGACTCGGGTGACGTGCCTTTTACCACCCTAGCAGGTGCCTTAGGCCTCCCAAACGGAATGTGATGTAAACGCTCTGCAGACGCGGAATCACACTTTTATGCGCATAAAAATGTAAAAAGCAACACTTTTATGCGCATAAAAGTGTAAGTTGAGTTATAGTGAGTTGTGGTTAACGACTTCACAGGCAGGTAAAAATCATGCAGCGGACTATACTCAGCGCTCTAATGTCCTGGAAGCAGCAGGCTTCCCGCAAACCGTTATTAATCGATGGAGCGAGGCAAACGGGTAAAACTTATTTGCTGCAAGACTTATTTGGCAAGAGCTTTGCCAATATCCTGCGTATCGATTTTCTCGAGAACCCTGCGTACAAAGAAGCTTTTGATGGCTCCCTATCACCTGACGATCTGCTCATGAATATTGAGCTGTTGACCAATCAGACCTTTAATCCAAGCACTGATTTGTTGATTCTTGATGAAATTGGGGAGTGTGAACGAGCGGTGACGTCATTGAAGTATTTTGCGGAACAAGCACCTTCATACTTTATTGCGGCTAGCGGCTCGAACATTGGTTTATTAAACACGTTTCCGGTTGGAAAGGTAGAACAGTACAATTTACGTCCATTAACCTTCCAAGAATTTATTTATGCTTCGCAGGAGCCGGCGCTGATTAAAGTCTTTGATAGCCAGACAAACACAGCGTCAGCGCATACTCGATTAATGGATAAACTGACCGATTACTTTTTCACTGGGGGTATGCCGGAAGCGGTTGCTGCTTGGTATCAGTCGAAAGAATTAAGTATTTTGGAGCGTGTTGAAAAAGTAACGAAAATTCACGCTGATCTAGTTGCTGGCTATCGTCGAGATTTTGGTAAGTACTCGGGTAAAGTGGATGCGGCCTTAATTGAATCAGTGTTCAATAGCATCCCAGCACAACTGTCACAAGTCAGCGACGAATCTGTAAAGCGTTTTAAATTCAAGCATGTGCATGAGCGTAAATCACGTTACAGTGAGTTTGCAACCGCCATCCATTGGCTCCAGTGTTGTCGTTTGGCCTTGGCAAATTATCCCATTGAAGGTCAGCCAAAATCGCCTCTGGCTGCCTACAAAAAGGAAAACATGGTCAAGCTGTTTCTATTTGATGTCGGGCTGCTGAATCATATGCTCGGCACGAGTTATAAAGAGATTAAGCAACAGAGCTATGAATACAAGGGTTATGTTGCCGAAAACTTTGTTCAGCAAGAACTTACCGCTATTGGCATTGAACCGAGTTATTCATGGAATGACGCTAGAGCGGAAATAGAATTTCTTTTAAGCACCGACGAAGGGGATATCGTTCCCGTTGAAGTAAAAAGCGGTAAACGTACGCGAGCTAAATCGTTGACGTCTTATATTGAAAAATGTGCGCCGCGCAAAACGTTCAAATTGACAGGAACTCAAGGCTCTTCCGTCCTTGAGCAAACAAATATTGTCATGCCTTTATATTTTACTCAGTACGTACCACAGCGGTGGTAACACAGTCTTGACTGTTTGTCGGGTATTCTTGGCATGTCTACTGGCATATAAACGGATAGCACTCACCTAATCGAGGATGAGCGAGCCATCGGTATAATCGAAGATAATGCGCATTTGATTAACGCCATCAATGCTCACCGCTCTCGCAATGATTCCGGCGAAACCACGATCTTTGCGGAAGAATACGTCATTCATGAATAGCTCGATGTCGTCTCTGTCGTGGTAACCTACTTTTGCGAAACACACGCGATTGTTGCAGGTGAAATCTTCCAGATAGACGTCGTTTTTATGCAACTGTTCAGAGTCTCGAAATATATCTTGGTATTTTGCTTCCACTTCATACGATTCTGAATTTCTGTCAATTTGGCGTGCATATTCGAATAGATTATCGAAATCCCGGCTGAGCATGTAATGTTCTGCAGTCGCACTGCTCAATCCTTGTGGGGGAGATAATTTTGCAAACTCAGCTTCGATCAGATCGCTTGTACTTGCTTGCGTTGTGCTGTCGGCAGATAAGTTTGTTGAGGTCGCCTCTGGGCTTTGATCGCTGTCAGTGACTGAACTCTCCGAATTGCCCGCAAACGCACCGGCGTGTTTGTCTGAAATGTCAGCACTCTTGTTCTGCGCTTGTGTACTTGCATGTTGTGATGTCGAATCGCCGCTGATGCGTGGAGCTTGCTCTGAGTTGCCAAAAATAAAATAAGCGAACGCTGCCGCTATGACTGTGATTGCAATGATCAAGAGCTTCCCTGATTTCATAATAGTCCTTAAGATTTAATAAAATAGACAGCAAGCAAAATTGCTCAGCTTCTTCTTCGAGACTACGCGACAAGTGACGTTGAGTCAAAGACCTTGTGTATCTTAATGTTTCGATTGGCAGATTAGCTGATATTCCTGTCCAATCTGATACAATACTGAACATCTTAGTACAGTAATAAGTTTTCTGGAGTGGTTATGGCAGTACTCTCTGTTTTAGATCTGGCACCGATTACCGAGGGCAGTGACGCCGCCGAGTCGTTGCGTAATTCTGCGGATTTAGCCCAACACGCAGAACGTTGGGGTTATCGTCGATTCTGGATGGCCGAGCACCACAATATGGCCGGCATCGCAAGTGCGGCAACGTCCGTTGCGCTGGCTTATATTGGTAGTCAAACCGAATCGATTCGTATTGGTGCAGGCGGTATTATGCTGCCGAATCATGCGCCGCTAATTGCGGCTGAACAGTTTGGCACCTTAGCGGCATTGTTTCCCGACCGAGTCGACTTAGGTTTAGGGCGGGCGCCGGGGACGGATGGCGCAACGCTGCGTGCGTTGCGGCGCACTTACAACAGCGCTGATAATTTTGCGGATGACGTGGAAGAGCTACTCATGTATCTCGCCGACTCAGAGCCAGGCCAAGCAATTCAAGCGGTGCCCGGCGCTGGCTCAAAGGTGCCAGTGTGGTTATTAGGTTCGAGCCTCTATGGTGCGCAGCTGGCGGCGAAACTCGGCTTACCGTATGCGTTTGCCTCGCATTTTGCACCGGATTACTTACACATGGCGCTGGAAGCGTATCGGAATAATTTCCAGCCTTCTCAATATCTACAAAAGCCTTATGCGATAGCAGCGATTAATGTTTTCGCAGCGGACGATGCGGCAGCGGCAAAGCGCTTGAAAAGCTCGATGCAATTGCAGTTTATTGCGCTCAGGCAGGGCAATCCCGGCAAGTTACCGGCGCCGGTGGATGCGATCGAAGAGCAAGTCGATGCCATGACACTTGCCGGTGCAAACCATGCTCTGAAGTACACCGCGACCGGAACGCCCGAGCAAGTTCATAACTATATGCGTGATTTTGTGGCGGCCACTGGTGTCGACGAGCTGATGCTGACCTGCCATGCCTTTGATCATGCGGCTCGTCTTCGCAGCTTTGAAATTGCTAAGGACTGTCAGTTTTAGATCCAGTCCTCGGCAGAGTGCGTAGGTTTAAGCTCCTGCGGTGAATAGGAAAAGGCCATGCTGGATAAGTCAGAAAAGTCAGAGTTACAGAGTCAAGAGCTGTGTAAATTCGATGCGATGGCGAACGAGTGGTGGAACCCTGCCGGTAAGTTTAAACATGTGCTCGCCTTCAATGCCGCTCGTTTGGCGGTCATTCGCGACATGCTGGTGCAGCACTTTCAACTCGACCCTGCGCGCGCCGAGCCGTTGCATGGTTTACGTATCCTCGATGTTGGTTGCGGCGGTGGATTGCTGAGTGAGCCGCTCGCGCAACTCGGTGCGACGGTGACGGCAATTGATGGCAGTGCAGTGAGCATCGAGGTGGCCAAAACGCATGCGCAGCAGTCTGGGGTTCAGGTTGATTATCGCCATAATCTAGTTGAGGAGCTTTTAGCGCAGGGGATGGAGCCGTTCGATGTAGTGCTCAATACTGAGGTGATTGAGCATGTCCAGGATCAGCAAGGGCTCATTGATACCTGTTGCCAGCTGTGCAAGGACGACGGCTTGTTTGTGATGGCTACGTTAAATCGCACCTGGAAGTCTTGGCTGTTTGGCATTGTTGGCGCTGAATATGTTTTGCGCTTGCTACCGCGCGGAACTCACGATTGGCGTTTCTTTGTCACCCCTGCAGAATTCTCATCTATGCTTAAACCCCACGGTTTTCGTGCATTGGAGCCCGTCGGCCTGACCTTTAACCCGTTCACCAAGCGCTGGCGCACCTCGTCCGATACCCGCGTAAATTACCTCTTGGCTGCCGTTAAATGATCTCGGCGCGTGCGCTTTCTTTTAAGAAATAAACAGCGAGTGTAATAAAGGCGGCGGTGATGAGTACTAGCGTAAGCCAGTCGAAAAACAGTGCCGTTGCAATCGCTAGGGTAAAACACAAGCCACTCACGCGAAGCCATCGACTGGTTTTATTGAGTGCAAGATAGATACCCAGAATAAGCGCGAGGATAACGGCAACGATCATGCTGACAAGCCAAATTGAGCTCGGAATCAGGTTATTTCTCGCTGCTACGGACATCATTCCGGCAATAAGATTGATGCTATACACACCCATCAGCCCGAGCAACAACAGGCGACTGGCGGTGCTGTTGATTTGGCTGCGTAAGCTTTGGTATAGCGTGGCCAGCACGATCATTTGAACAATGAACAGCGTTACAGCGAAAGCGAATTGTCCGGTCGCTAATGTTCGCTGTTCATACCATGAGAGCGGATTGGGATTGTTCACCAACGACTGGAATAGATAGATCCACAAGGCTGCCGAAATAATTGCCATGACTGCTGCGGTTGTGCGCTGCCATCTTGCTACATGGGTGCTGAGTTGCATCGTAGAACCTCTTAAATTAAGTCGACACGGGTATCAGCTTGCCAACTATGAAACGCCAGACTGACGAGTGCGAGTGAGACCAATACTGGAGCGACGGGGAGTAACATACCGAGACTAAGAAACGGCGCGATAACAGCAATAAACAACATTAAACCCGCCAGTTTGACTGGGGACGCGATACGCTCTTCGAGGGCTTGTAGACTTAAGCCAAGTAACGAGACGGAAATAAGCCCTGTGACTGAAACAGCAAGCATAATAAAGCTGACGGGATGGTACGCATCAAACGTTGGCGGGCTGGCGGCAAAAACTTCCACGGTGCGAACCGCAGTAAACAGCAAACAACTTAGACTGAGTATTGCCGTGAGCGTGATTGCAGAAAAACGCGTGACTTGATGCTGAATGTGTTGGCCAAGCGATTTGCGGCAGCTGATTAGCAATGCGATGGCGACGAGCATGATCACGAGCGTGAACGCATCACCCCAGCGGAAAACATCGGTAGCGGGCGGGAAGAACTTACGTTCCATGAACAGACCGAATTCCGAGAACCAATAAAGGGGAAATAGCACCGCCATCATTGAGGAGAGTAGAGCAGTTGTACGAGAAGAACTAAGCATTTTAACGTCCTTATTCCTGATCAGGTTCGTGTGCGAGAATGTCGCCGGGCTGACAGTTGAGTGCCGTGCAAATGGCATCGAGTGTGCTGAAGCGAATGGCTTTGACCTTGCCGGTTTTGAGCAGCGAGAGGTTGGTCATCGACACGCCTACTCGCTCCGACAACTCCGTCAGTGACATCTTGTTCTTGGCCAATTCGACATCGAGATTAATTCGAATACTCATGGTTTATACCTTGTCGACTGCTTCAGATGACTTCAACTTCGTTCTCACCACGGTAAAAATTCAAGGCCAGTAACAGCATCAGTATCGGAAACAAGAAGATATTGATGATGCCCAGAATCACCGTGAACTGGAACACACAGGCGATCAGTAAGCCAGTGGCAAATACCTTCATGATGCCGTTGAGCTGACGAAAGCGCATGAGTAGGGTAATGGCGAAAATGAAGGCACTGACTGCGTAAAGAAACAGCATGATTAAGGCGTAGATACCAACACCGAGCACTAAGGTTTCCGGATCTTGAGCGAAAAGGCCGAGTGCATAGCCGACATCAACAAAGACCGTGGCATGAAATAGCGCCACGAATACCATCATCAAAATAAGTAAAAACGATGGGGTCGCACTCTCGAACTGGAAACTAAATTGCTTCCGCAGGACTGCATAAACTGTGATTTCTAAAACACCGAGCAAAACAAATAAGCCGTCCCAGAAATCCAGTACTTGAATGTCCTGCGTCATGATTTGAGTAAACGAATCGCCACTCCACCAGTGTGGTGATAACCAATAGACTGGAAATAGAATCGCAAGTGCAACGGCTGCGGCTGCTGCGTATTTATACGATGGCGTGTTCATGGTAGTTCCTTAGTGAACGTTGAAAACCTGAACACCTTACGATCGAAATTTATGCAGATCAATAACTATTTTATGATTAACATAAAATAGTTTATGTTTTAACTCTACCGACAGCCCGTTCACATAAGCGTGAATCACATTCCAGCTACGGTCCACAAATGGCAGCTGCCACGTTTGTTGAGCGCGGTGAAAGACCAGCTGCGTTGTAAAGGGGCATCTCCGGCGGCACCGACACAGACATGTAACGGCAGTAAATGCTCTTCGCGGGGGTGGCAGAAGCGAGCGTGCGGCACTTCTTCCCAATTGATGAGCTGATGCTGGCGCGCTGCGTTATCCGGCTCAGCTAGTGTAGTTAGAATCCAGTCTTCAAAGGCTTGGTTCTTGGCATTGTCGTTCGCATTGTCGGGGCCGAAGAATGCCTGCATGTTGTGGAAGGAGTAGCCAGAGCCAATAACTAGAATGTTTTCTGCTGCTAACCCTTGCAGCGCTTCCCCGATCTTTAAGTGACGTTCCGCACTCAGTCCTTTTTGCAACGAAATCTGTAAGGTCGGAATATCGGCGTCAGGGTGCAACAGTAAGCCAGGAATAAATACGCCATGGTCGAGTCCGCGACTTTCATCGAGCACGGTTTCGATGTCGACGACTTGCAGGCGCTGCTGCAGATCTTCAGCTAACTTCGGTGCGCCGGGTACGGGGTACTTCAATGCGTAGGATTCTGCTGGGAAGTTATAATAATCGTAGTACAGCTCTGGTGTGGCCGCGCTGGTAACGGCCACCGGATCGCGCTCCCAGTGTGCGCTGACGTAGACAATCGCATCCGGTTTTGGGAAGTTAGCGCTGAGGTGCTCCCGAATCTCGGCAAAGGCGCGAAGCATGTCGGTATGACTTGGGTGGTTAAGAATCGGCAGCGGTCCGCCGCCATGAGAAACAAATAGAATCGGTTGCATAAGTTCGCCCTCCTTCAGAGTGTACCTATTAGACGCTTCTTTCATTTCTTATTCATTCGTATTTATCGAATAAAATATGCTACTTTGTTCAATATGTATAAATGAATTTGTTGTCTATACTGAACTCGTTGTTAAGTTACTTAGCTTGGCTGAGTATCCCAAAATTTTAATGTGAGGAATCGATGATGAGTTCATTATTACAGAATGGTTTAATTAAGAAAGCTTTAGCCACCGACTCGAGTTGGGGTTCGCTCGTATTGCGCGTACCGATTGGAATTATTTTTGCAGCCCATGGCGCGCAAAAGCTATTTGGCTGGTTCGGTGGTCATGGCTTGGAAGGCACAGCCGGTTGGATGGAAAGTATAGGCTTGGCACCTGGTATGTTGATGGCATTTCTAGCAGGAGCTGGTGAATTCTTTGGTGGCGTGCTGATTATCCTTGGGCTTTTAACACGGCCAGCGGCATTGGTTTTAGCGTTCACTATGGTGGTTGCCATTTTCGCGGTCCATTTTGAGCACGGCTTGTTCTTAGCCAACAACGGCTATGAGTTTGGCTTAGCTCTGCTGGCAGCTAGCGCGGCACTGTTCTTCTACGGTGGCGGCAAGTTCTCCGTAGACGGTATGCTGAGCGGCACAAAATAAAAAGGATAAGGCGTGGCACGTTCGACGATAAATCAATGGCAAATGTTCAAAGCAGTGGTCGAACATGGCGGCTTTAATCAAGCCGCCAGCCACGTCCATAAAAGCCCCTCAAGCTTGCACCATGCAGTGCAAAAGCTTGAAGAGCAGTTAGGTGTTAGCCTCTTTACCACCCAAGGGCGTCGTCTTGAATTAACTACTGCAGGCGAGCAGCTACTGCGTCGCATTAACTATTTACTTGCTGAAGTGGACCGCATGGAGCAGGTCGCGAGCAATATGCAGCAAGGTGTGGAGTCGCGTTTGCGGGTTGCCGTCGACGAGGCTTTTCCCCGTGAGCTGCTGTATCAGGCGCTTGCGAATGTCGCCGAAGAGTTTCCCCTCATTCGTTTCGAAATTCTTGAAACAATACTTTCTGGTGCCGACGAACTGCTCAATGAAGGTAAAGCTGACGTTTCACTTTCACCATTTACCCTGTCCGGCAACCTCAGTGAGGACTTGTGCGCAGTTGAATTTGTGGTTGTCGCCGGTGTGAATCATCCATTGAGTCAGATCCGTTGCCCACTGAAGCTCGAGGACTTAAAAGCATGTCGCCAAATTGTTTTGCGTGACTCCGCGCAGAAAAACGCGAAAGACTACGGTTGGCTTGGTGCTGAACAGCGTTGGACCGTCAGTCACATGGCCACATCCATCCAACTGATTCGCCGTGGGCTAGGGTTTGCTTGGTTACCGCGGCATTCCGTCGAGAACTATTTACGCGATGGCAGTCTCGTTGAGCTTAAGCTCGAACGCGGCTCTACCCGCACCACCAACTTTTACCTCAATTTCACCGACGCTGAAGCACTGGGCCCCGTCACGCGCAGCTTCCTCGGCCACATTCGCTTTTTAACTTTGTAATATGCATGAATGCGGCAGTATGCCATCGCTGTTGCGCTTATTTTCCATGTCATTCAGTGTTATAACTGACTGAAAGTTCAATGGACTGGGAAACGAATCATGCAGCAATTTGAGGTGCTCGTTGTCGGTGGTGGTGGTGCGGGATTACGTGCAGCCATCGCTGCAGCTGAAACTGCGCCCGAAGGTCGTATCGCGTTACTGTCAAAAGTCTACCCGATGCGCTCACACACGGTGGCGGCGGAAGGTGGTGCCGCAGCCGTTACGCGTGCGGATGACTCCTATGCCGCCCATTTCGCCGACACGGTTGCTGGCGGCGATTGGCTTGCTGAACAAGGTGTCGTGGATTACTTCGTTAAACATGCGTACCAAGAATTGGTGCAAATGGAGCATTGGGGTTGCCCGTGGTCTCGGCAAGCGAATGGCGACGTGCAAGTGCGTCGTTTCGGCGGCATGAAAACCGAACGTACTTGGTTTGCGGCTGACAAAACCGGCTTTCATATGCTTCATACCCTGTTTCAAACCTCCCTAAAGTATCCGAATATCCAACGCTTCGATGAGTTCTTTGTGGTTGATTTACTGGTCAACGACGGCGAAATCAATGGCGTTTTGGCGCTGGAAATTAGTACCGGTGAATTGCACGCGATTCAGGCCAAAACCGTGATTATGGCCACTGGTGGTGCCGGTCGCGTTTTTCGCTTCAATACCAATGGCGGTATTGTTACCGGCGACGGCATGGCAATGGCTTACCGCCATGGTGTCGCGCTGCGTGATATGGAATTTGTGCAATACCACCCGACCGGCTTGCCCGGCAGCGGTATTTTGATTACCGAAGCGAGTCGCGGCGAAGGTGGTGTCTTGGTGAATAAGGACGGTTACCGTTACTTGCAAGACTATGGACTCGGACCGGAAACGCCGCTAGGCAAGCCAGAAAATAAATACATGGAATTAGGGCCTCGTGACAAGCTCTCACAAGCCTTTTGGCAAGAGCAACAGCGCGGCCGCACCGGTAACTATAACGGTTCTGATGTGGTCTACTTAGATTTGCGGCATCTCGGTAAAGACTACCTGTATGAGCGCTTGCCGTTTATTTGTGATCTAGCGAAATCGTACGTCAACATTGACCCAGTAACACAACTCATTCCAATTCGCCCAGCCGTGCATTACACCATGGGCGGTATTGAAACCAATGCACAAACAGCGACCTCGATTCGTGGCCTGTATGCGGTCGGTGAGTGTGCCTCGGTTGGACTACATGGGGCTAACCGTTTGGGTTCGAACTCATTGACTGAATTGCTCGTATTTGGCCGCCTGGCGGGAGAAGAGGCAATGCGTCATGCACGAACGAGTGCGCCAGAAATGGACCAAACAAAAAGCGCACAAACGCTGCGGCAGTGGCAGCAAAAACTGCAAACTTTGACGGCGTCGAAAGCGAGTGGTGTAACTTGGGTGCAACTTAAACGCGAGTTGGTCCAAACCATGGAAGACGGTTGCGGGATTTACCGCACAGAGTCAGGCTTACAAGCGAGTTTGGCGAAGGTGCGGCAGTTAAAGCAGCAGTATCAGCAAGTACAAGTGGGTGATACCAGCCGTGCGTACAACACCGACTTATTGCAATGTCTCGAACTCGAGTTTTGCCTCGATGTGGCCGAGGCGATTGTCTTGGCGTCGCTAGAACGACGCGAATCACGTGGCGCGCATCAGCGTTTAGACGAGGGCATGACGGCTCGGAATGATCAGGACTTCTTGCGCCATAGCCAAGTATTTTTTCAGTCACAAGCGGACGCTACCTTGACGTGGCAGGCGGTCGACACGAGTCTTTCAACGCCCGGTGAGCGTGCTTATGGTGCGCAAGGTCAGCAGTCGGAGGCGCGTTAACATGCATAAAGACATTCAAATTAAGCGCTATTTACCGGAAGAACACGCCGAACCGTTTTGGCAAACCTTTCGTGTTCCTTATGACGAGACGACTTCTGTCCTCGACGCGCTCAATTACATTAAAGAAGAACTCGACTCGACCGTGAGTTTTCGCTGGAGTTGCCGAATGGCGATTTGCGGTTCCTGTGGCTACATGGTCAATGGCATTCCGAAGCTTGGTTGTAAGGATTTCGTACGCAATTATCCGTCTGCCCTGCGTATCGAGCCACTGGCGCATTTCACCGTTGAACGTGATTTGATGGTCGCCATGGATGAGTTTCTCCAGCACTTAGAAGCGGTGAAACCCTATTTAATTGCTGAGCCTTCTGAGCCGCACAAGCCACACCGGCAAACGCCGGCGCAGCTGGCGAAGTATAAACAGTTCGCGAACTGTATAAATTGCGGCTTGTGTTATGCCGCCTGTCCGCAGTTTGGTTTAAACCCTGAATTTGTTGGCCCCGGTGCTATCGCTTTGGCACATCGATACAACCTCGACAGTCGTGACCAAGGAAAGGCCAAACGCATGCCAGTTTTAAATACGCATAATGGCGTCTGGAGCTGCACTTTTGTTGGCTTTTGTTCGGACGTCTGCCCAAAAGGCGTTGACCCCGCTGCAGCAGTCAACCAAGGCAAGGTCGAGTCAGCAAAAAGCATGTTAATTCAAATGTTTCGGGGAGGCGCTTGAGGATGGCTTATAAACCGAACTTACAACGAACGTGGTGGTTGCAGCATCGATTTTTCCGCGCCTACATGCTGCGCGAAGCAACTGTGCTACCGCTGGTCTTTTTGCTCTGCTCACTGCTCGCGGGTGTCTATAGTTTGACGTCGGCTGACGCGTTCATAGCTTGGCAAGGTTTTATGGCGAAGCCATGGGTTATTGTCATTCACACGCTGGCTTTGCTGGCGAGTTTGTATCATGCCTTGACCTTTTTTCAGCTTTTCCCGCGCGTCATGCCAATTCGCCTTGGCGCGAAGCTGGTTCCCGCGGTCGTCATGATTGCTGCACAGTGGGCGGGCACGTTGACCGTGATTGCTTTGTTCCTCTGGTTGTTCGGAGGTGGTTTATGAGTCAGCGCTGGCAAGGTCTGCATTTAGAGCCGTTATGGTGGGGGCTATTCAGTGCTGGTGGCGTTTGCTTTGCGGTGTTTGTGCCGGCCGCCGCGCTGGTATTTGGTGTGTTGGCACCGCTCGGTGTGATCGAACTCAATTATCTAAAGTTGCATGTTTGGTATGGCAGTTGGTGGGGACTTATGTTTACCGGTACAGTGATTTGCTTACCCGCGTTCCATGCCGCGCATCGGATCCGTCACGGCTTGCATGACTTAAAAGTCGGCGGTGGCTTCTGGTCGATCTTGATTTGTTACGGCATTGCCGCAATAGTCAGTATTTCGGCACTGTGGGTATGGTTTAACGCATGAAATTCCAACATTTTTACCAACGAGCGATTGAACGTAAGGGCAGCGAAACTGACGTGTTAGCGCGATTACCGCAGCTAGCAACCGCTGCACAATTGCAGGCACTTGGTGACGACCGCTATTTATCGGCTATAACGAAGTGTGTGTTTCGTGCGGGTTTTGTTTGGCGCATTATTGAGAACAAATGGCCAGGTTTTGAAGAGGCCTTTAGCGGCTTTGTGCCTTTGTACTGGCAACAAGTGCCACCGGAGCGGCTCGAAGCACTCGGTAACGATGAACGAATTGTTCGCAATATGCAAAAAATTAATACCGTTCCTCACAACGCGTTTATGATTGTTGAGGCAGCGGAACAGTACGGCAGCTTTGGCCATTTTCTCGCCCAATGGCCGTCCAACGATCAAGTTGGTCTGTTGCTTTGGCTGAAGAAAAATGGCGCTCGGTTAGGTGGCGCTAGTGCCCAGTATTTCCTGCGAATGGTCGGTTGGGACGGGTTTATTTTGTCGACTGACGTGGTCACAGCATTGGAGAACCACCGCTTAATTGACGCCGCACCGACGACCCGCAAGGGCTTACAACAAGTGCAGCAGGTGTTTAACCAATGGCATGCAGAAACCGGCTTACCCTATGCCCACTTGTCACGAATTCTGTCGTATACCTTGGATGCGCGCTAGCCCGCCAACAAACTTGCCGTAATTGGGATATACAACAACACGTTCATGGGGAAGGTGATGCCGAGTGCGGCGAGCATGGCTTTGCCGATATCGGCGTCAGGTATCGCAGCCCGAATCGCTGCTGGCGCGGCAATGTAGGAAGCACTAGCAGTTAATGCACCAAGCACGAGCACCGACCCGACCGGCAACTCGAGGTACCAACCTAGCCAGAGTCCTGGCCAAATTAAGACGAGTGGCATAATGGCTGCGAAGGCGATCAGTCGCCATAAATGCCATGGAATGGGTCGACAAATCCGCGCTGTGGTTAGGCCCATTTCTAGTAAGAATAAAGCTAATAAGGCAGTAAAGCCGTTCAGCACTAGGCCTTCAATCGACGCAAGACCTTCGGGCCCATATAACCAGCCAATACCGACACCACCCATTAACAGGATAACACCGCGGCTGGTGAGCGCTTCATGCCAAATTGCGCCCATGCCTTTAGGAGCGCCAGACTCACCCGAACGCCAGTGATAGAAAGCGAGCATAAGAATAATGGCGGGTAGTTCAAGAATGACTAAGTACAAAGTTGTTTCTGGTGCCAGCGGTAAGCGGAAACTTTCAGCTAACGCCCAAGCTACCGCGAATGTACCTGCGCTAACTGAACCATAGTGAGCTGCAATACTGATGGCATCAACACGGGACAGTTTGACGAGGCGTCTGAGGACTGGCAACAAGATTGGTGGAATCAAAAAGCCCAATGCCATGATTGCCAGTAAATGTGTAAAAACCACTGAGCCGCTATTACTGTGTAACGCCAAGCCACCTTTGATACCGATGCTAAGCATAAGCAAGATGGTGAGAATATCGTAAACTTGTCCAGGAACTTTTAAGTCAGATTTAACCAACCCAGCAATTAAACCGAGGGCAAAAAAGGCAACAACGATATCTGGCACAGGACTTCCTCAAGGTATGCGTGAGTGCAAAAGTCTACCATTAATAAAAATACACACGCACGTCATTTTGTACGATTGGTGAAGTGGTCATACCGCTGACCAGTGCTGCTGTTCTACCACTTTTGCGCCAAGACAGTGTGCGCTTCAGTTGACGTGAATCAACACTTTTTGTTGCTAGTCCGCGCACACTGCAGCGCAAAGAGGAGATTCCTATGTTACTGGTCGACGCCTTAATCAACGAGTGTAAGCAGTTTGGTGTGAAAGAGTTCTTTGGTATTCCAGGTGACTTTGTATTGCCTTTATTTCAAGCTTTGCAGCAGCGTAATGCGTTGCCTTTGTATTATTTAAGCCATGAACCATCAGCTGTGTTTGCGGCGGACGCTGCGGCACGAATTAGTAATAATCCAAGCGTGGTGATTCTAACCTATGGTGCTGGCGCGCTGAACGCAGTGAACGCGGTTGCTCAAGCCTATGTTGAGCACGTGCCTCTGGTGGTCATTGGCGGTTTTCCGAGCCGCCAGGAAATTGAACGAGGCTTAGCGATTCATCATCAGGCTCGCACCATTGACTCACAGCGTGATGTTTTTCGGGAAGTGACGACGTTGCAAGTGCGGTTGGATAATCCGAAAATTGCTGCGGAGCAATTGCGCCTTGCGTTTCTCACTGCGAAAGAAAAAAGCTTGCCAGTGTTCGTCGAAATTCCGCGTGATGCCACGAACTTTTTGGTGCACGAAATGCCGCCGTATCAACCCCGCGCGGTTGAATATGATGCTGTTGTTGCCGAGGCAGCGAAACTTGCACAGCGTTTGCGGGTTGCGAAGCAGCCGGTAATACTTGCCGACGTTGATGTGCGTCGTTTCAACGCAGTGCAGGCTCTAGAATCGTTCTCAGAGCAATTTAATATTCCAATTATGAATACCTTTATGGGGCGTGCGAGCATTGATCAGAACCATCCTTGTTATGCGGGGACGTTTCTAGATCGCACCGACATTCAGGCTGCTCAGTTAATTCGCGAAGCAGATTTGATCGTGCAGGTGGGGGTGATAAAAACCGACAGTAACTTCGCCGCTCATGCCGAACTATTCCCGCGCGAGCGTGTGGTTGAACTGCAACATGGCGGGACACAGATGCCGTTGGCTACTGTTATCACAGAACTAACCGAGCAGTTAGGCTCAATAATGCCAACGCCTTATGCGCGGCGAAACGCGCTGACGACGTCCTCAGAGCCACCGAAAAGCTCGAAACTAACCGCCACGACTGTGGTGCAAGAACTCGACCGTGTATTAAGTGGCGCAGAACAAGTAGTTCCGTTTATTTCCGATGTCGGTGATTGTCTGTTTGCTTCTTTGCATGCCAAACCTTCTTTACTGTTGGCTCCGGCTTTCTATGCGTCGATGGGGTATGCGGTGCCGGCAGCCATTGGCGTGCAAGCAACCAGTGGTATGCGGCCCGTGGTGTTAGTGGGGGACGGCGCATTTTTAATGACAGGTTTAGAACTTGGTCATAGTCACCGTTATGGTTTTGCACCGATTGTGGTGCTGTTTAATAACCAACGTTGGGACATGATCAATGCGTTTGCGCCAGACTTGCATTGTACTGAACTCAATGACTGGGACTACGTCGGTTTAGCGGAAGCGATGGGCGGCGCTGCACTCAGGGTGACAGAGTTAGCTCAATTCGCGCCTGCGTTTGCACACGCATTGCAGGACGACAGTCGATTTACGCTAATTGAAGTTATGCTTGATGAGCAAGGACGTACTGAGCGGCTGAATAATTTTGCTCAAGGCTTTTTAACGGCAGGTGCAAATGGTTAATTTTTGTTGGTTTTTTTCATGAGTGAGAGTATTAATAAGTCTATGATTAATTTGGTACTTACTTACCCATGAAATTAGCTCCGCAGTTGTTCCCACTTGTGAACTCAGAGCGCCATCAACGTAAATTACTTCGTATTGTTCTGGTCGTTCTTTTCATTTTTTCTTGTGTCATTGGCAGCCTTAATGTTTTTGTTTTTGGTGCTTACCAAGTTGCCTCGTTTAATTTTATTAGTGCGGTGGCGAGTGTTGGTATTTGGTTTTACTTCCGCAGAACAACCAATTTAGTCGTCGCGTCATGGCTACTCATTACGGCTGTTTTGTTTAATTTAGCAGCGTTTATGGGGACGTCCAAAGGTGCTGCGTATTCCATTATTTGGATAACTGTTTTGCCGCCTTTGGCGTTCTTTTTATTAGGTCGGCGAGCCGGCTCTTGGGTGACCGGTATTGCATTTGTGGCCACGGTCGCATTTATAGTGTTTCATTTGCGGCCACTGTCCGACGTTAATTTTACGACAGGTGCCATTTTAAACATTGCGGAAGTGCTGCTTGTTTTGTGGTTGCTATTCCGTTTCTATGAAGGCTCGCGTAGCGATGCATATCGTGAACTTGAGCGACTTTCTGTGGTAGATAAACTTACCGGAATCCATAACCGGTCAAAGCTCGATCAACTACTTGCTGCCCATATTCAACTTGCTGCACGCACAGACATGCCGCTTAGCGTTATCTTAATTGATATCGATCATTTCAAGCGAGTGAATGACCATTATGGTCATCTGTTTGGTGACGTTGTACTCCAGCAGTTTGTTGAGTCTATTTGCGGAGCGGTGCGGCAAACTGATGAGTTTGGGCGCTGGGGTGGCGAAGAGTTTTTATTATTGTGTCCGGCAACCTCAATCGAAGATGCTGAGGCTTTAGCGAATAAATTACGGCAGGTTGTGTCAGATTCAGTTCACACAGATAACGGTCCGATAACCTTCAGTGCGGGCGTCACAAGTGTCCGTTCACTAGTCCCTTCATCCAACGTTATCCGCGAAGCTGACCATGCGTTGTATGCGGCAAAGAACGCCGGCCGCAACCGGGTTGTTTGTTATATGCCTGAGCTAGAGTCGTTGCAGAATTTTATCTAAATGGTTTGCGAAACGCTGGCGATCCGCTTGGTTCAGTGGCGGCGGCCCGCCACTTTGGATGCCGCTCGAACGCATGGTGTCCATAAAATCACGAATATTCAGGCGCTCACCGATATTCTCTTCGGTAAACAACTCGCCACGCGGGCTTAAGGCTTGGGCGCCTTTAGCAATCACTTCGGAGGCGAGCGGAATATCGCTGGTGATCACAAGGTCATTGGCCTGTACTCGGCGCACAATTTCATTGTCCGCAACGTCAAAGCCGGCACTTACCTGAATACTTGTAATTAACCCGCCTAGCGGTGTTTTAATTCGTTGATTAGCCACCAGCGTCAGCGGAATTTGCTTCCGCTGTGCGGCGCGAAACAAAATGTCGCGAATGACGACCGGGCAAGCGTCGGCGTCAACCCAGATGGTTATGCTCATTCAGACTGCTCACGAAAGTAAATAGCTGGCGCCCAGAGGTCGTGGGCGTTTTTCATCATCAACTTAATCATAATGGGGATGATTTGGCCAAGAATCTCAGTGGCATTTTTCAGCTGCTTACGATTCAGGCTACCGCCATAAGTTGCCCCACCGTGTACGAGTTGATTGCGCAGTGTGTACATGCGATCAAGCAGGATACTCAGTGACACCGCAATGTCTTGTTGGGCCAGAGCATGGTTAGCACGATGCTTGGCTTTTTCGAAAGGCTCTTTCCAAGCGTCCGCATCGGTGCGGCCGTTCACGGAATCCCAATATGGCTGAAAGACATATTCGTTGTTCATAAAGCTGCGAATAGCCGCCGGATAGTGGGTCCAAATCACGTTATATAGCTCGCGATCCTTGTCGTAGGTGACTAAGCGATTAATAAACTGCTGGAAAGTATCGCGTTCGCCGCTGCGAATTTCGTTGTCGTAGTCGTTCGCATAGGCGGCGTTAAATGAAATCCATAAGGCAATAAATTCACCGTCGAGGTCGTTATTCTCACGTTCTTTCTCGGCTTTTTGCAGCCAACTCAGCGCGCGATGTACGCGTAAGTTAATTCCTTGCGCCCAACCGTCGCGATAACCACGCTGATACGCTTTTAATTGTTTAAATGTTTTCATAGCACACTCCCTCGCTGACTATCGTCACTACTATCGCAGCTACTATAGCCGAAAGCATGCGCAACCGGAACCCGCCACCGCACTCCAGCCCCGGTAGGGACCGTAGCTGGAATGGCATTTGGCGCGCCCGGTAGGGACCGCAGCTGGAATGGCATTTGGCGCGCCCGGTTGGAACCGTAGCTGGAATGGCATATGCTTGAAAGGATAGGAGAAACAGGAGGCGGTGGTGCGGAAGATTATTTTGACGGCTTTGGGCTGCGCTTGTCTGGCGTTGTTACTCGGTTGGCTAGTAACGGCGCAGGCGAATGCCAGTTCCTCGAACGACAGTGCGTCGCTGTTAATTGTGTTGGTGTCTATTCCACTATTATTGGCGTCGGTCGTATTTTCCTTCGGTGCTTCATGGGTGTTACGTTCGGCTCAGCAGCGTCAAGCGCACGGCATCACAACGCTCGCGTGGCGCTGTGCGTTCGCTCTCAACCTATTGCTGTCACTGGCTTACCTCACCGTCTTCGGCTATCTGGCGAGCTTGTTATTTCGTTAGTTATTGCACTAGTCACTGTGCTGAGCCAGTCCGACTAGTCAATCTGTGCACTTTCGCGCCGCTGATCTTCAAGGCGGGCGAGAAACGCTTCAATGTCACTATATGCAGAGCTCCAAAATCGCAACGGGCTGGCGAGGCTCGCGACCATATCGACGTGGCGAATACGCGAGTAGTAGCGACTTTCGACATCCACCTCAAGCGCTTCTAACCGTTCTGCATAACGTTCGGAGTGCTCAGGTTTGGCGACGGTGTCAGCTTGACCATGCAGTAATAGGGTGGGTGGATGGGTTGCGTCGGCTAATTCAATTGGATTCGCTTCGTCACCCTCAACACGGCTGAACTTCTCGCGCACGCGGTCGTGCTCGAGGGGTAAATCGTAAGGACCGGACATGCCAATTAGGGCAATGACTTGATGACGAATGTCGCTTAAGTACTGAGGATCGGTAACGAGTAAGGCTGCGGTATGCGCACCGGCAGAATGACCAACCAGAATAAACTCAACGTCTCTGTCCGCTTGGTCGGCATAGCGCCGCATGGCCGCTGCGACATCAATGATAAAATCAGGAAACTCAACCTCTGGAAAGACCCGATAATCTGGAATTATGGTTTTGTAGCCGAGGCGAGTGAATGCTTGGCCAATGAACTCGAAATCCTCCTTATTTCCTTCCTCCCAGGCACCGCCATAAACAAAAACGACGACGGCACTGTGTTGCGCAGAGCGAGGGTGGTAGACGTCGAACTGTTGGCGCGGATGCTCGCCATAGGATCGGTTCGACTCGAGCGTGTATGTGCCACTTGGGGTGACGACATTGAGAACTCGCGCAGGCTGACAGGCCGTGGTTACGAGTGCTGCTACAATAATTAAGGCAACGAGATAATAGTTCATAGTCCGCCGGTAAAGTTGGTTTTTTAAGCGTAAATTTATGTTGTATGACTACATTTACGTCATTATGACTGTTAAAGTTTAATTGTTCCTGTTCGTGGCGAATGTTGCTGCAGTGCGAGTCAGTTCTTTGAGCACAAAAGCTGAGTGCATAAGCTGAGTCCATGACACGGGTTCATTCAATGAGTAGTAAGGAGGCGTAGAGCATGCGGTACTTTCGGTTACTAACAGCAGTTCTGCTGGCGTGCACGTTATCCGGCTGCATCATTTACTACAATTCAGGCGGATTTAACTCGGGTCGGTATTATATTGTTTCGACTGTCGTCGGTGGCCAGGGGCAAATTAGTCCACGCTCCGCCCAAGTTCTCGACGGCGAGCGCTTAACCATTACTTTGTCACCCGCCTCAGGGTGGACAGTTGGAACCGCAAGCGGCTGTAATGGCCAACTTCAGCAGGACACTTATGTTACGGGTCGAATTCGGGCCGATTGCTCAGTGCGGATTGAATTTGTTGAAATCGTTGGCGACCAAGCGAACATCTTCACAACGACCAGCTGGACTAATTCTGCGGGTTACACCCTAACGGTTATTGAGCCAAGTGGTTAAGCTTTGCTTTTAACTTGCGGCCAAGGTTGTGCCCAAGGCTGCAAAAAAGCAGGAAACTCATCCCAATGACACGGCATAAAACCATCTTCTTCGCTCGGCAACAGAAAAAACGTCAGCTGTTCGCCCTGCCAAATAAATCTTAAAGTCATGGCATGTAACATGAGCCTAGGTGCGGGCTCACCACCGTATCGGGTGTCACCGATTATCGGGGCGCTCAGGCTTTTTAAAGCAACACGAAGCTGGTGTGTTTTGCCGGACAGGGGCCGTAGCAAGTACAAGCGGTAACCAAGACCGGTGCCAAAACTAAAAAATTGCGTGCTGGCGGGTTGTTTTAGGCTTGTCGTTAACATCCAATTGCCGTTGCGACTTTTAACCATGTCTCCTTGAATCAATCCTTGTTTCTTCTTTGGCTTATTACCGCCAATGGCCACGTAATACTTGTCGATCGCATGAGCTTCAAATAGACGACCAAACTCGCGCGCGGCGTCTTTGTGGCGTGCGATAATCAGCAGACCACTGGTATCTTTGTCGAGACGATGAACCGGATAGAGCGACTCGCCAGTTTGTTGCTCGAGCAATGTCACCACGCCCAGCTCCTCACCGTCACAGTGCATGCCGAGTCCCGAGCTTTTGTGAACGACATAAAAGTCCGCATGTGTTTCTAAAATTTTCAGCATATTAACCACATCGCATTAGGGACCGGGGCTGGAATGGCATTCCAGCCCCGGTCCGCAATCACGTTCTTCGCGAACCCGCTTTAACGAACCCTTTTTTAACGTACAAGGTGCCACTGGGTTTGACGGCCAGCGAGATAAATCACGCGGCTGCCATCGAAGTAGGCACTTTGCTCCAATTTGACCTGCACGAGCTGGTTATCCCATTCCGGAATCGCCTGTTTCACATAGCCTTCAATTGCATAGCCGGTATTGGCATACAGCGGCCAGTCGCCTTGAATAGGTGTCGGCCCTTGGTTGTCCCACATGCCAATAGTTGGGCCCGGAGCGTGCCCGAAGAACCCGAGTGGGTGCGTGTAGGTGCTGCTAAGGATACCTTCGGCGCGAGCCTTTTGCTGTGTCGCTGCAAGGATTTCATTGCCGGTACGGCCAGTTACAAACTCACCCGTGAGAATGTCCTGCCAGCGGTTACCAGTGGCCAACGCTGACTTAAACGACTCAGGAATGTCGTCTTCGTCGGCGCGCAGCACATAGGCCATTTCTTGGGTGTCAGTGCAGAGCTTGAAGTAGCAAATACCGACGTCGGTATGCAGCACATCACCGCGTTGAATTACGCCACTCTCACCACAAAATGGCGTGTCTTCTTCGCAGGTAATGCCAGGGCGCTGGAAAGTCACGTACGGCATAAACCAAATCGGCAGCTCGAGTTCACTGAAGCGTTCGCGAATATACCAAGCTACTTCGTCAGTTGTGGTAACGCCGGGAGTAATCACACGTGAGCTGAAAGCTTCACTAATGACGCCACGGGCTATACCAACAATATGCGGATACACAGCGAGCTCTTGTTCGGTGCGTTGCTCTATCCAGCGCACAACTAAATCTTCAGCGGAAACCAATCGGTTTTGGAATTCATTCGGAAGCACTTCCAGTAGTCGTTGATGCATACCTTGGGTTAGACCATCTGCTACCGACCAGTCGCGAGAGACGTTAATCCCAATTCGCTGCGGATTTTTCGCGACAATGAGCTCGCCAAGGGCTTGCCACTGCTCGTCCAAACTGCCACCTTGCCACGCCGAGTCATATGGCCCGCCTAATGGGTAAGTGTTCACGGTTTCGCGGGTGACTGTGCCATCGGCCTGACGGTGAAACACCAACATAGTGGTGCGGCGTGCAGCAAAAGTAGGCTGTGGAACTAATGTGAAATAGACCGGATCTTCGGCTTTCTCACGGTTGATAACCAACCACATGTCGAGATTCTGTTCGGCCATGAGCGCAGGTAACAAGTTGTCCAACCGGTCGGTTAACATGCGGTTTTCTGGCCCGATTCGCTCCCGATGCGGCACAATGGAAAACTCATCGGCACTATTGATAACGCGACCTTGTTCAAATTCGGTCGCGTTGACAGTGGTCAGCGCCGGCAATGCAAGCCCGGCTAAGATTGCAAGAGTTAGTCGTTTCATAGTTATTGTCGTGACGCTCAGCGCCCGTCCTTTGTTTTAGTCCGAATTAACTGAATTATCCTACCGCAATTCGGCATGGAAGGGGAATGCATGATATTCTGCGCATCGGTATCGACGGTCAATGAGAGCAACATGGCAATTCTAATTTCACAGCGCGTAGAAATTCCAGAACAAGAGATTGAGTGGCAGTTTATTCGCTCAAGCGGCGCTGGTGGTCAAAACGTCAATAAAGTTGCAACCGCTGCGCAATTGATTTTCGATATCCAAGCCTCATCGTTACCGGAATTTTATAAAGAGCGGTTATTAAAACTTAGTGATCATCGTATTACTGCCAGCGGTAAAATCATTATTAAATGCCAAGAAACCCGTAGTCAGGTACAGAACCGTGAGCTTGCGCTTGAACAGTTTATCGCCTTGGTGCGCAGTGTGAATAAAGTCGTGAAAAAACGGATTGCGACGAAACCCACTCGCGCAGCGAAAGAGAAACGTTTACAGAGCAAAAAACAACACAGCGCCAAAAAAGCGCTGCGTAAGAGTAAAGACTTTTAATCTACTACGGTCTTAGTTTGCCGCCGCCGTTGCGTTCCAATTCACTGCCTGCCAGCGATTATCCCGAAAAACCAAAACACCGCTGTTGTAGTGGCGGCCAATGACGTCGCCGTCGGTATTCTTGCTAATCAGCGTAAAGTTAACAATGACGGTTTCACCATAAGTTTTCAGTTCGACATCTTCCGCGCTAAACCAAGTTGTTACCTGGTCTTCTGCTATTGGCGTTGTACCTTGCATGCCCGACATCAGCTCTGCTCGACCAAAACGCGTACCTCGAGAGCTTGTATAGGTGAGGTCATCCGCCCAAAACGCCCCATGAATTTGCGCATCGTTAATTGAAGCACCATAAAGAAAATGGTCAACCGCAGCTTTCGCACCGGCACTATCCGGAGTGTCCGCATACGCATGACTGCTGATTGCGATAACAAAGAAAAGAGTTCCTAAAACCTTACGCATGAGCTGAGCCTTTTGTCTGATACTAAAAACTCATAGTACGCATGCGGCGCCTAAATTTGCAATTCCATTGGAGTGTCCTAGGCTTTCACCACATTAACTCGAAACAGATAAACAGATAGACGGAGGAGCAGAAGATGGATAATAAAGCTTATATGCAAGCGCTTTACTTGGCCTTTGGGCAAGGCAATTTAGATCCTATGTTAGCGATTATGCAGGACGACACCGAATGGATCGAAGCTGAAGGTGGTCCGTATGGCGGCGTTTACACAGGTGTTGAGGAAATCATGACCAACGTATTCGGCCGTATTCAGCAAGACTGGCAATCTTTCACCGTTGTGCCCAATCAGTTTATTGTTGATGGTGACACCGTTGTCGTACTGGGTGCTTACACTGCCACGCACAATCAAACTGGCCGCAGTTTTTCGTCACCGTTTGCGCACGTTTGGACTCTAGCTTCTGGCAAGTTAAAGCGTTTTCAGCAGTTTGTTGACACTCATTTGCATAACCAGCCATTACCCTAACTGCTCGGTAGCTCGAGCTTGGGTTAACAGCAACAACTCAGCGGCAGCGCGAGCGTCGTCGAGTGCGCGGTGATGATTGGTCAGTTGAATGTCGAAGGTCTGACATAAAGCGCCTAACGAATAGGAAGCGAGCCCCGGGAAATGTTGCCGCATGCGCTGCACTGTGCAGATTTTTGGTAGTTTAAAAATATGCCCAAGTCGTTCATATTCACTGCGGAAAAAGCTGTAATCGAAATTCACATTATGGGCGACGAATATGGCATCGGCGAAAAATGCTTCCAATTGAGCGAAAACTTCGTGAAATTTCGGTGCAGTTGCGACCATATCGTTGTTAATTCCGGTAAGTTCGGTGATAAATCGCGGAATATGTCGCTCTGGATTAATCAACGACTGCCATTCATCAACTATTTTGCCGCCGCAGACTTTCACTAAGCCTATCTCGATAATGCGGTGATAACCTTGGGCGCCACCAGTGGTTTCTACGTCAACCACGATATAAGGCTGTTCTGGGTCGACTTGCCATTGCACGGTTTGCACAACGACGTTGAAACCTGCCTGTTGTAAACGCCGCATGCTCATCAGTTGATTGCGCCGCAAACTATCGCCCGGTGCCTTGATTTCTTCAAAGCGCAGCTGACCGTCTTCAATCACGAGTAGGTCTGGATAACCATCGTTGCGCTGCAAATAATCTTGGCTCATTTCTGTCAATACTTGCGCGAGTGCGTGCACAGGGGTGTGTTGCAACACATGCGAAAATATCTCGAGCAATGAATTGTGCCAACGAAAAACACCGTTTGCTGTGCCATAAAACTGAGCGGCAACGGCCATGAGGTGGCGCAGCCACTTGCCTGGTGAATCGAGCTCGGCAAACAAAGAGCGGATATCTTCTTCGTTTTCACGCCAAAAACTCTGCTCCCGCAAGGCCAATGGCAAGCGGTCAAACTCATTACAAAAACCATTTCCTTCGCGAAACAAGAGATGCCAAAAGGTCATGCCAAAGAGGGCTCGCCACATCCGGTTTTCGGTTCGCCAAACGAGCGCGCCGCGTCTTTGATAGTGACGCTGCATGCCTTTTTCGACCTGGTCTTTGTGCGCTTCATCCAGAGTGACCGGCGCATCGCAGCTGCGCAGAATGTCGGTGAGAATGCTGGTGCGTTTCTTTTCAAACTTCCGTTGCAGAAAGTCTAAAGCAAAATAAAGTAAGTGCTCACTTTCCGGATTCTCAATGATTTCATTGAGTCTATTTTCAACTGTAAGCGTCTCACCTGCCTGATAGAGCAAACGCAAGTATTTCTCAATGGCGCGCGGGTCGGGTGAGCGCTGAAACAACTGCAGCGCTAATTCTTGGCTACCCTCTGCCAAGGCAAACTTACCCAACTGATAGAGTAAGTTGCCGTATTCTTGCTCAGCTAAATAACCCGTTGGCTGCGCTGCTTGCAAGCAGTATTCGGCAAAGACTAAGCGTTGCGGCGCAGTGCTGTTCTTAAATGCGGCCAGCTCGACAGACCAATACCAAGCGTTTTTAGCGTCGGTTAATTGTTGAAAACGCGCTTGTAAGTGCGATAAATCATCGTCACTCTTGTTTGCGTCGGCGTCGGCGTCGGCACGGCTCGCTACGCGATTCGAAAGCAGCGCTTGGCGAGTGCCCATGACGCCAAGATCGCGCATGGAAAACTGATTTAACGTGCCTCGTACATGGCCGAAATAGAGAAACCGAAAATAGTGAAAGACGTGGTGCTCGGCGACATGAACCCAAGCTGAAAGGCTCGGTGCGTCAACCCAGTCACGTACAATTACATTGGTGCTGTTAAAAACCTCGAGCCACGCAGATTTCGTTGCGGATTTATTAGGCAGAGGGTGAAATTCAGCTTCAGTGGCCAAGTCAAATAACTGTGGTTTCGTTAGTTGATTTAAAAATATCTGCTGTAATGGGGTTTGCAAACTAACAGGCTCTGGGTGTTGTAAACACTCGACAACAGGTACGACAAATCCAGCATCTTCGAGCTCTGCTAAGGCAGCGGTAATGTCGTTAATTTCCGCATAATCTAAAGTGTTCAACGCCACAAATGGCCACTTGCGATTGAGCATTCGCACGAGCAGACAAAGTGCGTCTTCGGATAAGGCGTGAATTTTCTCGACTATCGCGCTATCGTGAGGGTCGAGCAGGTGTGGGCAAACCTCCTCAATATAATGAAGAAATTCAAGAAAATGATCGCGATAGTATTTTTCGGGCAGAGTCTTCATAACGAACCAATTATTTCTGGATAATTAATACTGTACTTTTATACAGTATTTGGCAATTATTTTTTAACGGGATCACGAAGAAATTCGATCTTTAATCAGCGGAATACAGCATGAAAGAGTTGCAAGCAGGTATTTATCGGCACTACAAAGGGCATGAGTATCAGGTGATTGACGTTGCTCGGCACTCAGAAACCGAAGAGTTATTAGTTGTTTATCTGCCGTTGTATGGCGAGCGGGCGCTATGGGTGCGCCCACTCGATATGTTTATTGAAGAAGTTGAAGTGAATGGTCAGCTACAACCGCGCTTTAGCTTCTTGCGCGACTCGTAATTGTTTCTAGGCCGTGAGCATTCGGGCCTGTCTCACTGCGCCAAAGCTTATAGGCGAAGAACAAACCAAATGCCGCAAGGCTGGTGTAGAACCACATGCTCGGTGCATAACCAGCAATATTCTCTGGGCCAGCGGCGTTGCGATCATTGAGCACACCGACAATAAAGGGCACAACGGCCCAGCCTAGTTGTTGACACATGGTCATTAATGCAAACGCAGAACCTAACCGACGGGCCTCGACAATGTAGGCGACCGATGGCCACATGACCGCGGGTATTAATGAGAACACAGCGCCAAGCAAGAAGATCACCACAAACAGAGTCAGCGGCACCATAGCACTGCCAATGAACGGAATCACCAGCGGCACGTCTGGGCCGGCGGGCAAATACGTGACTGCTAAGAATAGCGGCATCATCACCAACGCACCTACTGCCATGAACAATGAGCGTTTACCGACTCGGTCAACCCATAAGCCAAATAGGGGCGTTAAAATAATCGCTGCAACCGGCAGCAGACTGCTGAGCAAGCCGGCTGCTTCACGCGTAATGCCATGCGCTTGTTGGAAATAATCAATGGCGAACGTACGGAATGGGAAAACAACCGCGTAGAACACGACGCACAGTGCCACGATGTACCAATACGATGCGCTAAATTTGTAGAGCGATTTCAGTTCAATTTTTTCCGCCGCTTGGCTGTGGCCAATGTGGTAACGGCCTTCCGCACGTTTTTCCGCCATCCAATACAGCAATGCCGCTGACACCGAAATACCAGCAACGGCAGTGGCTAACCACAATGGATCTTGCCAGTTCAGGTAAAGCGGGCTAGCGAACGATGTTGACCAGTCTGCAGAGGCCGAGCCTAAGCGCGAAATTGACAGGTTAATGCCAAACGCGAAGCTCAGCTCTTTACCTTTGAACCATTTCGCCAACACGGTTGTGGCGGCAACAATGAGCGGCTCAGCACCAATGCCGAGCAAAAAGCGGCCAGCAAAAATCACTTCATAGTGCGGTGTGGCGGCAGTCAAAAAAGCAGCAAACAAACAAATAAGAGCGAATACGGTAATG
>ERZ869909.602-NODE-602-length-38609-cov-4.135653_pt1 | contig 38609 bp, 30 predicted proteins | sample MGYA00520892_ERZ869909 | MGnify/ENA primary metagenome ERZ869909 (study PRJEB32215, sample SAMEA104723947) | bioreactor metagenome | biome: bioreactor; feature: anaerobic bioreactor; material: water | place: China | collected 2015-03-12 ...
GACGCCAGCAAATGTCGTCGCCGGACCGGCCGACGGGCCGCTCCATGCCGCTACCGCGGCAAAGACCCATTCGTTGAGCTAGACTGAGTCCGTGACCCGCCTTTCGCTCGTGCACGTCCGACGCCGCTACGTGGTCGAGGCCCATCCGCTCGACGCGGCCACCGAGGCCGCCCTGAGAGCCGACCCACGGCCCGGCGCCAGGGCAATCCTGGCAGCCATCGCACGGCGCCGTTTCGACAATCGCTCCGAAGGCCAGCGCCTGCGCAAACTGTTGCGCTACGAGAGCGCGCTCTGGGCAACGGGCGTGCGTCACGTCGCCGGCGTGGACGAGGCGGGCATGAGCCCCTTGGCCGGACCGGTCGCGGCGGCCGCCGTTGTCTTCGCCCCCGGATCGCGCATCCCCGGCTCCACCGACCACACCACGAGAAAACCGATGCCCACGAAGACCGCGTGACCCGCGAACGACAGCACCCACGCCCAGCGCGTCCCCCCGCCGCGAGCGCCGCCCCACGAAATGCCCCGCAGTCCCGAGCGCATCAATCACTCATCCGGCGTCACGCGCACGCCGCGCTTCTTCTCTCGAAACACCAGTCCGTCCAAGCTCAACCCGCCCGCGCCCATGCACGCCAGCGCCATCGCACTGCAGAACAGCGTGAACTGGAAGAACATCAACTCCCACGCACGCATCCACAACGCCGGATCCGCCATCGGCAAAGGCGGCAGGAATCCCAGAAACGCCGGCTCCGTCGCCGCCATCGCCGGACCGATCTGCGTCAGCCACAACGCCCCCACCATCGCGCCCGCGAAGCCCAGCGCCCACAGGCGCGTCAACAAGCCCAGCAGCACCAGACACCCGCCCACAAACTCGATGATCGTGATGGCCCACGACTGCACATTCAGCATCGTCGGCGAGGCAAGAAACCCCGGCCACTGCCCCCGCTCCTCCGCCGCCAGCATCGACAGCACCAGATTCATCCGGCGTGACACCTCGACCGGCTCCGGAAAGTCCGCCGCGGTGAACGACTGAGCCCCGCCGCCCTGACGCGCCGGGATCACGCGGAAGCCCGCTCCCCCCGCATCCGCAGACCCGTTCTGACCGTTCTCCGCGGGTGCCCCGCCCGGCTGCGCGGGTGTCAGCCTCGGCGGCATCTTCACGAACCCGACATTGGCCAGCCGCGCCGCCGTCTCGCCCTCCACGGGCATCGTCTCCAGCAGCTTCCCCCAGCCCGCATAAAGAAAGACCAGCCCGAGGGCCAGACGCAAGAACAACGGCGAAACATGCAGTGCAAGACCCCGCATCGATCAAACCCCTTCCTACCGCCGGACACCAGACTCGTCAGCCAACACAAATCGACCAAACCCGCCCAGCAACCGCACACTCCATCCTATTCCCCCCATCCGACCCTACACTCTCCTCCGCCGCGGGCGTGGCGGAATTGGCAGACGCGCGGGATTTAGGTTCCCGTGTCCGAAAGGACATGCAGGTTCGACCCCTGTCGCCCGCATTCCCGATCTCTCCGATACACTCTTCTCGTGCGTATCCCACCTCCAACCATGCCATGGCACATCGCCCGGGTGTACGGCACGCAGGCCGCGCCGACGCACAAGGCCGAGAGCGTCGCGCGGATCGAGCCGGTCAGGAACGATGTCCGCCAGTCCCAGGCGCGTCCGACCGAGCAGTTGATCGCGGGTGCGGTGGAGAAAAAGGTCGATTTCACCATCGTGGAGGCCACTGAGCGCGCACAAACCGCGTCACTGGCGATGTACCGCCATCCGGCGGATCGCAACGCCGCAGCGACGGTTCTGCACGCCGGTCGCACCCTCGACACCACCGCCTGATCGCGCTGCGCCTCCCCGCATCGGGGTGTCATCTCCCCCGATCGTGGTGTGTGCAAAGCCCTCGAAAAACGCGAAAAGTACGCGCCAAACACCCCAAAACCCCTCGCCGCGCGCGGGCGTTCCGGGGGGCGATGAGTTCAGGATGATGCTTCGGTCGCGACGAGCACCTGTTCGACGCGTTTGGCGAGGTCGATCGCCGCGGCACGCTCGGAGTTGCGGTACTGCTTGATGAGCGCGGGCACGGCGAGCAGGCAGAGGGGGATGTACCACGCGACGGTGATCCACTCGTTCCAGGTGTACCAGGAGAACCAGACGCTGAGCATGGAGTGGGTGACCAGCACACCAGGGAAAACGGCAAAGACCATGACCGCGATGACGACGGCGGGCATCCTCCGGAGCAGGCGGCACTCAAGGGTGATCTCCGAGCCAGCGTCGGAGGGGACAGCGGTGCCGAGGAGGATGCGGTCGTAGGGGTTGCCGAAGACGAGGAGTTGGAACCTCTCGGTGGTCCCCTGAACGGGGTGGCGGAGGAAGCCGGGGAGCTTGCCGCGCTTGGAAAGGAGGGCGAGGCGGTCCACGGCCTCGGATGGGGGAAGCGGCGACCGGAGGGGCGGGATGGGACGACGGGGGTCGGGCGCGGTGCCGCCAGCGTCCGAGAACGCGCGTTCGCCCGCAGAATCGGAACTCGGCGGGGCGTGGGCGGTGGATGTGCTGTCGGCTGGCTTGTTCATGCGTCGTGTGGGATCAGAATACGGTGACGGAGCGACGGACGCCCACGGATGGGTTGCGAAAGGCCAACAGGCCGCGGAGCCGAGCGGAACGGTCGGAAGTTCCATCGGGCTTCGGGCGTTGGCAGGAGAGGGATTCCAAGGAATCCCAACAAACCCAGAGGCGGTCGGCGTGCGGTACCCATTCGAGCCAAACCATCCCGATTCCGTGCGGCCCGGCGGGCACCGGGCGGATGGTGATGTGGGCGCGCCGATCCCCTTCCCCGGTGTGGATGTTTCGGGGATGCGTCGTGGACAGGGGGGCCTGGGGCGTGGATTGAGCGTGGTCGGGCCGGGGACTGGGCTGATCCGGGTGGATGAGGATGAGCGCGGGGATGTTCCGGGGGAGATGTTGGATCGGGCGCTGCGCGAACGCCATGCGCGGATCCGCGCGGCGGTGGAACGGGAGAATGTCAGCGCGAGCGGACTCGGGGCGCGGGATGCGCGCCGTGTGCTGGCGGTGCGGACGAGCGAGGCGCTGGAGGGCGGGGCGAGCGCGATCCTGCGACCGGACCGGCGTCGACGGATTCTGGATCTCGCGCAGGGGATGGGGCTGCGTCCGTTTGATGCGAACCTGGTCATCGCGATCGTGCAGGACAGCGCGCGGCGCGGGATCGGCATCGAGCACGAGGAGACGAGCGCACGACTGGAACTGGTGGGCAGCGCACAGATGAGCGATGTCTCCGAGCGCACGCACGGCGTGTGGATGAGCGTGGCGTGGGGGGTGTGCGCGGGGCTGGCGCTTGCGGGTGTGCTGATTGGATGGGTGATGGGGAGTTGGTAGTGCTGGGTATGAGGCACTGGGCACTGGGGGAAGGCAGAAAGACAGCATGTCGCTGACGCTCCACGCTCGTACTCGGCGGTGCTGGGGGGTGGTGGAAGGTGCGGGGTCCTTGGGGGGAGACAGCAATCTTGTTTGTCCCAGATTTGTGTGGCATGGCTTGCTTGCAAGCCATGAAAGAAGCATCAGTCAGTCGCATCGACAGGGGTCGACGCGACGAGACTGCTGGCGCGTGAGAAGAAGACACACGGGTTGCAAGCAACCCGTGGCACACAAACGGGACCATGTCGCCCCCCGGAAGCGCTCCACGCTCGTATTGGGCGCGAGTGCGCGCGGATCGGGTGGCGTGGAGACATCGGTGCGCTACGCTTGGCGTTGTCTCTGTGGCATCCGCTGAACATGCACCGGATCAGGAAAGGGATTGGCGATGGGATTGATCGAGGTCGGGAAGAAGGCGCCGGCGTTTTCGCTGAAGGATCAAGACGGCAAAGCGCACGCGCTGAAGGACTACGCGGGCAGGTCGGTGGTGGTGTTCTTCTACCCGAAGGATGATACGAGCGGCTGCACCAAGGAGGCGTGCGCATTCAACGAGATGCTGCCGGATTTTTCGGGGGTCGATGCAGTGGTGCTGGGGGTGAGCATGCTGGGCGTCGAGAGCAAGGCGAAGTTCGCGAAGAAGCACGGGCTTGCGTTCCCGCTGCTGGCGGATGAGGATCGGGCGGTGTGCGAGAAGTACGGCGTGTGGCAGGAGAAGTCGATGTACGGCAAGAAGTACATGGGCATCGTGCGGACGACCTACCTGATCGGGCCGGATGGGAAGGTGGCGCAGCGTTGGGACAGCGTGAAGGTGCCGGGGCACGCGGAAGAAGTTCTGGAGGCGGTGGCGAAGAAGTAAAGCGGGGGTCAGCGTGCGTCGGGGTGGCAGTAGCAGGAGGCGACGGGCTTGACATCGGCGCGGGCGAAGGCGCGTTGCATCTTCGGTGCGATGTCGTCGGCGCAGCAGGACTTGTCCTGTGCGCGGAGCGACTGTTGCAGGCCGAGGAGGGCCCAGCCGTTGTCGCGGTACTTCTCGAGGTCGGCGCGGTAGACATACTCCGCCTCGGCGGCGCGGCCTTCGGCGAGGAGCAGTGCGCCGAGGGCGTGGCGGACGGGCTGCATCCAGCCGGGCGGCTCGTCGTAGGAGAGGTCGTCTTCGAGCGCGATGGCGGTGCGGAGCTGCGCGAAGGCGTGTTCGTAGTTTCCCTCGCGGTAGGAAATCTCGCCTTCGAGCATGTGGCGGGCGACGCTCATGACATCGTGCGCGGCGTTGTTGCCGACGACCCAATCGGAGGGGATGCGTGCGGCTTCGCGCTCGAAGGCGCGCTGCTCGGCGCGGGCGCGCCGGGTGTCGCCGAGCGCGGCGTAGGCGATGCCGCGGGCGTAGCGGCGCGAGGCGCGGGAGACATGGCGGTAGTCGGGCTTCTCGGGCTCGGCGAGGATGTCGTTCCACCTGCCGAAGCGGATGAGCACATGGAGTGTGACGGGCGTGAAGCCGTCGGCGATGAATGTGTAGTTGCGGAGGAAGGATTCGGGGATGTCGCGCTCGAGTTCGCGTGCGGCGTTGAGCGCGGTCTCGAAGCGGCCTTCCATCATGGCGGACCACGCGAGGAAGTGGATGTTGTGGACATAGTACATGGAGTAGAACTCGGGCTCGGGGGCGACGGCGAAGTAGGCGCGGTCCGCGGCAATGGCACGCTCGTTCGCATCGGACGCATCGGCCCACCGACCGACGCGTGCGTAGATGTGCGCGGGCATGTGGACGAGGTGGCCGGAGCCGGGGACGAGATCGGCGAGGCGATCGGCGGAGGGGACACCGCGCTCGGGCGTATCGGATGCTTCGACGGCGTGGATGTAGAAGTGGTTCGCGCCGGGATGGTTGATGTCGAGTTCCATGACGCGTTCGAGCGTGGCGACGATTTCGAGCGTGCGGCCCTTGGGCTGGAAGTCCTTGGTCCAGAGGTCCCAGGGCTGGAGGTTCATGAGCGATTCGGCGAAGAGCGCGCCGATGTCGGGATCGTTGGGGAAGCGTTGCCAGGCGCGCTGCATGGCAGCGGCGTAGGCCTGGTCGAGGTGGGAGCGGTCCTCGGGGACGGGCATCTCGTAGCGGGTCGCGACGGCGCGGATGAGCGCCTGCTCGGCGGGTGAGGCGTTGTGAATGCGCGCGAGGGCCTGCTGGGCGGCCTCGTAGGCGCGGGTGGACTGGATCTCGGTCATTTCGGGGTTGTTGATGTGGAGGCCGTGCGCGTAGGCGATGCCCCACCAGGCGATGGCGCAATCGGGGTCGTGGACGGTGGCCTGTTGGAACGAACGGATGGCCTCGTCGTGGTTGAAGCCGTAGAGGAGTTGCATGCCTTGGTTGAACCAGCGTTGTGCCTCGGGCGAGTCGGTGGTGGCGGTGCGGTGGTAGTTGCCGAAGCCGTCGTAGATCCGGGGCGGCGGGGGCTCGGTCTGGGTGGTGGCGGGTGTGGCGGTCGTCTGGCAGCCGGTGATGGCGAGCGAGCACGAGAGCGCAAGGACGAATACGGCGGATGGGATGATGCGTGGCATGTGTGAATCTCCTGCCCCAGAGGTTGTACCCGGAGTGTTGCCGGACTTGGCGAAGAGAGAGTAGGGCGAACCCGAATGTCTGCCAGTGGACTTGTGGTACACCCCCGAATGGGGCCGGGAATTTCCTCGGGGCGGTGGAGGGGTGTTAGGATGGGCAAGAAGGGGGAAGTGGGGCGTGGTTATCGGCCGATGGTTCTATGGGGTTTTTGCTTATGCATCAAAGATTGTCCGCGCGAGGTGTGGCGGGGCGATGAGTCGGCGGTAGGTTTGATGGATCGCGTTGGGAACGCCTTTGTGCGAGGCGCGGTTGTCAGTCCAGAGAGAAGGAAGAACCGGGGCTTCGGTCCCATAGGGAGAAATTCGTCATGCGTTTTGCATCCATGCAGGTGGTGATGGTGTCGGCTGCGGTCGGTATGGCCGCGGGCATCGGTGGTGTTGCTTCGGCCTCGGTGCTGAGCGACTGGAATGTGATCGTGCGGAACGATCTGACCTCATCTTCCGAGGTCGACGGCAGCGCGCTGATCGGCGGCAATCTCTTCGGCACCTCGAACTACGCGGTGCAGGGCGTCACCGCCGCGACCGGCGACGGCATCGCGATCGCCGGGGACATCGTCTCGGGGAACATCCAGATCAACAACGGCGGCAACCTGCGGATCGGCGGGAGCGTGCTGAGCACGGTGAATTTCAACGGCGGCGGCACACAGATCAACGATCCGGGCGTGGGCGCGATCGTGAGCAATGCGTTCGCGCAGGTGAACGCCATCAGCTCGTACCTGTGGGGACTCACGCCCAACGGGACGCTGGACGGCGCGGGCAACATGAACGCCGTGCCGACGCTGATCGACGGCCAGCTCGTGGCGGTGTACAGCATCACGCAGGCGCAGATCAATTCGCTCGGTCAGTTGAATCTGAACTTCGGCAGCGCGGACTCGGTGATCATCAACTTCACACCGGACGGCGCGGGGCTGGCGAACTTCGTCGCGCCGCCGAACTTCGTCGGCGGTCTGGCCAACCAGTCGCTGTCGGACCGGATCCTGTGGAACATCCCGGGCGCGAGCGATGTGCAGACGAACAACACCTTCAACGGCGCGCTGCTCGCCCCCGATGCGGACCTCCGCGTGCTGGGCGGCGGGATCAACGGCAGCGTCGTCGTCGACTCGATCAGCCAGCAGGATGCCGAGATCCGGCGGTTCACCTACACCGGCTTCGTGCCGACGCCGGGCACGGGCGCCGTGGCGGCGCTGGGCGGGCTGATGCTTGGTCGGCGTCGGCGCTGAGGCGTATCAGACATTTGTTGAAGCACTGCGCTGCTTGAAAAACCCCCTATAGCGGGGGTTTTTTCTGCGCGGATTGCTGGTGTAGTTCCCGGTTTGTGCGTTGCGGGTGGTGTGTGTAACGCATTGTGGGCGCAGAGTTTGTGGGGTGTGGTAGGGTTCCTATGCACAGTTTCCGTCTGCGGGTTCTCGCGGCGGAAGGGAATCGAGAGAGTGCCGCGCCGTTGCACGCGTCGCGGCGAACAGACACAGGGAGATCAAGATGTTCAAGCAGAGTGCTTGCGTAGTTGTTGGTGTGTGCGCTTTGGCGGGCAGCACCTCGGGCGCGTTGGTTCCGCTGATGCCGGGAGCGGGTGCGGGCCTGTCGGGGACGACCTCGGCGGCGGACCCGGTGTTGGGAGGAGCGATCCTGCAGGATCTGGACTCTCCGACGACATTCGCGGATCAGATCTTCGAGTTTGAGATTTTCGACGGCATGGTGCTGCTGTACTCGGGCGCGATCCAAACACGGGTTGTGCAGTCGGGCGAGACGGGCGAGTTGATCTTCATGTACCAACTGCGCGACTCGATGGGCGGGCTCAACGGCATCGTCACGGATGTGTCGATCACGGGGTTCGGCGGTTGGTCGACGGATGTGGAGTATCGCACGGATGGTCCGGGCGATGTCGGGCCTTCGCGGGCCGAGCGCTCGGCGGGGGATGGCGACACGCTGGACTTCCTGATGGGGAACACCCCGCAGCTCGCGGGCGGTGTGGAGTCGAACTTCTTCTTCGCGCTGACGGATGCGCCGAGCTTCGGGCTCATCGGCGTCGCGGAGATCTTCATCCAGGGCGGCTTCAGCACGACCGTAGATGTATATGCGCCGGCGATCCCCGCGCCGGGTGCGCTGGCGATGGCCGGTCTTGCCGGTCTCGCACTGGTTCGTCGCCGTCGCTGAATTTTCGCGATTGACCGGGGCGGATCGTAACACTCACACAGCACCCTCGCGCGGGCGGGGGTGTTTTTTCGCGCGGATGCTCCGGGGGTACTTCTTCCGGGGGTACGGTTTGCATCGGTCGCTTCGCTCCCGAGTGTGAAACCGTGGCACCCTTGGGATCATTGCGGAGAGCGCTGACTATGCGATTTCCTCGGCGCGCCGGGTCCACTCGAATTCGAGCGGTTCGAGTTGCTCCATGAGCTTGGTGCGCTCGTCGCCGAGGTTAGCGCACTTGGCGGGGTCTCGCCAGACATCGGGATCGTTGAGGGATGCGTCGATGGCGCGGATGCGTGACTCGATCTTCTCGATGCGCTTTTCGAGTTCGGAGGTCTGGAGGCGTTCGAGGGGGTTGCCGGATTTCTGCTTGCTCTGCGATTGCTTCTGCTGGGCGAGCTTTTCCTGCTGTGCTGCGCGCTCGCGTTTGTCGGCGTCTTCGCGTTTGCGTTTTTCCTCGGCGGCGGTGCGCTGTTGTTCGGTGGCGCGTTGCTGCTGGCGGTTGTGCCACTTGGAGTAGTTGCCGAGGAAGATCTCGGCGTTGCCGTGGGCGTCGAGGATGAGCAGGTGATCGCAGCAGGCGTCGATGAGGGCGCGGTCGTGAGAGATGAGGATGAGCGTACCTTCCCATGCGCCGCCGTCGCGCCCGGGGTTCTCGGAGGTGGCCTCAACGGGGAGTGCGAGCGCATCTTCGAGCCGCTCGGCGCCGGGGATGTCGAGGTGGTTGGTGGGTTCGTCGAGGACGAGGACATTCTTCGCCGAGGCGAGGAGCCCCGCGAGGACAGCGCGGGCGCGCTCGCCGCCGGAGAGGACGCCCATTTCCTTCTCCTGCTCCTCGCCCGAGAAGAGGAACGCGCCCGCAAGATTGCGCGCGGCCTGTTCGGACAGCAGCGAGCCGGGGTTCTCCTTCAGGATGACCCGCTGGAGATAGCGGTACACATTGAGTGACGGGTCGATCCCCTCGTGGGTCTGGCGGAAGTATCCGACTTTGACATTGGTGCCGATGCGGACCGTGCCGGCGTCGGGCTGCTGCTCGGAGAGGAGGCAGCGGATGAGCGTGGACTTGCCCGCGCCGTTGGGTCCGATGATGCCCCAGCGCTCGCCTCGGGAGATGGTGAGGTCGAGGTCGTGGAAGAGGACTTTGTCGGAGCCGTCTTTGTTGGCGTACTTCTTGGACATGCCGCGTGCGGAGACGACGACATCGCCGGTGCGCTCGGGCTTGGGGAGTTCGAGGGTGAAGTTCGCCAGCTCGACGGGGGCTTCGAGGGCGGATTGCTCGCGCTCGCGGTCGAGGCGTGTTTCGCGTCCCTTGGCCTGCTTGGCGCGCTGGCCCGCCTTGTACTTCCGGATGTACGCCTCCTGCTGACGCCACTTGGACTGCTGGTTCTCGAAGGCGCGGTATTGCGAGAGGCGGCGCTCGGCGCGGATCGTCCGGAACGCCCGGTAGTTGCCGGGGTAGTCGATGGCCCGCCCCATCTCAATCTCGACGATGCGCGAAACCACGGAGTCGAGCATGTACCGGTCGTGCGTGATCATCAGGACCGCGCCGTGGTATTCCTCCTTCAGGAAGTTTTCGAGCCACAGACGACCGTCGAGGTCGAGGTGGTTCGTCGGCTCGTCGAGCAGCAGCGCATCGGGATCTTCCAACAGCAGCTTCGCCAGCGACAGGCGCGACTTCTGCCCGCCCGAGAGATCCCGCACCCGGATCGAGAACTGCGCATCGGTGAAGCCCAGGCCATGCAGCACGGCATCGACCTTGTGGTCCACGGCGTAGCCGCCGGCGGCCTCGATCTGGCGCTCCAGGCGCTCCTGCTGCTTGAGGAGTTTGTCGAGGTCGGCATCATCGGAAGCCATCTTCTCGAAGACGCTGTCGAGTTGCTGATGCAGGGCGTGCAGCTCGGCGAAGGCGGATTCGGCCGCGCCGCGGAGCGTCTCGCCCGGGTCGAGTGAGTGGTCCTGCGTCAGGTGGCCGATGCGGGCGGTGCGTTGGACGGCGAGATCGCCGGAATCGGGCTTGAGCTGCCCGGTGAGCACCTTGACGAGCGTGGACTTGCCCGCCCCGTTGCGCCCGACGAGGCCGATGCGTTCACCGGGCTCGATGTTGAGCGTGCAGCCATCGAGGACGATGACATCGCCGTAGGCGTGACGGATGTTGGTTGCGGCGAGGATTGGCACGGCTGAATGGTAGGGGCACGATCGAACAGATGATCAAGAGTCCGCATCTGAAACGGCCGCTCGCCGGTGGCTGGCTGCTATTTTCTCCGCCACGGTGCGCAACTGATCCGGTTTCATCGGAAGTCGCTTTGACAAGCTCTCGAACAAGCAGGAGTTTTTGAGACACAATTCCGGGCTTGTTGTTATTAGCGAGATACTGAGCACATTCCTGAGCAACGGCCGTATTGAGCAGTAGCCAAGCTCTATGTATCTTTGCTGAAGCCTCTCGTCGTCGCAGAACTCTGATTCGCTTTCGATCACCAATTGCTTAAATATAGATATAAACGACAGGATATTTCCACTGTACGGATATGGCAGCATTCGCTTGTGCTCTCTTAACGCCTCATCAATATCTTTGTTTTCCTGCATAGCAGGTAGCTTTTGAATCAGCTCGTATCCGATGCGCAAATACCTGTTTTCTGCTTCTGATCGTATCCGGATTGGCCTATTGGGACTGAGGTCGAGCGTGCGACCATCGTCGTCGGGTTCAATCTGATCGGATTTCCGCGAAAGAAGATCGATAATTGATATTAGAAATTGTTCTCCTCGCTGCTGTTTGATCAGTTCTTTGTGTTCGACTGCAACCTCCCGAGACAGTCTCAACTCCGTACGCTGAATATCTAAATCTCGCTTTTGCATCAGCAGTGCCAATACTACGCCTGCAAAAGCGAGGCCAGAAAAGAGCGCATTGGTTATTCCGTACTGATCCCCAGCCTCACCGACCCCTATCGGCCCCGCCTTCGTACCTGAATACGAAGCTATAAGCCGTGCGAATAGCGGTGTTAGGAAAATCAAGACTATGATGCCAATAGCCACCCAGAAGAAGATTTGGAGCAACTTGCGATCGTTGGTGTTCTCGGGGTCGGTTTTCGCCATCCCCCCATCGTACCCGGCCGCCGCCCTCACTCCCCCCGCTGCTCGGGCGGGCCGAAGCGCGGGGCGTTGATGGGGTCGCGGAGTGCTTCGAGTTGACGCCCGTGGACGCCCAGCGATGCCCGCTCGACGAAGTCGCAGAGGCGGGTGATGGATTTGTGCTGGCGCGGGACCGCGCGGAGGCGGTCGATGACATGCTGCACGGGCTGCTCGTGGGAGCGGAAGATCTGTCGGAAGGCCTCGCGGAGCTTCTCGATCTCGTCGGGGTCCCACTTGCGTCGCATGAGGGCGGTGGTGTTGATCTTGCGCGCCTCGGCGGGCGAGCCCTCGACGACGGTGTAGGGGGGGACATCCTTGGAGATGCGGGACATGCCGCCGATGAAGGCGAGCTCTCCGACGGAGGTGAAGTGGTGGAGCCCCGCGCCGCCGCCGATGCCCGCGCCCTGCTCGATGTGGCAGTGGCCGCCGAGCATCGAGCCGTTGGCGATGACGACCTCGTTGTCGATGATGCAGTCGTGTGCGATGTGGACGCCGACCATGATGAGGCAGTCGGAGCCGATGACGGTCTTGTAGCCGCCGAACTCGGTGCCGCGGTGGATGGTGGCGTGTTCGCGGATCTTGTTGCGGTCGCCGATGATGAGTTCGGTGTCGCGTCCTGCGTACTTGAGGTCCTGCGGCTCGGCCCCGAGCACCGCGAAGGGGAAGACGATGTTGTCGCGTCCGATGGTGGTGGGCCCCTGCACGGTGACATGGTTGTGCAGGACGGTGTTCTCGCCGATGACGACCTTGGGCCCGACGACGCAGTAGGGACCGATGCGCACGCCGTCGGCGAGGTGTGCCTCGGGATGGACGATGGCGGTGGGGTGGATCGAGTGGCTCACAGCGGGCGCTCCGCATCGACCATGAGGAACTTGACGCGTGCTTCGGCGACGAGCGTGCCCGCGACGAATGCGCGGCACTGGGCGTCGCCGTAACGGGCGCCCGCTTTCACGGCTTCGGTTTCTATGACAAGCTGATCGCCGGGCGTGACGGCCTTGCGGAGTCGGACATCATCCATTGAGAGGAGCACTGCGATCTTGCCCGTCCGTTCGAGCTTGTGGCTGAGCATCAAGCCCGCCAACTGGCACATCGCCTCGACGATGAGGACACCCGGCATGATCGGCGTACCGGGGTAATGCCCCTGAAAAAAGGGCTCGTTGATCGTGACATTCTTCACGCCCACGGCGCGCCGGTCGGCCTCGATCTCGATGACCCGGTCGATGAGGATCATCGGGTACCGGTGGGGCAGCAGCCGCATGATGGAGCGGATCTCCATCGCGGGCGCGCCCTCCGCGAGCGGGCCGGTGGTCCGCGAGTCCATGTCGAGGATCGCGCGGGCGAGCTGGTGGTTCAGCGCGTGCCCGGAGCGGAACGCGACGATCCGACCGTGGATCGGACGACCGACGAGGGAGATGTCCCCCAGGAGGTCCAGCAGCTTGTGGCGGACGGGCTCATTCTCGAAGCGGTAGGCGTTGTCGATCGGGCCGTGCTCGCCGATGACCAGCATGTCCTTGGGCGAGAGGTGCTTGAAGAGGCCCATGGCCTGGGCGGCCTGCGCCTCGGCGGCGGTCGAGAAGGTCCGCGCGGGGGCAATGCGCGTCCCGAAGGAACCATCATTCAGCGCGAAGGAGTGGGCTTGGCGAGAGAGCGGCGAGGACTCGCCGTAGTCCAGCATGTACAGGAGTTCGAGTGTGGATGATTCGGAGGGGAGCGCGGCGAGGGTGGTGTCGCCCTCGCGGACAGTGATCGGCTCGGTGATGACGATGGGCTCGCGTGGCGCATCCTGCTCGATGAGCCCGCCGGCGTTCTCGATGGCGTCGACGAACGCGGAGGCGGAGCCGTCGCCCGCAGGGAGTTCGGGGCCGCTGACCTCGATGAGCGCGTTATCGACGCCCAGCCCGGCCAAGGCGCCCAGACAGTGCTCGACGGTCTCGACGGTCGCGCCGTCGTGCTTGAGGACGGTCCGTCGGGGGGCTTCGGTGACATGCTTCACCTCGGCGGGGATCTCGGGCTGGCCGGGGAGGTCCGTCCGCCGGAAGCGGATACCCGAATTCGGGGGCGCGGGGCGGATGGTCGCGCTGGTGCTTGCGGCGGTGAAAAGACCGGTACCTGCGAACGACGAGGGGGCTTTCACAGTGCGTTGCAGATCAACGGTCATCGAGCGATGGATCCTTTCCAGACCTTTACCATAGGCGAACAGGGCCTATGCGGTCGGAGGGGAGGTTGTTTGGGATGCTGTGGAGCGTTCGGGGGCATCAGATCCCGATGTTTCGGCGTCGCGGGCCTCTGGAGTTGAACCGGAAGCCGGGGCGTGCTCCCTGAGCAATCTGCGCATCGGCCCGAGCATGTCCGAGAGGCGGTCCATGGCGGCGATGGTCCGCATGGCGCGTTTGGAGGGCTTGGCGGGGAAGCCGAACCAAATCTCTCCGGCGGGTACATCCCCCATCACGCCGGACATGGCGGCGATCTGAGTACCGGGGCCGATTTTGAGATTGTCCCGGATCCCGACGCCGCCGCCGACCATCACGCCGTCGCCGAGGACGACCGATCCGCCGATGCCCGCGCAACCGCAGATGATGCAGGCGCGCCCGATGGTGCAGTTGTGCCCGATCTGGACGAGGTTGTCAATCTTGGTGCCGGAGCCGATGCGGGTCGGGCCGAACTTGCCGCGGTCGATGGTGCTGTTGGCCCCGATCTCGACATCGTCGCCGATATCGACATTGCCGACATGCGGGATCTTGATGACGCCCGCGCCGGAGGGGTCGGGGCGGTAGCCGAATCCGTCGGAACCGATGACGACGCCGGGGTGGATCAGGCACTGGGCGCCGATGACGGTGCGCGCCTGGATGACGCTGTTGGCGCGGATCTCGGTGTTGGGGCCGATCTTCACATCGCTGCCCAGAACCACGCCCGACTGGAGGACCACGCCCGCGCTGACGACGGTGCGCGGCCCGATCGTCACGCCGAGGCCGATGCAGGCGGTCGGGTCGATCTCGGCGGTCTCGTGGATGATCGCGGAGGAACATCGGCCCGGAGCGGGGTTGTCATCGACGGGGAGCAGGTCGTCGAGCGCATCGAGGATGCGGATCAGGGCGAGGTCGGCATCGTCGACGAGGAGCAGGGCCTTATCCTCGGTGAGTTGCGCGGCCTTGAGGACATGCGGGACGAGTGCGCGGGTGACGATCGCCGCACCCGCTTTGGAGGTGCGCCAACGCTTGGCGTACTTCTCGGAGCGGATGAAGGTCAGCGACGAGGGGCCCGCGAGGTCGAGCGGGTCGAGCCGGTCCAGACGGAGATCGCCCGCGCCCTGGAGTTCGGCTCCGATGAGCGCGGCGACCTCGGAACTGGTGAAGGAGGGTCCGGCGGTGGACATCGCGCGAACTTCTCCGATCAGGGACGACCTGCTGCGAACTCGTTGTTCATCAGGCGAGCCACGGCATCGGTGATGTCGACGGCGCTGTTGGCGTGCATCACCCGGCGTGAACTGATGGCAGCGCTGAACTGCTGGAGGCCAAGCGTTGCCGGTATCTCGATCTTGCTGTCGTCGGCGATGACGAGATCGATGCCCTCGCGCTGCGCGAAACGGCTGGCGGCGGCGGCGATCTTGTTGAACATCTCGAGCTGGACCTGCACCTGACGCTCCTCGATCTGCCGCTGGGCGAACTCCTGCTCGAAGCGGAGCTGGCGGGCGACGCGGACCGCGCGGTTGCGGAGGGTGAGCAGACCGGGATCGTTACTGGAGACCGTGCCGCGGATGGCATCCAGCTCGTCGGAGATTGCCTGAAGCTGATCGGTGATGGCCTTGATCTCGCGTTCGCGCTCGCCGACGAACTGGTTGAGCTCGGCCTGACGCCGAGCCGTCTCGTCGAGCTTCTCGAAAACGGCCCCGGCGTCGATGACGGCGACGCGTGTGGCGATCATGCCTCCGCCGCCGCTCTGCTGTGCGGTGGCGGGGGTGCCCGTGAACTGCCAGATGCTCAATGCGAGCATCGCCGCGACGATAAGCCAACCCCAACGCCAGACCTGCTGACCGATCATGGTCTCGCTCCTTCGATCGTTCGTGTGTGCCGCGCGACGCGCGCGGGATGCCCCGTGTGTGTGGACAGGCACATCATACCCATGTGAGTGAATACTTACCGGCGAGATGCCGCGTGGATGAGCCAAAGCTGCAACCCCCGGCGGCGTATGGGGATGCGCGAGTGCAGAACGCCGACGGACATGATGGGGAGCCCCTCCGGAGCGGGGCTTTTTCCTGATGAACTCCCGGGCGACTTCCGGGGGAACTTCCGGGGGGGGTCAGAAGGGGATGTCGACCGAGAAGGAGAAGAACTGGGTGTCGTCGCGGTCTTGCTCGACGAGCGGGAAGGCGAAGTCGAAGGCGAGCGGGGCCTGCCCAAACTGGGGGAGGTACATGCGGATACCGGCACCGACCGCGACGCGGTAGTCGTCGAAGCCAACATCGTTGGTGAGGGTGCCCGAATCGACGAAGGCGACTACGGCGAGGACATCCTGCCAGAGGGGACGCTGGACTTCCGCGCCGAGGAAGAAGGACCACTCGCCGCCGACATGGTCGCCACCGAGTTGTCCGGTGTCGTTGCGGACACCGCGGGGGCCGATGCCTCGGAAGGCAAAGCCACGGAAGGAGCGCCCGCCGAGATAGAGGCGTTCGTAGATGGGGGCCTCGCCGGACTGGGGGATGTACCCGACGCGGGTCTGGAGGTTGAGGACGGTGCGCCGCCCGAAGTCGTCCTCGTCGATGGGGATGAAGATCTGGTAGCTGCCGGTGAGCTTGGTGAAGGTGAAGTCGCCGCCGAGCGCCCCGACCTGCTCGACGCCGAGTTCGGTGCGTGTGCCGCGCGTCGGACGGAAGCGGCTGTCGACGGTGGTGCGTGCGAGATCGAAGCCGATGCTGGTGAGCGTGTTCTGGTCTTCGACCTCGAAGACATCGACGGGGGCCTTGTTATCGATGTCGGAGAGATCGATGGACTCGGCGCGGAGACTGAGGCCGCCGACCCACCTCGTGCCGAAGCGGCGTGCAAGGCGTACCCGTCCGCCGAAGCGTTCTTCATCGTAAAAATTGAAGACGCGCTCTGTGTACTGAAGTGCGCTGCTGATGCCGTAGGGTGACTCGAAGAGGTACGGCTCCGAGAGGGTGACGGCGTAGGTCGATACCTCGGTTCCGGGCGCGACCGTGAGTCCGAAGTTCTGTCCCGCGCCTCGGAAGGCGCGCCCGGTGATGAGTTCCTCGATGGAATCGGGCGTGTCAAAGAGATCGAAGTTGCGCTGGCGGAGGTTGATGGACCCGACGACACCCGAATCGCTGCTGACCGCCGCGCCGAAGGAGAGCGACCCGGTGTTGGTTTCGTTGATCTCGACGAGCACATCGCGGTAGCCGGGATTGGCCGGGTTCTCCGGCTGGATGGTGATACGCGGCGGATTCCCGCGCCGGGGGTTGAGCTCGAAGAGGCCCAGCCCGCGGAGTCGCCGCTCGGACTCAGAGATCCCCGCGCCGTCGAGCCACTCGTCGGGCTTCACCTCGACATGGCGACGGATGACCTTGTCCTTGGTGAGCTCGTTCCCGACGATGGTGACGAGGCCGGTGCGGAAACGCTCGCCCTCGATGACGGTGAGTCGCAGGTCGACCTCCGGCGTGTCGATGGCACGGAGCTCGTCACGCGTGATCAAAACATCGACATACCCCATCTTCAGGTACGCATCGCGGACGGTTTCGGTCGCGCGCCGGACCTCGACCTGCTTGAAGATGTCGCCCGGCTTGAGCGGGAAGAGACCACGGATCTGCTCTGGGGTGTAGACCCTCAGCGGCTCATCGGCGCGAGCGGGCTCGACGATGACATTGCGGAGCGTGTAGAGCGGGCCTTCCTCGATGAAGAAGGTGACGATCGCCTCGCGCCCATTGGGACTGATGCGTATCTCACGAGCGGCACGGACATCGAGGTATCCGTTGTCGCGGTAGAAGTTGATGATCTGCGCGATGTCCTGATCGATGATCTGCTCATCGAGCGGCGCATCGAACAGAAGGACACGACGCTTCGTGTTGATCTCCGGGCGGAGTCGGCTGTCGGGGATGTTGTCGTTGCCGCGGAAACGCAGTGCGGTGACCTGTGTGCGCGGCCCCTCGCGGATACGGAAGATGACGATGCCGTTGTCGGCGAGTTCGGCCTCGTCGATGGCGACCTCAACCCGGTAAAAGCCCCGTCGCCGATAAAGATCCTCGATGACGCGCTGGGCGGCGCGGATGCGGAACTCGTCGATGGCGACGCCGGGCAGGATGGCGGCGCGGTCGCGGACGGTCGCGCCGATCAACTGATCGGAAAGCTCGCGATTGCCGACGACCACGACATCCTGCACGATCGGCGCCTCGGCGAGGAAGTAGCGGACCTCAACGCTTCCGTCTTCGAGAACGAAGATGTCCGCACGGACCTCCCGGAACTCGCCGAGCCGTTCGAGACGGCGCAGATCCTCTCGCACCACCGCCCACTCGAGCGGACGCCCCTCGCTCGCGCGGATGTTGTTGCGCACCAGCCGCTCGCTCACGCGCTCAAGCCCGACCAGGCGAACGCGCTGCACGAAGCGACCCTCGTACGGATTGTCCATCGGGTCGGGCGGCGCGGGTGTCGGAGTGACCGCCGGAGCCGGCTGGGCGCTGGCCATCGGTGGCGTGCCTGCCAGAAGCAGAATGACCCCTGATGCGCAGGCGCGCAGAAGCGAGGCGGTCCATCGCCGATGGTGGTGATGCAGCACGGTCGGCGGACGATACCGGCACGCATGGCGAAGCCACAAGCGCACGACCCGCACGAGCACGCCGCCCCGTGCATCATGGTCCACCAATCATCCACACTTCCTGACGAGTTGCCCACCATGCCCGCGTGCTGTTAGGGTGTGCGCTTCGGTGCTTCGGACACCATCGCGGCGGTCCGAGACGCACCCACCGACCCGGTCGTCGGTGCCTTACATCGAGTCACTCTTGGGCAGCATCGCTCCGTGGGCGTGGTCCTCGTGCGCCGGCGCGACTGCTTCCAAATTTATTTCGAGGTGCATGATGCACTCGTGGCATTGGTATGTGCGAAGGATCGCACTTTTCGCGGCTGGGATCGGTTCGATGCTCGGCGCGGTCGTCATCCAGTTTCAATGGTTCGATGCGGCAACGCTGGCGGCGGCCCCGGTCGCCCTGCTCGCGGGATTGCTCGGCCTGCTGCTGCTGCCGGTCGTCGTGCTGGGTGTGCTGAGGGCCGAACGACGCATGCGCCGAGCGACGCAGCAGCACTGAAGCGCCACCATCATCGATGTCGGGAAATGCGGATCATCGTAAACGATGTCCCCGCTCACCCCGCCTCGGGAGCCGTCGGCTTCTCGGGAGTGTGATACCGCACCGGTAACTCGATGAGCACCGTCCGCTTCCACGACTCCGGATCGGTGAACCACCAGAAGACATTCTCGAAATCGAGCTTGGGACGCACGCCCGCGCGCTCGGGGGTCTCTTCGGGCAGGATCTGGATCAGCACCGTCCTGCCGACACGGGCTTCGAGCTCCTGCACCGCCTCGGCGAGATCCGAGACGAAGGATTCGGGATGGGCCTGATCCACCTCGAGCGTGATGCGCTTCGGGGGCGAGGGTGGCGAAATCCGGCTGTGGGCATCGCTGTCCGATGCGTAGACGGGTGGACGGGCCTCGCCGTCGACGATGAGGCGGACGCGCCCCGTGAGCAGGAGACGGGCTGCTTCATCCGCGCTGACCGAGGCGATGGTCTCCGATGCGGGTTGGTCCGGCTCATCGAGGCCATCCGCCGCACGGGCCGCGGCGAGGAACTCCGAGAGCAGGTCGTCATCGTCCGTGCCCGGATCGGGTGACTGGAGCCGCTCCCAGACCTCCGCGAGCGTGACCGTCGGGTCGGTCTCGGTGTCGTCTTCGGCGACCTCGGTTTCGTCGGTTGATGGCGTAGCGGGCGCGAAATCAGGGTGAACTGCCATCTCCGCGTGGCGGATGGTGCTACCGGGCATCGCGACGGACTGCTGGCGGCGCTCGGAGGATCCGGGGCCGATGTACCAGAGCATCCCGCCCCCCCAGCCGACGAGGAGGACCACGCCGACGCCGGCGGCGACGAGCATCTGTGTGCGTCGCCCGCGCGAGCGTTCGGCCCGCTCGGCATCCTCATCGAAGAGGGCATCGCGGGCCGCGGCGGCGAGGGCGTCGTCGAGAATCCCCGGGGGCGCCTTCTCGGCGGACTGGCTGGCGAGATCGCGCAGGCGGTTGCGGTCGAGGATCATCCGCTCGACGCGGGCGCGGAGGGCCGGGTTGCCTTCGAGCGCAGCGCGGACATCCGGCACGCGGTGGGCCGGGAGTTCACCCTCGATGAGGGCGAGCAGGTCGTCTTCGGTGATGCGGGCGCTCATGGCCGCGTGCTTTCTCCCCAAGGCACGCCCCCACGCTAGGCGGGTGGAGGCGAATGGGCGTTTCTGTTGGTCTGCTGGAGGCGTTCGACCTCCTCGCGGAGGGCGGCCCGGGCACGGAAGAGGCGGCTCTTCACGGTTCCGTCGGGCACCTCCAGCACCTCGCTGATCTGCCGATAATCGAGCCCGTGCATGTCTCGCAGGATGAGGATGGCTCGGTGGTCCTCAGCCAGCGACCGCAGCGCCTCACGAAGAAACGAACGCTGCTCCTTGTCTTCGACGCCCATCGAGGAGCCGGGTTCCCCGTTCCCGGGAAGAGATTGTGACCACGACGGGTGGGTGTCGCCCCCAGCGTGATCCCCTGTATGGGTGGCCGGGGTGTCCAGTGAGGCGTGGCGGCGGAGGCGCATCCGTCGCATCTCGGTCAGGCAGGCGTTCATGGCGATGCGGGTCATCCAAGTGGAGATGCGGGCCTGGCCGTTGAAGGTGTGCAGGGCTCCGATGACCTTGACGAAGGTCTCCTGGGTGAGGTCGCGGGCCACCTCGCGGTCGCCCATCATGCGGACGCACATGGCGTAGATGCGGTCCTGATGCATGGCGAGCAGCTCGGCGAGGGCATTGCGATCCCCGGCACGGTGGGCCATGAGGAGGGCGTTCTCGCGGGCTTCCTCGAGCGATGGGGGCGAATTGGGGCGGGGATTGCGGATCACCTCGTGGCGTACCTCGATGGTGCGCGCGACCGACCGGATGTGATCGGTGTCGATCATGTCCGGCGTGACGCGCGGGAGCCCGAGGCGGGATGTGTCAGATGAGGATGAAGCGGACATCTCGGATCGGATCCCTCACGAAGGGGGTCACGCGCCCCATTCGGATACGATCCCCCGGAGGGTACGGATCATGCAAATCCAGCGATCCGCGCCTGTGGACAGCATTTCCATCTTCCGCCCCGCGGAGCACCAGCGAGAAGAATCCGGCCACATGCCAAACAAGCCCCCCGCCAGCGATGATCCCGGCGACGCCCTGAACCACGGGCCGCACGACGGCTATGTCTCGGCCCTGTCTGGGCGGTACGCCTCGCGCGCGATGCAGCGGCTGTGGTCGGATCGGCACAAGTTCGAGACCTGGCGGCGGATCTGGCTGGCGGTCGCCGAGGCGCAGCACGAGATGGGCCTGCCGGTGACGAAGGAGCAGGTTGAAGAGCTGCGCGCAAATCTGGATGTGACGGATGCGGACATCGCGCTGGCGCAGAAGTACGAGGCGGAGCTGCGCCACGATGTCATGAGCCATGTGCACGCGTGGGGCGATCGCTGCCCGAAGGCGCGGGGGATCATCCATCTGGGGATGACGAGCCAGGACATCAACGACAACTGCGAGTTGCTGGCCATGCAGGAGGCGCGCCAGATCATCGAGGTCGGGCTGGTGCGGACCATCGGCGCGCTCGCGGACTTTGCTCGGAGAACGATCAGCATCCCTACGCTCGGCTTCACGCACTATCAACCGGCGCAACCGGTGACGGTGGGTCGGCGCGCGGCCCAATGGGCGCATGATCTCTCGATCTGTCTGGATGCGCTGCAGATGCTCCCCGATTCGATGCGCGGTTTGCGCGGCGCCACGGGCACGCAGGCAGCGCTGCTCAACCTCGCTGGGGATCATGCTCGGAAGGTCGATGATGTGGAGGCGCGATTCCTCTCTCCGTGGTTCTACGACGAGACCGCCGATGGCCCGTCGTTGGATGATGATGCGATCCGCGCTGATCTGGAAGACCGTGCCGCTGCTCTGCGCAACGCGGCTCGCGCTGTCATCGCTGCGAAGAATCCATCCGCTGATGCTCAGGCCGCCGCGGAAGACATGGAGGAGATGGCGAGCCAGTACGCCGCCATGTCCCCGGATGAATTCCGACGGTCGCAGTCGCGGGCGATCGTCGAGGACCACACCTTCTCCCTCGTCGGCCAGACCTATCCGCGGGTCGTCGATGCGATGATTCTCGGCGCGCTCGCCAACATCTGCGCGGTCCTCCACAAAGTCGCCACGGACATCCGTCTGCTCTGCAATCTCGGCGAGGTCTCCGAGCCCTTTGCGGAGAAGCAGATCGGTTCGTCGGCGATGCCGTACAAGCGCAATCCGATGCGCTGCGAGCGGGTGTGCGGGCTGGCGCGCTTCGTCTGGAACCTCGTCCCGAACGCCTACGACACCGCGGCGACGCAATGGCTCGAACGCACGCTCGACGATTCATCCAATCGGCGGCTCACGCTGCCGCAGGCCTTCCTCGCGACGGAGGCGTGCCTGAACATCATGCACAATGTGGCCTCGGGGCTTGTCGTCCACGAGAAGGTCATCGCCCGCAACCTCCAGCGCGAACTGCCCTTCCTCGCGACCGAGGCGATCATGATGCGCGCGGTGGCCCTCGGGCGGGATCGGCAGGATGTCCACGAGGCGATCCGCCGGCACGCGATGCAGGCGAAGCACCGGATGGTCGAGGGCGACGGCGAGAACGATCTGGTCGAGCGATTGAAGTCCGAGCCACTGCTCGAAGGCATCGACATCGACGCGGAGCTTGTGCCCGAACGCCACATCGGGCTGAGCATCGAGCAGACGGATCGCTTCCTGAACGAGATGCGCGATCAGATCGAAGACTCGGACCCCCCGGAAGACCTGCGGGTGTAGTTGCGTCTTCGCATCGCCGCGAGCCCGATCGCGCTCAGCAGCAGGACGCTGCTCCCCGGCGACGGCACCGCCGTGGCGCGGATTCCCCACACACCGAAGATCGGGACCTGCTGGGGATTGTTCATTGCGGTGGCGAAGCCGATGTTCCCGCCGAGGTTCGTCTCGCTGTACTCGGGCGAGTAGATGAGCCACGAGTTTCCGGCGAAGGGTGCGCCGTCGGGATCGAGGCGCGCGGGACGGTCGCTCGTCGTCGTGCTTGTCCCGATGACAACCTCCTCGAGCACCGCGGCGACGAAAAAGCCGCCCGAGACCTGCGTGGGCGTGATCGGGAAATCGAAGAAGGTGCTCTGGCCGGACTCGCCCACATTCACCGTCTGCGAATACACCGGTGCGGTGAGCGCGAAGGGGTTGAATGTCGCGTCCGGAACATCGTAGATGGTGATGCGAATGTCGCGCGAGCCGGCGGCGAAGCGGCCTGTCATCAGCGAGATCTGCGTGATGATGTCGTTGCCGTCGGTCACCGGAAAGTAGTTGCCCCAGATCATGTCGGTCCGGGCGAACTGCGCGAACGAGAGGGGCGGACCCAGAACGATGTTCGCGACGCCATCGTCGTAGGCGTACTCGACCGATGCCGTGGCGGGAGCGACAGCAAAGGCCAGCGCGGCCGCGCCGAGCAGCAGGGAACGGGACATGTAACTTCTTCCTTCCGAGGCAGTCTGATGTTTCGCGGGCTCTCTCCAGTCCGCGGGCGGGCAGGGTAGCGAGTCCCGCCGATCGCCGCGAACGCTGCGTACGATGCGGGGAATGTCTATCGGCGTGCAGGACATCCCGAGGACCATGCCTGGAACGCCCTCCCGCGCGAACACCAATCCGTGGATCGGTGTCGCGCACGCCATCGGTCCGCTGCAACTGGAGACCAACCTGCTGCTCGCCCCAGTCGCGAACTACTGCGATCTGGCGTGGCGGATCGTCTGCCGTGAACAGGGCGGGCTCGGGCTGGCCTGCACCGACCTGCTCTCGCCCCACGGCCTGCTCCGCGGCAACGACCAGTCGCTCGACCTCGCACGCACCAACGACCTCGACCGGCCGGTCTGCATGCAGCTCTACGGCGGCGATGGCGACATCCTCAGCGAGGGCGCCGTCTGGGCGGTGCGCCACAGCGCCTCTGTCATCGACATCAACATGGGCTGCCCCGTCGACAAGGTGACGAAGAAGGACGGCGGCTCGAAACTGCTCTGCGATGTGCAGCGCACGCTCGGCATCGTCGAGAAGGTGATCCGCGCGGTCGATCGCGCCTCAAAGGGGCGCGTGCCCGTCACCGCGAAGGTCCGGCTGGGCTGGGACGACTCGTGCATCGTCGCGCCGGATCTCGCGCGTGAACTGGAGAAGCGCGGCATCGCGCAGGTCACGGTGCATGGCCGGACCACAGAGCAGAAGTTCAAGGGAGCGGTGGATCTCGACGGCATCCGCAAAGTCGTAGAGGCGGTCGACCGGATCCCCATCATCGGGAACGGCGATGTCACCGAACCGGAGCATGTCGGCGCGATGATGGAGGCAACGGGCTGCCGTGGCGTGATGATCGGGCGGGGGTCGTTCAGCGCGCCGTGGCTCTTCCGGCGCGCGTGGTCGCTGCAGCGCTCGATCGGCGAGGGACGCGCGGCGGACTCCGGCGCGGAGCCGACCGAGGAGGAGAAGATCGCCATCGTCCGGCGGTACTTCGATCTGATGCTCGACTTCCGCGGCGAGCGGCTCGCGCTCATCCACATCGGTCGGCGGATCTCGTGGATGGGCAAGCGGCTCGGCCCCTGCAAGCCGCTCAAGGAGCGCCTCCGCACCGCGTCCTGCCCGGACGAGGTCCATCGAGCGCTTGACGAATTCCTCGCGGGCGGGCTGCGCATCTTCCGCGACGGCGTGGCGCTGGGGCTGGACGCCCTCGATGCAAGCCAGCCGCAAGAGGATGTCGACGAAGCCGCCTGATGGCTTGCATCATCCGATGAACAGACGGTCATCGCGCGTCGGGTGCCTCGGCCTGCGCCCTTGCTTCGTCTTCGGGAGTCAGTGCTTTGGACTCGGGCTCATCCTGCAGGAAGATGCTGCCCTTGTAGAACCGCGAGAAGAAGACGAAGACGATCGCCGTCACGAACATCAGGCCCGTGAAGAACCAGTAGTAGAGTGCGCCGTCGAGCATCGTGCGGCCGGATTCATCTTTGAATATGCCGAGGATCGCGTTCACACCGGAGGTGAACAGGTTGCCCAGCGATACACCGAGGAAGTACACGCCCATGATGAACGACTTCATCCGGCGGGGCGCTTGCGTGTACGCGAACTCCAGCGAGGTGATCGAGACCATCACCTCCGCCGCCGTGAGCACCAGATACGCCAGCAACTGCCAGCCGATGCTGGGCATCCCCGCGAGGAAGGGCTCCAGCTCGTTCTGCGTCCACCCGAACTCCGCCGCGGCACGCAGCACGCTCCTCAGTTCGACCGTCTCGACCGATGCCGGAGAGCCGATCGCGGCGAAGATGTTCTGTGCGACCTCCGCCGCCTGCGCCTGGATGCTCCGCTCGATGAGCGCCGAGATCGTGAAGGCGACGACCGTGAGGAACAACCCGATCCCGATCTTGCGCAGGGGCGTCATACGAAAGACCTTGTCGATGGCCGGGTAGATCACATATGCAAACAGCGGGATCAGGATAAGAATCAGAATCGGATTAACCGCCTGAATCTGCGACTCCAGCCACAGCACCCCGAAAAACCGCCGATTCATCGCCTCGGCCTGCAGGACCCACGCCGAGCCCGTCTGGTCGAAGATCGCCCAGAAGACGGGGATGAAGATCAGGAACAACGGCGCGAGATTGATGAGCGCGCGCCTGCCCTCGGTGCTGAAGGTCTCCGCCTTGAACTGCTGCCATCCAGCCGGAGGGATGTGCACGAAGCGATTCCGACCGAGCCAGAAGACGAATGTCGCCAGCACCATCAGCACGCCCGGAACGCCGAACGCGAGCCAAGGCCCGAACTTCGCCAGAAAGATCGGGGTCAGGAGACTGCTCGTCGCCGCGCCGACATTGATCGAGAAGTAGAACCACGAGAAGGTCTTGGAAACCAGATGCTTGTTCTTCGTGCCGAACTGATCTCCGACATGCGCACTCACGCACGGCTTGATACCGCCGGCTCCGATTGCGATCAGCAACAAGCCCGCATACATGAACGGCTTCATGTCCCATATGCCGAGCGCCGGGCCGACATCCATCAGAGCCAGCATGCCGTGGCCGAGGCAGTACATCAGCGAGATCAGGAGGATCGTCTTGTACTTGCCCCACAGAACATCCGAGACGATCGCGCCGAGGATCGGGAAGAAGTACGCCAACGCGCTGAAGAGGTGGTAGACCGACTTCGCCTCTTCGTCGGACATGTACGCCGCCTGACCAGACGCATCGAGCAGGTGCTTGGTCATGAAGACGGTCAGGATCGTCTTCATGCCGTAAAACGAGAACCGCTCTGCCAGCTCGTTCCCGATGATGAAGGGGATGCCCGGCGGCATCCGCGAAGTGTCGTGCGGACGGGACGCGTAGTGGTGCTTTGCCATTCGGAGTGGCCCTCGCAGGTACGACGCCTCCGCCCGGCGTACCCGCGGCGTCAGGTGGAGGCCGCGGAGTGTACCTCCCGTCCAATCCACCGACTCCCGCCCCCCGCTTGCACCCTCGCACCGTGGCGTCACAATCCCAGCCATGGCAACCCAAGATTACGACGGACCGCACGCCTCCGACCCGAAGCCCCCCGTGCCGCACGAGCCGCAGAAGGGCATCCTGGCCCTCATCGAGAAGGCCGGGAACAAGCTCCCCGATCCGTCGATCCTGTTCCTGATGGGCGCGCTGCTGGTGATGGGGATCTCGGCGCTCGTCTCGTGGAGCGGGTGGGAAGTCCAGCCCAAGGCCCCGGTCCTGATCACCGACGCCGCCACCGGCCAGACCAGCATCGAACTGGTCGACCGCGGCGATCCGATCCGCGCGTTCAACCTGCTCTCCTCCGACGGCATCTACTGGGCCATCGAATCGATGGTCAAGAACTTCATGAACTTCCCGCCGCTGGGCATCGTGCTCGTCGGGATGCTGGGCATCGGCATCGCGGAGCGGACCGGCCTGATCGCGGTGCTGCTGAAGATGTTCATGCTCGTCACGCCGCAGAAGCTGCTGACACCTGCGGTCGCGTTCATCGGGGTGATGTCCTCGCTCGCCTCCGATGCGGGGTATGTGGTGCTGCCGCCGCTCGCAGCGATGCTGTACATCAGCGTCGGCCGATCGCCGCTGGCGGGCATCGCGACGGTCTTCGCGGGCGTCTCGGCCGGATTCAGCGCGAACCTCGTCATCACCGGGCTCGACCCGATGCTCGCGGCCTTCTCGAACGATGCCGCGCAGACCGTGGACCCCGACTACGAGGTCGCCGCCACCGCCAACTGGGCATTCATGATCGTCTCCACCTTCATGGCGACGCTCGTCGCGTGGTTCGTCACCGACCGCATCGTCGAGCCGCGCTTCATGTCCAAGCCGCCGGAGGAAGGCGGCCCGACCCCGCCGTCCAAGGAACACCTCGCCGCGCAGCACATCTCGCCGGTCGAAAAGAAGGCCACCATCGCCGCGGTGATCGCCGGCGCGGCCATCATGAGCGTCATCGTCACGGCGGTGGTCATCCCCGGTGCGCCGCTCCACGGCAAGACGCCCGTCGAGAAGGAACGGCTCCAGAAGATCTACGACGACACACTCGCCAAGTTCGACGAGCCGCGCATCGACACCGGTGCGTTCGTGTCGTCCATCGAGACCGCCTTCCCGGATCGGGATGTGCTCCCGGCGCGCAAGCCCTTCGTCAAGGCCAAGGACGACATCCTCAAGGAAGCCACCCTCGACCCCACGCCCGAGGCCGAAGCCGAGGCCGTGGAACAGCGCGACGCCCTCCAGGCCCGCGCTTTCGAACGGTGGATCAACGCCATCGTCCCGCTGCTCTTCATCGGCTTCATCATCCCCGGCATCGCCTACGGCGTCGTCATCGGACACATCAAGGACAGCAAGGACCTCGCCAAGCTGATGATTGACTCGATGGCGGCGATGGCGCCGATCATCGTCCTCGCATTCTTCGCCGCGCAGTTCATCGAGTACTTCAAGAAATCACAGCTCGACACCATGCTCGCCATGACCGGCGGCGAATTCCTGACCACCGTTCAGCTCCACCCGATGATGCTCATCCTGCTCTTCATCGGCATCACCGCGCTCTTCAACCTCTTCGTCGGATCGATGTCCGCCAAGTACGCCCTCTTCGCGCCAATCTTCATCCCCATGTTCATGCTGGTGGGCATCAGCCCGGAACTCACCCAGGTCGCCTACCGCATCGGCGATTCGGTCACCAACATCATCACCCCGCTGAACTCCTACCTCATCATCATCCTCGTGGTCATGCAGCAATATGTGAAGAAGGCGGGCATGGGCACGCTGATCTCGATGATGCTCCCCTACTCCATCGCGCTCACCATCGCCTGGTCGGTCCTGCTGATCCTCTGGTGGACGCTCGGGCTGCCCATCGGCCTCCCCCCCTCGACCGGACCCATGCAGTACATCCCCGCGAACTGATCGAACACAATCCGCACATTTTTCCGTTGCAGACACGACACGACCGGCGGACAATCTCCGCACACGCAGCATCGAACGAACGCAGCAAGGATGCCCAATGCGCCCCAAGGACAAGCCCGAGCCCTGCATCATCGTGATCTTCGGCGCCTCGGGCGACCTCACCAGCCGCAAGCTCATCCCCGCGCTCTACGAACTCGATCAGGAGGGAAGACTCCCGCCCGAGGTCTGTGTGCTCGGCGTCGCCCGCACCGAGAAGAACGATGAAGAATGGCGACGCGAACTCCGCCCCAGCGTCGAAAAGCACGCGGCACACTTCAACGATGAGCACTGGCTCTGGTTCTCCGGACGCATCCACTACCTCTCCGGATCAGGCACCGATCCGGACTTCTACCCCGTCCTCACCCAACGGCTCAACGAACTCGGCAAGGAACACAAGCTCGTCCATCCCGATCGCGCCTCATCCGAATCACCCTGGGCACGCCAGCCCAATGTGCTGTACTACCTCGCCGTCTCGCCCAACCTCATCTCGCCGATCGTCACCAACCTTGGCGCGGCCGGCATGGTCTACGAAGGCCAGCGCTGGTGCGCGGTCGATCCCACCTCCGTGCCGTGGCAGCGCGTCATCGTCGAGAAGCCCATCGGGCACGATCTCAAGTCCGCCGACGAACTCAACCGCACCATCGGGCGCGTCTTTGAGGAGGAGTCCGTCTTCCGCATCGACCACTACCTCGGTAAGGAACTCGTCCAGAACATCCTCGTCATGCGCTTCGCCAACATCATGTTCGAGCCGGTCTGGAACAACCAGTATGTCGATCATGTGCAGATCACCGCCGCGGAGTCCGTCGGCGTCGGGCGACGCGCGGGCAACTACTACGACGGCTCCGGCGCGCTCCGCGACATGATCCAGAGCCACCTCATGCAGGTCGTCGGTCTGGTCGGCATGGAGCCGCCGCCCGCGTACGAGGCCGCCGCCATCCGGCGCGAGAAGGTCAAGCTGCTCGACTCTGTGCTCCTCCCCGATTGCGACGACATCCACCTCAGCGCCGCCTTCGGACGCTACGGCCCCAGCAACAACCCCACCGACGAGGACGGCGGGCTCCCCTACACCGAACTCGACGGCGTCGATCCCAACCTCCACACCGAGACCTATGCCGCGATCAAACTCCAGTTCAACAACTGGCGCTGGGCCGGCGTGCCCTTCTATGTCCGCTCCGGAAAGAAGCTCGCGCGCAAGCTCACCGAGATCGTCGTCCAGTTCAAGCAGCCGCCCGCGCACCTCTTCCGAAGCATCGAGCCGTTCCGCTCCGGCGGCACGCGACCCGCCAACCGCATCATCATGAACATCGCCCCCGATGAGGGCGTCTCCATGCGCTTCGAGGCCAAGGTCCCCGGTCCATCGCTCCGCATCGAATCGGTGAAGGCCGACTTCGACTACCAGTATGTCTTCAACGCCAAGGCCACCGAGGCGTACGGCCCGCTCCTCCTCGACGCCATGCGCGGCGACCAGACCCTCTTCCACCACCGCGATGAGGTCGATGCATCCTGGCGCATCGTCCAGCCCTTCCTCGACTGCGAGAAGACCCGGCGCTCCGTGCAGGTTTACCCCGCCGGATCGTGGGGGCCGTCCACCAGCGACGATCTCCTCGCTCGCGATGGACGACGCTGGCACAACCCCACACCCGGCGAAAAACGCTGAGATCCCCGCCGCCCACCCCTACACTGCAACACATGTGCGAGCATCAGGAGCCCGGACCGCTCCCCTTCAGTCTGGAACCGGAACCCACTCCGCCGCGACTCCCCGGGCAGGTCATCGCGCGACGCGACACCGAGGAACTCCACAGTGCCCTCGGCGCGGATCTCTTCATCCACGCACAGAACTGCGCCCGCACCTTCGGCGACTTCCACCTCGCCCTCTCCGGCGGCTCGACCCCCCTGCCCTTCTACGAACGCCTCATGATCGATCCCGCCTTCCGCGCCTTCCCGTGGAACCGCACCCACCTCTGGATCGTCGACGAGCGCCGCGTCCCCGAAGATGACCCGCGCTGCAACTTCAAGCACATCCGCGAGATCATCGGCGACCACGCCGGCATCCCGCACGAGCAGGTCCACCCCATGCGCGCGCACCTCGACGATGCCGACATCGCCTACGAACGGCTCCTCCGCGAAACCCTCGGCTGGCGCGAACGCGGCCACGACCGGCTCGACTTCGTGCTCCTGGGCATGGGCGATGATGCGCACACCGCCTCGCTCTTCCCCCACTCCCCCGCGCTCCGCGAAGCGCAGCGCCTCGTTGTCATCAACTCCGGACCACGCGTCACGCCCCCCGACCGCATCACCATGACCTACCCGCTCATCAACGCCTCGCGCTTCATCGGCGTACTCGTCACCGGCTCAAAGAAGCGCGACACCATCACACGCCTCGCGCACGCCGATGGCAAAGCCAACCCCGCCGAACTCCCCATCCTCGGCATCGCGCCCGTCGGCGGCACACTCCGCTGGTACCTCGACGCCGCGGCGTGCCCGGACCACGACTGAGCCGCCTCACTGACCCACCATCACCGCCCCGCCGCGCCCGCCATCGCCCCCTGGCGCGCGCCGGTCCCGTTCGCGCCGTTCCGACCGTTCCCGTTCCCCCACCGCGCATTTCGATCCACGCGCTCGATCGGCATCCCCCCCACCACGCGCACATTCCCCGCGCCGACGATCTCGCGCAGATCGCGCACGAGGTCGCCGCCGGGCACCACACGGATCCGCTCCGAACGCAGCGCGTAGGTCCCCGTCTCCAACCCCAGCACCACCGTGACGGGCACGGGCTTCTCCCCGCTCGTGCCGCCCACGGGCATCGCTGCGCTCCGCGAACGCAGCATCCCCGCGATCATCTCCAGCACGCGCTCGGGATTGTTCATCGAATCATCCGGCACGAAGCGCAGCTCGATCCCCGTCGCGAGGCACGACCCTGCGCGCTCCACCGGCACGATCCGCTCGACGATCAACTGCGGCTCGCCACGCGAGTGGTCCACCTCGCCGATCACGAACACGATCGAATCCGTCTTGAGCAACTCGGAGCAATCGCCGTAGGTCCGCGGGAACAGCACGCAGTCCATCACGCCGAGACGATCCTCGAAGGTCATGATCGCCATACGATCGCCCTTCTTCGTCGTCACCATGCGCACCTGCTTGATCAATCCGCCCACGATCACGCGCTTCGACTGCTCGACATCCGGCAGCGTCGTCGTATCAACATTGGCGAACCGCTCGATCTCCTCCGACCACCGATCCAGCGGGTGGCTCGACACATAGAAGCCCAGCACTTCCTTCTCGCGCTGCAGCATCGACGACTCATCCCACGCCGGAACGCGCACCAGCGCCGGCTCCGGTCGCTCCTCCGCCACAGCGCTGTCGTCGCCGCCGCCGAAGAGCGCGCCCTGCCCCGCCGCACGATCCCGCGCCAGCGCATGCCCGGCGCTCACCGCCTGCTCGATCGACGCCGCCATCGACGCCCGCGCATCCCGACCGTGCACGCTGTCGAACGCGCCGCACAACACCAGCGCCTCGATCGTCGCCTTCGTCACCACCCCCGGCGGAATCCGCTCGCAGAAGTCGTACAGCGACTTGTACTTCCCGCCCTTCTTCCGCTCCGAGACGATCGCCTCGATCGCCTTCCCGCCCGCGCCCTTGATCGCCTTGAGCCCGAAACGCACATGCCCGTGCAGCGCATCGCGCTCTTCATCCCCGTCGAACACCACCGTGAAGTCCGAGTCCGAAAGGTTGATGTCCGGCGGCTTCACCTCGACGCCCACGCGACCATCGACGAACACCGTTCTACGGCAGTCATCCTTGTAACGGATCCAGTCCTCCACCTTCTGCGCCTGGCTCTCGAAGGTGAGAAACGCCGCCATGTACTGATTCGGGAAATAGGTCTTCAGCCACGCCGTCTGGTACGCCACGATCGCGTAGCCCGTCGAGTGGCTCTTGTTGAAGCCGTAGCCCGCGAACTTCAGGATCAGCTCGAACAACTCCTCGGCATCCTTCTTCGCCAACCCCTTCGCACCCGCGCCCTCCACGAACTTCGGGCGGTTCGCGTCGATGACCGACTTCTTCTTCTTGCTGATCGCCTTGATGAGCGTGTACGCCGCGCGCAGGGGAATGTCGCCCAACTCGTGGACGATCTGCATCACCTGCTCCTGATACACCATGATCCCGTAGGTCTCGCTCGTGAACTTCTCCACGATCGGATGCACCTTCGGCACCGCCTGCTCGCCGTGCTTGCGCATGTTGTAATCGGGAATCAGGTCCATCGGCCCCGGACGGAACAGCGCGTTCGCCGCGATCAGATCCTCAAGACGATCCGGACGCATCTCCGTCAGCAGCCGACGCATCCCGCCCGACTCGAACTGGAACACGCCCGTCGTATCCGCGCGCCGGAACAACTCGAACACACGCTGGTCGTCGAACGAAAGCCGATCCAGATCCAGCGGATCCACCTCGCGCACCGTCCGCTCATCCGGAAGATCCCCGTCCGGACGGATCGCCCGCCAGATCTGCTCCTGCGTCAACCCCTCGCGAATGAGCTGCTTGCAACGCTCGATCGTGCTGAGCGTCCGCAGCCCGAGGAAGTCCATCTTCAGCAGGCCCACCGCCTCGCAGGTCGGCCCGTCCCACTGCGTCACGATCTCGTTCTCGCCGCCGTTCGTCTGCCGGTACAGCGGCACGATCTCGTGCAGCGGTCGCGTCGCCATGATCACGCCCGCCGCATGCACCGATGCGTGGCGCGCCTGACCCTCGATCACCTTCCCCGTCTCGATCAGTCGGCGCACCTGCGGGTCGCTCTCGTACAGCTCTCGCAGCTCCGGCTCCTGCTCCAGCGCCTTGTCGAGCGTCATCTTGAGCTGTTCGGGGATCAGCTTCGCGATGCGGTCCACCTCCGGCAGCCCCATCCCGAACACGCGCCCGATGTCGCGCACCACCGCCCGCGCCTTGAGCGTCCCGAAGGTGATGATCTGCGCCACATGGCCGTACTTCCGGCGCACATACTCGATCACCTCGCTCCGACCATGCTGGCACAGGTCGATATCGATGTCCGGATACTCCGACCGATCCGGGTCCGTGAACCGCTCGAACAGCAGCCCGTACTTCACCGGGCACGCGTTCGACAGACCAACGAGATACCCCACCATCGTCCCCACGCCCGAGCCGCGTGCGATCGCCGGGATGCCCCGCTGGCGCGCCCAGTTCACGAAGTCCCACACGATCAGGAAGTACGCCGAAATGCTCTTGTCCGCCAGAATCCCAAGCTCACGATCCAGCCGCGCACGGATCTCCCGCGCCTGCTCGCTGGTATTCGATGCATCCGCCACCTCCGGCCCGTACCGCCAGATCAGCCCCGCCTCGCACAGCTCGCGCAGCGCTGCATCGCACTCGCGCTCCAGCGCCCCCTTGTCGATGCTCCCATCCTCCGCGAACGGCTCAAGCTCATACCCCGCGCAGAACCGCGTGAACCACGCCGTCAGATCCTTCTCGCCCGTGTACCGCACCGGCGCCTCCGGACGAACCACACGCACCACCGGCGCGTGATTCTCCATCGGGATCTCGACATTGCACCGCTCCGCGATCGCCACCGTGTTGTCGCACGCGATCCGCCCGTGCTCCCCGTACTCCCGCTCGAAGACCTCCCGCATCTCCTGCGGCGACTTCACATACAGCTCCGTCGGATACTTCAGCCGTGCCGGATCGTCCTTCACCTTCCCCATCGAGATGCAGATCAACGAGTCGTGCGCATCGTGATCCTCCGCCCGGAGAAAGTGCGCATCGTTGTCGCACACGATCGGCAGACCGCACTCCTCCGCCAGCCGGATCAGGTGCGGATTGATCGAGTTCTGCTCCACGATGTGATGCTGCAACTCCACGAAGAACCGCGGCCCCGTCCCCTCATCCGCGAACACGCCCGCGTGCCACTTCGCGCACTCCGCCGCCCGCGTCCAGTGCTCGCGATGCCCCGTCTTCTCGTACTCCACCAGATGCGTCGCCAGCTCCGACCCGAGGTGTCCGTTGATCGCGATCAGCCCGCTGTTGTGCGACTGGAGCAACTCCCGATCGATCCGCGGCTTGTAGTAGAACCCCGTCAGGTACGCCTCGGATGCCAGATACAGCAGGTTCCGCCACCCCGTCAGATTCTCCGCCAGCAGCACGAGGTGATATCCGCCGTCCTGCACCCCCGTGTGCATCCGGTCCGCCCGCCCGCGCGGTGCCACATACGCCTCGCACCCCAGGATCGGCTTGATCCCCGCCGCCCGCGCCCGTTCGTAGAACACCATTGCCCCGAACAGGTTGCCGTGGTCCGTCACCGCGACCGCCGGCATCCCCAGTTCCTTCACCCTCGCCACCAGCCGGTCCACACGATTGCCGCCGTCGAGCAGTGAGTACTCCGAGTGCAGGTGCAGATGCACGAACTGCCGCTCACGCGGGATCACAACCTCCCCAGCTCCCCCCGCTCCTCCCTGAACCTCGCTCATCGCTGCTCCGCATCGCTTCCGTGGACAGTCGGACAGAACACTCGGACACCCGTCGCGCGCCATCCTGCCGCGCAACCCGTCCGCGAGCGCCATCCTACCCACCCCCGCAACCCCCTCCCGCGACCGACAAACCATCCCCACCGCGGCACTGACCGCGCCCCGTCACCGCCGCCATTGTGAAATCACCCCACCCCAACCCCCTACAATCCAGCATGGCCTCCCAATGGCACAGCACAGAGCCGGAGGATCCCCGCCCCGGAGACCCCGGAACCCCCGGAGCCGGTGCCCCCCACATCAGGTGGGTCCGTGTCTCCTACGACCGCTGGCGCACCACGCCCTCATGGGTCCAGCGCATCCTCGGCGCATTCGTCCTGCTCATCCTCCTCGGCCTCAGCGTCCTGCTGCTCGTCGGTGGTCTGATCGTCGGCGCCATCGTCGCGGGCGTCCTCGCTGTGCTGATGGGCATCGCGTGGATCGCCCAGCGCCTCCGCGCCGCCATTGACGGCAAGTCCGGCAGCCCATCCGGCGACGACTTCCGGGGGAGTGACTTCCGGGAGAACTTCCGGGGGGGACGAAAAAATGTCCGCGTCATCGGGCCGACCCAGCGACACTGACTATCACAACAGCGACGCTCTACAAGCGCTCGGTCGCCAGCGAGGCCAGTTGGCTCCGCTCGCTCTTCGCCAGCGTGATGTGACCGACCAGACCCATCCCCTTCATCCTGTCCACCAGATACGACAGACCGTTCGATGATGAATCCAGATACGGATTGTCGATCTGCTCGATGTCGCCCGTGAAGATGATCTTCGTCCCCTCGCCCACGCGGCTCACGATCGTCTTCACCTCGTGCGGCGAAAGATTCTGCGCCTCATCAATAATGATCACCTGATGCGGGATCGAACGCCCGCGGATGTAGGTGAGCGGCTCCAACACCAACTGGCCATCCGCCAGCAGCTTCGCGATCCGCTGCTCCGTGGAGTGGCTGTCTGCGTTCTGGAGGTGCGAGCCGCGCGTCGACAGCAGATACGCCAGGTTGTCGAAGATCGGCTGCATCCACGCCGTCAGCTTCTCGTCCTTGTCGCCAGGCAGAAACCCGATGTCGCGCCCCATCGGCATGATCGGACGCGCCACAAGCAACTTCTCGTACCGCTTCTCCGTGAACACCTTCGTCATGCCCGCCGCGACCGCCATCAGCGTCTTGCCCGTACCCGCAGACCCGATCAGCGTCACCAGCTTCACTTCATCATCCAGCAGCAGATCCAGCGCCATCGTCTGCTGCACATTCCGCGCCATGATCCCGAAGGTCGGCTTCCGCTGCGTCGTCACCGGGATCAGGTGCTCCGTGTCCGCGAGCCGACGCGCCAGCCCCGTGTGACCCTCATCGACCTCATCAATCAGCAGCACATACTGATTCGGCAGCACGCTCAGCGAACCCGCGCCCGCCTCCTCATCCTTCGCCAGCCGATCGACCTGCAGCATCCGCTCCGAGTACAGCTCCTCGATCAGCTCGCCCTCGCACCGAACCGTCACATACCCGCTGTACAGGTGATCGATGTCGACTTTCTGATTCTCGAAGTCTTCCGTCCGCAGCCCGAGCGCATCGCTCTTGATGCGGCAGTTGATGTCCTTCGAGACGAAGACGACCCGATCGCCAAGCTGCTGCTGCAACTCGTACGCGACGGAGATGATCCGGTTGTCCGGCTTGTCCTCCTTCAGCGCACGCGGCCGCTCCTCCGGCGACATCGCGATCCGCAGACTCCCCGTCGGCTTGTACGCCGCGGCCTCCGCCAGCGCGGGATCGCCGTTACCCAGCGACACCCCGTCGATCAGCCGACCCATCAGCCGCAACCGATCGAGATAGCGGATCACCTCGCGAGCGTTCCGCCCGCGATCGTCCGTGTCGCTCTTGAAGTGGTCGAGCTCCTCCAGCACCGTGAACGGGATCACGATGTCGTTGTCCTCGAACACGAAGATCGCCTGGGGATTGTGCAGCAGCACATTCGTATCGATCACGAAGGTTTTCACCTTGGTCGATCCGCCGCCTGATTTTTCATGCTGTGGCTGGGAGCCCAAATCGCTCTCCATGTCCGGTGGAGCGACCTTCGGGGGTCGGCTCGGCGTCGCCGGGGTGCGGGTTCTCAATCGGGCCGTCTCCTGCGCGAGAGTCCTTCTCAATGCCCTCTCCTTCGGCTCCAAGACGGCTCCGCCGCCCAATCGGTCACCCACGAGCCCACACAGACTACTTCTCTTCGTACTCTATCGTCCGTACGACGCTCCAAATCATGAAGTTTGCCCACAACCCAACCGATCCTGAACCAAGCCCCAAGACGAGCGAAACATTCCTCGCTCGACGCTATCGCTTCGCGCTCTGGGCGGGCGTCGTCCTCGCGACCCTCGCGGCACCCCTCTGGTGCCTGCTTCCCGGACTCAACATCGTCGGTGCCGTCCAGGCCTTCGCCGGGCTCGCGATTTTTCTGCAACTTCTCAAAAACACGCCCTCCGACGCCATCAAGCTCCCCTGGGGCGCGAGCGCGGCCATCATCCTCCTCGGCGCTGCCGCCATGCCCGCCATCGCGCACGCTCAGTTCCACCCCGTCGCGATGATCGCCCCCGTCGTCCTCGCGATGCTCCTCATCGCCATCCTCTTCCACCCGCGCTCGCCCATGTCGCCGTGGTGGGCCACGATCGTCGTCTGGCACCCCGCGTTCTGGGCCGTCTTCCAGCCCGGACTCGTCGGATGGGACGCCGAGGCCATCCTCATCCGCGCGGCACTCCTCTTCGCCGCCGCCATCATCCTCGGCGCGGCCAACGCCTGGCGCACCGCCATCCTCTGGTCGCTCGCCGCCGCATCCGCCGCCGCCACGCTCCTCGCCATGCTCATACACACCGCGCGATAGCATCAACACATGCCCCCCACCGTCGCACATCTCACCAGCGCCATGCAGCGCATCGCCCCCACACACCTCGCCGAGCCGTGGGATCAGGTCGGGCTCCACCTCGGCGATCCCGCATGGCAGATCCGCGGCCCCATCCTCCTCGCCATCGACCTCACCGAAGCCGTCGCCGATGAGGCCATCCGCATCAACGCCGGCGCCATCATCGCCTACCACCCGCCCTTCTTCCGCCCCCTCACGCGCCTCACCACCGACAACCCCAAGGCCCGCCTCGCCCTCCGCCTCGCCGGCGCGGGCATCGCCGTCTACTCGCCGCACACCGCGCTCGACGCCGTCCCCGGCGGCGTCGCCGACTGGCTCATCGATCAGGCCGCCACCGATCCCGCGCGCCCCGGCGCAGGCACGCAACGCGCCGCCCTCACGCCACACGCGCACCTCGACCCGACGCAGACGCACAAGCTCGTCGTTTTCATCCCGCGCAAACACCTGGACCCGCTCCGCGAAGCCCTCACCCGCGCCGGCGCGGGCGTCATCGGCGAGTACGACCACTGCGCCTACGAGTTGGAAGGCCACGGCACCTTCCGCGCCTCCGAACGCGCCAACCCCACCATCGGCAAACGCAACACCATCGAGACCGTCGAGGAAGTCCGCCTCGAAACCGTCTGCCCCGCTCGCAAACTCCCCGACATCATCTCCGCGCTCCGCGCCACGCACCCATACGAAGAACCCGCCTTCGACCTCTACGCGCTCGAGCCGCGCCCCGATCCCTCCCGCGGCCCCGGACGCATCCTCACCCTCGAAGAACCCGCCACGCCCGAAACACTCTCCCGACGCCTCCGCGACAACCTCCGCATCGACTCGGTCCGCCTCGCCACGCGCGACGATGCGCCCATCACGCGCATCGCCGCATGCCCCGGCTCCGGCGTCTCCCTCCTCGACGCCGCCATCGCACACGGCGCACAACTCTTCATCACCGGCGAGATGAAGCACCACGAAGTCCTCGACGCACTCGACCGCAACTGCGCCATCCTCCTCGCCGGACACACCAACACCGAGCGCGGCTACCTCCGCATCCTCCGCGAAAAACTCCTCGAAGCCGAGCACGATTTCGACCCGCGCCTCAGCACCGCGGACACCTGGCCCTTCGCCGTCATCTGATCACCCCCGGAC
>ERZ869909.603-NODE-603-length-38595-cov-4.760502_pt1 | contig 38595 bp, 30 predicted proteins | sample MGYA00520892_ERZ869909 | MGnify/ENA primary metagenome ERZ869909 (study PRJEB32215, sample SAMEA104723947) | bioreactor metagenome | biome: bioreactor; feature: anaerobic bioreactor; material: water | place: China | collected 2015-03-12 ...
CCCTGTAGGCTTGCGTTCGGCATCCATGCCTCTCGACAGTCCTGAAACCCTTTACCCGCCCCCCGAGGGCCGTCACGTTTAGTGCTTGTGGCGGCGGAACAGTAAAACCATCCCGAATAACCCGAAGACAAAGCCGATGCTGCCCGTAGAGCGGTTCAGCGGGCCTGTGGGCGGCACAAAAGGTGCCTCTACACGGGTGTAAGTGGCGCTGCGTACTGCGGACTCGGCGTCATCGAGTACGGCGATGGCGCGCACTTCGGTGGTGTCGGTGATGGTGATGGTTTCGCCGGGCAGCAGTGACGGGCTGGTCTGGTCCGGGTTGCTGCCGTCCAGGGTGTAGAACAGGGTGCTGCCTTCCGGTCCGTTCAGGGTGATCACCAGCTGGGCGCTGGAGAACTCCTGGGAGGGTGGGTTGAAGGTCGGTGCCGGGACGGTGGCCACCAGGTTGACGTCATCCAGATACAGGGTGCGGGCGAAAGGTCCGGGGACGTTGCCTTCGGGGCTGCTGCGGTCGCGGGCGCGCAGGCTCAGGCGGGCAGAGCCGATACCGGCGAGCGCGGCGGCTTCGCGGCTGTCGTCGGTGGTGAAGGTCAGCCATTGACCGCTGTCGCCGTTGACGCTGAAGTCCTGCTCCAGATTCAGGGCGCTGTCGGCGGCGTCGGTGCAGGCGTTATCGGTGAAAAACGCCAGATTGACGCGCAGGTTCAGGTCGTCATCGGGGGTCAGGCTCATGGCGCGGACGCTGGGGCGCAGGGTGTCATCGCCGGTGACGGGGACGCACTGGTCCAGACGGCTGGCGCCGAAGTTGCCGGTCAGGCTTTCGAAATAGAAAACGTTGTTGCCGCTTTGCGCAAAGCTGACAGCGCCCGCCGCAGCGCGCAGGCCGGCGTCGCGTTCGACGTACCAGCCGCTGTCAGCGTTCAGGAAATCGCCGTCCACAACATCCAGATGCTCGAAGCTGCCGTTGCGAATCAGGTTGGCCTGACTCTCGCCCTGGGTGGCTCGCACGTTGTCGAAAAAGACCTCGGCGCTCTGGCCACTGCGATCGCGTGCACGCAGGGAGATACGCAGCACGCGTGCCTCTTCGGGCAGATCGCTGGCGGCGAAGACCACCGGGGTGGTATCGACCCAGGTATTGGCGTCAATGGTGAGTTGCAGGTCGATGTCTTCGTTGGAGCGCGCGAAGCTGAGGCGATTGGTGTTGGCATCTGCCTGCAGGTTTTCTTCGCAGGCGGCCATGTCCGGATAAAAGTTCGGATTCAGGCGGCTGCGGACGTCGCTGCTTGAGACGCTGGTGCGTACGGCATAACGCAAACTCAGGGACTGGTCCGGATCGATGGGCAGACACTGCTCCAGCTTGTTGGTGCCGAAGCCATCGTCGAGCGCGTTAAAGCCGAATGCGCTGTCGCCCTGGGCGCCAAAGCCGACGCCGGTGCGGATCAGGCCGCCGGTGGGCGTCAGCAGGGTCCAGGAGGGCAGGAAGCCGATGCCGGCGTCGGTGGAGTAATCAACGTCACCGAGACCGCGCTGGTCGAGATCGGAAAAATCACCGTTGTCGAGGGCCTGGGCGGTCCAGGGCAACAGCAGGGCGGCCATGGCCGCCATTGTGATGGTCGATTTCATGGTCGTCTCCTCAGAATTCATATTGCAGGCGGGCGGCGATCACGCGGCCGGTGGTGTCGGTGCCGTCGCGTTCGGCCTCGAACTGCATCAGGTTCAGTTTCACGATCAGGTCGGGATTCATGTACCAGTTCAGGCCCAGGGTGTAGTGGTCCATTTTCTGGCCACGGCCGACGCGTGAGTGTTCTTCGGAGTCGATAGTGGAATAACGTGCGGCCACTTCGAAGGCGCCCCAGGTGCCGTTGGCGGGATCGAAGTTGCGTTGCGGGGTTACGCGGCCAAAGTCACCACTGGACGGCCGGTAGTTGCGGTGTTCGCCGGTGAGGAAATGGCTGGCCTGCACGTAAAAGCCATCCAGTGTCAGGGAGTTGGACGGGTTGGCGTCGGTGCCGTGGGCAATCAGCTTGGCGGTTTCGTCCAGGTTCAGATCAACCCGGTTGTATTCCGCTTGCAAGGAGAAGGAGCCGATACCCCAGGCTGCCTCCAGGCCAAAGCGGTTGAAGTCTTCAACGGCTTCGATATCGTCACGGCCGACCAGACGCAGATCAATGGCGCGTGCACCTTCGCGGGTCCGCAAACGCACCGGCACCCAGGCATCGGTTTCCTTGTTGAAGGCGTTCTGACGATGGCTGGCGCTGCCGCCGAAGTGCAGGAAGTTGCCGCCGTCTGCCCAGGGCGCGACGGAGAGGCGACCCGACAGGGCATAGCCTTCTTCCACGGTGCGATCAATGCTAACGCCCTGGCCGCCGAACAGACCGATGGCGCCGAACCAGTTGGGGCGCAGGGTTTCATACATGATGCCCATTTCCCGGTCCGGGCGCAGCGCATCTACGGACGCAGCCCGTTCCATGAACGTGATGCGACGCGAGCTGGTGTTGCTCTCCATGGAGTAGGGCTCCTTGAAGTGCCCCACGGCCAGTCGGCCGGTCGGCATCAGATAGGCGACATAGGCATTGGCAAAACCCACTTCCTCGTCACGAAAATCCACTTCCATCTGCCATTCCCAGTTGGTGTACATATAACCCAGTACACCGAGGCGGGCGCGACGAATCACGCTGCCATAGGCGGGCGGTTCATGGGACTGCCGGGCCACGAAGGCAATGTCGTCATCGAAGGAACCGCGCTCGGCATCGAACTGCACGCGCCCGCGCACGCGGAAACGATGCTGGCCGTCGGCGCTGTCCACGGTGAAGCGACGCACCGCGACGGCGGGTTCATCGTCCTTCACCGGTTCAGTCGGTTCATATTTCATGCCGCTGCGCTGCACGGCGGGCGCGGCAGGACGAGAGGGCTGACGCAGGGTGTCGGCCTCTTCCTGGGTCAGGATGCCTTTTTCCAGCAGGGTATCGATCAGATCGGGGGCATCGGCTGTCGCAACAAGCGGCAGGGTCAGCCCGATAGCCAGCGCCAGAGACGCGGCCCGGAAGCGATTGGTTTTCACAGTCATATCCCATTTAGTCGCAATGGCGGCTACGAGCTCCGTCGCGCCTGGGCCGACTGCTTGCAAGCTGTTTCGCTCTGGCAGCAGGTCAGGTCTCTTCCGTGAGAATCGCGTTGAAAGAAAGGCTTTTCAGCCTGCTTCAGTGTCTCGTCATGAAATGACATCGGGGTTCTGCTTTTATGACGTTTTTGTGAAGATTTGGCCGTTTGCGCGGAAAGGGGTTGAAGAGCGGGGAACACAATGAGTAGGCTCGCTGCCAAACTTACAATAACGATACGTCATTCTTTTATACGCCATGAAAACGTTCCTTCGTCGGCCCTCCCAGGCGGCTTTTGTTGAGAATGCCTTGACCGTATACAGTGCGGGCCCCGGTGCGCTCGCACGCCAGCTAGTGGCCGACTTCCGCGCGATATCGGGCCAGGACATCAACCTGTTGCAGGACACAACGGGGCGTCTGCTGGCACGGCTTGAGGCTGAAGCCAGCGCACCCGTGGCCGATGTCGTGATCCTGGCGTCGTGGGATATCGCGCGGGACATGGAAGCAGCGGGCCAGCTGCAACCAATCCATGCGGCGCGTGCATCCGCGGCATCGCGTTACCAGAGTGAATGCATGGTGGCGCAGGGGGTATCGGTACTCGGCATGGCGTGGCGGTCGCAGGCGAAAGCCCCGGCTCCGGGCGACTGGCACGATCTGGCCGACGCAGACTTCGATGGCCGACTTTGCATGCCTGACCCGGCGTTATCCGGTGCGACACTGGATCTGTTGCTTGGGCTGGAGCGAGCCTGGGGTGAGGGGCTCTGGTCGCTGCTGGCACAGCTGCGCGACAGCGGTATGGTGGTGCCGGGGGCCAACAGTCAGGCGCTGGCACCCGTGCTGCGAGGTGAGCGTGATCTGGTGCTGGGCTGCGTGGATTATCTGGCCTGCTCGTTGCCGTCGCGCGAGGCGGGTTTGCGCTTCATCTTGCCGCATGGCGGCACCGTCTGTGCTCCGCGACCGATGATGATCTTGAGAGACGCGCAACATACGCTGCAGGCGCAGGCGTTTGTCGCGCATGTGATGTCAGACGCAGGGCAGGAGCGTGTGCGAGCGGCCGGGTTGACGCCTGCAGCGGATATTGACAGTGCAGCGCGTGCCACGCCGGCTTTGCTGTCGTTACCGCCGACGTCGCATCGCGCGCGTCTCGCCCTGTTGTCCCGTTTCAGTGCCTTGTTCGGTGCTGAGTTCGATAGCAGCATTGCCCTGCCGTTGGGCTGGGCCTGACAGCTCATTGCCGGCGCCGCCGTTGCACCACGGCCATGACCAGCATGCTGAGGACGATGGTCAGAGTGGCCATGGCCATCGCCAGGCCAATATCGCCCTGTTCGAACTGGTTGAAAATGAAGGTGGCGGAGGTGTCGACACCGGGCGGCAATAACAGGATTGAGGCCACCAGTTCGCGCATGCAGACGATGAAGGTGGTCAACCAGGCGGCCAGCAAGGCAGGCTTCAGCTGGGGCAACACAATGCGCGCAAAAACAGTCCAGCGCGAAGCCCCCATCAGCGCAGCGGCGCGTTCCAGATTAGTGCCAATCCCGGAAAGCTGTGCGTTGGCATAATTGAGTGCGTCGGTGATGTAGATGGCGACGTAGGCGAGCAACAGCATCCACACGGTGTTGTACACATTGATCGGAATCCAGGGCGCATTCCAGGCCAGAATCAGCGCGACCGCCATAACGATTTTCGGAATCACCCGGGGCAACATGGCGAGCCCATCCATCACCTGCCGTGAACGACCTTCGCTGCGCGCACTGACATAGGCAATATAGCCACCCACCGTGACACAGATCGTCGCGGCCGCAATGCTCAACCACACGCTGGTCAGCAGTGCGGACAGCCCGCGGCTGCCGGGTGCGAGCAGCTGGCTGTAGTGATTCAGTGTCAGCGTCGGCAAGCCGTCCTGCCAGCGATCCGCCACACTGGTGAGCAGCATGGCGGCATAAGGCAGTGCGGTACTGAGCAGGAACAGCCCGCCGAACCAGGCCCAGGCGAGGCTCTTGTTCAGTGGCGTCAGGGGGCGCAGCGCCTGCTGTCCGGGGCGACTGCCGCCGGCTGAAAACAGCGCGGCAATCCAGCGGCCACCGTACAGCGCGACCAGGGCGAACAGACACAGCAGACTGGACAGCGACGTCGCCAGCGCCAGATCCACTGGCCAGCTGGTGACCAGATAAAAGATTTCCGCAGGCAGCAGCGGCAGGTTCGCCCGCGTACCCAGCACCGCAGGCACACCGAAATTCGAAAGTGATTCCAGAAACACCAGCAGCCCGGAGTTGATGACCGCCGGCAACAGCAGGGGCAACATGATGCGCAATGCGACCCGTGTGCGGCTGGCGCCCAGTTGCAGTGCGGCATCCTCGAGGCGGCGAGGCAGGCCGGACAGCGTGGCTTCCACCGCCAGGGCGACGTAACCGAAGGACGACAACGCCATCACCAGCGTCACGCCCCAGAAGGAAAAGAAGGTAGCGCGCAGTACATCCGGCATGCTGCCGAAAAGGCTGTCAGCAAAACCGCCATCCTGCATCACCAGGATGTAACTCAGGGCCGCGATATACGGCGGCGTCATGATCGGCATCAGCAGGCTGAGGCGCGCCCAGCCCTTGCCCGGCAGTTGCGTGCGCGCCAGTAGATAACCGCATGGAATACCGAAAAACCAACTGACCAGGGTTACCGCACCTGCCCAGCTCAGGGAGTTCCACAACAGGGTGCCGATTTCCGGTGTGCTGCCAATGGCGCGATAGGCCGACAGGAAACCTTCCAGGCTGCCGCCCAGCAGCTCCGGGAAAAGGCTTTGCAGAAACAGCAGCAGCAGGGGATAACCGGCCGTTACACCCAGAAACAGCATGCACAGGATGATCGGCCACGGTAGCAGGCGGGCACGTTGCATCATGGTGCAGGGGCCCCTGCCGGAATCTGTGCGCGCTCGATCTGGTACTGGAAACGCCGCAGGATATTCCCCTGCTGTGTCAGTGCAGCCTCGACATCACCGCGCGTGATGCGCTGCGGTGGCCGCGCCGCTTGCCGTATTGCGTCAGGCTGGATGTCCGTGCGTGCGGGCAGCAGATGTGCCTCGGCGATATGCTGCTGCGCCTCCGCACTGAAAAGATGCGTGACAAAGCGTCGCGCGTTGTCCTGTTTCGGGCTGCTGGCGAGAATGCCGACCGGTCGGGTCATCAGCGGTACGCCGCTGGCGGGGTAGTGCATCACCAGTGGCGCACCCTGGGCCATCTGTCGGAACACCAGATAGTCCACCGCACCGAGTACCGCCTGATAATTGCCGATCATCAGCGAGGTCAGTGCCTGGCTGTTGGCAGCGGGAAATTCCATGCCCGCCGCACGGGCACGGGCAAAATCCACCCAGGCGCTGTCGGCATCGGCGAGCACGCGACTGACCACGAAGTCGCCAGCGGTGCCCGAGCGAGAGGGTGAGGGCATGGCCAGGCGGCCGGGAAAGTCGCCGCTGAACAGCGCCTCCCAGTCCGGCGCCAGATCGGCGTGGGTGCTGGCCAGCGCCACCCCCACCAGTGCCGCGCCGGTGGTCAGGTAATAGCCGTGCGGATCATGCCAGTCCTGATGAGTGGGCGGCAGGTTGATGTCATGCAATGGCGCGAGTCTGTTGGCACTGCGCAGGGCCTCGGCGGCGACATCACTGGCAAAGATCACGATGTCCGCTTGTGGCCGGAAGCGCTCGGCTTCCAGTTTGGCCATCAACTGACCGGTGGTGGCCACAAACAGCCGCACCGGCACGCCATACTCGGCGGTGAAATCTGCACTGATCTGCTCAATCAGCGGGCGCGGCCCGGCGGAATAAATCACCAGGGCGGTGTCGTCCTGGCGCCCGCAGCCGCTCATCAGCAGCATCAACAACGACAACAGCCCCGCCAGCCATACAAACGGACTGTTCATTCACCCACCGCATGCAACGCGTCGGTACTGATGCGCACGGATACCGGTGCGCCCGGATGGAATGGCTGATCAGCGAAGCCGCGCAAGGTCAGTCCGGGATGGATCTCGGCCACGACTTCCTGGCGGTCGCCGAGAAAATGACGCCGCTGACAAACACCGGAGAGGCTGATGCGTTCCTGACAGGGCGCGGTGTCCGGCGCCACCATCTGCACCGCCTCCCGCCGAATAACCAGATGGCCGCGTTCCGGAAGGCTGCCCAACGGCGCCTGGGTGCTGCTGATGTCGACCCGCTCATCCAGTTGCAGCCCGCCTGTCAGCCGACGATAAGGCACCAGATTGGCGCTGCCGATAAACTCGGCGGCAAAGCGTGTGCGCGGCCGCAGATAGATATTTTCCGGTGAATCCATCTGTTCGATGCGGCCCTGATACATGAGCGCGATGCGATCACCCAGCGAGAAAGCTTCCGACTGATCGTGAGTGACGTAAACGGCGGTCAGTCCGGTTTCACGCAGCAGATGGGCCAGTTCGGCCTTGAGGTCTTCCCGCAAGCGCGCATCCAGAGCGGACAGCGGTTCGTCCATCAGCAGCACACGAGGATCCACCGCAATCGCCCGGGCAATGGAGACGCGCTGTTGCTGGCCGCCGGAAAGCTGTGCCGGTTTGCGATCGGCCAGATGGGCCATCTGCACCCGCTCCAGCGCTTCTCGCGTCAGTGGTTCCACCTGGGCGCGGGGCAGGTCCTTGAGCTTGAGCCCGAAGGCCACATTCTGGGCCACAGTCATGTGCGGCCACAGGCTGAAATCCTGAAAGACCATTGAGAAGCGACGTTCGCGCATCGGCACGCAGAGGCCGCGTTGCGGGGCATCCAGCGTCTGGCCATCGCAATGCAATTCGCCCGCGTCGGCCTGAATCAGGCCAGCGATGATATTGAGCAGGGTGGTTTTGCCGCAGCCCGATGGGCCGAGCAGCACCAGGCACTCACCCTGTTGCAGGCTGAAGTCCACGCCGTCGAGCACACGGGTGCCGCCAAACTGTTTGGCAAGGCGGCTGGCGCTGAGGTAGCCGTCCATATGTCATCTCCCTGCCACACGACTGAAATGGTAATGAAGTAAAGCGTAAACGGGGTTCGTTACAGCGAGATGACATCGCCGACCCTGCCTCGGATTTACCAAATTCCTACATTAAAGCCGGATCAGGGCGACCCCTGGTCACCCGGCTGTCATGTGCGGGCGTCACCGTCTGACCGCTTCGAATGACCGTTCAGAGGTACCCCCTCATGTTACAGAACTCGGGCCGATGGCCGATCCTGATGCTTGTCCTGGTGCTATATGGCTGCGGTGGCAGTTCGACGATAGGCGGGGGGCAAGGTGACGGGCCGCCAGGCGACGGTGCAGAGCCCGAGTTGCCTGAACCTGGTCCGGACCCGGACCCGGAGCCAGACCCGGATCCTGAACCCCAGGGACCTTTTTTCGACCCTCAGTGGTCGCTCGGGCCGATGCCATCTGCAGGTATCGCCGCACCCCGGGGCCAGTGGCTGGCCACAGACAGCCACGTTCACTCAGACCACTCGTCTGATGGTTCCGCATTCCGCCAGGCCAGCAATGATGCGTTGCCCGGCAACGTGGCGGTCAGTGACCAGGTTCGTCAGGGGGAGTTGAACAATCTGCAATTTCTGGTGATTACCGACCATCGGACCTACGACCAGCACTGGGACCCCTTGTGGCGCTCGGACAAGTTGTTGCTGATCCCCGGCGAAGAAGCCAACGGCCGGCCGCATGCCAACATTTTTGGCGCGGTGGATACGGTGCTGGACGGCATCGACGGCGCCGAAGGCATGACCCACAGACCCACGCAACAAAGTATCTGGGATGCGCAGGCACAGGGCGCGGCCTGGCAGGCGAATCATCCTGATCGGGACTGGACCAACAGCGATGGCAGCGCCAATGATCATGGCAGCGCCGTGGGCGGGCATCTGATCGAGACATGGAACATTGCCGAGAACCCGGAGCAGCAACTGGCCTATGCCGAGGGGCGCTGGAATCTCGGGATGGAAACGGGCATCACGGCCAGCACGGACAACCACTTTCGGGAACTCTGGTTGCTGGGGTTCCAGCCGGGAAGTGTACAAACCCACGTCTTTGCGGCGGCGCATACCGAACGGGCCATTCTGGACGGCTTGCAGCGCGGGCGCACCGTTCTGTCCCGCGGTGGTCTTCTGGACCCCTTTCTGACCCTGGAAGCTGACGCACAGGGGGATGGTATCTTCGAAGCGGTGGCGGGTGATGCGGTGGTGGCGCCGGGCAACCGGGCTGTGACCTTGCGCGTTCAGGTGCGTCGCGGACTGGGTCATACCCTGCGCCTGTATGCCGCTCCGGGTCGATCTGCGGGCGCCATAGACACCTGGCGCCCGGTGGCGCTCAACGAAACCTACACCACGGATATTGTCCGCCCCTCCAACGGTGAACCTTTCTGGGTTTACGCCGAACTGACCAACCTGATCGGTATGCGCACCGCGCTGACTTCGCCGATTTTCATTCGCTCCGGTGAGGCCATACCTGTGCCCGCCGTCGAAGTGCCGATTCCCCCGTCTTACGCGCTGCACGATCAGGCCGCGCGCGTCATGGGCGAACGAGGCCGTTTCAGCGGTTTTGCAGATGTGGCGGAGGATGCTCAGGGCGTGCCGTTGGTCGTGGCGGAAGTTCATGACGAAGAAGGAACCGATGTCATGTTTCGCCGTGGCGATCAGGCTGACAGGGTGCGGGTCAATGTCACTGCAGGCAGTGCACGCTTTCCCCGGATTGCGGTGTCAGGCCAGCAAGTCTGGGTTGCCTGGGAGGATGAGCGGCTTGGGCAGATCCCGCGTCGGCCACAGATTATTCTCAGGGGTTCACAGGACGGCGGCATGACCTGGGGGCAGGAATACGTGCTGACCGATGGCGAGCGGCGAGCCATCCGTCCGGCGTTGACGGTGTTGTCGGATGGCACGCCCGTTGTGGCATGGAGCGATAATCGCAGACGCTGCTTTGACCTTTACGTGCAGGTGGGCGAGTTCGGTCAGGCCCGGAACCTGACAGATGAAAAAACCTGTCGGCGCGGCAGCTTGCTGGACACACGTAGCACGCGTGATCCCGCTTCACTGCATCCGGCGCTGGCGGTGGATGCCGAGGATCGCGTGACGCTGGTGTTTCAGGACAATCGCTTTGATATCAATCCGGGCTGGACAGGCCAGACCGGTTTCAGCGGTGGCTTCCAGGGGCTTGAGGCGACCAATCCGGACAACTGGGAAATCCTGGCGCGCGGTCGTGATCCGCACAGTGGTGAGTGGTCATCGGTGGTGCGTGTCTCCAACAACGGTGATCCGGATAACGCCTTCGACGAAACGGCGCTGGCGGATCGGCATCCGGCCCTCGCGGTGGATGGGCACGGGCACCTTGTCGCGGTCTGGGATGCCAAGGTGCTGCGCGCGGCAGGCGTCAACAGTGCCATATTCAGTGCGGTGTCGCAGGATGGCGGACTGACCTGGAGTGAGCCCGTGACAGTGGGTGTCGAGGATCGGGCCATGAGCCAGAGGCCGGCGGTCACACAGGAAGCGCCCGGTATCTTGCGTGCTGTCTGGATGGATACCCGCGACAGTGACTGGCGTCAGCGCATCTGGTCGAGCCAGTGGACGGCACAGGCCGGTTGGTCGGCGGCGCAACGGATGACCGGCGCGGACAATGCTGCTTGGCCGCGCATCGCCGGGTCGCATCTTGTATTCAGTGCGGATCGCGGCGCGGCCCTGCAGCGTGATCCGACCTGGCAGATCCTTTACCGGCATGCGCCGACGCCTGTCGGTACCTCGCCCTTCTCCTCACCGGTTCAACGGATGTTTGTCCGCAACGAGGGGGTCTCGGCCTGGAGAACGCGGTGGTATGCACTGATTGAGCACATGGACCCGCTGGAAGCCTGCAATCATGTTCATCTGCTGGAGCGGAGTCCCTGAGCCGGAAAACGACGAAGCGGGCCGGAGCCCGCTTCGTTGTATTGCCAGGGGTGTAACGGTTTCAGGCGCCGATCAGGCTCTGCCCGCACACACGGACAATGTTGCCGCTGACGCCCTGGGAGGCCGGGCTGGAGAAGAACGAGATGGTCTCCGCCACGTCCACCGGCTGGCCGCCCTGGTTCATCGAGTTCATGCGACGGCCCGCTTCACGGATGGCAAACGGAATGGCCGCGGTCATCTGTGTTTCGATGAAGCCCGGCGCCACCGCATTGATGGTGATATGGCGCTCGGCCAGTTGCGGCGCCATGCCTTGCACCATACCAATCACGGCCGCCTTGGAGGTAGCGTAGTTGGTCTGGCCCATGTTGCCGGCGATGCCGGAGATGGAACTGACGCAGACAATGCGACCGCCTTCGTTGAGCGTCTTGTCATCCAGCAGCTGCTGGTTGATGCGCTCCTCGGAAGCGATGTTGATGTCGATCACCATGTCCCAGAACTTGTCCGGCATGCCCGCCAGGGTCTTGTCGCGCGTTACCCCGGCGTTGTGGACGATGATGTCCAGGCCGCCCTGGGCCTTGGCCGCGTCGCTGATCAGCTTCGGCGCTTCAGCGGCGGTAATGTCGGCTTCCAGCGCGATACCGTTGATCTGCTCGGCGACCTGCTTCAGGTCATCGGCCATCGGCGGGATATCCAGCACGATGACCTTGGCGCCATCGCGGGCCAGCACCTGGGCAATGGCGGCGCCGATGCCCCGGGCTGCACCGGTCACCAGTGCGGTCTTGCCTGCCAGGGGCTGCTGCCAGTTGAACCCGGCGCTGTCGAAGGTGGCGGCGCCGACATGCACTTTCTGGCCGGACACATAGGCCGCCTTGGGTGACAGGAAGAACTGAAGTGGGCTGGCCAGCTGGCTCTCGGCGCCCTGATCCACATAGACCAGATTGGCGATGGTGCCTTTTTTGGATTCCTTGCCCAGGCTCTTCACCAGGCCCACCAGACCGCGCTGGGCAATGCGCTGCGCCAGATCGCAGGTTTCCGGGGTGCGGCCGATGACCAGGATGCGGCCGCACTTGTCCATCTTGCGGATCACCGGGTTGAAGAAGTCCCAGATGGCACGCAGTTCGGCGGTATTGCGGATGCCGGTGGCGTCAAAAATGAGGCCCTTGAACTTCTCGCCGTCGTCGCGCTCCGGTGCGTAGCTGGTGACGCTCTCGCCGCTGGTCCTGGCCGCCGCCTGTACGTCCGCTTCGGCCGCCGCGCCGGACAACGTGTAGACACTGGCCTGGGGGGCACCCTTGAGGGTGCTCAGCACGGCTTCGAAGGCGCTGCCACCGGCGGCGCCGCCGAGTACGACCTTGCCCTTGATGAAGGAGGTTTCGCCCGGCTGATGGCGCTCGAGCATCACCGGGATCGGCAGATTCAGGGTGCTGAAGACCTTCTTGCCCACTGCGGAGTTGGCAATAGCCTGATAGACGTCGCTCATTATCCTCACCTTGACTGTAGGGGATGTGCCTGATGGGCCGCACCATAACATAGATGGCCCGGCGCCCGGAAAGTGGCGCTATTGAAGCACCCCGGCGGCGTGTGGGTATTGACCGCCGACGGTGGCGTGAAGGGCGGTGCAGCCAATGAGCGGTGCTGGCTTGCCGCTAGACTGCCGCCAGTCTTTTGTATAGCTTGACGGCTTCACGCGCCCATCTACGGAGGAATCACGATGCTGGCAGGAAAGAGTGTACGCAAGGTCGCCATTATTGGTGGCAACCGGATCCCGTTCGCACGCAGCAACACCGCGTATTTCGGCGTTTCCAACCAGGAAATGCTGACCGCTGCCCTGCAGGGTCTGGTGCAGCGCTTCAACCTGAAGGGCGAGCGCCTGGGTGAAGTGGCCGCTGGCGCCGTGATGAAGCACTCGCGCGATTTCAACCTGGTGCGCGAAGCCGTGCTGGATTCCGGCCTGGCGCCGGAAACCCCCGCCTACGACCTGCAGCAGGCCTGCGGTACGGGCCTGGAAGCGGCGATTCTGGTCGCTAACAAGATCGCCCTGGGTCAGATTGATGCTGGCATTGCCGGGGGCGTGGACACCACCTCCGACGCGCCGCTGGGGGTCAACGACGAGAAGCGCAAGGTGTTCATGGCCATCAACAAGGCCAAGACCACCGGCGAGAAAGCCAAGCTGGCGGTCAAGCTGCTGAACCCGAAATGGTTCCTGCCGGACATCCCGAAGAACGCTGAGCCGCGCACCGGTCTGTCCATGGGTGACCACGCCGCCGTGACCGCGAAAGAGTGGAGCATCCCGCGCGAAGATCAGGACCAGCTGGCGCTGGCGTCACACCACAATCTGGCCAAGGCCTACGACGAAGGCTGGCAGAAAGACCTGATTTCGCCGTTCAAGGGCCTGGAGCGCGATAACAACCTGCGCGGCAACTCCACTCTGGAGAAGCTGGCGTCCCTGAAGCCGGTGTTCGGTGGTGAAGACGGCACCATGACCGCCGCCAACTCCACCCCGCTGACCGACGGCGCCTCTGCGGTGCTGCTGGCGTCGGAAGAGTGGGCCAAAGAGCGTGGCCTGCCGGTGCTGGCGTATCTGACCCTGGGTGAAGCCGCCTCGGTGGATTTTGTGCAGAAGAAAGAAGGCCTGCTGATGGCACCGGCCTACGCGGTGCCGCGCATGCTCGAGAAGGCGGGCCTGACGCTGCAGGACTTCGATTTCTACGAGATCCACGAAGCCTTTGCTTCGCAGGTACTGGCCACCCTGAAAGCCTGGGAAGACCCGAAGTTCTGCAAGGATCGTCTGGGCCTGGACAAGCCGCTGGGCGCTATCGACCGCAGCAAGCTGAACGTCAAGGGCAGCTCCCTCGCGGCCGGTCACCCGTTCGCCGCCACCGGCGGCCGGATCGTGGCCAATGCGGCCAAGCTGCTGAACGAGAAGGGCAGCGGTCGTTGCCTGATCTCCGTCTGCGCCGCAGGCGGCCAGGGGGTCGTGGCGATCCTGGAAAAGTAAGTCGACAAGTAAGTCCTTCGGCGGCGGTGCGAAAATCTATCGCACCGCCGCCAGCATCAATCGCACCGCCTCTTCACTGACTTCTTCCATGTCCCGCCTGTCCACATAAATTCCGTCATTGAGCAGCTTGCACAGTCCGTGCAGTGTGGCCCAGCTGGCTTGTGCCAGACGAAGCGGCTTGCTGCCCTCTGGCAGGGTGCCGTGTTGCAGCAAGCCCGCGATGCGATCGGCATAGTGGCGGAAGGCGGCGAAGGCGGTTTCGCGGAGGGCGTCTGTCGGCTCACCGCTTTTCCACAACGGACGTCCGAACATCAGCTCATAGCGTTCCGGGTGATCCGTGGCGAAGCGCAGGTAATCACGGACAAAATCACGCAGCCCGTCGGCGGGGTCGTTGCCTGTGCCCAGGCGGGCGTTATCAATCATGGCCTTCAGTGCGCGAAAGCCTTCCTCGGCCAGCGCACTGAGCAGGGCGTTCTTGTCGCGAAAGTGATGATAGGGCGCCATGCGGGAGACCCCGGTGCGCTCGGCCAGCTTGCGCAGGCTCAGACCGCTGATGCCGTCTTCACGCAGCAGTTGATCTGCCTCGCGCAGCAGGGCGGCGCGCAGGTCACCGTGATGATAGCCGGGTTTGTCGGGATGGCTGGCCATGGCGTGTCTCGTGTGTGTCCTTTTGAGTCTTGACACCGTCAAGATAGCCTCTTATCTTGACGGTGTCCAGTTACCCCGTTGATGAGGTTTGCCATGACTGCCGCCGCCCAGACTGCCCGTTCACCCTATCCGCATATGCTCGCCCCGCTGGATCTGGGATTCACTACGCTGAAAAACCGGGTCGTGATGGGTTCCATGCACACCGGGCTGGAAGATCGTATCTGGCACCGCCGCAAGCTGGCGGAATACTTCGCGGAGCGCGCGCGGGGTGGCGTGGGCCTCATCATCACCGGCGGCTTCAACCCGAATCGCAAGGGCTGGTTCTATCCGTTTTCCGGCGGCATGTTCAACATGGCCGACGCGCTCAGCCACCGTGGTGTGACCAAGGCGGTGCATGACGCGGGCGGCAAGATCTGTCTGCAACTGCTGCACGCCGGGCGTTACAGCTACCATCCGTTGTCCCGTTCGGCGTCGGCGATCAAGTCGCCGATCAATCCGTTCAAGCCGAAGGCGATGTCCACCCGGGAAGTGAAGCAGACCGTGAAGGATTTTGCCCAGGCGGCGAAGCTGGCCAAACGCGCCGGTTATGACGGTGTCGAAATCATGGGCAGCGAAGGTTATCTGATCAATCAGTTCTTCGCAGCGCGCACCAACCAGCGCACCGATGAGTACGGCGGCAGCGCCGAGAACCGGCGCCGGTTTCCACTGGAAATTGTCGAAGCGACGCGCAAGGCCTGCGGCAAGGACTTCATCATCATTTTCCGATTGTCGGTGATGGAACTGGTGCCTGGCGGTGCCACCAGTGAAGAGATTCTGGCGCTGGCGCGCGGGCTGGAAGAAGCCGGTGTCGATCTGATCAACAGCGGGGTGGGTTGGCACGAAGCGCGGGTGCCCACCATCGTGACGTCAGTGCCGCGTGCGGCGTTTGCCGAGGCTACGCGGCGGGTCAAGGAGGTGGTCTCCGTGCCGGTGATTGCCTCCAACCGCATCAACACGCCGGATGTGGCCGAGCAGATTATCGAAAGCGGCCAGGCCGACATGGTGTCCATGGCGCGGCCGATGCTGGCGGACGCGCATTTCGTCAACAAGGCGGCCGAGAATCGTGCCGATGAAATCAATACCTGCATCGCCTGCAACCAGGCGTGTCTGGATCATACTTTCCAGCTTAAACGCGCCTCCTGCCTGGTCAATCCGCAGGCCTGCTATGAAACCGAACTGGTCTATCTGAAAACGAAAAAGCCGAAGAAAGTGGCCGTGATCGGCGCCGGTCCGGCGGGTCTTTCGGCGGCCACGGTGGCGGCGGAGCGCGGCCATGATGTGACCCTGTTCGATGCGTCCGACCGTATCGGTGGTCAGTTCAACATGGCAGCGCGTATCCCGGGCAAGGAAGAGTTCTGGGAAACGATTCGCTACTTCAGCAAACGTATTGAACGCACCGGGGTGAAGCTGGTACTGAACCGCCGCATTGCCGACGGTGAACTCGAACAGGAAGGCTTCGAAGAGATTATCGTGGCCACCGGTGTCACACCGCGTCGCCCCGCCATCGAGGGCATTGATCATCCGATGGTGCTGTCCTATGTCGATGTGCTGCTGGGCAAGGCCACGGTGGGCCCACGGGTGGCCCTGATCGGTGCTGGCGGGATCGGCTTTGATGTCGGGGAGTTCCTGGCGCATGACCACGGCGCGCCGCAGCCGCAGCCCCTGCAGGAGTGGGCGCGAGAGTGGGGCGTGGACTTCAACTCCGATGCACCGGGCAATCTGGAAAAGCCGGAACCGGTGCCCTCGGCGCGCCGCATCTATCTGCTGCAACGCAAGGCGTCGTCACTGGGCAAGGATCTGGGCAAGACGTCCGGCTGGGTCCACCGCGCGACCTTGAAGATGAAAGGCGTGGAGATGATTGGCGGTGCCAGTTATGACCGCATCGACGATCAGGGGCTGCACATTACCGTGGGTGATGAATCGCATCTGCTGGAAGTGGATAACGTGGTGATCTGTGCGGGGCAGGAATCACTGCGTGAGTTGTACCACGAGCAGTCGGCGGTGAAGCATCACCTGATCGGCGGCGCGAATGTGGCGGCGGAACTGGATGCCAAACGCGCCATTCGCGAGGGGGCTGAACTGGCAGCGCGGCTTTGAGTCCTGCCGGTCGTCAGTTGCAGTACTGGCCATAGCGCCCCAGAGCGCGGGTGCCGGAGCGGTCCACCATGTCCACCCAGACCGTCAGCGGTTCCTGGGTGCGGCGGTTGGTCATGTCGGCAAAATCGCTGGACGGCAGCGGGCCGCTTGATTCAAGGCGGTCCCCGGCTTTGGGGGCCTCCCCACGAATCAGCTTGAGCAGCACCTGGCCCTGTCCGGTGTTCATCATGATATAGCCGCATTCCTGACCGCTCAGGATCACGGTGCCAGCACGGCTGGCCTGCGCGGTGCCAGCGAACAGCAGCAGCAAGGCCATGGCGCCGACGAGCAGGGGAGAGGGCATGAGGATGAATCTCCTTGTTTTATGGCGTCATTGTGACGTGAACCGGTGCCTGACGCAAAGCGCCACTCAGCGGCGCAACGGCAGCAGCCAGTAGAGCACTGCCAGTACATAGACCATCACCAGCGTCCATTTTCCCAGTGAGCAGAGCCAGCTGAGCCGTGCCAGCCCATCGGTAATCAGCAGAGGTTCTGCCAGAAAGACCCGCTGCACGCTGTTTTCCATCACATCCAGCAGCCCGGAGAGCATCGGCAGTGGCAGCAACCGGTCCCACACCGCGCTGGCTCCGCGCCACGAGAACACGATCGCCAGGGCGCAGGTACCCAAAATCGCGTACCAGAAGGGGTGCAGGGCATCGAGCAGGAAATGCGCCTGATAGACGCCCAGCAAACCCGCCTCATCCCAGGCCTGGAACTGGGCCTGATAGGCCTCTGCACTGGTAAAGCCGAGTTGTATCCGCAGCAGGGTATCCGGGCCGCCCAGCGGGGCGAAGGCCAGCCCCAGCAAGGTCTGTGACAGCAGGAACACCAGGCCGGAGACGCACAGTAGCCATGGCAGGTTGAAGGCGGTGCGCAGACGCGCAGTGGTCAGAGGAACCGTCATGGGATATGCCCCGGGCTAGTGTGACAGTTGCAGGCAGACACGGGTGTCGTCGCCAGCACTGAGCAGGGCCTCGCTGCCCTTGCTGTGCCAGGTCAGGTCCTCGTTGGCGTAGCGCACGCCGGAGGCACTCGGGGTCTGGGCGAGTGAGGCGTCACGGGGCAACACTTCCAGAAGGTGTGTTTCGCCCTGTAAATGCAGGGTAACGCTGTCCTGCTTGTAGCTGGCCTGCACCTGAAGGTCTTCGGCGCACTGGTAGCGCACTTCGCTGATCACCGCGCTGTCGGGAAGGGTGTCCCTCGGGGTGGTGGCGGGTGTTTCGGCAGCCACATCCGGTTGTGGCGGTTCGGGTTCGCCGCAGCCGCTGAGGAGCAGCAAAACGCTGCTGGCTAGCAAGGTTCTGAAGGCAATCCTGATCATGACGGGCTCCCTGGGTTTCCATACGCGCCACCCGATTATGCGACGCCGGCGGGCCACTGGCCAGCCGGGTGTGCCGCCCCGGGGTCCGGGGCGGCGGTCAGTGCTTTTTCTTGCTTCAGCTGCTTACTTGAGTTCTTTTGAGGTCAGGCCCAGCAGACGCCGGGCGATGATCAGCAACTGGATTTGCTGGGTACCCTCGAAGATGTCCAGAATCTTCGAGTCGCGCGCCCACTTCTCCAGCAGTTCGTCCTCAGTATACCCCAGGGCACCACACAGCTCGACGCAACGCAGAGTGATGGTGTTGCCCACGCGTCCGGCCTTGGCCTTGGAGATGGACGCTTCCACCGAGTTCGGCTTGCGGTTGTCCGCCATCCAGGCTGCTTTTACGGTCAGCCAGTAGGCGGCCTCCCATTCGGCTTCCATGGTGTACAGCTCGGCTTCCATGGCGCTGACATTGCTGATCGGCGCGTCATAATCCAGCCGGGTGTGCTCAGCCATCAATTCGCGGGTGCGCTCCAGTGCCGCCTTGGCACAGCCCAGGGCGAAACAGGCCACCAAAGGCCGCGTGTTGTCGAAGGTTTCCATTACACCGGCAAAGCCCTTGGCGACATCCACCTCCGGATTGCCGAGCAGGTTTTCCTTCGGCACGCGGCAATTGGTAAACGTGATCGCGGCCGTGTCCGAGGCGCGAATGCCGAGCTTTTTCTCCAGGCGAACCAGCTCCATGCCCGGGGTGCCCCACTCGACCACGAACGATTTGATCGCCGCGCGACCCAGTGCCAGATCCAGGCTGGCCCATACCACGACGCAGTCGGCACGCTCACCGGAGGTCACATAGATCTTTTCGCCGTTCAGTACATAGTGATCGCCATCTTCTTTCGCAGTAGTACGAATGGCGGCGGAGTCGGAACCGGCGCCCGGCTCGGTGATCGCCATGGCGGCCCATTTGCCCTTGAAGCGCTCCAGCTGCTCGTCGTTGGCCACGGCGGCAATGGCAGCGTTACCCAGGCCCTGACGCGGCATCGACAAGAGCAGACCCACGTCGCCGTAACACAGCTCCAGCGCGCCCAGGCAAGTGGTCATGTTGGCGCCGTTCTTGACCGTATTGTCGTCGCGCTTGTCGCGGCCCTTGCCGGTCTGGCTGGCCCCGGCGCTGGAGGTCGGGTCTCCGTCGTTCATGCCGTCCAGGACCGACGCCAGCATGTCCAGTTCTTTCGGATACTCGTGCTCAGCGCGGTCGTATTTGCGCGAGATCGGCCGGAACACACTCAGGGCCACCTGATGCGCATTGTTGATCAGCGAATTCATTTTCTTTGGCAGATCAAAATTCATGATGCAGTCCTCCGCTGATTAAAGATGCAGGCCGCCGAACAGGACACCGACGGCCCGAAGGTCGCGGTACCAGCGTTCAACCGGGTATTCGTGAGTGAAGCCATGGCCGCCGAGCAGTTGCACACCGTCGGTGCCGATCTTCATCGCTTTTTCCTTGACCAGGATGCGCGCCAGATAGGCTTCACGCTGGAAGTCCTTGCCTTGCTCGGCACGGCTTACCGCACGCCAGGTCAGCATGCGCATGGCATCCACTTCAATGGCCATGTCTGCGATCAGGAAGGCCACCGCCTGACGATGGCTGATCGGCTCACCAAAGGCCTTGCGCTCATTGCAGTAGGGGATCACGTAGTCGAGCACCGCCTGGGCATTGCCTACGGCCAGCGCACACCAGGCCAGCGTGCCCAGATCGACAAACTTGCGGTAATCGAAGTCGTCACCGCCCAGGCGCTGGGCGGCAGGGACTTTGACGTTTTCCAGAATCAGGGGCCGTTGGCCGCTGGCGCGAATCCCCATGGACGGGTCTTCGCCAGCGCTCAGGCCTTCGCTGCCACCTTCGACAATAAACACCGCCGGGCCATTTTCGGTGTGCGCGGCTACCAGGAACAATTCGGCTTCGGCGGCCAGCGGCACCAGGGCCTTGGTGCCGTTGAGCACATAACCGTCGCCCTGCCGGGTGGCGGTGGTTTTCAGTTTCATCGGGTCGAACATCAGATGCGGTTCGGTGACGGCGATGGCCGCTTTCGGCGGTTGTTCGCCTGCAAAGGCAGGCAGATAACGGGCCTGCTGCTCTGCTGAGCCCCATTGTGTGAGCGCATTGGCGACACTCATGGGCGAAAGGATGGCGACCGCCTGACCCATATCACCCCAGGCCAGATCTTCGGCGATCAGCATGGTGGTGACCGGCGAGCGCTCGCTGGCGGCGCCGCCCAGGGATTCCGGCACGGCAAAGAAATTCAGACCCAGCTCCAGCGCTGCGGCCAGGGTTTCGTCGCTGGTGGCCTGTGCGGCATCGGCTTCCTCGCCACGGGGGCGCAGCACTTCGCTGGCAAAGGATCTCACCGAGTCGCGCATCATCTGCTGTTCTTCGGTGATGTTCAGGTCGAGCAGGCCCTGGGTGTGTCCCGGGGCGTTCAGTCGTTCCGGCTTGTCCAGTTTGTTGCGACTGCTGAAGGTACGCGCCGAAGTGGTGATCACGCGGAAGCCGGTGCGGGTCAGGGAATAGGCCACCCGTTCGATCACCCGGCGCAGACCGAGCTTGTCCAGCATGCTGGAGCTGGCCATCTTGTTCAGCGCGGTCAATGCATAGCCGACTGCATCTTTGGCCATGACGGAAATCCTCTGTCGGTTGTCGGAGAAGCTTCCGATTATGCGGTGAGGGCGCTGACTCACAATGACTGCGTCGCCCTGTGAAGAGGGCCGCGTGGCAACAGGGAGTGAAAAGCGGGTAAAAAAAGGGCGCCTCTGAGGGGAGAGGCGCCCGACGCCGCATGGTTATGCGGGAGTCAAATCAACTCGTGCAAATTAACCGAAGACGGGTGCAAAGAATGGGAGACAGTGTATCCAGCACGGGTGCCAGGGCATCGACCAGGCCGCCGCTCAGATCAATCAAGCTGTTGCCGCCCAGACCCAGCACGTTGACACTCAGTAGGCCACCGACTTGAACATCCAGCAATGCGCCTTGCAGCAGGCTCGCCTGCACCAGGGCTTCGACGCTGAAGTTTTCAAACAGCGTGTTCAGCACCGGAACCTGTTCCAGCGCACCTTGCAGCTCGCCGAGAACCCTGTTCAGAGCATCCTCCAGCGGGTCGGGCAGCAGGCCGAGACCGTTGGGGTCGAGGATGGACAGGTCAATGCCCAGCACGCCGCCTTCGCCAATCAGCGCTTCAGCCAGCAGGCCCGGAATCTCTGCCGGGTCGCCACCGGTGAACGCATCGGCCAGTTGTCGCAGGGCCAGCGGGTCCAGACCGATATCCAGCGCCAGGGTGCAGTTTTCACCCGGGGTGGAGGGGTCGCAGATCGCCACCAGGGTATTTTCCAGTGCGAAGTTGTCGAAATCGAAGTCACCGAAATCTTCCCGGCTCGGCAGGTTTGACAACGGCAGCTTCACGATCAGCAAGTTGTCCAGGTTGCTCAGGCCATCATCGCCGTCACCCAGTTGCAGGTTTTCCAGCAGGGTGCCGCCGATAAAGTTGAGCGCGTCGCCCAGGCCCGGAATCTGGCTGATCAGTTCATCGTTGAGCAGCACTACCACGCCACCGGTGCGGAAGTCGCTGGAGAAGGGGGCTTCCAGTGAATTGCCGGCCAGATCGCGGATGTTGGTTTTGATCTCGAGGTTGTAGTTCTCCTGCATGGCCAGGCCGCTGCTCGGTGTAAAGGTCGCGACTTCACCGTCCACATCAAAGGTACCGCTCACCACGTTGCCGTTGTCACGACGGGTCAGCACGATGTTATTGCTGTTCACGGTATCCGGCCGCACCGGCTCGCTGAAGGTGATCACGACGTTGGTGCCGGTGGACACCAGCGTGGCGCCATTCGCCGGGTTGACCGCCTGGACGCGCGGCGGTTCGCTGTCGATCTCATCGCCCGTGGTAAAGGTACGGTTGCCCGCTTCGCCGTCAGCCAGGAACTTCGGCGGGAACGGATCCACACACTCGGCCGCACTCAACTCGGGCCCGATGGTCAGGGTGTGCAGCGTGTTGGAGGCCAGATCGCTTTGCGGCGTCATGGTCACGTTGCGGTCGTTGACGGAATAGTCGACCGGCACAATATTGCCATTGGCGATGAGGAACAGTGTGGTTTGATTCACTGAATCCTCAGCCACGGGCTGATTGAAGCGCACCAGCAGCGAAATATCCAGCGGTACGTTGGTGGCACCGTCGGCGGGCTCCAGGCCATCGAGCTTGAACAGCTGGGTCGGATCCTCGCAGAAGTTTTCCTCGCGAGGATCTTCCGGGGCGCCGGTATCCGGCGGCAATTCGATGCGCGGATCACTGGGGCGGTTGCTGCCGCCACAGGCCGCCAGGCTGACCGCCAGCAGAGCAGTCAGAAGCAGGGTGAACCAGGTTCCTTGGGTGTGTCTCGCTACGTTATTCATCTTCCTTCTCCCAAAAGCGGGCCGCTCAGCGGCGCTTCATCTCTTCACGGGTGGCCTGGACGACCGCTTCGACACGGCGGTTTCTGGCGCGGCCCTCTTCTGTGCTGTTGTCGGCAATCGGCTGAGTCAGGCCCATGCCCGAGGTGCGGATGCGGGTGGAGTCAATACCGAATTCGGAGACCAGCACTCGCATCACGGCATCAGCCCGGCTCAGCGACAGGTTCTGGTTGTAGCTGGCGGTGCCGGTGGAATCCGTGTGGCCTTCCAGCAGCACTTCGCTGTCCGGGTACTGGGTCAGCACCTCGGCAATCTGGCCGATGTCCTCGAAGAACTCAGGGCGTACGGTGGTGCTGTCGTGCTCGAATTCCACGTACAGGGTGATATTGACGCTCTCGGTCAGCATGATCGGGCAGCCGACTTCATCCACCAGAGCACCGGCCGGGGTGTCCGGACACTGGTCCAGATGATCGGGTACGCCGTCGCCGTCGGAATCCATCCAGATTTCCGCACGGGGGGTGGGCTCGGCGGCGGCATAGCGCTTGCCGAACAGGAAGTTCAGCGCCACGAACGGCTGGGTGTCGACAAAGCCGTCATCCAGTTCAATCAGGCCGCGCAGGCCGCCGTCCAGCATGAAGCGGTGGTTCCGGCCCAGCAGGCGCTGCAGACCGGCTTCCAGGACAATAGCGTCTTCCCGCTTTGTGCCCAGGCCGTCCACTTTCAGGCGGTTGTAGCCGTAACCGGCGCCGCCATACGGTACAAAGCCGATCAGTGACATCTCGTGCCAGTGGGCCCGGCCGGTCAGGTTGATCAGCCGTGCATCCACGTCGATATCGGTCTGGCGGGTTTCCGTGCTGCCATCGCCATACTGCAACTGGGCAGAGAAGCGCGGATTGAAGCGATAGCCCAGGTGAGCGGCCGACTGCCAGAAGTTGTGAATATTGTCGAGGCTGTCCCGGCCCTTGCCGGCGTCGTAATAGGACCCCTGGATACCCACATACCCGAAAGAATCCGGCCACCGTTGTTCTGCCACGGCCGGCGCGCTCGACAGCAGGGCAGCCAGCCCGGCAATCAGCGCAGATCGTGAAATGAATGTGTTCATGGTGCTTCCCTCTTTGTGACTCCCGGAAAAATTCAAGACTCAGCGCGTGACCCGGGCAGGCCGGATCACGGCAACATCATCAGGGATCAGTGGCTATTGTTGGGGGCAGGCACTGGCCAGCAGGGCGTGGTGGCGCGGTCCGAGCGTGACCGGGCTGCGGTGTGCATCAAGAGAGGAAAGTAAAAAATGATCTAATTCAGTGGCTTGCGAGTGATGCCATAGTGATATCACGCGGGCGGTCGGCGCACCCATTGTTGTATTTTTGTCATCGATTGTAGTTGAGCTTTGCGTGAAGCTGCGGGAGCTACCTGATGATTACATGGGGACGGTGAGGAAGGTGATAGAGAGCCGAGATGTTGTCTATCCGCAGGGCTTTTCCTGTAGCGGCATGTTAAGCGCGGGTAAAGATTTTGATACAGGTCCATTTGTAAGATATCTCTTACAAAAAAGATGGCGAATATCTTACATGGGTTATGGCGAATATCTTACAGGGCCCGGCGAGCGCCGGGCCCTGGGGGGTAATTACTGAAGAATGGCTTCCACCCGACGGTTTCGGGCACGGCCCTCGGCGCTGTCGTTATCGGCGATCGGCTGGGCCGGGCCCATACCAACCGTGTCGATCCGGGCCGGGTCGACGTCATAGTGCAGCACCAGTGCATCTCGCACGGCTTCGGCCCGTTCGGCGGACAGGCGCACATTTTGCGCGGCCGAACCGCTGTTGTCGGTGTGGCCTTCCAGGCGCAGACGGCCTTCCGGGTACTGCTGCATCATGTGAGCGACCACGGCCAGACGGGGGATATCCTGCTGGCGCAGTGCGGTCTGATCGAACTCGAACTCCAGATGCAGGGTCTCGCGCTGGCTTTCGGTCAAGGTCAGCGGGCAGCCGCGGCTGTCCACAGCGACCCCTGCGGGGGTGTCCGGGCAGGGGGTGTGAGGGATGGCCGGTGCTGCCGCCGCGCTCTCGGTGGGGGCCGTGCGGCGGCGCTCGCCGATGACGAAGTTGAGGGCCGCGTAGATCTCGCCCTCGATAGCGTTGTCCCGCGAGGCGGCGCGCATCGGCCGGGCACCCAGATCCAGCACCCAGTGGTCGGTGATACGGCGCTGTACTCCGACCTCGATACCGATCAGTTCCTGTTCGTGACGCTGGTTGCTGCCCGAGCGATCAAAGCGGATCTGGCCGCCCGTGATGCCTGCATACGGCTCGAAGCCGAGCAGCGAGGTGTCATGAAAATGATGCCGCAGCGACAACAGGGCGACGGTGGCATAGGTGCGTGGTCCGGGGGTGTCGCGGACCACCTTGTTGCGCTCCCACCACACCTGGGCTGACCAGTTCTCGTGAAAACGCAGACCGCCCTGCAAGCCGGGCAGCGTCACTTCACGGAAGGAAATCTTGTCGGTGTCGAACCAGTACTGACTGATATGGCCGCCCACATAACCGTATCGATCCGGCATGTCGTCAGTGTGGGCATGGCTGATGGCGGCAATGAGCGAGCAGCTCAGCAAGACAAGCAAACGGTTTTTCATGGATCTCCGTCCTGGATGAATTATTTTGACGGGCAGCGAAAATCGCCGTGTCCGGGCGTTCCCTGCCGGATGACATGCGCGAGGCGCGAGCGACGAATGTTAGGGATTTGTAACTGCGGGTGCAATGCCGCCGGTCCCGCGGCGTGACCGGTTTGGCGATTCAGAGGTTCCCGCGCGCGGTGTACAGCGCGTAATCGGCGTCGTTCAGCAGGTTTTGCAGGGCACGGCTGCTGGTGTCCGTGGAGGCGACGCCACAGCAGGCGCGCAGAGAAATACGTACTTCGTTGCCTTGCACCTGTTGCTTTGCCAGACGCTCGCGCAGGCTGTCGCTGATACGCATGGCATCCCGCAGGCTGGTGTGCGGCAGTACCAGAATGAATTGCGCACCTTCAAAACGGCCGAACAGGTCGCTTTCGCGAATCTGTGCCCGCACTTCGCGTGCCAGCACCTGCATGGCCTTGTCTGAGGCATGACGGCCGAGCTGGTCGATAATGTCGCGGTTATTCTGCAGATCGATCAGGACCACGGACACCGCATAGTCATGGCGGCTGCTCAGTGCCAGCTCGCGCTCCAGCATGTTGAGCATGTAGGGGCGGTTGTAGAGGCCGGTCAGGTGGTCGTGTCGTGCCAGTTGGCGCAGGTGCTGGTTATGGCGTTGCAGCGAGGCGTTGATACAGCTTACCGGATAGATCACAGCGGGCATGATCAGCAGCGGGATCAGCACCGACAGCCCCAGGGCGAACACCCAGTTGCGCTCTCCGGTCGCCAGAATGCTGATCGCCGTTACCGTGACGGACACCAGCAGCACCATCAGGGTCAGCTGTGTGGCGCGGCTGATACCCCGCAGGCGATCCTGGCTGGTCACCTCTGGTGCGTTGTCCTGAAGCGGGTCCTTGTCCAGTGGCTGATTCCAGAATCCCATGCGCCCCCCGGTATGTTATGCGGGCAGTCTAGCGCAGGTGCCGTGGTGGGGGTAGTCGCGGCTCAGCGACCGAGCAGATCCCGTTTCAGTCGGTCATTGTAGGGACGCTCGCCGAACCAGATGGTCAGATAGCTCTGGGCGAACTCGTCTCCTTCCTCCGTGGCCAGCAATTCGCCATTGAGGCTCAGCAGCAGGGTGCCGTCGGTGCCGTAGTCAAGCTGGTAGGTATCACCGTCGCCAATATCGCGATAGTTGGCATTGAAGGCCTGCAGGCGCTCGCTCAGGCCGGCAAAGGTGTCGGCACTGACGTTGCGTTCAATCATCGCTTCCGCCGCCTGCCCGAACGCATCCCCGGGCACGTCCCGCCGGTAGGAGAATTGCAGTCGCAGGGGGGCTTCCATGGGCTCACTGTTGCGGCTGCAATCATCGCGATACAGCACAGCATCGCCAACACGAATAACGCGCAGGGCGCGGACGATACCGCGACCGCATTCCGTCAGGGTCACCCCCTGATCTTCCAGCCAGGACGTCGGGTCCGGCTTGGCCGGGGCACTTGCGGGCGCCGCCGCGAGGACCAGGCAGCAGGTGACGGTCGACAGGTGACGAAACAAGGTCATAAACGGCCCCTGATCCAGCGCACCATGCCGCCAACAACGGGCAGGTGCTGATAAAACCCCTGGGTGCTGTCCCAGAAGTCCTGATGCAGAACGATTTCCCCGGCTTCATTGAAGCGCAGGTGGGTCATCCCGACGGTGTAGCTGTCGATGGCGCGTCGGGTTACGGTGAACTGAGTGCGCATGCCCCAGCGAACATAGAGATCACCGCCGTCCAGGGTCCAGCTGAGCAGATCCACCTCGATGTGATCGACGGCGGCGCCGGTGGCCTCCAGATAGCTCACCAGCGTGTCGCGGTCAGTGGCGCTGTGCAGGGTATCGTTGAAGAACAGCGTTTCGGCGTAGGCATGCCGGGCGCGCTCGCCGACATCGTCGTCAGTGAGGTGGGTAAAGACACTGACAAAGCGTGCCACCGCAGCGTCCGGATCGTCCGGCACTACCGCCGGGAATCGATCCAGCGCGGCGATATAGTCACCGGCGAAATCGGGCGTGCGCTCGCGACCTGCACAGCCAGACGTGGCGATGAGGCCGAATAGAAGTAGCGAGGCAAACAGGTATCGTGTAGTCATCGGCGCAATGTGCGCCTGAAGTGGTGAACCGGCTGTGAAGCATGGCGATCAGGGCTTCACAGGCCATTCATGATCCGCGTGAAAGCATGCACTGATGAAAACATCCTTGCGCAGTGCCGTGATCGGCAATTTTGTCATTTTCCAGTGCCTCTGGTTCGCCGCCATTCTGGGGGCGGCGCGCGGTGTGCAGTGGCCCGTGCTGGTGGCGCTGGCCGTGATGCTGTTGTGGGCATGGTGGCACGGCAGCGCCTGGCAGAGTGACTTGCGAATGGCGGCCGCCGGCCTGGCGGTTGGGCTGGCCGTGGAGCCGCTGTGGCTGGCCGCCGGGGTGATCGAGTATCGACTGCAATGGTCAGCAGGCCTGCCGCCGCTCTGGATTCTGGTGCTTTGGTGCGGTTTTGCCGTCACCTTCAATCATAGCCTGGCATGGCTGTGCGGACGCCCCCGTTTGGCGGCCGCGTTTGGGGCCCTGGGCAGTGCGGGGTCGGTGGTGGCCGGAGTGCGCCTGGGCGCGGCGGAAGCACCCGCGGGACTGGTTGCACTGGTATTTGCCTATGGCGCGCTGTGGGCGGTCATCGTGCCCGCGCTGGCGTGGTGGGCCACACGTCCACCTTCCGGGCCCGGCGCGAGCGATCACCAGGACCGCGAAGATACCGGACGAGGTGGACATGGGCTGGCCTGATGGAAGGATGAGCAAATGACGGTGCTGTGGGTCGCCGCGCTGGGCCTGACGCTGGTATGCCTGCTTGGGTGGTGGGTGCAATGCCGCACGCTGAACGCCGCGCATGCCGATGTGATCTGGTCCTTCGGTGTCGGGGCTACGTCGATTTTCTATCTCCTGGCAGGAGACGGTCCCTGGTTGCTCAGACTGGTGACGGGTGCGCTGATCGGGTTCTGGTCGCTCCGACTCGGCGGGCACATCCTGCGTCGAGTGCTGGCAGAAGACCATGAGGAAGGTCGTTACGCCGCCATGCGTGAAGCGCTGGGCGATCGCATCAATATTTTCCACTTGTTCTTTTTCCTTGGGCAGGGATTGCTGGCCTGGCTTTTCGCCTTGCCTGCCTGGGTCATTGCCTCGCACCCGGGGCCCCTGGTGGGCTGGGCGCTGGTACTGGGGACCGTTATCGGCGTGGTCGCGTTGCTGGGCGAGCGGGAAGCGGACCGGCAACTGGATCGCTTTCGCCGTAATCCGCTGAATCGCGGCAAGACGTGTCGCGAAGGGCTGTGGCGTTATTCCCGCCATCCCAACTACTTTTTCGAATGGCTGCACTGGTTCAGCTATCCCGTGCTGGCCATCGGTGCTGCCGGGGCCGGTTGGCTGTGGCTGGCGCCGGTCATGATGTTCCTGTTCCTGTGGTTCGTAACGGGTATTCCCTATACGGAACGGCAGGCTTTGAAAAGTCGCGGCGAGGATTACCGCGAATACCAGCGCACCACCAGCGCATTTATCCCCTGGAGACCCCGTCATGGTCATTAATCTGGCAGAGCGCCGTTGGGTGCCCGACAGCCTTATCCGTTTTGGTATCCGCAAGCTGCTCGGGCAGCGGTTGCGTCTGGAACAGGCGGGCGATCCGGTGCAGGTCGAGGCGCGCAAGACGGCGTTGATGGCGCAGTTGGCTGCAGGGCCGGTGGCGGAACAGCAGCAGGCGGCCAATGATCAGCACTACGAAGTGCCGGCCGCCTTTTATCTGCGCGCGCTGGGTCCGCACCTCAAATATTCCAGCTGCATCTGGGATGACACGACCCTGACGCTGGAGCAGGCGGAAGTGGCGATGCTGAAGCTGACCAGCGAACGTGCCGAACTGGATAACGGGCAGCGTATCCTCGAGCTGGGGTGTGGCTGGGGCTCACTGTCATTGTGGATGGCTGAGCAGTATCCGGGCAGCCAGATTACGAGCGTGTCCAACTCGGCCTCTCAGAAGGCATTCATCGATCAGCGCGCGCGTGAGCGCGGGCTCGCCAATCTGACGGTGATCACAGCGGATGCGGCGACCTTCAGTGCAGAAGGCCAGTTCGATCGGGTGGTATCGGTGGAGATGTTCGAGCACATGCGCAACCACCGCGAACTCATGCATCGTATCCACGGCTGGCTGGTGCCCGGCGGCAAGCTGTTTGTGCATATCTTTTGTCACGACCAGGTGTTCTACCCGTTCGAGGTGGAAGGCGAGGCCAACTGGATGGGGCGCATGTTCTTTACCGGCGGGGTCATGCCGTCCTGGGATTTGCTGGAGCGCTGCCAGGAGCGTTTGACGCTGGAAGAAAAATGGCGCGTCAACGGTGTTCATTATTCCCGCACCCTGGAAGCCTGGCTGGATAATACCGATCGCCAGAAAGACGAACTGATGCCGGTGCTGGCGGCGACCTATGGTGACGAGGAAGCAAAAATCTGGCTGCAGCGCTGGCGTATGTTTTTCATGGCCTGCTCGGAGCTTTTCGCTTATCGTGGCGGTGAAGAGTGGTTTGTGGGGCACTATCGTTTTACCCGCCCCCACTAAACAGGAACTGTCGCCATGCCAAAACGCCGGACGGGCGTACAGCACCGCCTGACACGCGTGTATCTGATGCAGGTGGTGCTGATCAGTCTGGCCACCGTGCTCGGCGTTATGGCGACCGCCAAGATTATCGAGCATGTGCTGGTCAAGCAGGCGCTGAAGCTGGAAGCAGAGCATTTCTGGGGTCTCTACGGCGCCGACCCGAATGTCTCCCGCCCCAATACCCGCCACTTGCTCGGCCTGCTGGTGGAGGCTGAAGGCGGGCCCGACACCGTGCCGCGGAATTTCGAGCCGCTGACTCCTGGTTACCATCGTGTGGACCTGAACGATGACCGCCCCCTGGTGTACGTCGAATATCGCACCGATCCCGAGGCGCGCCTTTACCTGATCTTCGACGAGCGCCGCGTGTCCGCGCTGGCGCTGGTCTTCGGCGTGCTGCCGTTGACCGGGGTGTTGCTGGTGATCTATCTGATGTCGTTCCTGTCGTGGCGCAAGTCGCGGCAATTGATGTCACCGCTGGTGCAGCTGGCGGAGATGCTGCGCGGGGCACCGATCACCGACCCCAGGGCGGCGCGCCCGGCGTTTGACGAGATCGAGGCGGAAGCAGACTCCGAGGTGGCCGTGCTGGTGGCGGCCCTGGAGGCCTACGCCGACCGGCTGCTTGACTTTGTTGAGCGCGAGCGCCAGTTCACCCGCGATGCCAGCCATGAGCTGCGCACGCCGCTCGCGGTGATTCAGGCCAATCTGGCGCTGCTGGCGGCACGCTTCCCGGAGACGCCTTCAGTGCAGCGCATCGAGGACACGGTCGAGGACATGGAATCTCTGATTGCGACGCTGTTGTTGCTGGCACGCAGCGAGCATCGTGACCTGCCCGAAGACCGTCTTATCGTCAACGACCTGGTCCTGAATCTGGTGGAGCGGCTGCAACCTCTGGCGGATAACAAGCGGGTGGAGCTGGTGTGCGAACAGCGTGCCATGCTCAAGCTGACGGCGCCGGAACAGGTCGTGTCCATTGTCGTGACCAACCTGGTGCGCAACGCGATCAACTACACCAATTCTGGCAGTGTGCAGGTGATTGTCGGGCGTCATGAGGTGCTGGTGCGTGACACCGGCCCCGGGATCAATCCGGAAGACCTGGAACGTCTGCTGCAACCGTTCGAACGCGGTGCGGGGAATAAGGAAGGGGGCCACGGTCTGGGACTGGCCATTGTTCAGCGCCTGTGCGAGCGTTTCCGCTGGAAGCTGGATGTGGCCAGTGAACTGGGTCACGGGACCCAGGTCCGCATTACCTTCCCGGCGTGGCAGACCTGGACCCGGTTCTGATCAAGTTGCTTGGTCAGGCCGGTTCGCGAATGCAGAAGCCGACGCCCGGCATGGTTTCCAGCAGGTGAACGTCAAACGGCTTGTCCACGGCCTTGCGCAGGTTATAGAGGTGGCTGCGCAGGGCATCGGAGTCCGGTACCAGGTCGCCCCAGAGTTCCTGCTCCAGTTGCTCCCGGCTGACCACCTTCGGCGTTTCCCGCATCAGGATGCGCAGGATACGGAAGGCGGTGGGTGACAACTTCAACACCTGTCCTGCCCGACGGACCTCCTGTCTGGCCGGGTCCAGTTCCAGATCAGCGACCGCAAGAATATGCGGCGCCACTTCGCGGCGCTCGCGGCGCACCAGCGCCTGAATGCGGGCGGACAGTTCCGGCAGGGCAAACGGCTTGATCAGATAATCGTCCCCGCCGCGGCGGAAGCCTTCCAGTTTGTCGTCCAGCTGATCACGGGCGGTCAGGAAGATGACCGGCGTGTCCAGGGTGAGGTCGTGGCGCAGGTACTCGCACAGCGAGTAACCGTCTTCGCCGGGCAACATGATGTCGAGCAGGATCAGATCGTAATGATGCTCGCGCAACAGGGAGCGCGCCAGGGCGCCGTCGCCCGCATAGTCGGCCGAGGCCCCCAGTTCTTCGAGGTACTCGACCACAGTCTGGGCCAGTTGGCGATGGTCTTCCACCAGCAGAATGGCAAGTTTTTCCAGCGGTCGGGTCATGGCAATGTGATCCTTGTGTGTTGTGGTATCCGTTCTGGATACCACTATCGTCCTGATGAGCGCGTCAAGGCAACATCAAGGCTGCGACACTTTGCCACATTGAGGTGTGACAACCGGCTCCCGATAATGCCCGCCTCGCAAACCCCGGGGTTGCCGCAATGGCCAGCATCGTTTCCTGCCGCCTGATCGCACTGGTGTCTTTGATCGCCGTACCGCTGACGCTCTTGGCCAGTCACCCGACCCTGCCAGACCCGGATGGCGCCCGCCTGGACACGGTCACGGTGCAGGCACCCGACAGCCCGGGCCTGGCGGCCACCGCCGATGACAAGCTGGAAGACTTCTTTCGCGCCAGCCGGGCCCAGAGCCTGCTCGACAGCGAACGCTGGCGGGAAGGGCGCGCGGGTAATCAGGAAGATGCCTTCAAGCGGGTACCCGGTGTGTGGGTCAGCAGCGAAAACAACGGCGACGATGTGGCCCTGTCCATTCGCGGCTCGGGCATTTCCAGCAGCAGCTTCGGACGCGGGGTGCGTTCCTACCAGGACGGCATCATTCTTGGCAGCCTGGACGGCGGCACCACCAATCAGCTGGTGGACATGCTGGCCTACGACCACCTGGAGGTCTATCGCGGCCCGGCCGCGCTGGCACTGGGGGCGGCCACCACCGGCGGTGTGATCAACTATATCAGTCGCACCGGACGTAACACGCCGGGCTGGCTGGTGCGCAGCGAAGCGGGTCGTTTCGGTTACCGTCGCAACCAGTTGGCCCATGGCGGGCAGGACGGCGATCTGGATCACTTTGTCAGTATCAATCACACCTGGCAGGAAGGCTTCCGTGACCAGCAGCGGCAGAACAACCTGCGCCTGAACGCTAACCTGGGGGTGCAGCTGCGGGATGATATCGAAAACCGCACTTACCTGATGGTGACTGAAGCGAATACGGAACTGGCGGGCGGCATTCCCCTGCACACCCTGAATCGCGACACCCGGCGCCAGGCGGCGGCCAACAACGTGCAATACGATGCCGATCGCAACTGGCAGGACCTGCGCCTGGCCAACCGCGCCCAGTGGCAAATGGATGATCGCCAACGGCTGACCAGCAGCGCCTTTGTGACCCGAAGCCGCCTGGATCATCTGCCGACACCGTTTGTCGGCATCATCGACAACGAACTCGAGAGTTACGGCGTGGGTCTGGATTATGCGCTGGAGCAGGACGGCGGCCACACGTTGGTGGCGGGCGTGCGTGCCGGGCAGGGCAGTGATCGCCTGGCGCGTTTCCAGCAGACGCCGGACGGCCAGCGCAAGGGTAACCAGACCTATGACGCCCGGCTGCGCACACTGCAACTGGAGGCCTATGCGGAACAGACCTGGCAGGTCAGTGAGCGCTGGCGTCTGAATCTCGGCGCGCAGGCGCTGCATTCCCGTCGTGCCCTGGACGACTCTATTCGCGAAGCGCCCCCGCCCTGTGCCGAGTGTACGGGGCCGCAGCCCCAGGCCAACCCGGACGACATCAGCTACCGTGTGACCTACCAGGGCCTGTCGCCCAAAGCCGGGGCCACCTTTGAATGGACCCCTGGCCAGCTGGTCTTCGCGCAACTGGCGCGCAGTATCGAAGGGCCGGCGTCGTCGGAGCTGGGCAACAATCCGATCCCCGGTAGCCTGGATGCGCAAACCGCGTTGACGGCCGAGTTGGGCACCCGAGGCGTGCTGTCCCGGGCTTACTGGGAACTGGTGCTGTATCACACTCGCATCGAAGACGAGATCCTGAATCTGGACCTGGACGGCGCCACCGGCATCTTCAATGCCCGGGGCGACACCGTGCATCGAGGCATCGAGCTGGGCACCGGCCTGCACCTGCACGAGGACCTGATGCTGGAAACGGTGTACAACCTGTCCGATTTCCGCTTTGATGGCGACCCGGATTTTGGCAACAGCCGCCTGCCCACCATACCGCGCCATACCCTGTTCATGAGCTTGCGTTACAGCACGCCTGGTGGCCTGGTGGTGGCGCCAAACGGGCGCTATGTCAGCGGCTATGATCTGACCTACAGCAACACCGGTGGCAGCCAATGGCAGGCGCCGTCGCACACCCTGTGGGGTCTGGTAGTCAGTCAGGAGTTCGCTAACGGCCTGCGGCTGTTTGCCGAGGGGCAGAATCTGACTGATGAAGTCTATGTGGCCTCGGCCACGGCCGTGGTGGCGCCGAGCCCGACGGCGACCTCCGGCAACGTCAATCCGGGCGGTCCACGCGCCTGGTATGCCGGCTTCGAATACCGTTTCTGAGGATCTGACATGCTCGCTGTACTGCTGCGCTGGCACCGCCGATTGGCACTGATTGTCGCCCTGCCGGTGCTGCTGTGGGTGATCAGCGGCCTTACGCATCCGTTGATGGCGCATGTGTGGACGCCAGACGTGCGCTGGCAGCAACTGGCACTGCCGTCGCTGCCCGGGGCGGAGGAGGTGATACCGCCGCAGCGTCTGCTGGAACGGCAAGGGTATGACGCGGTGGACCAGATCAATCTGGTCTATGTCAGTGGCCGCCCCCAGTGGCAGGTGGCGATTTACGGCCCGCCGCAGGAGGCCGAGCGCTACCGGGAGGCCCGCCCGCCCGCCAACGTGGCGCTCAGTTACTACGACGCCGTCAGCGGTATCCCGGTGGTCGGTGGTGAGCGCCTGCATGCCATGGCCCTGGCGCGCATCCTGCTGGGCGATCCGGAGGCCGCCGTGGCTGACGTTGTCCGCCTGGATGACTTCGACCTCCAGTACCGCTTCGTCAATCGCCTGCTGCCCGTACACCGGGTCAGCTTTGAGCGCGACGACGGCATCCAGTTGTATATCGATGTGATCGGTCAGCGGCTGGCGGCCAGCGATAACCACTGGCGTCGCGTCGGCCTGTGGACCTTCGCCCAGTTCCATAACTGGCATTTCCTCGGGGAGCGGCACCATCCGCTGCGCACCGGCGCGATCACCGTAATGATCAGCCTGACCTTTGTCGTCGGGCTGGGCGGTTTGCTGCTCTACGCCGTGCAGTGGCGCAAACGCCGGGGCCGTCAGGGGCGTGATGGCGCGCACCGCTGGCATCGTCGGCTGGGGCTGGTGATGGCACTGGCCATGCTCGGTTTTGCCAGCAGTGGCCTGCATGTAGTGCTGGGGCAGTTTCAGGCCGAGGATCACCTGGCCTGGCGGGCCGACACCCGCATGGCGGTGGCTGATCTGGCATGGAACCCCCTGTCATCGGTCACTGCACAGACCGTCGGCCTGTCCCAGGCCTGGCTTCAGGGCGAACCGGTCTGGCAGCTGCGCGAGAGAGTGGAAGGCGGTGAAGCCATCCGCTACGTGCATGCCCGCACCGGCGAGGCACTGGGGGGCGATGCTGACCGCGACTACGCCCTGGCGCTTTACCAGGAGTGGGCCCGTTCCAGCGGCCGCCCGGTGCAGCCGGTGACGTTTACCCGTGCATTGCCTGATTTCGCCATGGACTATGTCTCGGTCTACAAGCGCCTGCCCGTGCAGCGGCTGGGTCTGGCCGAAGCGCCATTGAGCACCTTCTTCGTGGAAACCCATACCGGTCATGTGGCCCACGTGGCGACGCCGGAGGGGCGGCTGCGCAGTCGTCACTTCATGCACCTGCACAAGTATCATTTCCTCGGTGACCTGGGCCTGGGACCTGCCGCCCGTGACGCCGTGATCAGCGTCGTGGTGCTGCTGATCCTGCTCGTGGTGCTGCTCGGCACCTTTGCCTGGCTGCGCACATACCTTCGCCCCAATAAATAATAACCATTCTCATTGACAGCGGATGCAGCCTCCCTCCATCATTGCAAATAGTTCTCGATAACTAAATGTAATGATATGCATTCAAGTTTTGTTGCCCTGATCTCTGCGCTGGCGGCGCTCTGCCTGCTGGCCACCCCCGCACATGCTGAAAATGTCGCCTGGCTGGATCAGATCGTGGTCACCGGCACCCGTACCGAGCGCAGCGTCATCGACGCGCCCGTGCGCACCGAGGTGGTGACCCGCCAGGAGCTGGAGCGCACCCACGCCCGGTCATTGAAGGAAGCCCTGGAGAACGTCTCCGGCTTGCAACTGCGCGAGATTCACGGCAAGGCCGGGTATGAAGTCTCCCTGCAGGGCCTCAGCGGCGAGCAGGTGCTGGTGCTGGTGGACGGCCTGCGTATCTCGGCCAGCACCGGCTCCACGGTGGATGTCAGCCAACTGGCGCTGACCGAAGTCGAGCGCATCGAGATCGTCAAGGGCGCCACCTCTGCACAGTACGGCAGCGCCGCCATGGGTGGGGTCATCAATGTCATTACCCGCGATGTCACACCGGGCTTCAGTGGTGAGATTCAGGGAGATGTCGGCAGCTACGGCAGCCAGAACCCGTCTGGCAATCGTATCGATATCGGCCGTCGCCACGGCCGGGCGCGGGTGGACACCGGCACCGAGACGCTGCGTCTGCGGCTGGCGGCAGACCGTCTGGAGAGCGACGGTATCCTGCCGATGCCGGGAGGCTGGGCACGCCCCTCGGATGAAGTGGACCGGCAGCAGTACGATGCGCGACTGGAGTGGCATCCGTCTGCCGACGGGCGTTTCTATCTGCAAGGCGGGCGCTTTACCGAGGATGGCATCAGTCGTGCCACCGAGCGTTTGCCCGGCGGCGTACTGCTCAATACCAGCAAGACCGAAGCGATTACCCGTGATCGCTATGTGGCCGGTGGACGCTGGGCCTGGCCCGGCGGTTTTGCCGTGCAGCTCAACGGCGTGCACGAGCAGTTCAGCGACGACACTCTGAAGTATTCCCCCACCGGTCCCTTCGACGACCGCTATGCGGAAATGGAGCTGTCGCAACTCTCCCTGCAGGTGGACAGCCCCTATTACGACGGCATGGACGGCGCCCTGGGCTACAGCTTCCAGATGGGCGGTGACCTGCACCACGAGAGCTTGCGCCAGACCAAGGATGGCGTATCAGAACTGGACGGCACCGATCGTGTCAGCCGACGCAGTGATGAAATCTTTCGTCAGGACACGTTTTTTGTTGGCGATGCCCTGGAGCTGGTGCTGGGCATTCGCCACCAGTACGACAGCGATTTCGGCAGCCATGTGGCAGGCAATGCGGGCGCCCGCTGGCACCTGTGGCGGGGCAGCGACTGGCGCACCACCGCGCGGCTGGGCTGGGGGCAGGGCTACCGCGTACCCAACCTGAAAGAACGCTTTTACCTGTTCGACCACAGCCAGCTCGGCTATGTGGTGATCGGCAACCCCGACCTGCAACCGGAGCGCTCACAGAGCTGGCAGCTTGGCACCACCTTTTCCTGGCGCGAGCAATGGGTGCTGGAGCTGGGGCTGTTCCATAACGCGCTGCGCAACCTGATCCAGATCGACGCCGAGACCGACCCCGTGCCGGGCGGCCCCGTGCAGGAATACCAGTACGAGAATGTCGCGCGTGCCATGACGCGTGGTGCGGAAGCGGGGCTGGACTGGGCCATCGCACCGCGCCTGAGCCTGCACCTCAACCACACCCATATGCAGACCGAAGACCGCGACAGCGGCCAGCGTCTGACACGCCGACCGCGGGATATCAGTCGGGTGGGCATCAATCTGGGCGTTACCGAAAGCACCGAGCTGACGCTGCGTGGTCGCTACCAGAGTGACGAACTGGCCACCAGTGCCGGCGCCCGTTCGCCCGCCTGGCGCGCGCTGGATATCAGCCTGACACATCAGGCGACGCCAGCGCTGAGCCTGCTGGCGGGTGTCGACAACCTGTTTGACACACAACGCGATTTTGCCGACCCGGCGGATTTCTCACCGATTGTCGGGCGTTTCATTTACCTCGGCGCGCGTTATCAATTCGGCCAGCTCTGAAGGAGCGGCCAACAACACAATCGGAGGGTCATCACCATGCAAGAAAGAAAAAACGTTCCGTTCTGGCGCCTGTCGCTGGCTAGTGCCGCTGTCCTGGCACTGGCCGCCTGCGGTGGCTCATCAGGCGGCAGCACACCACCGGGTAACGGCGGTGGCGATGAGCAGCCGGATGTTCTGGCACGCAGCTATGACGCCAGCAGCTATACCGACTGGGTACATGTGAATCTGGAAAGTGGAGACACGGTAGCCGAAGATGACGACTGGCACATCGCACTGCGCCGCACCGAACTGCGCCTCAATGGCGGCGATTCTGGCCCGGGTAATACAGCCGGTGCGCTGGTGGCGGCACAGGATGATTTTTATGACGGCAACGGTGAACCGAACAGCAGCGTCTTCCTGAATGCCACACCGGATTCCGAGCTGCCCCCCTTGATGGAAGATTATCCGGCCCCGGCCAGTAGCGGCTGGATCGTGGACGGCCTCTCCAGTGCGTTTGGTGGCATGAACGACTGGTATTTGTATCAGCACAGTGCACCGCAGTGTGACGCAGGTGCCGGCCTGATTGTGGCCAACCCGGACAAGGGCTGGCTGCTGAAATCCGGCGAGGGCAACAGCTATGCCCGCGTGCGCGCCACCGACATCGTATTCTGCACCCGCGACGGTCATGGCGTGGAAACCTTTACCTTCGAATTTGATGTGCAGGTGCCGGACTCAGACCAGTTCACTACTGAGGCCACCTTTACCGGTACCTTGCCGCCCGAGGGCGGTGAAATCTGCTTCGATTTCAACGCAGATGAGATTGTCGATTGCTCCGGCAACGCCTGGGATATCAAAGCTGGTTTTGTCGGCATGAATTTCTTCCTGCGCAGCAACAGCGGCGACAGCGGCGACGGCGCCGGTGGGGTATTTGGCCCGCATGACTTGGCGGACCTGG
>ERZ869909.604-NODE-604-length-38562-cov-4.252124_pt1 | contig 38562 bp, 30 predicted proteins | sample MGYA00520892_ERZ869909 | MGnify/ENA primary metagenome ERZ869909 (study PRJEB32215, sample SAMEA104723947) | bioreactor metagenome | biome: bioreactor; feature: anaerobic bioreactor; material: water | place: China | collected 2015-03-12 ...
AGATGCGGAAGGACAGCGAGGCCCCCATCAGCATTTCATGGAAGGTGCAGGCCACCAGCTGTGGAAAGCCCTGCCCGCCGTATTCGGTCGGCCCGGTCATGCTTGCCCAGCCGTTGTCGACGTACTGTTTGTAGGCCTCGACGAAGCCCTGCGGCGTGCGCACTTCGCCGTTTTCCAGGGTCACGCCCTCTTCGTCGCTGTTGCGATTGAGCGGCGCGATCTCGCCGCCGGTGTAGCGCGCGGCTTCTTCCAGCACACCGTCGATCAGCTCGCGGTCCAGGCCGTTGCCAAGCAGTTCGCAATGGGCGCTGGCGTCAAACAGCTCATGCAGGACGAAGCGCATGTCACGTAGCGGGGCTTTGTATTCCATGCTCAGGCCTCCTTCTTCTGATCGGCGAAACGGCCACCGACGGTCGCCAGGTTTTCAATCAATTCAGCCGGTTTCCAGTGCTCGCCGTGCTGCTCGGCCAGTGCGTCGAGGCGATCCTTGATCGCCGGCAGGCCCTCACCATCCGCCCAGGTCATCGGCCCGCCAGCGGCTGCCGGAAAGCCATAGCCATTGAGGTAAACGGTGTCGATATCAGCGCTGGAGCCGGCCATGCCTTCCTGCAGGATTTTCGCGCCTTCGTTGACCAGCGCCAGCAGGCAACGCTCGAGGATTTCCGCTTCGCCAATCTCGCGCCGGTCGTAGCCAAGCCGCTCGGCTTCACGCTGCACCAGCGCATCCACTTCCGGATCGTGCTCAGCCTGGCGGCTGCCTTCGGCGTAGCGGTAGTAACCCATGCGCGACTTCTGGCCGAAGCGGCCCAGCTCGCACAGGCGATTATCGACCTGCACCTCCGGCTCGTCCTGGCCCTCGCCGGCCAGCTCGCGGGCACGCCATTCCAGGTCGATGCCGACCACGTCGTACATGCGGAACGGGCCCATGGCGAAGCCGAAGCCCTGCAGCGCGGCGTCCACCTGATGGGGATAGGCGCCTTCGAGCAGCATCATCCGCGCCTCACGCACGTAGGTGGCGAGCATGCGATTGCCGATAAAACCCGGACAGTTACCGGCAATCACGCTGACCTTGCCCATGCGCTTGCCCAGTTCGGTGGAGGCGTCGAGCACGGCCTTTGAGGTCTTCGCACCGCGGACGATCTCCAGCAGCTTCATGATGTGCGCCGGGCTGAAGAAGTGCAGGCCCACCACCTGCTCCGGTCGCCCGGTCACGGCAGCGATGGCGTCGATATCCAGTGCCGAGGTGTTGCTGGCGAGAATGCCGGTCGGCTTCACGATGCCGTCCAGCTCGCGGAAGATCTTCTGCTTCAATTCGAGGTTTTCGTACACCGCCTCAATCACTAGATCCACATCGGCCAGCGCCTGGTAATCCGCTGCCTTGCTGATGCAGGCGCGTCGCGCTGCGGCCTGGGACTCGTCGATGCGCCCCTGGCGGACGCTATGTGCGTAGGTGTCGGCCACCACGCCCAGCGCCTGTTCCAGCATCTCGGGATTGTTGTCCAGCCAGCGCACCTGCACGCCGGCGTTGGCCAGGCTCATGACGATACCGCGGCCCATGGTGCCCGCGCCGATCACGGCGGCGGTCTGGATATCGAAGCGGGTTTGGCTCATTGCGGCAGTCCTCGTCGCTGGGCTGGAAAAACGGAAGACCCACCATAGACGAAGACACTACTATTTTTGAAATTTAGTCTTGTGATGATTAGGATTCACCAGATGAATATCTATAACTTCGATCTCAACCTGCTCCGCGTGCTGGACGCCCTGCTGCGCGAGCGCAACGTTTCCCGTGCAGCCCAGCGGCTTTCCCTCAGCCAACCGGCAGTCAGCAATGCGCTGGGCCGCCTGCGCGAATTGCTCGACGATCCGCTGCTGGTGCGCGTGGGTCGTGCCATGCAGCCCACGCCCCGCGCGCTGAGCCTGGAAGTGCCGATTCGCGATGCGCTGCAGCAGATCGAACACACGCTCAATGCCGGCGACTTCTTTGACCCGGCCACCAGCCGGCAACGCTTCGTCATCGCCGTGACCGACTACGTCGAGCTGATCTGCATGCCGCCGCTGATGGCGCATCTGGCCAGGGTAGCGCCGGGTATCCAGCTGGCGATCCGGCACCTGACCCCAACCCTGCCCGCCGAGGCCTTGGATAATGGCGAACTGGATCTGGCGCTGGGACGTTTCCCTGAGGTGCCGACGCGCTTCCAAAGCCGCCACTGGGCCAGCGAAACCCTGCAGGCGGTGCTGCGCAAGGAACATCCGCTGATCGACGGCGGGCTCGATTTACCGACGTTTCTGCGCCTGCGCCATCTGTGGGTTCACGGCGGGCAGACCCGTGGCATGGTCGATCAATGGCTGAAAGAGCACAACCTGACGCGCGATGTGGTCTACACCACACCCAACTACCTGCAGGCGGCGCATATCGTTGCCAGCAGTGATCTGGCCGTCGTGCTGCCCACTCAGCTTGCGCGGTACTTTGCCAAATTGCTGCCGTTGCAGCTGTTCGACATGCCGTTCGATCTGGGCAGCTTTCAGCTGGATATCATCAGCGTCGCGCAACGGGAGCGGGATGCGGCCCTGCAGTGGTTGATCGAACAGATCGTAGCCATCGCCCATGATTGATGCCTGCCCGCCAATCCGCAGCAGGCCGGCTTTCGACTGAAACATAGAGCGATTCACGCATGTGGGGTTGAAGGTCTCTCCAGACAACAAAAAACCCGCCGAAGCGGGTTTTTCCTGACCATTTCAATCCGTTGAAGCGCCTTCCTGGCTTGGCCGATCATCCATGATCCTGAGCGCTTCCTGCGCTTCAGAGACGTGCATAGATTAAGCATCTGCAAAGAAAGGCAGAAGGGGCGATAGACGCGACGACGTGTAAGCCTTTCGCTATAGCTGTGTGGCTGACAAAGAAGGCTGAACCGACAGCAGGCCTGCTTCACACTGGTGCCGGCACCGCCTTTATCTATGCTCAACCCATCCCGCATGGCCATGCAGGTAATAGTGAAAGCAAAGGGATGACCATGATCGACGTACTGGTATACCGCTACAACGAAGAACAGGACACCAGCCCCTATATGCAATCGATGCAGGTGCCCGAAGCTTTTCGCCAGCGCATGGTGCTTGATGTGCTGGAGTCTCTGCGCGAGACGGACCCTTCACTGGCCTACCGCCGCTCCTGTCGCGAAGGCGTTTGTGGCTCGGATGGAATGAACATCAACGGCAAAAACCGCCTGGCCTGCATCACAGCGGTTGCCGATGCCCTGGACGGCAGCGGTCGTCTGGTCATCCGACCGCTGCCGGGTATGCCGGTGATCCGTGACCTGGTCGTGGATCAGAGCCTGTTTTTCAAGCAGTACGAACGCGTCAAACCCTGGCTGATCAATGACGAACCGGCGCCCGGCATCGAGCGCCTGCAATCACCGGATGAACGTGCCCGGCTTGATGGCCTGTACGAATGCATACTCTGCGGCTGCTGCTCGTCACAGTGTCCGTCCTGGTGGTGGAACCCGGAAAAGTACGTGGGCCCTGCCGGACTGTTGCAGGCCTGGCGCTTCATAGTCGACAGCCGAGACACTGCTGCCGCCGAACGCCTGTCCGATCTCGACGACCCCTTCAGCGTGTTCCGCTGCCGCAGCATCGGCAATTGCAGCTGGGTCTGCCCAAAGGGGCTAAACCCGATGGGCGCGATTGGACACATTCGCCGCGCACTGACGCAGCAGGGGACCTGAAGCGGGCTTCAGCCACGACGCACATCCTTGAGTCCTATTCCCGGCCCAGTGCCTCTTGCCTGGCGAGGAACTCTTCCTGCAACAAGGCATCGGTGACCCGCTGTGGCTCTTCATCCAGCAACGGATCAGCGAGCTGCCCGGTGGCAACCACTTTCGCATCGAGCTTGCCCATCAGATGGCCAATAGCGTTGTGCATTTTCTCGGCAGCCCCGTCGACCGCCAATTGCAGCGACTCGGCTTTGTGGGTGACCGATAACGGCTGATGGCCCTTGGGGCGCGCTTCGATCTGGCACCGCTTGTCTGCAGCGCCGGCCTTCTGCGCGTTCTCGTCGCCAACGTGGACTTCCACCCGCATGAGGAAATCCTCGAAACGCTCCAGCCGGTCCTGCACCGCTGCGCCAACCCACTCATGGAGTCCGGAACTGCCTTCGATATGGTTACTTCTCACCTGGATCTGCATTGGATCTCACCTCTTTCGTGGTACGTCTCAAGGTTCGAGGATGAGACCCGCGCCGGGGTTCAGAATGATCGGACGGATCACCTGCACGCCGACTAATCAGCCATCAGTTCCCGGTAGCGCCGCTGATAGTCCTCATAAGACAGGTTTTCACCCATCAGTCGCTCGATCTGCTGCTGCCGGTACGCCGCCTTGCTCAAGGGTGCCGAGCCGTCGGCCACCTCCGGTGCAGGCCGGCCAAGTTTGAACGCGCCGTGGGGAAACAGCTGGTGCGTGAGTTCGGCGATCTTGTTCTCGGCGCTGATGAATTTGTCCAGCCGCCCACCACCCCAGCGCGCATCGTACTCAGCCTGCCCGACCTGGCGGCCCTTCTCGTATACGCGGATATCGGCATATTTCATGTACAGCGCCAGATCCCAGCCCCAGTGGCCAATATAGGTGGTGGCGAGCGCACAGCGATCAGGGCTGCTGCCGGGCGCCATCATGCGCGTCCTGAAGCCTTTTTCAGCCAGTTCGTTCTGGTAGGCACTGGTGAAGCCGGCACGCAGATTCGGCGCAGGAATCATGCAGATCTCCGGCGCCAGCTCGGCGGAAAGGGTTGCAGGGGTGACGCTCTGCTGGATGCTGCAACCACTGATGGCAACAACGGCGACCAGTGTGAACAACGATGCGATGCGCATGACAACCTCCATGTCGGAAAAAGTGAATGGCAGTTTGCCAGCAGTCAGGACGCGCGTCTTCAGTCAATCTCCGTTACGGCTTGTGACCGTACTGATCGGCCCTGCCACCCAGGTACCAGCCCAGCACGGCCCAGACCGCCGCACAGCCGGCACCCACCAGACCGATCAACAGGGCAACCTGGCCGAGCATGTCGAGTAGCGTCTTGACCCAGCCGCTGAGTGCGTCTCCGCCGCGATAGACCACCGTATCGATGAAGTTCTTCGCCTTGTACTTGCTCATCGCATCCAGCGGTGCGAAGAGCATTTCGCGACCCGGACGAACGAAGGCGTACTCGCCAATGCGCCGCACGATCATCACCGCCGCCAGCACGGCAAAGGTCGGTGCCAGAGCCAAGCCGATAAAGCCCAGACAAACCAGCGCCGGTACCGCCGCCAGCAACACGCGCACGCCGAGGCGCTGAGCGATGCGTCCGGTGATGAACAGCTGCGACAGCAACGCACCGGCCTGCACCACGAAGTCGATAATGCCAAACACCCGCACCTGTTCGGCACGGCCCGGGAACAGTTCGGCCACCAACCGCGCCTGCTCGAAATACAGAAAGGTGCTGGCGGTGGTCAGCAGCAGCACGAATGCCGCGATACCCAGCAGATAGCCAGACCCCAGCACCCGCGTCAGGCCGCTGAACGGATTGCCCGCCACCGGACGCCGCGGACTCTCTGCCAGCACGGCGCCAGGGCGCCCGGCGCCGCCCCTATCTCGCCAGTTCATCAGATAGCGCTTGAGCCCCACGGCGACGACCAGCAACAGTGCCGCCAGCAGCATCAGTCCGAACTGGCCTGTCACGCCCACCAGCAGAGCACTCAGCGCCGGCCCCACAAGGCCACCGACGCTGGCGCCTGCGGCAATGAACGCGAACAGCCGCTTGGCCTGTGGCGCATCGAATACATCGGCCATCAGGCTCCAGGCCACGGAAACCACGAACAGGTTGTAGACCGAGATCCACACGTAGAACACCCGTGCCAGCCAGACGCTGTCGTCCATGAAGAAGAACAGCCCGGCAAACATCAGCAGGTTGAGGCAGAAGAAGCCGTAGACCCAGTCGATGTAATGAATGCGCGCCACCCGCGAGTTGAGCCAGGCGAACAGCGGCACCGCCACCAGCATGGCGACGAAGGTCGCGGTAAACAGCCACTGCAGGTTTTCCACGCCACCCTGGATGCCCATCGATTCGCGGATCGGCCGCAGCATGAAGTAGCCGCTGAACAGACAGAAGAACAGGGCGAAGCCGGCCAGCGAGGCGGACAGTTCGCCAGGCCGGGCGTTGATCAGCCGCGCCAGGCGTACCTTGGCAACTCGCTCAACCGAAGGCATCGGCGATCAGTTGACGCTGCCGCGCATCCGGCAAGCGCCCCTGTCCGGCCAGCAGGTTGTCGGCCATGTAACGGGGGGTCGACGTCGCCGGAATCACCGCCGTCACCGCGGGCTCGGCAAGGATGAACTTGAGCGCCAGCTGTGCCCAGGAAGTGGCATCGAGCTCAGCCGCCCACTCGGGCAGCGGCTTGTTCCTGACCCGCCCGAGCAGATTGCCGCGGGTAAAAGGACGATTAATCAGCGTGGCAATGCCGTTGTCGGCGCAATACGGTAGCAGGCGCTTCTCGGCGTTGCGCTCGCCCACCGAGTAGTTGAGCTGGACGAAATCGACCTTCTCCTGCCTGAGCACGTCGAGCAACCGCTCGTGTGCCGACTCCACATAATGAGTGACGCCGATATAACGAATGCGACCCTGCTCTTTCAGTTCGCGCAACAGGCCGAGCTGGTTGCTGGTGTCCTGCAGGTTGTGCACCTGGATCAGGTCGATGGTGTCGGTTTGCAGCGCCTCGAAGCTGGCCTCGATCTGTGCCAGCCCGCGTTCGCGACCGGTCGATGAGACCTTGCTGGCGAGAAATACCTGCTCACGCACAGAGCGCCGTGCAACCAGCTCACCACTGACCGCTTCGGCATTGCCATAACTCGGCGCGGTATCGATCAGCTTTGCGCCGCCTTCGACGAAGATCCGCAGCACCTCCAGCAGCGCATCCATCTGCGGATCAGCGAGGCCGACGTCATGGGTGCGCGAAGTGCCCAGGCCGATCACCGGCAGCATCTCGCCCGTGGATGGAATTCGTCGCTGGCGCAAGGGTTCTGCCCACGCCAGGGCTGGCAGGAGCGGCCCCAGCGCAGCGAGCGCGGCAACCAGTGCGGAACGGTGAAGAAGCTGACGACGCGTCTGCATGAGCGTGTTCTCCGGAGGGCTACACGGACTTGGCGATTGAGTATGGTCGACATCGCAAAGACCATCAGGCGATCGGAGGACGGAGGGTTTTCTGTTTGTTTCAGAGACGCCCCGCCATCGGCTGCTTGTCCGCCGGATGGCGACGCGCAGTACTGGCAATATGCCGCCAGCTCGGTTTTACTGCGCCCGCCATCGGCAACCTACGCTACGCGCTATCGAGACCGCATGCCCCGCCAGACCCACAGACCAGATCCCCCTCCCCCGGCGGGCCCACACGCGACCACGCTGTCGAAGTCGCGCCGGAAACGGCACAACAACAGGCTGATCAGCCTTGTTTACGCGCTGGGCCTGCTGCTGATCTTCATCCTCAGCCTGCTTCTGCTGCCTGCCGATACCGGTCTCGGCAAGCTACTGTGGAGTTCGCTGAGCGCCGGAAGCTGACAAGCGGCTCCCGGCCTCACGAGCCGCCTTGCACGGCTCGATTCAAACGCGAAAACGCCCGACCAGCCCCGCCAGGCGCTGCGACAAGCCGGACAACTGCTGGCTCGCGTGCATGCTCTGCGCCGAATTCTCCGCTGCCTCGTTGGACAGGTCACGGATGTCGGTGATATTGCGCGCAATTTCCTCGGTCACGCTGCTCTGCTCTTCGCAGGCCGTGGCAATCTGTGCCGCCATGTCGTTGATACGCCGCACCGCCTGGGTGGTATCGGAAAGCGCCTGATCCACTCCGGTGGCCCGCTCGACACTTTCGCGCGCCTTGCCACTGCCGGCATGCATGGCCTGAACGGCCTTGCCGACACCGCCTTGCAGGCGCTCGATGCGAGCCTGGATGTCCTTGGTCGATTCCTGGGTCCGCGCCGCCAGCGCTCGTACCTCGTCTGCCACCACCGCAAACCCGCGTCCCTGCTCTCCCGCCCGTGCCGCTTCAATGGCTGCGTTGAGCGCCAGAAGGTTGGTCTGCTCGGCGATGCCGCGGATGACCTCCATCACATCACCGATGCTGGAGGCTTCCTCGGCCAGCGCCTCGATGCTGTGCGAGGTGCTTTCGACTTCCTGGGCGAGCTGGCGGATCGATTCGATGGTGCCGCTTACTACCTCTGCACTCTCATGCGCCTGGCTCTCTGCCTGTCGCGCCGCATCCGAAGCACTCTGCGCATTGCGCGCCACTTCATGCACGGCAGCGCTCATCTCGGTGGCCGCGGTACTGACCTGATCGACGGCGGCATGCTCGCCGCTGATCAGCTGGTCATTGGCAGAGGCCATGCCGGACATCCCCCGAGCCGCCGCCTCGACTTCGGCAGTCACCTGCCCGACCTCGGCAATCAGGGGCTGCAACTTGTCCAGAAAGCCGTTGAAGGCCTTGCCCAGCTGGCCCAGTTCGTCCGCCGAACGGACATCCACGCGCGCACGCAGGTCGCCATCCCCTTCGGCAATCTGCTCGACACGCTGTAGCAGCCTACGCATCGGACGCAGCACCACCAGCGGCATCCCCAGAACCAGCACGATACAGCCAATCAACCCCACCAGCAGAATGGCGCCCTGCTGCGCAGCGACGGCCAGGCCCTCGGCAATCGCCGATTCACCGACACCGTTGGCGGCCTGATCTTCCAGCTCGCCAAGCTTGTCGATGGCCTCACGCATGGCCTCGAAGCGCACCTCGCTGTCACCGAAGCTCAACGCACTGGCAGCCTGCGGATCGCTATCGACCAGCTGAATGACGCGCTGTGAAACCTGCCGCCACTGCTCGAAGCCGCGGTTGAACTGATCGACAAGCGCCAGCGCCTCGGCACTCGGTTTCATCTGGGCATATTGCTGCACGCGCTCATGGGCCTGCTGCAGGTTTTCCGCATGGCTCTTGCGCAGTGTCTGAGCATGATCCGCAACGTCATCGCCCAGCAGGCTGCGTTCGGCGATGAACGCCTGATACAGATCGCGATCGGCATTGAGCAGCAGGCTGATGGCGGGCAGATAACGTGTCGCCAGCGTGCTGCTGGAAGACGCGACTTGATCGATGCCCCGCATGCTCAGCCAACCCATCAGCACCAGCAAGAGCGCCAGAAAGCTGATCGGCAGGGTAATTTTCCAGCGAAAGCCGAGATCGGCGAAAAAACGCAACATGGCATCACTCCTTGAAAGCTTTTCTGGTTATCGGCAAAGACGCTTGCAACGAGAGGGCACCAAACAGCATCGCCTGTTGCGCCACCACCACGACCGCGCCCAAAACGCAATGGGAGCCACACAGTTGCACAGCGACAGAGCGCAACCCTTGAGCCGCATCAACCGTGCGACATGATTTTTCTTCTACTTAAGTACGAGCACCATGGTTGCATAGCCAGCCTTGCCAACCGACCAGTAGCCTGAATCGCACACGGCAGGCGCCAGTGGTATTCCCGATATGCCATGCAATGCCCAGCGACGCTGTTTACCGCAAGCGGCAGCTTCCCCATCGATCTGCGCGAGTACCGCCCATGTTTCCGTTTTCCCACTTCAAGCCGGGCAGCAAGCAGGCCGATGGCGTGCTGAGCCTGCTCGGCAGTGCGCAACAGCTGACACAGCAACTCGCCACACTGCGCTTCAACCCGACCTACATTGCCGGCTTCGTCTCGCCGCACGTGGATATCGACGCCGTGGCACGGCAGATCACGCAACGCTTCCCCCAGGCGGTACTCAGCCTGTGCACCACCTCGGGCGAGCTGTCCAGCGACAACCCGCACCTGTATTGCACCACCGGGGCGCACTGGGACCGAGTGGTGCTGCAGCTGTTCGACGCCAGTGTGATCGCCGCGGCGGAGATCGTGCGGGTGCCGCTGGAATGCGAGGACATCCGCGGAACGGGCCAGCGCATGAGCATGGCCCAGCGCATTGCAAAGCTGACCGCTTCGATCAAGCGCCTGCAGGTGTCAATGAAGATCGACTACCGCGACACCCTGGCCAACATCTTCTTCGACGGGCTTTCGGCCTCGGAATCCTTCTTCATGGAAGCGCTGTACGAGTCCGGCCGTTTCCCCTGCCTGTTCGTCGGCGGCTCAGCCGGCGGCACGCTGGACTTCCAGAAAACCCAGCTGCATGACGGCCAGCGCGCGTACCAGAACCACGCGCTGATCGTCTTCCTCAAGTGTGCCCGCGACGTGCGTTTCGGCGTGTTCAAGAGCCAGAACTTCGAGCCCACCCCGCTCAGCCTGAGCGTGCTCAGCGCGTCTCTGGAAGACCGTTACATCAGCCAGGTAGTGGACGCCCGCGGCAATATCCGCAGCATGGTTGCCGCACTCTGCGAGGCGCTCAACTGTGCGCCACAAGAACTGGAACGGCATCTGGCGGACTACTCTTTCGCGATCCGGGTGGGTGAGGAAGTATTCGTGCGTTCGATCTCGCGGATCGATTTCGCCAACGAGCGCGTGCACCTGTTCTGCGACGTGGCGCCCGGCGAGGAGCTGATCATGGTCAAGCGCACGCCGCTGGCCGAAGCCACCCGCCGCGACTATGAGCGCTTCCTGCGCAACAAGCCGGGCAAGCCGCTGGTGGGCATTCTCAACGACTGCATCCTGCGCCGGCTCAACAACGATCAGGCACTGGGCAGCATGGACCCGGTGTTCGGCGACGTGCCGGTGGCAGGTTTTTCCACCTTCGGCGAGATCCTCGGGCTCAATCTCAACCAGACGCTGACGGCGGTGTTCTTCTTCCGCACCAACGGCAAGGATGAGTTCCACGACGAGTACACCGACAACTTCATCGCCTACCACGGCGAGTTCAAGGCGTTCTTCCTGCGTCGGCAGATCAAGAAGCTCACGGGCCTGAGCCAGGTGGTGGTCAAGCAGATCGAACAGTTCAAACGCCAGGACTACGGCAGCACGGTGGACGTCAACGGCCTCGACGAACACATTCGACCGGTGTTCTCGGGGCTTGCCGACCTGGGCCAAGTGCTGTCGCAGGCCGACCACGAGCGCCAGAGCATCGCCGGGCAATTGAACCATTACGCCACAGAGCTGCATGGTTCGATGGACGACCTGAGCCTGAACATCAGTCGCCAGGGGCAGGTCATCGAGCAGGCGGCCGGCTCGGTCAAGCAGATGGTCAATCAGGCCGACAAAGTGGTCAGCAGCGCCCGCGACCTGGCGCAGTCGAGTCAGCGTATTCAGTCGGTGGTACAGACCATTCAGCAGATCGCCGGACAGACCAACCTGCTGGCGCTCAACGCCGCCATCGAGGCGGCGCGTGCCGGAGAGATGGGCCGCGGGTTTGCGGTGGTGGCCGACGAGGTGCGCAAGCTGGCGGAAATCACCGGCAGGAATGCCGAGGAAATCGGCACCGACATCGAACGCCTGGCCAGTGAAATACGCGCCGTGGCGCAGCATATCGAGGCGCAATCGACCGACGTCGGCTCGCTCACCGGGCTGCTCGATGCCCTGGAAGACTCCAGCAACCTTACCGCCGACACCTCTCGTCAGACCAAGGGTGTCGCCGATCTGCTGCTCGGTCTGACGGCACGCTGAATCCGCTTATTCAGGCTGGGGCCGCTGCGAACGCGCGACGTGCTCACGCACTTCGGCATAGGGATAAGCTTCCAGGGAAGCGAAACCTGGTATGCCGCGCGCCTTGAGCCGGGTGAACAGCGGCACGCTGATGCCACAGAGAAAACGTGTCAGGCACTCGACGCCGGGCTCGCTATTGGTCAACTGCCCATAGCGCTGGTTGAACTCGGCACAGCGGGCAGCGACGTCAATCCCGGCCAGCGACGCCAGTTGCGGTGGCGCCGGCAGTTGCGCAACCTGCCCCTGGCAGACCGAACAATGCCCGCAACGCCGCGGCGCCTGATGATCACCGAAGTAGTCGGCCAACCGCCAACTGAGGCATTCGCGCGACTCGAAAAGCGCGAGCATGTTGTCTATGCGGGTGATTTCACTGGTTTCATGCTGCTTGAAGTAGGCGTGCAGCTCAGCACTCAGCGCGTCTGTATCGAAGTTCGAATCGAGCAGTGCATAGACTTCAGTCATCTGCTTGCTTTCCAGCTCGATCCAGCCCTTTTCCTGGAAGTAGTCCAGCGCCTTGACCACCCGCGCCCGATCGGCGCCGTGCTGCTGGTAGAGCACATCGAAATCCAGCGTGCACCAGGTTCGTGCCCGTGCCGAAGTCTGCACGATGGCTTCGACAAACTGCCGCCGCTCGCCCTCGAACTTAGCCACTAGCGCCTCGGATTCGAGCAGGTACTTGAAACGATACTCGGCGAAATAAGCAAAACGCGGCGCGATGATGCCTTTGAGTTCAAGCTGCACCAGCAGGGTTTTCAGCGGCAGTTGACGGATATTGCTCTGTTCGGAAAGCCGATTGAGCATCAGCTCCCACTGACCGCCCGGGCCAACGCTCGCCAGCTCATCCAGCACATGGCGGATACCGACGCGCTCCGGCGTGTCGCCGTAGACGAAATTCTGCAGCACGTTGAGGCTGTCGCGGTTGGCCAGCACCAGGCAGTCGGAAGGCTGACCGTCGCGTCCGGCCCGGCCGATTTCCTGGCTGTAGTTCTCCACCGACTTGGGCAGGTCGTAGTGCAGCACATTGCGGATATCGGCCTTGTCGATGCCCATGCCAAAGGCGATGGTGGCGACGATGCAGTTCAGTTCGCCCGCCATGAAGCGCCGCTGGATGGATTCGCGCAGCTCGTGGGCCATGCCGGCGTGATAGGCGCTGGCCGGAAATCCGTGCTGCGCCAGGTGCTCGGCAACCTGCTCGGCGGTCTTCTGCTGGGTGACGTAGACGATGGTGGGCTGTGCCGCCTTATCGGCCAGCCACTCCACCAGCCGGCGCTGCTTGTCGAAACCGCTGACCGGCTCCACCAACAGATTGAGGTTGGATCGGTAGAAGCCGGTGGTGACCACATCCTCAGCCGCAATGGCGAATTTGGCCTGCATGTCGGCAATCACCGGCGGCGTCGCCGTGGCGGTCAGCAACAACACTTGGGGAATCTTGAACTGGCGCTGATAGTCGGGGAGCTTGAGGTAGTCCGGGCGGAAATTGTGGCCCCACTCGGAAATGCAGTGCGCCTCATCCACCACCAACAACGAGATCGGCACTTGGCTGATGAAATGGCGGAAGCGCTCGTTCTTCAGGCGCTCGACGGAAATCATCAGAATCTTGAGCTCGCCGGACTTGGCGCGGCTCATGGTGTCGCTGGCCTGCTCGCGGCTCTGCGCCGAATCGATGCTGGCCGCCGCGATGCCGTGCCGATGCAGAAAGGCCAACTGATCCTGCATCAGCGCCAGCAATGGCGAAACCACCAGGGTCAGGTGCGGCAGATGCAGCGCCGGCAACTGATAGCACAGCGACTTGCCGGAGCCGGTGGGAAAGATCGCTGCCGCCGAGCGGCCAGCCACCACGGTGCGAATGGCTTGTTCCTGGCCAGGACGAAAACCGTCATAGCCGAACGTCTGGGCAAGTGTCTGCTCGATCATGCTGAGTCACTCCTTTGACCGGGTAGCCCGAGGTGGGTAAATGGAAAGACGCCGCATGGTGGACCGGGTTACCTGGCCCACCAGATGAGCATGATTCAGGCGAGTCAGAAACGGTCGCGGATGACCACTTCATCAAACGGCAGTTTGCCGACGCGGGGCTTGGGATCGACGGTGCGCTTGCCCACCGCGACCATCATCGCGATGACATGATTCTCCGGCAGGCCGATCAGCTTGCCCACGGCCTCGAAATCGAAGCCGTCCATGGGGCAGGAGTCCAGGCCCTTGCCGCGTGCTGCGAGCATCAGTGTCTGTGCCATCAGGCCGCAGCTGCGCATGGTTTCGTCACGCTGTACCTGCGGCTTGTCGCGGTAGTAATTGTCGATGGCGCCGGCCATGTAGTCCTGCACTTCCGCAGGCGTGCCTTCCCAGACGCGCCGGGCGTTCTTCTCCCAGCTGTCGACCTGGGCACAGAACACCACCAGCATCGAGGCATCGGTCATCTGCGCCTGGTTCCAGCCCACCTCGCGGATCTGCGCACGCAGGGCCGGGTCGACCACTTCCAGCATCCGCACGTGCTGCAGGTTGAACGCCGAAGGTGCCAACAGTGCCAGGCGCAGCAAGTCATCCTTCTCCTCGCGGCTGAGCTGGAAACTGCTGTCGTAGGCCTTGACCGCGCGACGGCTCTGAATGGCTTCTTCGATATGCATGAGGTGGACTCCACTGAGTTGAACAAGAGCGCCATGCTATGCCCCCACCCCACTCAAATCCATGGGCCTTTGTTGATGCAAACCATCTACTTTATCGATCCATGCAATGGCAGCCAGGCACAAAAAAGCCGCCAGAAGGCGGCTTTTCGGTAACGCTACGGCGTTAGAGCTGCGGACCAGCCGCCTTGATGGCGTCGGAGACATCGAACTTCTTGAAGTTTTCGATGAACTTCTCAGCCAGCAGCTTGGCCGCTTCGTCATAGGCGCTGGCGTCTGCCCAGGTGTTGCGCGGGTTGAGCAGCTGGGTATCGACGCCCGAAACCGAGGTCGGCACGTCCAGGTTGATGATCGGCAGATGCTCGGTAGGCGCACCGACCAGAGTGCCACCCTGAATCGCCGCGATCACCGCACGGGTAGTCGGGATATTGAAGCGCTTGCCGACGCCGTAGCCGCCGCCGGTCCAGCCGGTGTTGACCAGATAGACCTTGGAGCCGAAGGCCTGGATGCGCTTGATCAGCAACTCGGCGTAGACGCCTGCCGGGCGCGGAAAGAACGGCGCGCCGAAGCAGGTGGAGAAGGTCGACTTGATGCCACTGCCCGAACCCATCTCGGTGGAACCGACCAGCGCGGTATAACCGGAGAGGAAGTGATAGGCCGCCTGCTCTTCGTTGAGGATCGACACCGGCGGCAGTACGCCGGTCAGGTCGCAGGTCAGGAAGATCACCGCGTTCGGCTCACCGCCGAGGTTCTTCTCGGAACGCTTCTCGACGTGCTCCAGGGGGTAGGCGGCGCGGCTGTTCTGGGTCAGGCTTGCATCGGCGTAATCCGGTACATGGTTGTCGTCGAGAACCACGTTCTCCAGCACGCTGCCAAACTTGATTGCCTTCCAGATGACCGGCTCGTTCTTCTCGGAGAGGTCGATGCACTTGGCGTAGCAGCCGCCTTCGATGTTGAACACCACGCCGGTGCCCCAGCCGTGCTCGTCATCGCCGATCAGGTAGCGGGATTCATCCGCCGACAGGGTGGTCTTGCCGGTTCCGGACAGGCCGAAGAACAGCGTGACGTCGCCTTCTTCACCGATGTTTGCAGCGCAGTGCATCGGCAGCACGTCAGCTTCTGGCAGCAGATAGTTCTGCACCGAGAACATGGCCTTCTTCATTTCACCGGCGTAACGCATGCCGGCGATCAGCACTTTTCTGGCAGCGAAGTTGATGATCACGCAGCCATCGGAGTGGGTGCCGTCACGCTCTGGGACGCACTCGAAGTTGGCAACGTTGAGCACCTGCCACTCGCCCTTGCCTGCCTGATTGTACTGCTCTGGATTGATGAACAGCTGACGACCGAAGAGGTTCTGCCAGGCCGTGGCAGTGGTCATCTTGACGGGCAGGTAGTGGGACTCGGAAGAGCCTACATGGACATGGGAAACGAAGTGATCCTGGGCCTGGTTGAAGGTTTCGACACGGTCCCAGAGCGCATCGAACTTCTCCGCCGGGAACGGGCGATTGATCGGACCCCAGGCAATATTGTTCTGGCTGCCTGGCTCTTCGACGATGAAACGGTCAACGGGAGAGCGACCGGTACGATGCCCAGTCCTGACGACCAGCGCGCCATTGGCGGCCAGTTGGCCTTCGCCGCGCTGGATGGCTTGTTCAACCAGTTGAGCGGCGCTGATATCGATGTACACGGCGTTGGTGGCTTGCGTCATGAGTTTCCCGTCGGCTCTGGGCCGATTCCTCCATGCTGTTGTAGCCCACCAAACAGCGGACTACACCGAAAAAAGTGGGCGCGATTATGACAGAAAAGGCGCGGTGCTGGGTATGAGCGCGTGATGGCAAAAAGGTTCAGAGCCTAATGCCGTGTGCCTGACGGTCCTTCGACACCCGCGCCGGCAAACAACTGTGCGATATCCGCTGCATCGAAGCGATAACTGTGGTTGCAGAACTGGCAGTCGATGGTGATCGCATCACCCTGCTCGCGCAACAGCTGTTCAGCATCCGTCTGACCCAGGCTGATTACTGCCTTGGCCGAGCGCTCGCGCGAGCAGCTGCAGCGGAAGGTGATCGGACGCGGTTCGAACAGGCGCACCGACTCATCGTGATAGAGCCGGTGCAGCACAGTCTGGGTATCCAGACCCAGCAGTTCTTCAGCCGACAGCGTGTCGGCCAGGGTTCGCAGATGCTGCCAGCTGGCTTCGCGCTCTTCGCTATCGCGGATGCGATCGGCAGGCAGTTGCTGCAACAGCAGGCCGCAGGCGCGACGGCCATCGGCGTTAAGCCAGAAGCGCGTCGGCAACTGCTCGGATGAAGCGAAGTAATTGGACAGACTGTCCGCCAGGGTGACGCCATCCAGCGCCACAATGCCCTGATATCGCTGACCATTGGTCGGGTCGACCGTCATCGCCAGCATCCCCTCGGGCATCAACTCGCCGAAGGTGGCGCCCGGGGTCAACTGGTCGGCGTGGTAGCGCGCAATGCCACGCACCTCTCGCTCACTGGAGCACTCAACCATCAGCAGCGGCACCGGCCCGCTGGAGCGCGCCTGCAGCACCATCAGCCCGTCGAATTTAAGGGTACCGACCAGCAATGCCGCAGCGGCCAGCAGTTCACCCAGCAACTGGGCAACCGGCTCCGGGTAGTCGTGCTTGGCCAGCACTTCGGCATAGCTGCGCTCAAGCCCGACCCACTCGCCACGCACATCGGTGTCATCGAAGAGAAAACGCTGGGTGTAATCGGAATCGAGCATGAGTAGGACCAGACCAGATTGAAGAACGGGAGCCGTAGCGGGCAGCGAAACTTGGCGAGTTACGCAAGCCTTGGTGACCCACGAGAGAAGGGACCGCATTCTAGGTTGAAAGTGGCGCCCATCCAACCGGTGCAGTTCATTGCTGGTCCGCACGAAAGCGCTGCAGGTCGCGGCGCTGCTTCTTGCTCGGCCTGCCGTCGGTTTCCACACCCAGCGCTCCGGCCTTGCGCTGAGCCGCTGCCTGCTCACGGCGGATCAGGCTGTCGGCTGTTTCTTCATATAGCAGTTGCGCTTCCGGCGCGCCCTTGCGCACGGCGGACAGGGCGCGGACCACCACGGTGCGCTCGTCAAAACCGGCGCGGATCACCAGCTCCTCACCGACCCTCGGCTCCTTGCCCGGTTTGCAGCGCTCACCCCGACAGTGCACCTTGCCGCCTTCGATGGCGGCCTTGGCCAGCGCCCGGGTCTTGAAGAAGCGTGCAGCCCACAGCCACTTGTCCAGACGGAATTTGCCGTCATCTTTTTCGCTCATCGTTCAACTCTGCCTGCCATGTTTGGTCATAGGTTCGTACAGATAGATGCGCTTGTCATGCACCCCATCTAGAATGGCGCAACCCTACTGGATACTCGCCTTGGATACTCCCGACCCACACACCGTCATCGGATTGCGCGAATGGATTGCACTGCCCGAACTCGGCGTGGTCGGTCTGCGCGCGAAGATCGACACAGGCGCCAGCACTTCAGCGCTACACGCCACCGAGATCAGCGAATTCGACCGCGACGGTCAACGCTGGGTGCGCTTCACCGCCCACCTGGGTACGCAAGTGCAGCGCCGACACCGCTGCGAAGCACCGCTGGTGACGCGCAAGTTGATCAAGAGCTCCAATGGCCATACCCAGACCCGCTATGTAGTACGCACACTGCTGGCGCTGGGCGATCACCTGTGGCCGGTCGAATTCACCCTGACCTGCCGCAAGACCATGCGCTATCGCCTGCTATTGGGCTCCAGGGCGCTGATGGATGGCAAATGGCTGATCGATCCGGCGCTGACCTATGTGCAACAAAAACCCCAAACCCTTACTTCTCCCGGTGCCCAATGAAAATCGCCGTGCTGTCGCGCAATCCCCGCCTGTATTCGACTCGCCGACTGGTGGAGGCCGGCCAGCAGCGTGGCCATGAGGTCGTGGTAATCGACACCCTGCGCGCCTACATGAACATCGCCAGCCACAAGCCGCAGATCCACTACCGGGGCAAGCCGCTGGAAGGCTTCGACGCGGTGATTCCACGGATCGGCGCGTCGGTGACTTTTTACGGCTGCGCGGTACTGCGTCAGTTCGAGATGATGGGCGTATTTCCGCTCAACGAGTCGGTCGCAATCGCCCGCTCGCGGGACAAGCTGCGCTCGCTGCAACTGCTGTCGCGCCGGGGCATCGGCCTGCCAGTGACCGGCTTTGCGCACTCGCCCGATGACATCGCCGACCTGATCCAGATGGTCAACGGCGCACCGCTGGTGATCAAGGTGCTCGAAGGCACCCAGGGCATCGGCGTGGTCATGTGCGAAACGGCGACGGCGGCCGAATCGGTGATCGAGGCCTTCATGGGTCTCAAGCAGGACATCATGGTGCAGGAATACATCAAGGAAGCCGGGGGCGCGGACATCCGCTGCTTCGTGGTGGGCGACAAGGTCATCGCGGCGATGAAGCGTCAGGCCAAGCCGGGTGAATTCCGCTCCAACCTGCACCGTGGTGGCACGGCCAGCCTGATCAAGATCACCCCGGAAGAACGCATGACCGCCATTCGCGCCGCCAAGGTCATGGGCCTGAGCGTCGCTGGCGTGGACATCCTGCGCTCCAACCACGGCCCGCTGGTGATGGAAGTGAATTCCTCACCCGGCCTGGCCGGCATCGAGGAAACCACTGGCAAGGACGTGGCCGGGCTGATCATCCAGTATCTGGAGAAGAACGCCGGCCCGCATCTGACCAGAACCAAGGGGAAAGGCTAGACCAACCCGCCCTATGACGCCTCGGCAGCACCTCGCGGCAACAACAGCCCCAAAGGCAGGCTGACGCGAGCCTCCAGCCCCCCGCCGGCACGATTGCGCAGCTCGATGGTGCCGCCATGCTGGGCGGCGATGCGCTTGACGATGGCCAGCCCCAGCCCGGTACCCTGCCCACCGCGAGCGCGGTCGCCGCGGATGAAGGGATTGAAGATCTCGCCCAGCTCATCCGGATTGATCCCGGCACCCCGGTCAAGCACGCTCAACACTACATAGGGCGCCTGGCGTTCGCCCGAAACGAAAGCCGCCACTTCGACTCCATGCCCGCCGTAACGCAGGGCGTTCTCGATCAGGTTGACCAACAGGCGCTTGATCGACACCCGCCGCAGCGCCAGTTCCGGCATCGGCTCCACGCACAGGCGCACGGTTTCCCCGTACTGGTTGTAGGGCGCCACCACTTCGCACACCAGTTCACCGAGGTCGATGCTCTCCACCGGCTCGTCGCTGCCATCACGCACGAAGGCGAGGAACTGATCGAGGATGGCGTCCATGTCCTCGACATCGCGGATCATGTCATCGGTCAGCTCATCGTCACTGGACATCAGTTCCAGTGACAAACGCAGGCGCGTCAGCGGCGTACGCAGATCGTGGGAAACCCCGGCGAGCATCAGTTCGCGCTCACGCCCGGCCTGCTCGACGTCCTCGGCCATCTGGTTGAAGGCACGATAGACCTCGGTCATCTCGCTCGGCGTGTCGCTGACCGGCAGGCGCACGCTGCGCCCCTTGCCGATCTGCCGGGCGGCGTAGACCAGGCGCTTGAGCGGCAGGTTGAGCTGACTGACGAAGATCCAGGCGGCAGCCGTGGAGAGCAGACCGATCCCGAGGAACCAGCCCAACACACTCCAGATCCGCTGGCCGCGCAAGGGATAGGCATACAGCGGCACTTGCAGCCAGTCCGGCCCGAGTTTCGGGGCGCGCACCCATATCGCCGTCTGTGGCTGGATACGCACCCGCACATCGGTGTCGATGCCGAGCTCGGCCTGCATCTGCCGCTGAAAGATTTCCGTGTAGGGCCAGTGGTATTCGCTGGGCGGTACCTCCTCGGGCGGCACGCGCAGCAGCCCGGCAGCCGTAGCGATACGCTCGCGGTTTTCCTCGTCCGCTGCCCAGTAGGCACGCAGGGTCAATGCCGCACCGTGGCTGTACTGACGATCGACCATCACGTCTTCATTCATCATCAGGTACACCAGCATCAGTACCTTGGAGAACAGGACGACGATCAGCACCATCCACAGGGTGCGGGCGAAGAAACTTTGCGGGAACCAGAGCGGGGCTTTCATCTAGCTGCAGACCTCAGGCTTCATGCCGCAGGCAAAAGCTCCCCACGTCATCATCGCTTGCCGATGGCGACGTGTTGCTGGCCGCTTCACTTGTTGCCGTCTGGCACGAAAACGTAGCCCACGCCCCAGACCGTCTGGATATAGCGCGGCTTGGACGGATCGGGTTCGATCAGGCGGCGCAGACGCGAGATCTGCACATCGATGGAGCGCTCCAGGGCATCCCATTCACGACCACGGGCAAGGTTCATCAGCTTGTCGCGGGTCAGGGGTTCACGGGCGTGCTGCACCAGCGCCTTGAGCACTGCGAACTCACCGGTGGTGAGCATATGCACCTCGTCGCCCTTCTTCAGCTCGCGGGTGCCGAGGAACAGCTCGTAGTCACCGAAGGTCACCGTCTCGTCTTCACTGCCCGGTGCGCCCGGCACCTGTGGCGCCTGGCGGCGCAACACGGCACGTATCCGCGCCAACAATTCACGCGGATTGAAAGGCTTGGCCAGGTAATCGTCGGCCCCCTGCTCCAGCCCCTGGATGCGACTGGCCTCGTCGCCCTTGGCGGTAAGCATGATGATCGGAATCTGATTGCCGCTTTCACGCAGGCGGTGGCAGGCCGACAGGCCGTCCTCACCGGGCATCATCAGGTCCAGTACCACCAGGTGGAACAGCTCGCGGCTGAGCAGACGATCCATCTGCTCGGCGCTTTCCACGGTACGGACACGATATCCCTGCTCATCGAGAAAGCGTTCAAGCAAACGCCGCAGACGGGCATCGTCATCGACGATGAGGATCTTTTCACCTTCGCTGGCTGACGCAGTGCTACTCATGGAAACTCCCCGATTTATCGACGCCACATTATGCGCTTGCCAATGACAAGGCGATTGGCGGCCATTGTTAGCAGATTTTGCGGGCCAAGCGCGATGGCGGATAAATTCCGATCCATTACCTGTGCCGCTTTTTCTTTCAGCTTCCAGCCCCAGGCTTCCGGCTGCCCTTATAATCCCGCCCTTTCGCGCAGGCACGGCCTGCATGGTTTGACTGACCCAGGTAGGTTCATGGACAGCATCAATTCCCGCATTGCCAACGAACTGGGCGTGCGCCCGCAACAGGTCGCCGCCGCCGTGGCGCTGCTCGACGAAGGCTCCACCGTGCCCTTCATCGCCCGTTACCGCAAGGAAGTCACCGGCAGCCTCGACGACACCCAGCTGCGCAACCTCGAAGAACGTCTGCGCTACCTGCGCGAGCTGGACGAGCGCCGCGCCTCGATCCTCTCCAGCATCGAGGAACAGGGCAAGCTGACCCCCGAACTTGCCCGCGAGATCAACCTGGCCGAGACCAAGACCCGCCTCGAAGATCTCTACCTGCCGTACAAGCAGAAACGTCGCACCAAGGGCCAGATCGCCCTGGAAGCTGGCCTCGGCGAGCTGGCCGATGCGCTCTTCGCCGACCCGACACTGACGCCCGAGACCGAAGCCGCACGCTTCGTCGATGCCGAGAAGGGCTTCGCCGACACCAAGGCCGTGCTCGAAGGCGCCAAATACATCCTTATGGAGCGCTTCGCCGAAGACGCCAACCTGCTGGCCAAGCTGCGTGACTTCCTCACCCACAACGCAACGCTCAGCGCCCGCGTGGTGTCGGGCAAGGAAGCCGAAGGCGCCAAGTTCAGCGACTACTTCGAGCATGACGAGCCGCTCAAGAGCGCGCCATCGCACCGTGCGCTGGCGATATTCCGCGGGCGCAACGAAGGTGTGCTCAGCGTAAGCCTGAAGGTCGGTGATGAAACCCCGGGCGCCATGCACCCGGGCGAAGTGATGATCGGCGAGCGCTTCGGCATCGCCAACCAGAACCGCGCTGCCGACAAGTGGCTCAGCGAAGTGGTGCGCTGGACCTGGAAGGTGAAGCTCTACACGCACCTGGAAACCGATCTGCTCGGCGAGCTGCGCGACAAGGCCGAGGACGACGCCATCGGCGTGTTCGCCCGCAACATGCACGACCTGCTGTTGGCCGCACCGGCCGGCCCACGCGCGACCCTTGGCCTCGATCCGGGCCTGCGTACCGGCTGCAAGGTGGCAGTGGTCGATGCCACGGGCAAACTGCTGGACACCGCCACCGTCTATCCACACGCACCGCGCAACGATTGGGACGGCACCCTGGCCGTGCTGGCCAGGCTCTGCGCCAAGCACGCAGTCGACCTGATCGCCATCGGCAACGGCACCGCCAGCCGTGAGAGCGACAGGCTGGCCGCGGACCTGATCAAACAGGTGCCTGGCCTGAAGTTGACCAAGGTGATGGTCTCCGAAGCCGGCGCCTCGGTGTATTCGGCCTCGGAGCTCGCGGCCAAGGAGTTCCCGGATCTGGACGTTTCGATCCGCGGCGCCGTATCCATTGCCCGTCGCCTGCAGGACCCGCTGGCCGAACTGGTGAAGATCGATCCCAAGGCCATCGGCGTCGGCCAGTACCAGCACGACGTGTCGCAGCTGAAACTGGCGCGCTCGCTGGATGCCGTAGTCGAGGATTGCGTGAACGCCGTGGGCGTCGACGTCAACACGGCCTCGGTAGCGCTGCTGGCGCGTATCTCCGGCCTGAACACCACCCTGGCGCAAAACATCGTTGCCTACCGCGACGCCAACGGCGCATTCAAGGCCCGTAGCGAGCTGAAGAAGGTGCCGCGCCTGGGCGACAAAACCTTCGAGCAGGCCGCCGGCTTCCTGCGCGTGATGAATGGCAGCAACCCACTGGACGCCTCGGCTGTCCACCCGGAGACCTACCCACTGGTCAAACGCATTGCCCAGGACACCGGTCGCGATATCCGCTCGCTGATCGGCGATTCGACCTTCCTCAAGCGCCTCGATCCCAAGCAGTTCACCGATGAGAGCTTCGGCCTGGTGACCGTCAGCGACATTCTGCAGGAACTGGAAAAGCCAGGTCGCGACCCGCGCCCCGAGTTCAAGACTGCCGAATTCCAGGACGGTGTGGAAAAGCTCAGCGACCTGACACCGGGCATGGTGCTCGAAGGCGTGGTGACCAACGTGACCAACTTCGGCGCGTTCGTCGACATCGGCGTGCATCAGGATGGCCTGGTGCATATCAGCGCACTGTCGGAGAAGTTCGTCAAAGATCCCTACGAAGTGGTCAAGGCGGGTGACATCGTCAAGGTCAAGGTCATGGAAGTGGACATCCCGCGCCAGCGCGTCGGCCTGTCCATGCGCATGAGCGACACGCCCGGCGAGAAGGCCGAAGGCCCTCGCGGCGGCAAGCCTCGCGGCAATGCACCGCGCAGCGAGCGTCATGCGCCACAGGAAAAGCCCGCGCCGGCCAACAATGCCATGGCGGCGCTGTTTGCCAACGCCAAGAACCTGAGGAAGTGAAGATGAGTATTCAAGTCGAGGCGGCGGGCAATTCCAGCGCCTTCGCCCGCCTGCTCGGCCTGGAGATTCACCGCGTCGAACATGGCGAGGCCGTTCTCGGTCTGACCATGCACGACGGGCTGCGCAACCTGCACGGCAAGCTGCATGGCGGCGCGCTGTTCTCGCTGATCGATACCGCCATGGGCCAGGCCAGCCACAGCCTCAACGGCGGTCTGCCGAACAGCGTGACCCTGGAATGCAAGGTCAACTACATTCGCCCGGTGACCGAAGGCGAACTGCTGTGCCGGGCCTGGGTCGTGCATGGCGGGCGTCGCACCCAGGTGCTCGAAGCTGAGGTTCATCAAGGCGACAAACTGATCGCCAAGGCACAGTCGACCTTTGCCTGCCTGTAAGCGACAAACCGCAAGCGAAAGCCGTGCATGCTTCTTCTTGATGCCTACAGCTTGAAGCTTGCCGCTCCCCGCCCCATATTGGGCCGACTGATGCGTGAAGGAACCCGAACTTGAGCGATTTCTCCCACCGCCTGGCGTTGCTGGCCGAGCCCACGAACCTTTCGCTGCTCGCCCAATGCCTGCACGGAATCGAGCGTGAATGCCTGCGTATCGACAGCCGCGGCAAACTGGCGCTGACGCCGCACCCGCAGGCACTGGGGTCGGCACTGACCCACCCGAAGATCACCACCGATTATTCCGAGGCGCTGCTGGAGTTCATTACCGGCACCGAAACCGATCCGCAGCAGACGCTGGCCGAGCTGGACAGAATTCATCGTTATACCTACAGCAAGCTGGGTGGCGAGTTTCTCTGGAGCCCCTCGATGCCGGGTCCTCTGCCCGAAGAGGCAGAGATTCCCATTGCCGAATACGGCAGCTCGAATATCGGTCGGCTCAAGTACGTCTATCGCCAGGGTCTGGCGCTGCGCTACGGCAAGACCATGCAGTGCATCGCCGGCATCCATTACAACTTCTCGCTGCCCGAAGCGCTGTGGTCGCTGCTGCAGACCGACGACGGCGACCCGCGCAGCCGGCAGGACTACCAGTCTTCGCGTTATATCGCGCTGATTCGCAACTTCCGCCGCTACAGCTGGCTGCTGATGTACCTGTTCGGCGCTTCCCCGGCACTGGATGCCAGCTTCATGCGCGGGCGTTCGCACCAGCTCGAACAGTTGGACGAAGACACCCTCTACCTGCCCTGGGCCACCAGCCTGCGCATGAGCGACCTGGGCTACCAGAGCAACGCCCAGGCCGGCCTGACGCCCTGCTACGACAATCTGTCCAGTTATACCGACAGCCTGCACAAGGCCGTGTCGACGCCGTATCCGGCCTATGCCGCGATGGGCACCCGGGACGCCGACGGCAACTGGCTGCAGCTCAACACCAATGTCCTGCAGATCGAAAACGAGTACTACTCCAACATCCGCCCCAAGCGCGTCACCGAAACGGGCGAACGTCCGCTGCAGGCGCTGCGCGCTCGTGGCATCCAGTACATCGAAGTCCGCTGCCTGGATATCAATCCTTTCCTGCCGCTGGGCATCGACATTGCAGAAGCGCGCTTTCTGGATGCCTTCCTGCTCTTCTGCGCATTGGAGGAAAGCCCCTGCCTGGCCGCAGGCGAGTGCAGCGCCAGCAGCGACAACTTCCTGAAGGTGGTTAACGAAGGGCGCAAGCCGGGTCTTGAATTGCAACGTTGTGGCGAGCAGATAGGGCTGCAGACATGGGCAGAAGAGCTGCTCGACAGGATCGGCCAGGTCGCCGCGCTGCTGGACCGCAGCCATGGCGGTGATGCGCACGTCCAGGCACTGGTGGAGCAACAGGCCAAGGTAGCCGACAGCCGTCTGACACCCTCCGCGCGCTTACTCGACGAGCTCAAACGCCGCGGGGAAAGTTTCAGCCAGTTCGCCCTGCGCCAGAGCCGGTTGCATGCCGAGCACTTCCGCCAACAGCCGCTGACGGCCGCCGAAACAGCCTGCTTCGATACCGCCAGCCAAGCCTCCCTGGCCCAGCAAACCACCATGGAAGCGGCCGACACGCAGGATTTCGACAGCTTCGTCGAGGAGTATCAGCGGAGTTTGATGGCTTAAAGGCCATGTAGGGTGGATGTCGCTTTTTACATCCACCGAGACTCCGCTTGGTGGATCGATAACGCGTGATCCACCCTACACCAGGCGATTGCCTAGCAGCGGTTACAAGGCCTTTTCGAACACCTTCGATTGGCGCTGGAAGTTGTACAGCGAGGCTCGCGCCGCTGGCAAACGTTCGACGCCGCTGGGCTCGAAGCCGCGCTCGCGGAACCAGTGGGCAGTGCGTGTGGTGAGCACGAAGAGCGTCTTCAGCCCCAGCTTGCGCGCACGCGCTTCGATACGTTCGAGCAACTCGTCGCCGCGACCTCCGTGGCGATATTCGGGGTTGACCGCCAGGCAGGCCAGCTCACCCCAATCCGAATCGGGGATGGGATACAGCGCGGCGCAGGCGATGATCAGCCCGTCGCGCTCGACGATGCTGAATTGCTCGACCTCGCGCTCCAGCACATCCCGCGAACGACGCACCAGAATGCCCTGCTCTTCCAGAGGCGTGATCAGGTCTATCAGCCCACCCACATCCTCAATGGTCGCTTCGCGCAGCTGCTCGAACTGCTCCTGGGAGACCATGGTGCCCGCGCCATTGCGGGTGAACAGCTCATTGAGCAACGCACCGTCATCGGCATAGCTGACCAGATGGCTGCGCCGTACCCCGCCGCGGCAGGCCTGTGCGGCGGCATCCAGCAGTTCAGCCTGATAATCGCCACCCAAACGCCCGACATGGGTGGGGATCTGCGGCGGGCGCAACTCACGCACCAGATTGCCGTTCTCATCCAGCAAGCCGCGCTCGGCACCGTAGAGGACCAGCTTGTCGGCCTGCAGGTCGATGGCGGCGCGAGTGGCAACGTCTTCACAGGACAGGTTGAAGATTTCCCCGGTTGGCGAGTAACCCAGCGGCGAAAGCAGCACGATGGTGCGCTCGTCCAGCAGGCGACCGATGCCTTTGCGGTCGATGCGTCGCACCTCGCCGGTGTGCTGGTAATCGACCCCCTCGACCACGCCGATGGGCCGTGCAGTGACGAAGTTGCCGCTGGCCACGCGCAGCCGTGCGCCCTGCATGGGCGAGGCAGCCATATCCATCGACAACCGTGCTTCGAGCGCGATGCGCACATGTCCGACGGCATCTATCACGCATTCCAGGGCGGCGGAATCGGTAATCCGCAGGCCCCGATGAACATGCGGTTCGATGCCGCGGGTGGCCAGTCGCGTCTCGATCTGCGGGCGTGAGCCAAACCCCAGTACCAGACGCACACCAAGGCTGTGCAACAGCACCAGGTCATGGACGATGTTGGCGAAATTGGGATGTTCCAGGCCGTCGCCCGGCAACATGACCACGAAAGTGCGGTCACGGTGCGCGTTGATATAAGGCGAGGAGTCGCGAAGCCAGGTGACGTAGTCGTGCATTGCAGAAGCCTTCGGGTAGCAGCTTTTTTGATCCGGGAGCCGGGTTGGGTTCGAGGGATTGCGGAGCAGATTTCCTAGCGGAATCTGCCCCTATCCTCGGCTCGCCGGCTGCAGGCAATAGTGATCGATCATGCTGCGCAACAGCCTCACGGTGGGTTCGATACGGGCCAGATCAAGGTATTCGTCCGGCTGATGCGCACAGGCGATGTCGCCCGGGCCGAGAACGATGGTCTCGCAGCCAAGCTGCTGAAGATAAGGCGCTTCGGTAGCGAACGCCACTGCTTCGGCCACATGCCCGGTCAGGCGTTCGGCGAGCGTAACCAGCTCGCCCCCTGCGGCCTGCTCGAAGGCTGGCACGCTGGGGAACAGCGGCGCCAGCTCGATCTGCACCTGATGCAGCTCGGCCAGCGGCTGCAAACGTTGGCGAATGGCAGCGCGCAGCTGCTCGGGTTCCATGCCGGGTAGCGGACGCAGGTCAAACTCCAGCGCACACTGGCCGCAGATACGGTTGGGGTTGTCGCCGCCATGAATACATCCGAGATTGAGTGTCGGCACGGAAACGTCAAACAGCGGGTTGTTGTATTCACGCTGCCATTGCTGGCGCAGCGTCAGCAACTCGCCCATGGCTGCGTGCATCGCTTCCAGCGCGTTATGACCGTACGCAGGGTTGGATGAATGGCCACTCTGCCCCTGGATACTGATGCCCTCCATCATGATGCCCTTGTGCAGGCGCACCGGGCGCAAACCAGTGGGTTCGCCGATCACTGCGGCGCGCCCCAGCGGTCGACCGGCTTCGGCCAGCGCACGGGCGCCGGACATGGAGCTTTCCTCGTCGCAGGTGGCCAGAATCAGCAGCGGCTGCCTGAACGGCTGGTCGAGCAGCGGCAGCACCGCTTCGATAACCAGGGCGAAGAAGCCTTTCATGTCGCAGCTGCCCAGGCCGTACCAGCGGTCGTCCGCTTCGCGCAATTGCAACGGGTCGGACTTCCACAGCTCGGCGTCGAAGGGCACAGTGTCGCTGTGCCCGGCCAGCACCAGCCCGCCGGGACCGCTGCCGTAGCTGGCGAGCAGATTGAACTTGCCGGGCGCAATTTCCTGCGTCTCGCAGGCAAACCCCAATTCGCCAAGCCAGGCCGCCAGCAGCTCGATCACCGGACGATTGCTCTGATCCCAGCTAGGCTGGGTACAGCTGACCGAGGGCGCTGCGACGAGCGCTGCAAACTGTTCCTTGAGCGAGGGAATGGGCACCGGCTACCTCCGTGATGCAATCGGACAGAATGCGCAGTGAAACATGAAACGCATCGCGCCGGGACCCACAAACAAAAACGCCCCGTCAGATCGACGGGGCGCTTCGCATCGGCGACCTGCAGCCGTCAGATGAAAATAGCGCGCAGGATCAGGAAGAACACGATAGCCAGGCCCGCACCGACCGGCAGCGTGACCAGCCAGGACATGAAGATCTTGCCGATCACACCCAGGTTCAGCGCGCCGATACCACGGGCGATTCCCACCCCGAGCACAGCGCCGACCAGCGTATGCGTGGTGGAAACCGGCAAGCCGATGGCCGATGCACTGACCACCGTGGTGGCGGTGGCCAGTTCGGCAGCAAAACCGCGGCTTGGCGTCAGCTCGGTGATCTGCTTGCCGATGGTGGCGATCACCTTGTACCCGTAGGTGGCCAGGCCGATAACGATGCCGACCGCACCCAGCAGCAGGATCCAGCCCGGTACAAGCGACTTCTCTCCGGCAACGGCTTCACCGCCACTCTGGATGACACCGACGATGGCCGCCAGCGGGCCTACTGCGTTGGCAACATCGTTCGAGCCATGGGCAAAGGCCATGGAGCAGGCGGTGAAGATCATCAGCACAGCGAAGACCTTCTCTACGCTGGCGAAGTGGAAGCTCTTGTCCGCCTCGACATCGACCTGGATACGGCTGAGCAACGCGATGCCGAGCAGCATGACCAGCGCACCGATGGCAAGGGCGAGCAGCAGGCCCTCGCCCCCGCTGAGGTTCAGGCCGACGTGCTTGAGCCCCTTGGTTACCGTCATCAGGGAAATCATGAAGCCGGTAACGAACATGTACAGCGGAACGAAGCGCTTGGCATTGCGGAACGGGTCATCGGTGTCGATGATCAGTCGCTGCACGCTTATGAACAGACCGAAGGCAATGGTGCCGGAGAGCATGGGCGAGACAACCCAGCTGGCGACGATCGGACCGACCCCTCCCCAGTTGACCGCATCCACGGAAACGCCCACGGCTGCGAAACCGATCACCGCGCCGACGATGGAGTGGGTGGTAGAGACCGGCCAGCCCTTGATTGACGCGATCAGCAGCCAGGTGCCGGCGGCCAGCAGAGCGGACATCATCCCCAGCACCATCAGGTCGGGGGTAATCATCGAGGCGTCAACAATGCCGCTTTTGATGGTTTCGGTCACTTCGCCGCCGGCCAGGTACGCGCCGCAGAACTCGAAGACCATGGCGATCAGGATCGCCTGTTTGATAGTCAGCGCACGCGAGCCCACCGAGGTGCCCATGGCGTTGGCCACGTCGTTGGCGCCGACGCCCCAGGCCATGAAAAAACCGAACAGGCAGGCGAGCACCAGGAGTACGAGGCCGTAATCCGCGATAAATGACATAAAAATTACCTGTTGAACCCAGAAAGGACGCTGGCGCCTTAGCGCGCCAGCAGTTGTTCCAGTCGATTACCGACGCGCTCGGCACGGTCGGCTACATCACCAATCCATTCGATGATCTTGTAGAGGAAAATGACGTCCACCGGTGGCAATTCGCGCTCCAGCTTGAACAGCTCGCGACGCACCTTGATCTGCATGCGATCGGTTTCGCGCTCGATCTCTTCGAGCTCTTCGACCATGCCTTCGACAAGGGTGGCCTCACGTCCGCTGAAACCGGTTTCCAGCAGCGAATCAAGCTCCTTGAGGGCCTTGAGGGCCTGTGCACTGGCATCGACACAGCGCTGTACGTAGGCCAGCATCAGCGGCTGCAGCTGCTCCGGAATCGTCATGCAGCGGCCCAGCATCAGGCCGGCGATATCCTTGGCGCGGTTGGCGATCTTGTCCTGTACACTCAGCAGCTCCAGCAGATCCGAGCGCGGCACCGGCAGGAACAGGCTCTTGGGCAGGTGCTGGCGAACATTCTTCTTGAGCTTGTCGGCCTCGTTTTCCAACTGGGCCATCTCTTTCTGGATCTGCTCGACCCGTTCCCAGTCTTCTGCCATCACCGCCTGGAACAGCGGCACCAGGTTGGCCGCGCATTCGTGGGACTTGGCCATATGCTGTTGCATGGGGCCGATTGGCGAACGCCCGAACAGGCTGACGAAAGGATTGATTGGCATAGGGAGTACCCCGGCTTCAGAAGGCGGCAAGTATACGGACAGGCTATCGCGCCTGCTACCGTATGCCATCAAGCTGTAACACAAACTTGCTATAGGCATTGATCGGCATCATGCAGAAAGAAACCGAAATCAAACTGCGCGTCAGTCGCGACACCCTGGCGGCGCTGCGTGACCACCCGCTGCTGAAAAAACGCAATAAGAGCGGCTGGCAACGTCACGAATTATTCAACCAGTATTACGACACGCCCGAGCGTGACTTGGCTCAGGCCAGGGTCGCGCTGCGCCTGCGCCGCGACGGCGAGCAGTTCATCCAGACCCTCAAGAGCCGTGGCCAGAGCGTGGCCGGCCTGTCCGAGCGCAACGAATGGGATTGGTACCTGGACAAGGCCAAGCTGGACCCCAAAAAGCTCACCGACGATTGCTGGCCGGCGGATCTTGCCGACCTGGACAAGAAGGCGCTGAAGCCGATCTTCACTACCGATTTCGTCCGTGAAAAGGCGGAGATCGCCTGGGGCCGCGGCAAGGCCAAGGTGGTCATCGAGGCAGCGTTGGATCTGGGCAAGGTCGTGGTTGGCAAGCAGAACGAGGAAATCTGCGAGCTGGAGCTGGAGCTGCGCCAGGGCGATCCCCAGGCACTGCTGGAACTGGCCGTCGAACTGGCTGCCGAGCTGGCACTGATGCCCTGCGATATCAGCAAGGCCGAACGCGGCTACCGCCTGTACGACGCCGACAGCTATTCGCTGCAGCTGCCCGCCCCCCAGCTGGAAGCCGACATGCCGCTGGACGCTGCCTTTGCCGCGCTGGCCTGGCAGCTGTTGAGCAACAGCCAGCGCCTGGCCGAACAGTACCGCTTCAACGGCCACTGGAAACTGCTCGAGCAATGGCTGCAGCAACTGGTCGAACTGCGCGCCTTGCTCGGCAGCCTCGGTCAGGCCGCCCCGCGCGCCAGCAGCCATGAACTGCGCGAACGGCTGGACGCGCTGATCGGCGACTGGCGCCCGCGTATCGAAGCCGGTCAGGATGACGAAACGATCCGCCAGCAAGCACCCGGCGAATTCGCCACCGAACTCGATCAGCCGCGCTGGGGCCTGTTTTCGCTGAAGACTTCGTTATGGCTGTGGCAACGGGGCTGGACCTCTGCGCGCAACAATCGCGGCGAGCGCCAGGGCGCTGCCGAGCTGGGCAAATGGCTGCCACGCCAGCTGGCCGAAGAAGCCGTGGCGCTGCAGTTGCTGCGCTATCAGCAGCAACCGGAAGACCTTGCCGAGCAACGCCCGCGCATGGAGCGCCTGCTGGTCTGGCTACGGTTGGCGCGTACGGTGCTGGACGTGCCCGAAACCGATCGCCTCTATGGCGAGCTGTCCAAACTCTACGAGCTGGCGCAGCAACCCCTGAGCGAAGACGTGCTCGATGCGCGTGTCGAACAGGCACGTACTGTGTGGACGCTCAAAGCCTGGAAGATGCTGACGAAGTAAGCTGCGAGCCAAGCGTAGGGTGGATCACGCTTCACCGATCCACGGGGTGGCCATCCACGGGGTGGCGATCCACCGAGTGGCATCCCCCCGTCGGCGTCACGGTGGATGTAAAAAGCGACATCCACCCATCGGCTTTCCCAGGAGTTCTTGATGTCCGTCTTCGCCCCGTCTACAACTGATCGCTTCCTCGACCTCAACGAGCTGCTGCGCGATCTGGTGGCGCAGGGCCGGCTCCTGCAGGAAACTGCCGAGCAGTGTCTGACGCTGCGCCGCAATACGGCGGCCAGCCAGCAGCATCCGCTGGAATTTCTTGCTGCGCAGCAACTGGATGACCTGATCCGTCCGGGCAAGAAGCTGGATCTGGAAACCCTGACCGTCTGGCTCGCCGAACAGGCCGGCCAGCCTTACCTGCGCATCGATCCGCTGAAGATCAACGTCGCGGCCATCACTCCGCTGATGTCCTACGCCTTTGCCCAGCGCCACAAGATTCTCGCCGTGGCGGTGGATACCCAGAGCGTGACCATCGCCAGCGCCCAGCCGTTCGTGAACAGCTGGGAAGCCAATCTGACCCATGTGCTCAAGCGGTCGATCAAGCGGGTAGTGGCCAATCCGGTGGAGCTGCAGCGCTTCACCGTGGAGTTCTACCGGCTGGCCAAGTCGGTCAGTGGCGCCACCGCGACAGATCAGAAAATCAGCGGCACCGGCAATTTCGAGCAACTGCTCAACCTTGGCGCCAGCGATCAGGAGCCTGACGCCAACGACTCGCACATCATCAACATCGTCGACTGGCTGTTCCAGTACGCCTTCGACCAGCGCGCCAGCGACATTCACATCGAGCCGCGTCGCGAGCAGGGCACGGTGCGCTTTCGCATCGACGGCGTGCTGCACAACGTCTATCAGTTCCCGCCACAGGTGACGATGGCAGTGGTCAGCCGGCTGAAATCCCTGGGCCGGATGAACGTCGCCGAGAAACGCAAACCGCAGGATGGCCGGGTCAAGACCAAGACGCCGGATGGCGGCGAAGTCGAGCTGCGTCTGTCGACCCTGCCGACAGCCTTCGGCGAGAAGATGGTGATGCGTATCTTCGACCCGGAAGTGCTACTCAAGGGCTTCGATCAGCTGGGCTTCTCCGCCGAAGACCTGCGCCGCTGGCAGAGCATGACCGGCCAGCCGAACGGCATCATCCTGGTCACCGGCCCCACCGGCTCGGGCAAGACCACTACGCTCTACACCACGCTCAAGCAGCTGGCGACGCCGGAAGTGAATGTCTGCACCATCGAAGACCCGATCGAGATGATCGAGGGCGCCTTCAACCAGATGCAGGTGCAGCACAACATCGAGCTGACCTTCGCCAGCGGCGTACGCGCGCTGATGCGCCAGGACCCGGACATCATCATGGTCGGCGAGATCCGCGATCTGGAGACCGCGGAGATGGCCATCCAGGCGGCGCTGACCGGCCACCTGGTGCTCTCCACCCTGCACACCAACGACGCGCCCAGTGCCATCACCCGCCTGCTGGAACTGGGCGTACCGCATTACCTGTTGCGCGCGACATTGCTGGGCGTAATGGCCCAGCGCCTGGTGCGCACGCTGTGCCCGCATTGCAAGGCACCCGTGCAGTTGGACGCCGATGACTGGCAAGCACTGACCAGGCCCTGGAATGCGCCGCTGCCGAGCCATGCGCAGCAGGCGGTGGGTTGCATCGAATGCCGGGACACGGGCTACCGGGGCCGCGCGGGGGTCTACGAAATCATGCTGCTCAACGATGCCATCAAGCCGCTGATCACCGCCGACACGGACCTCGTCGCCCTGCGCCGCCAGGCCTTCAAGGACGGCATGCACAGCCTGCGCCTGTCCGGCGCGCAGAAGATCACGGCTGGACTGACCACGCTTGAGGAAGTGCTGCGGGTGACGCCGCAAAGCGAGCAGAAATAGGCTGGAGACGATTGTAGGGTGGATGTCGCTTTTTACATCCACCAATACTCCGCTCCGGTGGATCGCCACCCGGTAAGTCGCCACCCGGTGGATCGGTGAAGCGTGATCCACCCTACGTTTCGTTCGCGATAAACCCGCTCTGGGCCGAATTCATTCGGCCGACATGCGAAAGCCGAACACGTTCGGCACTACGCTGCTTGCTGCCGAGTCAGCCCTGCCGCGCCGCCAATATCCCCGCCACGCGCGAAGGCTCGCAATTCAGATAGGCCGACGACTGCAGCCAGTCCTGATCGGGATACCAGGAAAACATGAACTGGCCGCCCTTGAGGCTATCGACCACCATGCGCGCCACTTCCGGGCGCACTGCGGGGCAGCCCTGGCTACGACCGATGCGCCCCTGGGTAGTGATCCAGGCGGGATTAACGTAGTCCGCCGGATGAATGACGATCGCGCGCTCGCGGGCACGATCATTGACGCCAGGCTCCAGGCCATCCATGCGCAGTGAGTAGCCATGCTTGCCGGTATAGCTTTCAGACGTACGGAACAGGCCGATGCTCGACTGGTGACTGCCGACCACGTTGGAAAATTGCGTGGCCTGGTTTTCACCGGATTTCTGTCCGTGGGCAACGAAATCCTCCAGCAGCAGACGACGCTGTCGCAGATCGAAAATCCACAGCCGGCGCTCCGAGGAAGGCAGAGAAAAATCGATCACCGCCAGCCGCTGTGCTGGCCTGGCGCCATTGTTCACGGCGCACTTCATGGCAGCCACGGCGTGGGTCAGAACCTGGGTATCCAGAGTGGGTGCCACTCGCGACAGATCGTTAAGCAAGGGCTGGTAGGAAGGACTGGCGGAAACCAGCGGCGCAAACAGAAACAGGCCGGCGGCAAGGCACAGGTGCCGAAGCGTAGTCATCATGTGCTAAATACCTCATCCGGTGCCAATGCCGACAGTCTCCCGTCAGGCCGGCGCCTATACTTGCTACCAAGCCCCAGTAGGGAGTAGCGAATCAGGTCAGACGAGGCAGAAAGCACGCTGGGAGCGTCTGACAGAGCATGTTGTAATGACCTGAAGGGGCCTGCTTTTCCCAGGCGCCGCAGCCGGTTCAGCGGCGCAGTCTAGCAGTCGGCGGGATAATCTGGAGTGAAGCCTTGTACAAAAAACACGCATTTCGTCTGCTCGCCCCGCTGTTGCTGGCGCCCTTGCTGGCATGCGCAGAGCCGGTTAACGAGCAACCTGCCCCCCTGTATGAAGCACTGCAGAGGCTTCCGGAGGCTTGCGCAAAGCCGCTGGCCGATATCGATCAACAGGCTCGGGAACAGCTGTTCGCACTCTATCGGCAACATCATTTTGAGCCGCTGTGGACCGCCTATGAGCAACTCGACCAGTTGTTGATTCAACTCGATGCACTGGCCGATGACGGACTGGAGCCCGCCACCTATCACCCCGAAACCATTCGCCGCGCGCTGCAGACCGCCACTGCAGAACCCTTGCAGCGCGAGTGCAGCGACCTGCTCGCCAGCCACGGTTATCTTCTGGCGCTGCGGCATCTGGCTCAGGGTCGCCTCTCACAGGAGCGTCTAGAGCCGATCTGGCGCGGCCCAGCCGCCGTGCAACAGCAGCAGGAAAACACCCGCCTGCTGGAGATTGCCTCCCAGGCGCTGGAACAGGCATCACCACAACTGGCATTCGACAAGGCACGCCCCGCCCTGGAGCAGTACCGCAATCTGCGCAAGGCCTATGCCCAGCTGAGTACCGACGAGCAACCCGACCCCCTGGCCATCCCTTCCGGCAAGACCCTGCGTCCCGGCATGTCGGACCCGCGCCTGCCACTGCTGCGGCAGCGCTTGAGCGATGACGGCCACCTGGTGGATACAGCCTGGACCGCGGACGCTGCAGACAATCGTTACAACGCTTCCGACGAGGCGGCACTGAAGACCTTCCAGCGCCATCACGGACTCCAGGACGACGGCATACTGGGCGCCGAAACACTCGCCACGCTGAATGCCACACGGGACGAGCGACTGGGCCAGCTCAGGGTGAACCTGGAACGCTTTCGCTGGTTTGCCCGCGATATCGAGGCACAGTCGCTGCTGGTGGATATCGCCGGCGGGCGCGTCATCCACATTCATCAAGGCCAGCTATTGTGGGAAACCCGCGCTCAGGTCGGACGCAGCACCCGACAAACACCGGCGATCAAGTCCAGCGTCACCCGCCTCACGCTGAACCCGACCTGGACAGTACCGCCAACCATCATGCGCGAGGACAAGCTGCCGAAGATTCGTGAAAACCTTGACTATCTCGCCCAACAGGGCCTGCAAGTCCTTGATCACCAGGGCAACCCGCTCGACCCGCAGCTGATCGACTGGCGCAATCCTGGCAACATTCTTCTGCGCCAGGCAGCAGGGCCGGACAATCCGCTTGGACGGGTGGCAATCCGCTTCGCCAACCCCTTTTCAATCTACCTGCACGACACACCAAGCCAGAGCCTGTTCGCCCGCTCACAGCGGGCCTTCAGCTCCGGCTGCGTCAGGGTCGAATCGGTGATGCAGTTGATCGATCTGCTGCTGGCCGACACCGAGCACGTACGCTTCGAGCAGTTGCTTGAAACGGGCAAGACGTACGAATTTCGTTTGAGCCAACCGATGCCGATACTGCTCGCCTACTGGACAGCCGAAGCCGACAGTGCCGGCCAGCCACGCTATCGCCCCGACATCTACCAGCGTGACCGCAACCTGCTTGCCGCACTGCGAGCCGCAGATCGATCAGCGATACCCTGACGATGACCAGACCGACGGTTCTGGCAGACCGCCATAGACCGGAGTTAACTGGTACCAAGCCCGTCCCGAGCATCTTGCGCACCGGTGCAGGCCGCTGAGGACGACCCATGATTTTGCCGACATGGACAGACGAGCAGAAATCTTGAACGACGAAAACCGCACCATTCGCAGGGACGAAACCGGACGGCAGGCAGCGCTGACCGACTACCGCATGCTCGATGCGCCCGACGCAGCGGCATTCGACGATCTGGTGTCGCTGGCTGCCGAGCTGTGCTACACCGCCAGCGCCGCCATTGTTTTCGACGATGGCAAGCGCCAGTGGATCAGGGCTTCGCACAATCTCGAAAGTGACGGCCATGCCTACGCCACCACACTCTGTGCCAGGGCGATGGAGCACCCGCCCCTCCTGATCATTGAAAACCTTGCAGACGATCCTAAGGCCAAGCAGATGTCGGGCTTTTATGCTGCGGCGCCGTTACATACCCCTGATGGATTGCCACTGGGTACGCTGTGCGTACTGGATACCGAACCACAACGGCTCAATGAGAAACAGCAGGCACAACTGCAGACACTCGCGCGGCAGATCATGGCGTTGCTGGAGCTGCGCCGGAGCCACCGCCCCGACGCACTCGACCCGACCAACCAGAACAATGGCTGCGCACATTTTCGCAGTGTCGTGGACCGGGCGAGCCAGGCCCTGCTGGAGGCCGAGCAGCGTGTCAGCCTGGCCAATGAAATCGCCTCCATCGGCGTCTGGGAGTATGAGCTCGAAGACAACACCCTGCGCTGGGACACTCAGCTCAAGGCGCTCGCTGGCATCGCGCCGAACGAACCGGAGCTGAGCATCGACGAATTTCTCGCCAGAATCCACATCGAAGACCGCCCGGCCCTGCTCGATGCCTTCCGCAAGGCCCTGGATGGTCAGGGGGAAGGCGAACTCAATCTCGACTACCGGGTTTACGATGTCGCAAGCGAAAAGTTCCGCTGGCTGACCAACCGGGGACGCCGCCTGCTGGACCCCGACGGCAAGATCCGCCTGCTCGGAACCGCACGGGACATCACCGCCGAGCGCACTGCGGCGCTGAAACTGCTGAGCATGAATACCCTGCTCGAAGAGCAGATCCGGGAAAGGCAGCGCGCCGAGCAGCGCCAGACCGTGCTTATGGAACTGGGTGACCTGCTGCGCGGCCAGCCTGACAGCAACACCATCGCCTACGCAGCGGTACAGGCGCTGGGCCAAACCCTGGACGTCTCCCGAACCGCCTTCCTTACCTTCCCCACGTGCTACCAGTTCGCCACCGTCGAGCGCTCCTGGAGCGACGGTGCACTGGACGATTACAACGAAGACCTGTGCTTCGCTGATTACGGCGACTTCATCGACGACCTGCAGAACGATGAGCTGGTGGTGATCGCTGATGTACAGCACGACAATCGCACCACCTCCCAGGCTGCAGCGTTGCGGCAGCGGCATATCCAGAGCCTGGTCTGCGTGCCACTACAGGAACAGGGACGGCTGAGCGCTGCCCTGATCCTTCTGCAGGATCGACCCAGACATTGGGCCGATGAGGACATCACCTTCATTCGCGAAGTGGCCGACCGCGCCTGGACGGCTGACGAGCGTATCCGTGCCGAACGCGCGCTTAGCGCCAGCGAGGAACAGTTCCGCACGCTCGCCGACAACATGAGTCAGCTTGCCTGGATGGCGAACCCGGACGGGAAGATCTACTGGTACAACAAGCGCTGGTACGACTATACCGGCACGACGCTTGAAGCCATGCTCGCCCTGAGCTGGCGCGCGGTGAACCACCCAGATCACCATGAC
>ERZ869909.605-NODE-605-length-38555-cov-4.403737_pt1 | contig 38555 bp, 33 predicted proteins | sample MGYA00520892_ERZ869909 | MGnify/ENA primary metagenome ERZ869909 (study PRJEB32215, sample SAMEA104723947) | bioreactor metagenome | biome: bioreactor; feature: anaerobic bioreactor; material: water | place: China | collected 2015-03-12 ...
CCTGGCCGGGGCGAATCGTTTACAGATCACTGATCACTTAGCTTCGAGCACTTCATAACGTCACTCAGGTAACCTCGTCACGTTCGGAAACGGTCTTCTCCACGCCCCCGAATACTTCCTCGCCGACGACCGGCTCCTTACCTGGCCCCAGGAGGTAAGCGATCCAGCGCGTCTGGGGATGGCTATCCAGTGCGATCTTCAGCGTCATGGTCAGCACCACCGACAGCAGCATGCCCACCACACCCAGCATCCAGCCCCACACCACCAACGATAAAAAGGCCACCAGCGTCGACAACCCCAATGCCCGCCCCATCATTCGTGGCTCCACCAGATTGCCGAGCGTGAAGTTGATCACCAGATAGGCCATCGCCAGCATGAAGGCATCCGCCACCCCACCGTGCTGTGACACCAACAGCAGCAGCACCGGTGGGAAAGCAGCCAGCGCCGAGCCGATGTTGGGGATGTAGTTGAGGGCAAAGGCCAGTACGCCCCATAGCAAGGGGAAGTCCACGCCCATGACCACGCAGGCCAACCATGCCAGCACACCGGTCACCATGCTGATGACCGTCTTGACGGCCAGGTAGCGCTTGAGGGTCTGGCTGAACTCCTCGAAGCGCTTCAGGCTAGGTGCGGGATCATCCAGCGCCAGAGAAACCTTGGCACGAAAATTGAGCGTCTCGTAGAGCATGAAGATCACCAGCAGCGCCACCAGAACACTCTGCACGAACAGGTTGCCCAGCTCACCCAGCAGGGTCGGCAGCCAGGTGCTGCCGTCCTCTACCTCGACCAAACCCGCCAACAGTTGAGGATCGATGGCCAGGCCCATGGAAGCCATACTGTCGAGCAGATCCAGATACCGCTCATAGAGCCGCGACTCTATGCCGGGCAGTGCCTGGATGAAGGTGCCAAACGTATTGACCACCAGCAGCCCGATCAGGGAGAGGAAGACACCGATCACCAACAGAGTGATCAGGACGGCAAGGCGCAGGCTGACTCCCCACCGATGCAACCAGCTCACCGGAGAAGTGCAGATCACCGCAATGAACAGCGCCAGCAGCAACGGCACGATCAAATCGGCCCCCGCCCTTATACCGGCCATGATGACTACCAGTGCGGCCAAGGCCAGCGTCAGCGTAAGAGGAAAACTATAATGGGCGTCACTGTTGCGTCGGAGCATGCCCTGTCCCTGTCTGGCGTATGATACTCAATCATGGCGCCTGCCGAGCGGCGACACAAACGCCGCGTGAATCATATTGCCCCCAACAAACACCGGGCCTTTGCAGAAAAGCTGATGGTAACGGAACCTTACGCAACATTGCGTCTCGAATCGAACAGCGCCACCAACACCCCGATACATCCCCCTGACAAGCACCGCGGCAAGGAGGCTTCATGCCCCGCTCACTTTTCTCCACCTGCCTGTTCGCAGGCGCACTGGTCGCCATGGCTCCGTTCACCGCCATGGCCGTACATGCCGATGACATTCGCTCGCGGCTCGATGTACAGGCGGAGGCCCAACTGGATGTGGTGCCTGACCGAGCCACGCTAAATGCCCGGCTCTGGGAACGAACTCCTGCCGTTGCCCGGGATGAGGAAACCACCTCTGACCCCACCGCGTTGAGAGAGGCACGCGACCGTCTCGAGGAGCGTGCCGCCGTGCTGATACGCACCCTGGAGGAAGCGGGCGTCGAGCGTGATGCAATCAGCGCCGGTTCGCTGAACGTTCAACCCGAATACCTCCCCGGTGCCAGAGCCAGCGATGGCGAGCGTGAAACCCTGGTGCGGACGCGCCTCGAACGCCCCTTCCAGGTGAAGGTGGCGGACCTGGAGCGCCTGCCACTGCTGCTCGATGCCCTGACCGAGGCCGGTGTCAACGCCCTGGATGGCGTGATGTACGACCTCGCCGACCGCGACGCCGCCACCGACGAGGCGCTGGTGATGGCACTGGAGAAGGCCCGCCACAAGGCCGAGCTGATGGCCTCCACCCTCGGCGTAACGCTGGGACAGGTGATCACGGTGAGCGAGACCCAGTCGCCCATCTACGCCCCGCGCATGATGGCCATGAGCGCCGACATGCGTGAAAGCGCGCCCCAGGCGGAGTATCGCCCCGGCACCGTCACCATCGACGCCGGGGTCAGCGTCAGTTGGACGATCGAACCCTAGTCATCACCCAAGCCGAAAACAGTCCGCCGCAAGCCCAAATGAAAACACCCCATCGAGGCACTCGATGGGGTGTTTCGCTTTCCGCGTGAAGCGTACGACCAGATGCCTAGACGTTGGTTACCTGGATGTTGATGGTCTCGACGCCGCCCATAAAGGGCCGCAATGCCTCGGGCACGGTGATCGAGCCGTCGGCGTTCTGGTGGTTCTCCATCACCGCGATCAGGCAGCGCCCCACCGCCAGGCCGGAGCCGTTGAGGGTATGCAACAGCTGCGGCTTCTTCTGATCGGGATGACGGAAGCGCGCCTGCATGCGTCGCGCCTGGAAGTCCTCGCAGTTGGAGACCGAGGAGATCTCGCGGTAGGTCTCCTGGCTTGGCAGCCACACTTCCAGGTCATAGGTCTTGGCCGCACCGAAGCCCATGTCCCCCGTGCACAGGGTCACCACCCGGTAGGGAAGTTCCAGCGCCTGCAGAATCGCTTCGGCATGGCCGCGCATCTCCTCCAGGGCCTCGTAGCTGCGCCCGGGTTCGACCATCTGCACCATCTCGACCTTGTCGAACTGGTGTTGGCGGATCATGCCGCGGGTGTCGCGGCCATGGGAGCCCGCCTCGCTGCGGAAGCAGGGCGTATGGGCGGTGAGCTTCACCGGCAGCGCCGTGTGGGGCAGGATCTCGTCGCGGGCGAAGTTGGTCAGCGGCACTTCCGCGGTGGGAATCAGGTGGTAACCACGCTCGTCGTCCAGCCGGAACAGGTCCTCGCCGAACTTGGGCAGTTGGCCGGTGCCGTACAGCGACGCCTCGTTGACCATGTAGGGAACGTAGCACTCCTCGTAGCCGTGCTCCAGGGTCTGCTTGTCCAGCATGAACTGGGTCAGGGCGCGGTGCAGGCGGGCAATGGGTCCACGCATCACCGCGAAGCGCGCGCCGGTCAGCTTGGTCGCCAGCTCGAAGTCGAGGTTGCCCAGCAGGCCACCCAGGTCCACGTGATCCCGCACCGTGAAGTCGAAGGTCTTGGGTGTGCCCCAACGATGCAGCTCGACGTTCTCCTCCTCGCTCGCACCCTCCGGCACGCTCTCGTGGGGCAGGTTGGGCAGGCCACTGATCAGCTCGTCCCATTCCGTCTGCACCTCGGCAAGCCGGGCCTTGGCCGCATCGAGCCGGTCGCCCAGGTCGTTGACCTCCGTCAGCAGCGGCTGGATGTCCTCGCCCTGGGCCTTCGCCTTGCCGATCGACTTGGAGCGAGTGTTGCGCTCGTTCTGCAGGGACTCGGTCTCGACCTGCAGTTCACGACGGCGCGACTCCAGCGTCTCGAGTCGCCCGGTATTCAGGACAAAGCCCCGCTTGGCCAGTCGTTGTGCGACCATCTCGAGGTCGCTGCGCAGCAGTTTGGGATCGAGCATGGAATCCAGTCCGTCGCATTGGGTGAAATCGGCCGCCCATTGTAGGCAAAAGGGCGGCCTTGCGCCATGCGACAGCCGTGCGCCGGGGTGCGCACCACCGCACTCTCGGGGTAAAGTAGCGGCATCCCTTCTGCCTGTCCGGCCATGCCGTGATAGCGACAACGACCGAAAACGACACCATGATCGCACGACTGGACACCGCTCAATCGAGCACCCTTGCCGGCCTCGACGCCCGCTACCTTCGCTTTCTCGACGTCCTCAAGGCGCGTGGCTTCGAGGGCGAGGTCGCCCCGGACTACGCCAGCCGCACGGTGCTGGCCACCGACAACTCGATCTACCAGCGCCTGCCCCAGGCGGTGCTGTTTCCGCGCCACGCCGCGGATCTCCAACTGATCGCCCGGCTGGCCGGCGAACCAGCGCACCGTCAGGTGGTGGTGACGCCCCGGGGCGGCGGCACCGGCACCAACGGCCAGTCGCTCACCGACGGCCTGGTGGTGGATGTCTCCCGGCACATGAACCGCATCCTCGATATCGACGTTGCCAAACGCCGGGTACGGGTCCAGGCCGGGGTGGTCAAGGACCAGCTCAATGCGGCGCTGAAACCCCACGGGCTATTCTTCGCCCCGGATCTCTCCACCTCCAACCGCGCCACCATCGGCGGCATGATCTCCACCGATGCCAGCGGCCAGGGTAGCTGCGAGTACGGCAAGACCCGCGATCACGTGCTCGAGCTCGATACCGTGCTGCTGGGCGGTGAACGCCTGCATAGCCAGCCGATCGACGAAGCCGAACTGGAGACGCTGTGCCTCCATAGCGGCGTAATCGGTAACGCCTACCGCACCGCACGGGACATCATCGACACCCAGCGAGAGCTGATCATCGCCAAGTTCCCGCCGCTCAATCGCTGCCTGACCGGCTATGACCTGGCGCACCTGCGCGACGCGGAAGGTCGCCTCGACATCAACAGCTTGCTGTGCGGCTCGGAAGGCTCACTGGGGTTCCTCAACGAGGCGGTGCTCAACGTGCTGCCGGTTCCCAAGCATTCGACCCTGGTCAACGTGCGCTATGCCGGCTTCATGGACGCCCTGCGCGACGCCAAGGCGTTGATGGCAAGCAGTGGCTCTTCACAAACCCAGCCGCAGGCGCGCCCCACCTCCATCGAGACGGTGGACGACAAGGTGCTGATGCTGGCCATGGAGGACTTCGTCTGGGATAGCGTGGCCGAGTTCTTTCCCAGTGCGGCTAGCGCCGTGGACGGCGACACCGACACCGCGACGCAGCAGGCCACTGCGATTCACGGCATCAACCTGGTGGAGTTCAACGACGACGACCCCGGCCGTCTGGCCCAGCGGGTCGCAGCCTTCTGCCACCACCTGGAAACAGACACCAGCGTGCCCCGCCTGGGCTACACCCTGGCCGAGGGACGCGGTGCCATCCAGCGCGTCTACGGTATGCGCAAGCGCGCGGTGGGCCTGCTAGGCAACGCCAGGGTCGATGAAAAGGGCGAGAAGCGCCCAATCCCCTTCGTCGAGGACACCGCGGTACCGCCGGAACGGCTGGCCGACTACATCGCCGAGTTCCGCGCCCTGCTCGACGACCGCGGGCTGGCCTACGGCATGTTCGGTCACGTGGATGCCGGCGTGCTGCACGTACGCCCGGCCATCGACATGAAGGACCCCGCCCAGGAGAGACTGATTCGAGAGATTTCCGATGAGGTCGCCGAGCTGACGCACAAGTATGGCGGGCTGCTGTGGGGCGAGCATGGCAAGGGGGTACGCTCGGAGTACGCACCAAAGTTCTTCGGCGAGCTCTACCCTAGCCTGCAGCGGGTCAAGGCCGCCTTCGACCCCTACAACCAGCTCAACCCCGGCAAGATCGCGACCCCCGCGTCTCAAGGTACTGGCGCCGTCGAAGCGGAAGCGGTGAACATGGTCGACCCGGGCCTGCTGACCATCGACGGTGTCCCCACCCGGGGCCAGATCGACCGCCAGATCGACGAGCGAGTGTGGCAGTCCCATGCCGCCACGGTGTATTGCAACGGCAACGGTGCCTGCTACAACTACGACCCCGATGACGCCATGTGTCCGTCGTGGAAAGCCACCCGCGACCGGGTGCATTCGCCCAAGGGCCGCGCCAGCCTGATCCGCGAATGGCTGCGGCTGCAGGGCAACGCCGGCATCGACCTGGTGGAGCAGACGCGACAACAGCGAACCGAAGGCGCCCTGGGGTTCCTCAAACGCCTGCCGGGCCGGATACGCAACACCTACAGGCGCCGAGACGAGGCCGACTTCTCCCATGAGGTCTACGACGCCATGGCCGGGTGCCTGGCCTGCAAGTCCTGCGCCGGCCAGTGCCCGGTGAAGGTCAACGTGCCCGAATCACGCTCGCTGTTCCTCGAGGCCTACCACGGCCGCTACCTGCGCCCGGCACGCGACTACCTGATCGGCGGCCTGGAGTTCTTCGTGCCGGCGCTGGCCGCGGCGGCGCCGCTCTACAACGCTGCACTGAACAACCGGCTGGTCGAACGACTGCTGGCCGGCCCCATCGGCATGGTCGACAGCCCGCGGCTGTCACGGAGCAGGCTGAAGAAGCAGCTGGCGGCCTGGGGCGTGAGCGAGGCCACGCCGACGTCACTGGGGCTGATGACCGAAGCACAGAAAGCCAGAAGCGTGATCATTGTGCAGGACGCCTTCACCAGCTACTTCGAGGCCGAGGTAGTGATGGATATCGTCGAGCTGCTCTCGCGTCTCGACGTCCGGGTGTTCGTGGCACCCTACTCGCCCAACGGCAAGCCACTGAATGTGCAGGGCTTCATGGGCGCCTTCGCGCGCACCGCCGAGAAGCAGGCCCGGCGGCTGCGGACACTGGCCGAGTTCGGCGTGCCACTGGTGGGCATCGACCCGGCCATGACCCTGACCTACCGCCAGGAGTACGTGAAGGCGCTCACGCCCGATAGCGTGCCCGAGGTACTGATGCTGCAGGAGTGGCTGGTGACCCAGGGCCAGTGCCTAGTGCCACCGGGGCTGAGCCAGCAGCTCGACGGCCTGGCCGATCCTGGCTTCCGGCTGCTCTCCCACTGCACCGAGAAGACCAACGCCCCGGGCAGCCCCAAGGCGTGGCAGCAGGTATTCGCCGCCTTCGGCTTCGAGCTGGAGCTTGTCGCCACCGGCTGCTGCGGCATGTCCGGCACCTACGGCCACGAGGCGCGCAACCGAGAGACCTCGGCGACCATCTACGCCCAGTCGTGGAAACCGGTCGTGGAAGGCGACGCCAACCCCGGCAGGCTACTGGCCACCGGCTACTCCTGTCGCAGCCAGGCGAAGCGCCTCTCCGACCAGGTCCTGCCGCACCCGCTGCAGGGGCTGTTGGCCCATTTGCGCCAGCTGAGTTGGTAAAGATGCTCGTAAAACAGAGGTAAAATAGAAAGGCCGGCGGGGTTTCCGTCGGCCTTTCAAACCGCGCCACAAGCGAACAGGAGGCAGCATGTCTCGCACCCTGATCATCATCGGCCTGTGCATCGTCACCATCGGCCTACTCTGGCCGTGGCTCTCCAAGCTGCCCTTCGGTCAGCTGCCCGGCGATATTGCCATTCGCCGCGAGGGCTTCTCGTTCTTCTTCCCCATCACCACCATGATCCTGATCAGCGTGGTGCTCTCGGCGATGCTGTGGCTGTTTAATCGGTGAAGGGGGCATGCAACCGTTAGGCTTTGAGAGCGAGCGTCACTGCTGCGCTATAGCCGATCTGAAATCATTCACCAGCATATGCTTGGTAATTCACATTCAACAACGAGTCGTCCTCCCCCATGGACATCAAGAAGATACTGACCCGTCGGTTGCGGTCGATCCAGCTCACTGTCGCTTGCCGCATGGGACCCGAGCCCCTCATCTCTGAATCGACTTCGTCACCGTATTGAGCACGCATTTTTTCCGTCAGCGCGTCTACCGACGCCAGCATGGCATCGAAATCACGGGTGTCGTTCAGCCTCATCGTTACTTGGCTCAGCTGGTCATCGAGAAAGAAAAATCGCTGCGTGAAGGACTTGCCCGCCAGCTCGACATCGTCTCGGCGTAAGGCTTCAACCGCATTGGTTGCCAGACGATCCCCCTCCTCGATGCGGTAAGCGTCATCAACGGCATGCATCACCTCTTCCATCGTCATACCGGCGGTGGCAGGCCCCCAAAGCGATCCTGCCATCGCCGTGTTGGACAGCAAAAGCAGCAGCAAGATGCCAGCGAGGAGTTTTTTCATCAGTGACTCATCCTTGATTCTTATGCTTGTTTGCTTGGAAGCGCGCTTGTGAGGGCAGTGTATATCAACGCAGCTTGTGACTTGGCAAGTGTGTACGGTTAGTGCGGGCGCTGAACGTAAGCACTTACTGTCTTGAATAAAAACGGGCAGCCTGGGCTGCCCGTTGTCGATGAAGATGAAGATGAAGATGCTTGTGCAATGGCCTGGCTCAGGGGCTCTCTTCACGCTGCTCTTCGGCTTCGGCGTCAGCGGGCTGGGCGTCATCGGATTCAGCCGCCTCGTCGCCATGACCCTGGGTTTGAAGCGTGGCCTTTTGAACGCTCCCTTCAAATGCCGAGAGCAGGACGTCGTTCTCGGCGTCCATATCGATGTTGCCCCGGAAGACGGCCCCATCCTCCAGTACCAGGCAGGGTGTGATGATGGTACCGACGATATGCGCGGTATGGTGGACGGTGACCTTGTGTGAGGCGATCAGGCGCCCTTCGACGCTCCCTGCCACGTGCAGCGTCTGTGCGTAAATGTCCCCTTCCACACGGCCAGCGCTACCGATGCTGACCGTGTTGCGCTTGAACTCCACGGTACCGACTACCTGGCCATCGATAGTCAGCTCTTCCTCTCCGATGACGCTTCCTTCAATGCTGGTATGCGCGCCGATGGTAGCGGCTCGTCCACCGCGGCGTGGCTCGTCCGCGCTGATGGCGCTTTGTGGCGAGGCGAGAGGGGACACCGTATGGTCGGCAGGAACACTGGCGGGCTTGTGCTTGCTGAACATAGGGAAAAGGTTCCGGATAGCGTGAGCGAAAAATACGATACTAGGAATAGTGCCTCGTGGCCTGGAGATCAAAGGCAAGAGTAACCGGCAAAAAGGCCTGTTAGTCGTGTTTTCTCCGTCTCTAGAGACCCACCTATACTGGCGATGGGCATCCCACATCGATCAAGGGGCTACTATGGGGGGCGGGGACGTATTGTTCATCATGGGCGTTGTGACGCTCATCCTCATCATGCTGGACGGCAAGCGGCGCATCAACAAGCGTGCCGCTGTGGCTCAGGTGTCCCCCATGAGCAAGATGCAGCATAACTTGGCCTCTCCCGCCAGAACCGCTCAACTGCTGCACCAGACCAAAGCACCAACCCAGACAAGTCAACCAGCGCTTCCGGCGGTGGCGATCACCCCATGCTTGCCAACATCCAGCGGAAGCCTGATCGGCTCGACCCTGCACATCGAAGGCAATGTAAACGCTCGGGAACCCTTGGTCATCCACGGCACCATCGCAGGCGATGTCACGGCCATGGAGCATCCTGTCACTATCACCGCGTCAGGCAGCGTATCTTGCCGTATCCAGGCTCGAACCATTTGTGTCGCTGGCAGTGTCGCAGGCCGACTGGTGGCAACGGATCAAGCGATCTTGCTTGCCAGTGCGCGCGTCAGCGGCAGCATTGAGGCAAAGCGTCTGAAATGTGAGGACGGCGCCTGGCTACAAGCTGCCGTCAGCATTACCGCGCATTGAGCCATCATCCCGGCAGTGACAAAGCCGATGAAGTTAGCTCACCACTCTTTCTCGCCACTCTGTCTCTCTCCACTTCCCGATGATCACAATGATCCAGCTCATCAGCGGATTATTGGGGCTGCTAGACCGCTGAGGCGCTTTCGGTTGATGCACGCCGGATGGGCAGCCAGATGGTAAATGTCGTGCCCGCACCGGGCCGGCTATCGACCTCGATACGGCCGCCGTGCTTTTGCACGATACCATAGGAGAGCGACAGACCGAGGCCGGTCCCCTCGCCTACCGGCTTGGTGGTAAAGAAGGGATCGAAGATCCGAGTCTGCAGCTCGGCTGGGATTCCCCCGCCATCGTCGGCAAAGGCGAGCCAGACCTGATCACCCTCGCAGCCGGTTCGAACGGTAATGGTGCCGTGCTCTTCGATCGCCTGTGCCGCGTTGACCAGCAGGTTGAGGAAAACCTGATTGAGCTGTGCCGGCACGCATTCGACCGCTGGCAGTTGACCATACTCCCTCACTACCTTGGCCTTGTACTTGATCTCGTTGGCAGCCACGTTGAGGGTGCTGTCGAGCCCCTGGTGGAGATCGGCGAACTGCCAGTCAGTGGTCCCGGTGCGGGAAAAGTCCCGCAGGTCCTGAACGATACGGCGTACCCGTGCAGTACCATCGATGGACTCGGCGAGCAATAGGCCGACGTCTTCACGCAGGTAGTCCAGTTCGAGTTCCGTCTTGAGGGCTGCGATTTGGCCTGCGGCCCCGGCCGTCAATGTCGGCTCAAGCGTCTCGTAGGCATCGATCAAGCGCAGCAGATCGTCGACGTACTGGCGCAGCGTGTTGAGGTTGGAATTGACGAAGCCAATGGGGTTGTTGATTTCATGAGCGATGCCGGCGGCAAGCTGGCCGATGGAAGCCAGCTTTTCCGACTGCAGCAGCTGATTATGTGCTTCCTCGAGCTTGCGGATGAGAACCCGTTGCTCCTCCTTCTCCCGCTCCAGGGCTTCGAGAGCCTCCCGCCGCTCGCGTATCTCTCTCGCCATTCCCTCCTGGGCGAGCTGAAGGGCCTGATTGATCTGCTCGTTCTCATGCAGCGCAACCTCCAGCTCCCGGGTTCTCGCGCGTACCTGGTCTTCCAGCATGACGGCGGTCTGGAACAGGCTGAAGTCCGAACTCCGCACACTGGTGCTGCGCTCGGCACGGTCCATCAGCGCCTGAACCATTCTGTTCAACCGTTCTGCATCGATCTGCCGCTGTGGCATCGACTGGGGCCCAGCGACTCGCGAGACCTGCTGCCGGTGGGAATAGGACGAGCTCAGGCAATTCGACGATCCGCTCGTTGCGCTGCGAGGAGAACTGCCGATGGCAATACCGGTCAGCGTCTGGTTCATGTGAACGCCGCCGTACTGTTCACCATAGGTGCTGAAGCCAACCGCGCGGTGGCGTTTGAAAATCGCCTCCACCGCCATCTTGCTATCCTTCTGCGTGACCTCCAGGTTGCGCAGGATACAGTCGCAGGCAAGCACCAGTTGCGGTGGGCCAAGATCCTCGCAGAGTTGCGCCATCGTGGCCTCCAGGTCGAAGGCCAGGTCCATCCCCTGCGCCACGCGCAGGACCAGCCCCTCGTCGATGGCGCTGTAGAAGATAAGACTGCCGTCCGGCTCGGCCTTTTGAATCGAGCGCACGTAATCGGTGCCGTCTATTAGCACCACCACCGGTGCGGCGGCAAAATGACCGGGCTCGAGCGCCTCCACCGTGACCCCGATCAGTTCGGCATAGGCCTGGGCGGCGGGCATGCCGTTGATCTCGTGCACGACTCGCTGTTCCGCATCGGCCCGGGTGACGACAAGGCGCTCCTCCAGCGAAAGGAAGTGCTGGGTCTTGAACAGCCGGAACGCAAAGTCTGTGTTGAGCAGAACCAGTACGGCACTGTCGCGGTGAAAGGCGCCGCCATGGTAGACCCAGGTTTGGGCGAAGCGCAGGTCATCGCCCGCCGAGCCACCCACCAGCACGATATCTCCCAGCGCCGTCTGTAGTGTCCGTGCCACCTGCTCTTCGCGCACGGAAAGGCCGTCGATGAGCAGGAAGCCGAAGCTGTTGCCGCCGCTCGGCCTTGTCGCTCGCGCCTCGAGACTCTCCAATAGCGACTGACTGAATGCCTGGCCACGGCCGATGCTGAACTCCTGCAGGGAATCCAGCCGCCCCGTCACCGCCGTACAGCTACCAGCCGGGAAGCTGACGCCTGTGAGCGTGTGGTTGCGATAACCCATGGGGCCAATTTCACCTGCTGTGGTGCAACCCACGACCGGGATGTCGCCGAACAGGACACCCATCTCGTCAGCCAGCGCCGTCAAGTCGTAGTGACTGGAACAGAAGAAGATCACCAGCTCGGTATCAGGTTGTATGACACCCTGGTAGAACTCGCGAGCGGCGTCGCGAGCATCCTCTGCACAGGACTGCATGCTCAAGATCTGGCTCATGGCGCCTCCGTCGTGACCGTTATCGAATTGGCAAGGGCAGGCTATCACCTGACTTCGACCTGCTGGACTGGGCGCGTCTGCGATTCAATCGCTAGTGCCGCTTACCCACCTGCCGTATGGAAAAAAGAATAGGGATAACACATGCGTCTTGACGCGCTCGGATGAGTGCGTTTCTCCCACTAACATCGGCGGCACGACCTGGAACTTAACCATCAGGACAGGAGGTAGGCACCATCATTTCCCGGAGGCGGCTGTTCCAGCTTCCACCGCCCCCATTGCAGCATGGCCTGCTACCGCTCGCCTCAGCACCGCGCAGGCTATTCAATCGATAGAAAAAAGAAATCGGTTATCTGCGACACGGCTTCTAGGCTTGTTAGGGCAACAGTGACCACTCAGGTACACCAAACAATAACAAGGAACCGATATGACCCCCTCACGCCAGTTTGTCCTTGCCCTTACCGCGGCTGGAGTCGTCTCGCTCAGCCTTGCCACCCCCCTCCTGGCCGACGATGAGCCCGCCTGGGCCCAGGGCCGCTCGTCCGACATGGCTGATTCGCCACTCTCCCCACACGCCACGCCCATGACTGTAACCAACGAGGAGGACATTCCAGTCGATCACCTGCGCATGCCCGATGGCTTCAGTGCCGAGATCTGGGCCCACGGCATGCCCGGTGCGCGAATGATGGCGCGCGGTGACGATGGCACCCTGTTCATCGGCACCCGCGGCATCGGCCGCGTCTATGCCGTGCTCGACAACGATGACGGCGAGGATCGCGAGCACGTCATCATCGCCGAAGGCCTCACCCAACCCAACGGCGTCGCCTTCAAGGATGGCAGCCTCTACGTGGCCGCCATCAACCGCATCTTTCGCTACGACGATATCGAGTCGCACCTCGCCAACGGCGATGACATACCCGAGCCCGAGGAGCTGACCGAGGCCTTCGGCCTGCCCGACGACGAGCACCACGGCTGGAAATTCCTCGCCTTCGGCCCCGACGGCCGGCTCTACGTACCTGTGGGCGCACCCTGCAACGGCTGTGAGGTCGACGAGGACACCCACGCTACCATCCATAGCTTCGAGCCCGACGGCTCCGATATGCGCGTGGAGGCGCGCGGCGTACGCAACAGTGTCGGCTTCGACTTCCACCCCGAAACCGACGAGCTGTGGTTTACCGACAATGGCCAGGACTGGCTGGGCGAACATGGTCCACAGGACGAGCTGAACCGCCTGAGTGAGTCCGGCGAGCACTTCGGCTTTCCTTACTGCCATGCCCACGGCCTGATCGACCCAGATCTCGGCTCAGACGACGCCTGTGACGGTGTCACAATGCCCGCCGCCATGATGGGAGGCCACGCCGCCGCACTGGGCATGCGCTTCTATACCGGCGACATGTTTCCCGAGGAGTATCAGAACGCCATCTTCATCGCCCGCCGCGGCTCCTGGAACCGCACTCTGAGCGTTGGCTACGACATTCAGGTCGCCCATCTCTCCGAGGACGGCGAGCGCGCCGCCATCTCCCCGTTCATGGTCGGCCTACTCGACCCACGCGAGAACGACTTCTCCGGACGCCCGGTGGACGTGTTGCAGATGCCCGACGGTTCGCTGCTGGTAGCCGACGAGCAAAACGGTGCGATCTACCGCATCAGCTACGAGACGCCTGATTACATGGAGGAGTGAGGCCGATGCGGCTATCCACCCGAGCGCCCTGGCGACGCGCTCTCGTGGTCTGGGGCGGCGCTGCCGCCCTGGGCATGTCGCTGCCTGCCGCCAGCGAGGATGCTCCGGCGGTGGGCTTGCCATTCGAGGCCCAGGTGCAGGTGTGCGGTGCCTGCCACGGCAACGACGGCAACTCCCAGGAGACCGGCACACCCTCGCTGGCCGGGCAGCCCGAGCTGACCATCGTCAATCAGATGATCTACTTTCGCGAACGACTGCGGCAGAACGAGGTAATGACGCCCCAGGCACGCGGCCTGCCAGACAACGAGATACAGGCGCTGGCGGCTTACTTCCACGAGCAGCCGGTCGCTCCGCCCGACGGTGAGCCCGACCCCGAACTCAAGGCCCGCGGCCAGGAGCTCGCCTCGCAGCAGCGCTGTGCAAGCTGCCACCAGTCCGACTACAGCGGCCGCGAACAGATGCCACGCCTGGCCGGCCAGCGCGAGGACTACCTCGTTGCCGCCATGGTCGCCTATCGCGACCGCACCCGCGGCGGCCCCGACACCACCATGATCGACGTGATGCGCGGCATGTCGGACGACGATATAGAAGCGATGGCGCACTACTTCACCTACCTGCACACGGAGGAGTAAGCGGCCTACGATCACCATTACAGAAGCCGTAAACGCCAACAGGCAGCCCATGAGGCTGCCTGTTGGCGTTTACGTGAATGCATGTATGCGTGACGCCATTTATCCAAGCGGAACGTGTCCGGCAAGCTCCTTCACATACGATTCGTTCATTCTTTGCGAGCCAGCAATAGCCCAGCTCCAGCACTGCCAAGCAGCCCCGAACAGATTCTATTGAAGACACGTCTCATCGAAGGGCGAGAGAACCAATGACGCAGAACCTTGCCAAAATAGGCATACCCGACAATTGCCACCCATTCGAGCACCAAAAACAGCGCGCCTAGCACCACAAACTGCAAGCCAATATGGCCTGAGGGATCAACGAACTGCGGCAGGAAGGCCGTAAAAATCAAGATTGCCTTAGGATTCCCGGCCGCCAGCAAGAACTCCTGCCTTGCCAGGCTGAATAGGCTCCTATCACCCAGCGGCTCGCCATCACTGCCAGACGGATCGGCAACCCATAATTGAAAAGCCAGCCAAAGCAGGTATAAACCACCAGCCACCTTGATCATGAGAAATAGCTTCTCTGACGTATAGAGGACGGTTGCCAGCCCTGTCGCCGCCAGCGCAATCATCCCGACAAACGCCACAAGCCGCCCGATGCCTGCCAGACACGCCGTTCTGACCCCATAGCGCTTTGCATTGGCCATGGAGAGAAGATTGTTTGGCCCTGGCGCCATGTTCAGGGCAAAGCATGCCGGTATAAACAGCAACACCGTCATGAAAGTCACGATTGATATCTCCCTGTAACGAATACTGCCCATCAGCAATTTTGTGGCGGAAGATCATCCGAGTGCATAGCCTGCCTACCTGATCCGCCATCGCAATCGAGTCCATCCCACGGCAGTGTTAATAGGGGCCGGCCTGTTGGTGGCCCGCACCAGCATCAGCCATCCCTTAGCCTTTCGCGCTGCATGCGCTTCCGGCGGTCAATCTCACGCTAGCTGGGGCATCGAGCGAAGTATCGCCTATCTTGATTTCCCCCTCTCGCTCGCAATGGCCGATGATCAGTTATGTGCTATCACGGATGGCACGAATATCCTCGATATCTACCGGACGCGCAAGAGCAGACTTATACCATATTAGATCTTCCTTCAGCATAACGGGCAGTTCGAGGCCCAGCAAATTCACTACTGTGTAGCGAGAGAAATCTATGTCAAGCGGAATCCAAACCTGGTTTCCCCCATCATAGATCCGCGGTCCATCAGCGTTGCCGACCTCCACTTTGATTCCCTGATACATGAACTGGACGTAGGTAAGATCCCAACCTTCTGCCCGATAGTGCCCAGCGGCCTTGAATATATGCTCTTGGCCGGCCTGAACTACTGATGAGAAATGCTCACCGGGGACGAAAAGATCAATATCATTCAGGTCACGCTCAGCACCATACCCCTTTGCTGCGAGTCCCCCACAGATCAAAAACGGGATATTTCGATATTTCAGCAAGCCTACTATCCATTGGGCTGCGACTTGGTGCACGACTCCTCCTTATTCATGGCTCCTCGGGATAGTCTTCATGGCGGTTAGCGATGTATGTCCACTGAAGTGGGGAAGTCCAGGCTGGGGAGTGAGTGGTAACTCACTCACAAAAAGGGCAGCCGCGGTGACTGCCCTTTGGGTTGAGGGCGGTACGGCTAGCTCAGAAAAAGAGTCGCCTTAGCGCCTCACCGGGGTCTTCCTCGCGCATGAAGGCCTCGCCTACCAGGAAGCCGTTCACGTCATGCTCGCGCATGCGCAGCATGTCGCTGCGGGTATTGATGCCGGACTCGGTCACCACGGTGATGCCCACAGGGATATGCCCCAGCATGTCCAGCGTGGTCTCCAGGCGGGTCTCGAAGGTGTGCAGGTTGCGATTGTTGATACCGACCAGGTTGATCCCCAGCTTCAGCGCACGCTCTAGCTCATGAACGTCGTGCACTTCCACCAGCACATCCATGCCCAACAGCGCTGCCTGCTGGTAGAGGTCGGCCAGACGGGCGTCGTCCAGGGCGGCCACAATCAGCAGGATACAATCGGCGCCGATGGCGCGCGCCTCGCTGACCTGATAGCCGTGGATGATGAAGTCCTTGCGAATCACAGGCAGCTCGCAGGCTTCGCGGGCTTCGATCAGGAAGTCTTCATGTCCCTGGAAGAAGTCGGCATCGGTGAGCACCGAAAGGCAGGCGGCTCCGCCGGCGGCATACTGGCTGGCGATCGCGCCGGGCTGGAAATCCTCCCGCATCACACCCCGTGAGGGAGAGGCCTTCTTGATCTCGGCGATCACCGCCGGGTCGCCCTCTTCCATGGTCCGCTGCAGCGCTGCGATAAAACCGCGCGGTGCGCTCTGGCGTTCGGCCAGTACCAGCAGTTCAGTCTCCGGCACGGCGGCTTGCCGCTCGGCGACTTCCTCATCCTTGCGGGCCAGGATGCGAGTCAGGATGGTAGGGGGTGCGTCCTGCGTCGGGCTCATGGTGATGTCTCGGTACGGGCGGCACTGGCCGCAGTTAAAGCCGGTAGGCGGACCATCTTACCCATCACCCTCGCGTCATTGAAAGAGAGGCTCCCCAAGTTTGCTGACCAGCTCTCTCCCGGCGCCCTTAGTATCGCACGGGCGTGCTGGCGGTAACGGGTGGGCACGTGCCAGAATCCCGCGATGGATAACACGCCGCCATTTCATGAGCCACTCACCAGCGTCTGGCCCTGGGCCTCGCCACTGAGGGACGCCCGCCTGGTCGCGACGCGGTTCGACGCCGCACTTTTCGACAAGCAGACAGGCGAGTGCGATGCCTCCAGTTCCAGCTATCAGGGCATCGCCCTGCCCCCCCGCCTGTGTGGCGCTGCCGCCAAGCGGCGTGCCGAATTCATCGCCGGCCGCCTCTGCGCAAGACGGGCTTTATGGCTGCTGGACGGCAGGGACACAACGCCAGGCATGAACGATGACCGTTCCCCCTGCTGGCCCGGTGACTGCGTGGGCGCCATCACCCATAACGATGGCTGGGCCGCCGCGCTAGCCGCCCCCAGGCAAGCCTATCTGGGGCTCGGCCTGGACGCCGAGCGGCTGCTGGATACCGCACAGGCCATTCGCCTGGCCAGAAGAGTGCTCACTCCCGCGGAAGCCGCTCGTCTCGACCGGTTGCCCGAGTCAGAGATTGGCCTGATGGTCACCGCGGCCTTTTCCCTCAAGGAGAGCCTGTTCAAGGCGCTCTACCCGGTGGTAGGCAAGATGTTCCACTTCCAGGCTGCCGAGCTGGTGGCCTGGCACGGCACCGGCACGTTTCGCCTGCGCTTGCTCAGTGACCTGGGGGGCAGCTGGCCGGCCGGCCGCGAAGTCACGGGCGAGGTCTGCCAGCACGAGGGGCGGCTTCTCAGCCTGGTGGCGCTGCCCGCCCCGCGCCTTGATGGCGCCGGGCGCGATACATTCGACACCTGAACACCAGTACCGGCATTCCTGCAACTGAGCTTCACCACTTTAGCATGAGACAAGTTGCCAACTGCACCCAACACGCATACGCTAACGATTATCATAATCACATGGAATGGATGACCTATGGCCTCAGTCGCTCAGCGCCGGCCTCGCATCCTAGTGGTCGAGGACGACCGGACGCTGAATGGTCAGATCACCGGTCTCCTGGAAGGCAAGGGATACCGGACACACCAATGCTACGAAGGCGAGGGCGCCCTGATCTCAGCTCTCAGCCAACGCTTCGACCTGATACTGCTCGACGTGCTGCTGCCAAAGCTGGATGGCTTCGAGGTCCTCGACCGACTGCGCAAGACGCGTCAGACCCCGGTAATGATGCTCACCGCATGTGGGGCGGAGGAGGAGCGCATCCTGGGCTACCGTCGCGGCGCCGATGATTATGTCCCGAAGCCCTTCGGTTTCACCGAGCTGCTGCTGCGCATCGAGGCTCTGCTCCGACGAACCCGGGGCAATACCGACCAGCGCGCCGACCCCGACGAACTCTGCGTGGGCCCCCTGAGGCTGCACCGTGGCAGTCAGGCGGTGCACTATGACGGCGCCACCAACGTGCTGACGCCAATCCAGTTCCGCCTGCTCTGGTCGCTGGTACTTCATCAGGGAGAAGTCCTGAGCAAACCCTACCTCTACCAATTGGTGCTGGAGCGTGAATTCAGCCGCTACGACCGCAGCCTCGACATGCACCTCAGTCGGGTCCGCCGCAAGCTGACAACGGCGGGCATGGCCGCCGACCGGCTGCAGACGGTGCACGGAAAGGGATACTGTTTCCTGTGAGCCGCCCCCTGTTCTGGAAGCTGTGTGGTCCTCTTGCGCTGGGCACCCTGGCCCTGGTCTGGGTCGTCACCTTTCTCGGGGCTGAAACCGAGCAGAAGATGAGCTTCATTGCCGAGCATCACCAGCAGACCCTGAAACAGTGGGGCGAAACTGCCGAGCGACTATACCGGGCCGGGGACGAGCAGGCGCTGTCGGCCTGGCTAGAGGAACTGCAGGCCCGCGAGGACACCTGGGCCGCCGTGGTGCACTCCGATGTGCAGCCGCTAGGAGGCAGTACGCTATCGGCACAGTTCCAAGAAGGGTTCCGTCTGGGACGCAACGTGGAGTGGAAGATCCATCTCTACTTTCCCGAGAATCCCATCATGGACCTCACCTTCAGCGATGGGCATACCCACTTCCTGGTGACACTGCCCCAGCGCATGCGCCCCGGTCAGTACCTTCCCCAGGCCAGTCTCTTCCTCAAGATCGCCTTGCCCCTGGGCGTGCTGATACTGCTCACACTGGTGATCTACCGCCTGTTGATGGGGCCGTTGCGCCAGCTCGAACTGGCCACCCGCCAGTTCAGCGAGGGCAACCTGGGCGTACGGGTGCGTGGCCTGCTGGGCAACCGCAACGACGAGCTCACCGCCCTGGCGGAAACCTTTGACAAGATGGCCGAGCGTACCGGCGAGCGGATCCTCACCCAGCGAAGGCTGATCGCCGATCTTTCCCACGAGCTGCGGACACCGCTGACCCGCCTCGACATGGCGGTGAGCTGCGTGGAGGAAGGCATCGACACCCAGCACTTCCTGCCGCGCATTCGCAGAGAGTGTCGTCTGATGCGTGGCCTGGTGGAAGACACCCTGACGCTGGCCTGGCTGGAGAACGAGAATCCCAGCCTCGACCAGGAGTGCCTGGACCTCACCGACCTGCTCGACAGCGTCATCGAGGACGTCCGCTACGAGTACCCGGATCACTCTCTCAGCGGGGAGTGGCCGGCCCAGGCAGAGATCAGCGGCAGTAGTCATCGGGCCCTGGCCCAAGCGGTGGAGAACGTGATCCGCAATGCCTGTCACTACACCCCTGTCGGCGGCAACGTCCGGGTGTGCCTGCACACGCATGAAGAAGGCTACCTGCTCAACGTGGATGACGAGGGGCCCGGGGTGCCGGCCGATCAGCTCGAGCTGATCTTCACACCCTTCTTCCGCACCGCCAAGGCACGTGACGACCGGCCCGGCGGCTATGGCCTGGGCCTGGCACTGGCTCGCCGGCAGGTCGAAGCAACGGGCGGCTGGATACGGGCAGCCAATCTCTCCTCCGGCAGCCTACGCATATCGCTCTGGTTTCCGATATCGCGTGCTGGGCGTACGTGACCGATTCGTAACAAATGTAAAAGCAATTCACATCAGGGCTCGAGTCAAATAAGAATGCGCTCCAAATGAGAATCTTTAACACAACGGAGCTTTCCAGATCATCATGGCCCACGACACACAAGGCACCCCTCGCTTCCCCCACAATACCCTGTGGCTAGCCATCGCCCTCCTTGGCGCCAGCTCATCGGCCCTGGCCCAGAGCACATCTCAGGAGCTCGAGCCCATACAAGTGACCGCTGAACGCAACAGCGAAAGCGACCACGTCGTCACCGCCGAGACGCTCGAGCGCCGCCAAGCCAATGACTTGCAGGATATCTTCGCCGATCTGCCCAATGTCGCCGTGGGCGGCGGGGCACCGGCCGCACAGAAAGTCTATGTGCGGGGCCTGGAAGACACCATGCTCAACGTCACCGTCGACGGCGCCACCCAGTCCGGGTATCTGTTTCACCATCAGGGCCGCCTGCTGGTCGAACCCGAGCTGCTCAAGCAGGTCGACGTCGTCGCTGGCGCCGGGGAGGCGACCAACGGGCCCGGCGCCCTGGGCGGCGCCATTCGCTTCGTCACCAAGGATCCGGAGGACCTGCTGCGCCCCGGCCAGAATCTCGGCGCGCTGTTGAAGGGCGGCTACTTCAGCAATACTGACGGCTACAAGGGCTCGGCGTCTCTCTACGGTCGCCTGACCGACAACTGGAGCGCCTTGGCCACGCTGACCCAGACCGACCATGGCGACTACCAGGATGCCGACGGCAATACCCAGCCCTACACGAGCAGCGAACGGTTTACCGGCTTCGCCAAGCTGGTGGGCGAGCTTACCGACGAGCAGAGGGTCGCGCTGAGTTACGAACGCAGCGAGGACCAGGCGTTTCGCCTGCATCGCCCTCACTGGCGACCCAGCGTGCGCAACGCCCCCATCGACCAGGAAGTGATCCGTGAAACCGTGACCGGCAAGTATGGCTTCACCTCCAACGCCAACGACTGGCTGGACCTGGACCTGACGCTATACCGCACCGAAGCTTCTCTCGACCACATCGACGGCCCCTTTGGCGACTACATCGGCGCCATGGAGAGCTACGGCGGCGATCTTCGCAACCGCAGCCGGATCGGCGATCACACCGTGACCTACGGTATCGACTACCGGCAGGACGAAGGCCGACTAGGCAGCCCCCTCTACGGCACCGACCGGGAAGAGGGAAGCGTAGTGGGCCTCTATCTCCAGAACCGCTACCAACTGACGGACCGACTGCAGCTCAGCGCCGGGGCACGCTACGACTGGTTCGAGCTGGACGAAGAACTGACCGGCAATTCCTTCAGCGAATCCGGCCTGAGCCCCAATCTGGGCTTCAGCTTCGATGCCACCGAGCGACTCAATCTGCATGGCGGCTGGGCTCGTGCTATTCGCGGCACCCAGATCAAGGAGCTGTTCGTTCTCGACTACTATCGCAACGCCGAGGATCGCCGGGAGGAAACCGCCGACAACTACCAGTTGGGCGCCACCTACCGTCACGGCAACCTGTACCTGGCAGCGGAAGTCTTCGAGATGCGCATCGACGATGTGGTCGGACAGGTGGAGCCTGCCGTGCTTGGCAATCTCGGCGAGCTCAAGTCCCGCGGCTTCAACGCCAGCGTCGGCTACGAATGGGAGCGTCTGGACGCTTCACTCTCCTACAGCCAGGCCCGCCCCAAGCTCAACGGCGAGCCACTGAGTGACGATGACATGGCCATCGGCACCAGCATCGGCAATACCTGGGTGGCCAACGTGAATTTCCAGGCGACGAACAGTCTCGAGCTGGGCTGGACAGGACGCTTCGCCGAGCGGCTGACCGACGTAGCCAGCAACTACCCGGAGAAGGCAGGCTACGGGGTCAATGACGTCTATGCCCGCTGGCAGCCGCTGGCCAGTGACCACTTGACGCTTTCGCTCAGGGTCAACAACGTCTTCGACAAGCAGCACGTCGATCACGCCAGCTACGGCGATGCCGGCGATGTGGCCCACGGTCTGCCCGACCCCGGGCGGGATATCCGGCTGAGCGCCAGCTATCGATTTTGAACCCATCGACATGATCCATATCACTCTCGTATAAATCAGGGGGCGCCATTGGCGCCCCCTGGCTTTATCGATTGGATTTTATCTATTCGCTTTTGTTGATTCATTTAAAAGCGGCTCAGTGGCAGGCCACAGCGGAGTGAACCACCCGTTGCTCCAGGCTAAGCCGGGCCCGCAGCTGCCTAAGATCCTCCTGCAGGACCGCATGACAATCGGGGCCAAACCACTCCAGCGAAACATCCAGGGGTGTGGACTCGGGGCGCACCGCCAGCCACTCGAGGATCGGGCCGTAGTCGCAGGCCCCCTCCAGCACCGGCACCATACCCTCGCGACAGCCCGCCGGGGAGTAGACATTGGCCGGAGCGAAGACCGGCAGCTGGCTGCGCCGGGCGATGTTCTTGAAGTGGAAGTGGTGCACCCAGGGCGCCAGCTCTCGCAGCGCACGCAGCGGATCGGTGCCGGCCTCCCACACGTGCAGCACGTCGAAGTTCACTCCCAGGGCGGGGTGATCCACGGCGTCGAGCAGCGCCTGGGTCGACCGCAGGTTATCCGCCAGGGTATTGGGGTGAGTCTCCACTACCAGCGTCAGACCTTCCTGAGCCACGCATTCGGTCAGCCGTCGCAGCCGTCGGGCCATACCGGCACGCTCGTCAGTCGAGAGCCCGGCGCTGGGCCGATGGCCGGCGAAGGTGCGTATCTTGTCGGCGCCCCAATGGCGTGCCAGGCGACATAGCCGTTGCGTGAAGACAAGGGCATCGCGCTCCGGACCCTCAAGGGGCAGGTAGTCGCTGAGCATGGGAATGGTGAGCCCCTGGCGACGGATCCATTCGCCATCGATGGCAGCATGCTCGAGGAGATGGCGGGCGTGGACGCCCCACAGCTCGATGCCGTCGAAGCCGCTGCGATTTGCCCACGCGACCAGTTCCGGCAGGGAGACGAGATGATGGCGAAAGGAGATGGTGCAGAGATGCAGTCGGATCATGTCGTGGGTTCCGTCTGGGGGGTGGTGGACGTCGGGGTCGGCTGGTCCTGCCACCACGCTGTAAACAGCGCCTGCAGGCCGCTCTTGATGCGAAACTCCCTGGCATCCTGCTCGTCCAGCAGCGCCTCCACGCTGGCGGCCAGCGACGGATTTCCGGTCATCGCCAGCTTCATGGCGCGGTACTGGATGCGAGTGTAGGTCTTCACCAGGGCCTCGATCTCATCGCACCAGGTCTCGAATCCTTCATCACCCTCCGCCTGCCGGCCCTGCTCCTCCAACAGCCAGGCGAAGGCATGTTCGTATGCGTACTTGCGAATCGCCATGACCGGGATTTCGCGCAAGGCCAGGGTCAGGTGGTCCAACGGCTGGCAGGCCTCGTGGCCCACGTGGGCCCGCAAGATTCGCCTCACGGCATCGGTGAAGGGGTTTTCGTCACCCTTCATGCACTGCCTGAAATAAGCCGCTACGGCCTCCCGCGAGGTGTGGCGGATTTCCAGACCATCGAAGTAGAAGCCTCCTGCGGCGGCCGGTGAGCGCACGGCATCGAGAATGCGCGCCTTGGGCAGCTCACCCTCCCAGCGGAAGTCGGGATCGGACATGAACCACACACTCGGGTCTGAGGTCGCCTCCAGCATTACGTAGTGGGGAAAGGGGTTCTGGTGGAACTTGTTCTCACGCTCAGGCAGCCGATACATGTCCAGCATCACCATCACCTGGCGATCCTGCGGCCGCCCTTCCACCAGCGCCGCCAGGTGAGCAACGTTGGCCTCCTTGTCGCGGCCATGGTCGTACCACTCTTCGATGCGGATGCCATAGAGCAGCCGATACCAGTTCCGAAATCCCTCGTGGCGCGTATGGGGCGAGTGATAGGAGAGCACATGCGTCTCGTCCACCGAGAAGTCGGCATCCCAGACGCCGAAGTAGAACGGACGATGATCCACCCCCGGGGTGCGCTTGATGATTTCGCAGACGCAGCTGACGAAACAGTGCACCTTGATCATGAGGCTAGCTCCTCCTGCCAGTGCCTCAGCAAGCAGAGCAGATCGGCGACCCGCTGCAGGTCGTCGCCGATCACGGCGTCCTCGGGTACCGCCAGGCCGTGTTCCAGCTCAAGGAGAACGAAGAGCTGCAGCAGCATGATGGAGTCCAGGGCCAGATCCTCATTGAGCCGAGCATCGACAGCGAATCGACTCAGGTCGGCCTGGGGCAGATGCCGCTCCATTGTCGAGACAATGGCCGCCAGCAGGCGAGCATCGGAATGGCTCATGGGGTGGCCTCCCTGACCTGGGAGGACTCTGCTGCGGTTTCGGCGTTGGCTGCAACCTCGGCACCGGCATGGGCCTGGGCCAGTCGATGACGGCTGACCTTGCCGTTGGGCAGCCTGTCGATATATTCCACCTGTTCCAGCACCATGGGCACCTGATGGGGCGAGAGACGCTCGCGGCTCCAGCGTCGCAGGGCTTCGGTATCGAGCGGCTCGCGTGCCACGAACTGCAGGCAGACCCGCTCTCCGGCGTAGGGGTCCGGCCGCTTGAAGGCGACCGCTTCCACGACTTGGGGGTGGCGCAGGAAGGCATCCTCTACGTCACCGGGGTAGACGTTGATGCCCGCCACATTGATGGTGTCATCCAGCCGTGCCAGAAAGTGCAGCTGGCCCTGCTTGTCCAGATAACCCAGGTCGCGGGTCGCAATGGTCCGGCCACCCTCTACGGCGACCCGAATCTCCTCCGGGCTCTTTCCGGCGCGGCCGGCCGTCACGCTCAGGTGCGCCAGGGGCCGGCCCATCAGGCCGGGGGACTCCGCCCGCGGCGCAATGGCGATGCAGCCCACCTCGGAACAGCCGTACTGCTGACAGACCCGCTGAGCGCGGGCATTGAGGGTCTCCAGCAGCGGCGCCGGCAGGGCCGCGCCGGAGAGCATCACCGTATGGAAGCCCTGGCCCGAAGGCAGCATGCGCACCAGTAAACTCACCAGGGTCGGCGCGGCATAGAGCAGATGCTCCGGATGATCGCGCAGGGTGCCAAGGATGAAACGCGGGTTGAGGTTGGTGACGACCCGAGGCACCACGCCGCGTCGCAGGCCGGCGAGAAAGCCGCAGATCAGGCCGTAGGAGTGGGTGACCGGACAGGCGACGATCGGGGTGAGGCCATCGGCCTCGACAAAACCGGCAACGTAGCTATCCAGCTCCCTGTCGATGGTCGTCCAGGCACGAGTGATGGTCTTGGGGCGCCCGGTGGTGCCGGAGCTTAGCTGAATCAGCTCGCCGCCGGGGGCAGGCTCAATGATCTGCTGCTCCGCCTCGGAAGGCAGTGGCTCAAGGGTCGCGTCATCGCCATGCAGCAGGAAGTCGCAGCCGGTCTCCCTGGCCAGCGCCCGGGCCGCCTCCAGCGGCGTGCCGGGGTGAATCGGTAGTACGCTGCCACCCTCTGCCTTGAGGTAAAGGCACAGCGCCAGCCACTGGAAGCTGTCCCTGAGGCAGACGGCGAGGCGACGGCCCCGAGGAGCCGCCAGTGCCGGATGGCGGCACAGGGCTTCCACGGCACAGTCGATGTCGGCACGTCCGTAGGGGGTGGTGTCCACCACGAAAAGGGGGTCGGAGTGTGTCACGCTAACCTCGATGATCGGCTCGGTTGTCGAAAACGTCGGCATCCGTCAGGGCGTTCGGGATGCGGTGATGGCACTCGGGAGCGTCGGGCCCCCGCAGCTTGCGGGTAAGCAGCGATTCGGCGGCGATCCAGGGCTGACGATGACCTAGCCGGGCCTGGCGCTCGACCAGGTCCGGATGTCGCCGGGTGTAGGTCGCCAGACAGCCTCGTACCCGGCGCCAGAATTGCGCCTCGGGAAGGCGGTAATAGCATTCCATGAGCAGCGCCAGCTCGCTGAGATGGAAGACGAAGAGGGTATCCATTACCAGTTCGCGCAGGGCCTCCACCTCCCCCATGCGGTAGTAACGGTCGTCGGGGGCACTGTCGTAGAGCGGCTGACGTGCGGCGAATTCAGGGCGCCTGGCGCCTTCCGGAAGGAAGGTCTCGACGTATTCCACGCTATCGTGGAAGTCACGCAGCAGCAGTGCCACCGGCCAGCCCTCGCGCACCACCAGCAGGCCGTTCTGGGCGTGGGCCTCCACGCCGATACCGTGAGCCACCACCAGGTGCCAGACCGGCAGCACAATGGTACGGATGGATGCCTCCAGCCAGCCCTCGACGCCGTAATACTCGATCCACGGGTGGATGAAGGGGCGACCATCCGCCTCCACGGCAAACAGAGCGTTGAGCGGTACCGCACGCTCCTCTGCCGCCAGCTGAGACGCTATGCTTCGACGCCAGATGGCGCCCAGCTCGCCGGCGATGGCCCCTCCCTCCATCGGGTAATCGGGATGACCGGTATAGAGCAGGCCGGCGTACTCCTCGAGCAGACGCAGCGGGTAGTCCCACGCAAAGCGGGGATCGCTGTCGACGATCTGTCGCAGCCAGCATGAAACGGCCCGGGCCGATGGCACGGAGTGGGGCTCCAGGTGGCGCCGTGAAGAGGTGTTGCCAATGCCAAGGGGCAGTTTTACGCAAGCCTGGTCGGGCCGGCTGACGTTGAACAGGGAGCGCAGCGACTGGCTGGCCCGGTAGCGGTCCCCCAGCGGCCCCAGGGGGACCACCTCGCCCCTCGCCAGGGCCGGGGCCAGAGCTCGATGACGCAGTGCCTGCCACTGCCAGGGATGCACCGGCAGTAGCGCGTGACGACGCGGATCGCCGCCGGCCCGATGCAACGCCACCCGCAGCGCCTGGGCGGTTTCCTCCCCCAGCTCACATCGCCAGAAGGCTTCCTCCTCCAGCGGCAGGCTGTCCAGCCGGTGGGTGCGGGGAACGGCGAGCCAGTTCAGGGGAAAGGTGTGCCCCGACTCCGGCCCGAAGCGCTCCTGATCGTCGTCCTTGAAGCCCAGGCGGGCCTTGAAGCAGGGGTGGTAGGGGTGCCCTTCGTGGAGCGCACTGTCGAGAGCCTCCGCGTCCAGCTCACGACGGATGGCCAACCGCCGGCAGTCGCGGGTATTGCGCACGGTCGCCTCCAGCTCATGCAACAGGGCCACGCGGCGTTCAGGGGGCACAGGTAGCCGCTCGACCAGCCCTTTCAGGCCAAAAAAGACCCGCTGCCCGTCGCGCGTCAGGCACAGGCTCTGCACATTCAACCGAATGCGTCCGAAACCCCGGACCTGCCCCTTGCAGCGCCCTTGCAGCTCGCCTAGAGAGAAGTGCAGCCACTGCCAACCGCTCATGCAGGCAGCACCGCGGTAGGCCACCAGGCCCTCGAACAACAGCGCCTCCAACAACTGACGGATCACCCGCGACTCCACTGGCTCGGACCGGGCGACAGTGCTGGCGGCCTTCGGCACCGCTACCGCTTCAAGCCACGTCATGACGTAGCTCCCTCGCCGCCTCCCGAACGACCTCGGTGCCGGCGGCAGGCGTGGCCAGCAGCGGGTTGGAAATACGGGTGTACACCGCCATCTCAAGCTCGGCGTGCAACTCGTCCACGTCGTGCACCCGGGTCAACAGGTTGCCCTTGTAGGGTAGGCTCTCCTCCTGGAGCAGCATGGTCACCAGGGGCAGCGCCGGGCCCCTGAGCTTCTCCTGCCAGCGCTCAAGGGCGCAGCGCAGCAGCTCCAGCAGCGCCGGCTCCTCCATCAGACTATCCTGGCCAAAGCGGGCAATCACCGAGAACAGCTGGTTGGCCACCAGGTAGTAGCAGAAGCGGTCGCGGATCATGGCGTCCTGGTAGAAGAGCTCCGGGGACTCCGCGACTTCCGGGCACAGCGCTTCCAGAGCGGTGCGGTGCGCTTGGGAGAGGTAAAAGCCCTGGTTGTCGCGGTAGTAGTAGCAAGAGGGGTAACCGGCGCTGAGGTCGAGCAGGCTGTTCTGCTGGTGCGCCTCCAAGGCGATGCCATGGTCGTCGTAGAGACGCAGCGCGGGTTCGATGGCACAGCGCAGGTAGTGCAGGAACCAGTCGTGACTGACGGCGGCCAGGCTGCGCCCCTCGTTGAGCGCCAGGCCTTCGATAAGGCCATGGAGACGCGACGGGCGTCCCTCCAGAGGGTCCTGGGTCAAGGTCGCAACGGATATCACGCCCCGATCGCGCCCATGGGCAAAGGGATTCTCGCGCAGGATCATCTCGAAACCACTCTCGCGGAGCCCTGGCAGGCGCACGGTGAGATAGGCCGGATCCTGCAGGAAGCGAAAGCGGGGCTCGGCCTCGAGAAAGCCGGTGCGCTCGATCAGCCGCGCCATCACCATGCCGGCGCGAAGCTCGTGAGCCTTGTTGACGCGCAGGGAGTTGGTGACCTTGACCGGAATGGAGAACTTGAACATCCAGTCCGCTTCTTCGCAGTAGAGGGTGCGGACCGAGGAGGTTGCAGTGAACATCGGCCCCCGGCTGCCCAGCGGTTGAATCAAGCCCTGGGCGATGGCCTCGACGACCGCCGGCTGGGAGAGCAGCCACTGGGCCTGCAGGGGGTGGGCCGGCACCAGCACCCGGTCTGAGGGCAGGCTCGAAGCACCCTTCCCTGCTGTCAAGGTGGCCTCCACCATGGCCGTGGCGCTGATATCGAGACAGGAGCCATGCTCCACGAGATCCCGATGCACGGCGAAGCAGGCCAACTGGAAACGCCCCGCCATCTCAGGGGCATAGCTGGCGTGCTGCCAGTCCGCCAGACCCTGGCGGCTCTTGGGGGTCGGATGGGCGGCATGTCCGAAGAGCAGGGCCTGTTCGGTATCGATGAAACGGTCCGAGTCGAGCCGGGGATCCTGACGACGCGCCTCGACGTAGCGAGTCATCACGCGATAGCTATCGGCAAGGCGGTAGAGCAGCTCGAGTTCCCGCGACTTGCGAACTTCCGGCATCATGCCCACGGGCCGGGCATAGAGCTCGCCCACCAACATCGACATGGCCTGCAGGGGCTCCAGGCGACGCCATCGGCTTCGCACGGAGCGCCAGAACCAGATCCGACCGAAGCGATGACGCCCAGCGGTGGAGCGGTAGAGCACCTCGATCGCCAGCCGCCCCTCCTGGGAAGCCAGCTCCAGCTCGCAGCGCTCGCTCACCTGGTCGGCCCCGATTACAACTACCTCAGCCACCCCCCCGGCAAGGCCGCCCCATCGACCGGCGTCCACCTCCCTCAGGTAGCAGTGCAGGAGTGCCTGAAAGCTGGCGTGTTCCGCGATGGCCCTGGCGGATGGTCCCATAGTGATGCCCCGTAACGATTGTCTGGGACATAAGCTAAATGAGAATCATGCGCAAATAAACCCACTTTACAACTTTTACAACCCCCGGCTCTGGGGCAACGGTCGATTCTGGGGTAACAGCCGATGGGGGCGAAAGCGCAGAAAGAGAGCCAGGGCCAGGGCGAAGGTGAGCCACTCGGCCAGTGGCAGGGCCACCAGTAACGGCCACTCAGGAAAGAAGGTGGCAATCAGCATCAACAGCAGTGCCGGCAGTATCAAGCTTCGAGCCAAAGCCACGGCAGCGGATGGTAGCGGCTTATGCATGGCGGTCAGGTAGACCGACAGCAGCACATTGAGCCCGTTGATCAGAAACAGGGGCCAGAGGATGGACAGGAAGCGATCGGCCAGTTGGGCCGTGGCCAGGTCCGCGGTGGGATCAAGGAAGAGCCGTACCAGCCAGGCGCCCTGGAACCAGACCACCAGTACCAGCAGCCCGCCAAGCCCCAGGATTACGCTGGCCCCGCAGCCCATGAAGGTGCGGATTCGCCGGGCGTTACCCACCCCCAGGTTATGACTGAGCAGCACGTGCATGGCATCGGCAATGCCGTAGAACACCATCAGGCTGAGAAATATCAGGTAGTTGACCACTGTGAAGGCGGCCACACCCGTTACCCCCTGGCTGGTCATCAGCAGCCAGTTGATCACCAGCATGACCAGTCCCACCGAGGCTTCGTTGATCCACTCCGACACGCCGTTGACGCCGGCCTTGAGGACCTCCCCCCAATTGCCCTGGCGCAGACGGAAGCGCAACCGCCTGCGACCAGCGCCTACCCCGATCCCGAATCCGAAATAGCGCAGCAGGATCGCGAGCTGCAGGAGCTGGGCGATGCCGGTGGCCAGAGCGGCACCGCGCAGGCCATACCCCAGATACCCGACGAACAGCGCATCCAGCAGGATGTTGACCCCCGCACCTGCCACCAGCGCAGTGGTGGCAAGCCCCGGAAAGCCATCCAAGCGGACAAAGTAGTAGAGCACCATGGTGACGAGTTGCACCACCAATACCCAGGCGAATATCAGGAAGTAATCGGACATCAAGGGAAAGAGTTCAGGAGATGCCCCCAGCAGCCGATAAAGGGTCTCGCGGAACCACAGGCCCAGCAAGGCCGCGGCCAGGGCCAGCACGAAGGTGGCGATCAGGCACTTGCTGAAGATCGCCGAGGCCGCAGCCGCATTGCCCTCACCCAGGTACTTGCCGGCCCGCACGGTGCCGCCGATAGCCAGTGCCAGTGCCAGTCCGAACAGCATGGCGAAACAGGGTATCAGCAGATTCAACGCCGCCAAGGCCTCGCCACCGACGAAGTTACCGATGAAGATGCCGTCGACGATATTGGCCGTGGTCAGCGCCAGCAGCCCTGCCACCGAGGAGAGGGCGTAGCGAAAGAAAACCGGCCAATGGGGGCCGGTGAGAATGGGGTCGTGCCGCGCCTGGGTGGTGCTTTCATCCATGACAGTTGAGTCCTGGCCAATCGACGTCTGTCATGACTGGTTCGGCCTTGCGCTACGCAGGAATGACTCCCCGACACGCTCTCCAACCAGCTCGACGTCTGTCGAAATGAGAATGAAAAGCAACCACAATACCGATAAAGGCGGAATCAGGGAATCAGAACGCGGGTGAAATCTGCCAGCTCCTTCATTTTTTCCAGGGGCAATTTGGAGGCCTGGGCATCCTGGGCCATCATCACGCCCTCTTTCAGTGTGTCTGCAATGTCCGCGCAGTAGAGCGCCGCCCCGGCATTGAGTGCGACAATGTCCGCCGCCAGACCTTCACCCACCAGGGCCTCGCGCACCAGGCGCAGGCTGTCCTCGGCGCTGACCACCTTGAGCGACGCCATGTCATGACGCTCGATACCCAACTCCTCGGGGGTGATCGTGTAGCGGCGAATCGCGCCATCCTTCAGCTCCGCCACCTGGGTCGGTGCGGCCAGCGAGATTTCGTCCAGTCCATCCTCGGCGTGCACCACCATGACATGGTGGCTACCGAGATACTGCAGCACCTCGCCCATCAGCGGAACCAGCTCCGGCGAGTATACGCCCAGCAGCTGATTGGGAGCACCGGCGGGGTTGGTGAGCGGTCCGAGAATGTTGAACAGGGTACGCACGCCCATTTCACGACGCGGGCCGACGGCAAAGCGCATGGCCGGGTGATGGTTGGGAGCAAACATGAAACCGACGCCCACCTGCTCGATACAGCGCCCCACCTGATCCGGTTTCAGGTCCAGGTGAATACCCGCCACGTCGAAGAGATCGGCGCTGCCGGAGGAGGAGGAGACGCTGCGGTTGCCGTGCTTGGCCACATGGGCGCCGGCCGCGGCGGCCACGAAGCTGGCGGCGGTCGAGACGTTGAACAGGTTGGCGCCGTCCCCGCCGGTACCGACGATATCCACCACGTTCTCGGCCGAGACCTTGACCCGCTTCATCAGCTCACGCATGACCTGGGCTGCGGCGCTGATTTCCTCGGCGGTTTCGCCCTTCATGGCCAGGCCAACCAGCAGGCCGCCAATCTGCGCATCGGTGGCCTCGCCGGTCATGATCTGCTGCATCACCGCGTGGGTCTCATCGAAGCTCAGATTCTCGCGGCGCATCACCGCGGCAATGGCCTCTCGCATCTGCATGGTCAGGAACTCCTCTGTCTCTGTCGGGCGCGGATCAGCGACGCTTCAGGAAATTGGCCAGTAGCTCATGCCCCTGGCGTGTAAGTATCGATTCCGGGTGGAACTGAACCCCTTCGATGTCCAGTTCTCGATGACGCAGCCCCATGATCAGACCCGGCGTCACGTCGCCCTCGTCGGTCCAGGCGGTCACCTCAAGGCACTCGGGGAGGGTCTCGGCCGCCACCACCAGGGAATGATAGCGGGTCACCTCCAGCGGGTCCTCCAGGCCTTCGAATACGCCGTGGCCATGATGCCGAATCCGGGAAGTCTTGCCGTGCATCACCTGGGGGGCTCGCACGACGTCGCCGCCATAGACCTGACCTATCGCCTGGTGGCCCAGGCAGATGCCGAGAATCGGTAGACGACCGGCAAAGTGGCGAATCGCCGCCATGGAGATACCCGCCTCGTTGGGCGTACAGGGCCCGGGGGAAATGACCAGATGGCTCGGTGCCATCGCCTCGATCTCTTCAAGGGTGATGGTGTCGTTGCGATGGGTGACCACATCAGCCCCCAGCTCACCCAGATACTGCACTACGTTGAAGGTGAAGCTGTCGTAGTTGTCGATCATCAGCACGGACATGGCAGTAAGGTCCTGTTGTGTTGCAGTTGGCCAGCGGCCATGCAGAGGTTACCCAGATCGAGTGCGTCGGTCATGCCAGCCGTGCAGGGTCACCAGGCACAAAAATGCCGCCCTGACGGCGGCATGGTCATTCAAGACACAGATATGCCGCCCCGCTTCAGGAGCGCCACCACGTCCGGCTCGAATGAATGTGATCTGGTGATGTCATACCGCAATAGTGCCGTTGTGCCGGGCTGGCTGTCAATCCGGCGGAGACGCCTGACCCCATCGTCGTGAAGCCGCCTCCTGTTACCCAGCGCAGCTGGCCAGCGCAGGCCACAGCCTCTATCATCGAGCCAATGCGCTACCGCAAAAAGGAGATTTACGATGCGCCCATCCCGCCACGCCCTGCTCTGGCTGGCTCTGCCCCTGGCTGCCATGGTCGGCACCACCAAGGCTGCAGCATCCCCCAAGGTGGTAGCCACCTTCTCTATCCTCGGCGACTTCGTGGCCCAGGTCGGGGGCGATGACATTCGCCTGGTGACGCTCACCCCTCCCGGGGCCGAAGTCCACGAATGGGAGCTGACCCCCAACAACTTCATCGCCCTGGAAGATGCTGACCTGGTCTTCTACAACGGCTACCAGCTGGAACAGTGGATGCGCCAGGTGCACGCCACCGTGGGCAACCAGGCTCCGCTTGTTCCGCTGGCGGAAGCGTCCGAGTACCCGACCCTGCCCATCGTCACCGGCGAATACAGTGGCGAGCCTGACCCTCACCTGTGGATGGACCCACGCGCAGCGGCAGCTTATGTTCAGGCCATTGCCGAAACGCTGGCCGACCTGTATCCGGACGCCGCCGACAATTTCCATTCCCGAGCCGAGAAAGCGCGCGAAACCCTCGCTGCGTTGCACAAGGAATTAACCGAAATCCTCGCCGACATTCCCGAAGAGCAGCGTCTGCTGATCACCAGCGAGGCCGCCTTCGTATACTTTGCCGATGCCTATGCGTTTCGCCATGACGGAATCTGGGGAACCAATGCCGAGACGGAAGGCTCCCCTCAGCAGGTGATGCGCATCATCGACCTGGTAAATGAAATGCAACCGGCTGCCCTGTTCTGGGAGAGCACGATTTCCGACCGGCACGTCAGCAGTATCGCCTCCGACACCGGCCTTGCCGTAGCCGGCCCGCTCTATGTCGACTCACTGAGTGAACCGGACGGAGAAGCCGCCAACTACGTCTCGATGATGCGCCACAACGCCTCGCTGATCCGCATGGCACTACTCGGCGAGGAGGAGAGCGTCGACGATAACGACGAAGATGCGTCAGAAGAGAGAAGCGAAGAGAAGGAAGCCGAAGACGCCTGAGCCTGCGTCATTGTATACGGCGGCCCCAGGGCCGCCATTGGCTCAAATGGAGAGTCAAGCAGGCCCTATGTCCCCAGGCGCCTAGAGATTATCCAGCCCCTTCTCGGCCATGGCCACGGCGCGGAAGATCGCCCGGCCCTTGTTGAGGGTCTCCTGCCACTCCATCTCGGGCACCGAGTCCGCGACGATACCGGCCCCGGCCTGCACGTGCAGCACCCCGTCCTTGATCACCGCCGTGCGAATGGCGATAGCGGTGTCCATGTTACCGTGCCAGGAGAGGTAACCCACCGCACCGGAGTAGATGCCGCGCTTGACCGGCTCCAGCTCGTCGATGATCTCCATTGCGCGAATCTTGGGCGCACCGGATAGGGTGCCCGCCGGGAAGGTGGCTCGCAGCACATCCATGGCAGTCAGGCCCGGCTTCAACCGTCCAGTGACATTGGAAACGATGTGCATTACGTGGGAGTAGCGCTCCACGGCCATCTGATCGGTCACCACCACCGAACCGGTTTCGCTGATTCGCCCCACGTCGTTCCGCCCCAGGTCGATCAGCATCAGGTGCTCGGCGATCTCCTTGGGATCGCCCAGCAGATCGGCCTCCAACGCCCTGTCCTCCTCCTCGGTCTTGCCCCGAACCCGGGTGCCGGCAATCGGACGCACCGTCACTTCACCGTCTTCCAGGCGGGTGAGGATCTCCGGCGAGGAGCCCACCACGTGATGGTCGTCCAGGTTGAAGAAGAACATGTAGGGCGAGGGATTGAGGCTACGCAAGGCGCGGTAGAGATCCAGTGGCGACGCCTGGTAGGGAATCGACATGCGTTGGGAAGGCACGCACTGCATGACGTCACCGGCCAGCACGTACTCCTTGATGGTCTCCACCGCCGCCTTGAAGCCCGCTTCGGTGAAACCGGAGGTGAAGTGCCCCTCCTCCACCGCGCTGCGACCGGTGCCAGGGCTGATGGTGTTGAGCGTAGCGCTGCGCAGGCGTACCTCGAGCCGCTGCAGCCGCTCCACCGCCGCATCATAAGCGTCCGGCTCGGCAGGGTCGGCATGGGTCCAGAGCGTGAGCCGGCCCGAGAGATTGTCGAATACCACCAGGTCGTCGCAGACCATCAGCAGTATGTCAGGGACGCCCAGCGGGTCGGGCTTGGCGGCAACGTGGGGGCCGCGGAGCCGGGGTTCGATATAGCGGATGGTGTCGTAGCCGAAGTAGCCCACCAGGCCGCCATCGAAGCGCGGCTGATCGTCGAGCCGCGGCACCCGGAAGCGCGCCTGGAACTGCTCGATCCAGTCGAGTGGGTCCGCCACCTCGGTCATGCCCTGACGCTCGCCGTTGATGATATGGCTGACCGTAAAACCGCGAACCTCGATACGCTCCTGACAGGGCAACCCGATGATGGAGTAGCGGCCCCACTTCTCACCGCCCTGCACGGACTCCAGCAGGAAGGTCCAGGGCTCGTCGGCCAACTTCAGGTAGGTGGAAAGCGGCGTGTCGAGATCGGCCAGCACCTCGCGGGTGACCGGAATGCGATTGTAGCCGGCCTCGGCCAGGCCACGGAAACGTTCGGGCGTCATCATGACGATTACCTCGAAGTAAGGATGGTGTCGGGTGGAGTACGGGCACTGCTCAACTGAGCATCACCATCGCCAGCCGGCAGGCTCGGCAATAAACGGCACCATCAAGGTGGCGGCCGGACGAAGGCTGCCACGTGCAGAGGAGGGGTCATGCAGCATCATGCTGTCCATCGAAGCGTGTCCCGCAGGATAGGCAAACGGAATGAATCCGAGGTCATTGATAGGGCTCGAAAATCGACCCTAAACGAGTTCTGCCAGTGAATCAACCAGTGCGTCCGGACGGCTGTTGCGCACCGGTTCGCCATGATTGTAGCCATAGGGAACCGCCAGGGTTCGAAATCCGGCGGCTCGGCCGGCGTCGATGTCGTGGCGGGAGTCACCCACCATCAGGCAGGCCGAGGGGGGCAGGTCGAAGTGAGCAGCCAGATGCAGCAGCGGGGCCGGATCGGGCTTCTTCTGCGGCAGGCTGTCACCACCTAGGCAGAGAGAAAAGTGCCGTTCAAGGCCAAATTGCGCCAGTATCGGCCGAATGAAAGCGAAAGGCTTGTTGGTGACCAGCGACAGGATCCTGTCGCCTGCCTGCAGGGCGTCCAGCGCTTCGCGCACCCCGGGGTAGAGCCGAGTACGCGAGCAGGGATCGCGGCCGTAGTGCGAGAGGAAGGCCTCATGGCTACGGACCAGGGCCTCCTCGCCGGGCATGCGTCCCTGGGCAAAGGTCAGCGCCCGCTCGACAAGTTTCCAAGAGCCATTGCCGACCCAGTCGCGCACCCGCACCTCACCCGCCGGTGGCAGGCCCAACTCGACCAGGCTGGCATCCACTGCCGCCGCCAGGTCAGGCACCGAATCCACCAGGGTGCCATCCAGATCGAAGCTGATCAGGCGGATATCTTTCAGGATGGGGTGCATGGCACGTCCTCGCTGATCGGCCGACTCTCGAGCCAGCTGCGCTTGCCCACCGCCGAGAGCCGCTTGACCTCCGCCTCGAGCCGCAACGCATCCCCGTGGCTGCCCACCGGTTCCTGATGCACCAGCGTAAGCGGCCCGCGACCGCGCAGTGCCTTGGCGCCCCGCCCTGACTCATGCTGGGCCAGGCGTCTGGTGACGTGGGTGGTGATCCCGGTATAGAGAGCACCACCGGCGGTCTCGATCAGGTAGAGATACCACAGCGAGGCCTCGGCGCCTTCGTTCACGGGGGAGCGACCCCTGCCAGCTGCTCGCGAAAGGCGCGAAGCACGCTGTCATAGCGATGGGGGTCGGCGGCGTTGGCGGCCTTGAATATCGCGGAGCCGGCCACGAAGGTGTCGGCGCCGGCAGCCGCAATTTCGGCGATATTGTCGACCTTGACCCCGCCATCGATCTCCAGACGAATCGCCCGCCCCGAGGCGTCGATACGTCGGCGCGCCTCGCGCAGCTTGTCGAGCGTCCCTGGGATGAAGGCCTGACCACCGAAGCCCGGGTTGACGCTCATCAGCAGCACCATGTCGACCTTGTCCATCACGTAGTCGAGATAGGAGAGCGGCGTCGCCGGGTTGAACACCAGCCCCGCCTTGCAGCCACCGTCACGGATCAGCTGCAGCGAGCGATCAATATGGTCCGAGGCCTCCGGATGAAAAGTGATATAGGTGGCACCCGCGTCGATGAAGTCTCCGATCAGCTGATCCACCGGACGCACCATGAGGTGCACGTCGATGGGTGCGGTGACGCCATGCTTGCGCAGCGCCTCACAGACCATGGGCCCGATGGTCAGATTGGGGACGTAGTGATTGTCCATGACGTCGAAGTGGACGATATCGGCCCCGGCGGCCAGTACATTATCCACTTCCTCACCCAGGCGGGCGAAGTCGGCGGAGAGAATGGAGGGCGCAATGAGAAAATCGCGGGTCGCGTCGGTCATGTGATGTCCAGGCTATCGCTCGGAAAGAGAGCCCGCATTCTAGCAGGAACCGCCAGGGGCGGGGGAATGGGACGCAGCGGGCGCAGGAAAATCGCCACAGTCATATTTCCAAAACGAATAAAAAACAGGATTGTAATTCCCCATTGTCAGATTTAACCTTGTCACCACTGTTATCTTATTGGAGTGATTCGCATGCAACTGCTGTCGACCGTTCGCCGCACCGCGCTCGCCGTTGCCCTGGGTGTCAGCATTGCTACCCCGGCCCTGGCCGCGGAGCGTGAGATTCTCAACTCCTCCTATGACATTGCCCGCGAGCTCTTCTCCGCCATCAATCCGGAATTCCGCGACTGGTGGCAGGCCGAGCAGGGCGAGGAGATCGCCATCCAGCAGTCCCACGGCGGCTCCTCCGCCCAGGCCCGCGCCATCCTTCAAGGACTGCGCGCCGACGTGGTGACCTACAACCAGGTGACCGACGTCCAGGTGCTCGCCGATGCCGGGCTGGTGGCCGAGGACTGGCAGGAGCGGCTGCCCAACAATGCCTCGCCCTACTATTCCACCACGGCGTTCCTGGTGCGCAAGGACAATCCCAAGGGTATCGAGAGCTGGGACGACCTGGTGCGTGAAGACGTCAAGATGGTCTTCCCCAATCCCAAGACCTCCGGCAACGGCCGCTACACCTATCTGGCAGCCTGGGGCTTCGCCGACCGGGAATTCGATGGCGACGAGGAGCAGGTTCACGACTTCATGCGCACCTTCCTGCGGAACGTGGCAGTGTTCGACACCGGCGGCCGCGGCGCTACCACCAGCTTCATCGAGCGCGGCATCGGCGATGTGCTGATCAGCTTCGAGTCCGAGGTCAACAACATCCGCGGCGAATACGGCCGTGACGACTATGAGGTCATCGTGCCGCCGGTCAGCATCCTGGCCGAATTCCCGGTGGCCGTTGTCGAGCCCAATGCCGAGCGCAACGGCACCCAGGACCTGGCCCAGGCCTACGTCGAATACCTCTACGGCGAAGAGGCCCAGCGCATGCTGGCCGGCTTCAACTATCGCGTCCATCACGAGGCGGTCGTCGAGGAGTTCGCCGATCAGTTCCCCGAGACCGAGCTGCTGCGGGTCGAGGACATCGTCGGTAGCTGGGAGCAGGCCATGGACGAGCACTTCGCTGGCGGCGCCCTGCTGGATCAGTTACAGCGCCGTCGATGATCACACTCGCGACTCGCGCCGGCAGTGCTCCAAAGCGGGTGCTGCCGGGCTTCGGCCTTTCCCTCGGCATCAGTCTGATGTTCATCTCCCTGGTGCTGCTGCTGCCGTTGACCGGGCTGTTCGGGCAACTGGCAGGACTCAGCCTGGCCGAGTACTGGGCAATCATCACCGAAGGCCGGGTGGTGGCCAGCTATATGGTCACCATCGGTGCCGCTGCGGTGGCGGCGCTGGTCAACGGCGCCTTCGGGCTGCTGCTCGCCTGGGTGCTGGTTCGCTACGAGTTCCCCGGCAAGCGCCTGCT
>ERZ869909.606-NODE-606-length-38491-cov-10.987036_pt1 | contig 38491 bp, 31 predicted proteins | sample MGYA00520892_ERZ869909 | MGnify/ENA primary metagenome ERZ869909 (study PRJEB32215, sample SAMEA104723947) | bioreactor metagenome | biome: bioreactor; feature: anaerobic bioreactor; material: water | place: China | collected 2015-03-12 ...
GGGGGGAAGAAAACTCTTTATAAGTTTTAAATAGACTTTAATTCAAACGTATATTTTTTTTCAATATGTCACGATATACCTTTTAGTATTAACTAAGAGATCCCGCAACAAGTGCGGGAATGATTTAAGGTGGCTATAGCAACGGGGCTCACCTCTTACCATTCCGAACAGAGTAGTTAAGCCCGTTAGCGCAGATGGTACTGCCATCCGGTGGGAGAGTATGTCGCCGCCTTCTTTTATAAGAGGCTGTCCTATTTTGGACAGCCTCTTTTTTTTTATTGCTGCGGCGCAGTTCGTCCCGATTATATCGGGACTCGTGCCGCCGCCTTCTTTAATCCCGATTGTGAAAACAGTCGGGATTTTTCTTTGAATAAATTAGTGGGCGGGTATGTCGCCGCCCTACCTACGCTTCAAGCATTGAAGCTTCGGCAGGCAGGCTTCTTTAATCTGTTCCGATGTTTCGGGATCGATTAAGATTCTTGAAATTCATTTAGCTTTTAGTGAGAGATTTTTTGCTTTTATAACTTTAATAAACAAAATCAATACAGGTTTAAAGAAATATCTATATATTTAGGTGTTTTAAAACCTAAAATGATCATCATGAAAAGAACTACTCAAGTAATTAGATTTGTTTTTCTGGGGCTTTTATTATTTATATTAGAAAATAATTATGCGCAGGAACAAATTGCAGTAATACAAAGTCCTAATGTATTATTGCTTGATGCAATGACGGGAGATATAGTAGACCCTGCGTTTATTATAATTCAAAATCCCGGAACACCAAAAGGTCTAATACAAGTTGATAATGAGATTTGGATTACGCATCAGATAGGTGACAGAATAGATCGCTATGATCTGGATGGTGTATTTATCAGCTCCATCGTTGGTGGACTTGATAACATTAGAGGGCTAGGGATTGTAAACAATTCTGAAGTATGGGTTGCTAATGCTGGTACTCAGAATGGTGCCCCAGGAAACGCTATAGTTCGATTTGACTTTTCAGGTAATAACTTAGGTTTTTTTATGACAACACCCGAAGCCACCTCACCTTTTGATGTTGTAGACAATGGAAATGGAGAGGTTTATATTTCCTATAGTTCATCTAATAATATTGAAAAAAGAGATTATAGTGGAAATCACTTGGGAAATATTGTTCCAACTGGTGTGGTTTCTTTTATTCAGCAAATTCAATTAACTCAAAATAATGAACTATTAGCTGCGGTTTTTAGTAATAACGCCTCAGGTAATAACCAAGGTATTTACAGATTTAACATTACTAACGGAAACATTTTAGATTACTATTCTCAATCCGGTCCAAGAGGGGTTCAGGAATTGGGTAATGGTAATATACTTTACACAAACAGTAGCGGTGTTCATCGAATAAATACAGTAACAGGGGTAAGCACACTACTCTCTGCGGGAGCTGCACAATTTTTTGGAGTTGTTTTGTTAGAAGAATGTACAGTGTATCCTGATCCTCCCACAGGCATGGCTTCTCAAACATTCTGTGAGGGCGATACAGTTGCAAATTTAGACGCAACAGGGCAAAACATTAAATGGTATTTAGCACCCTCTGGCGGAACAGAGCTTTCACCTTCTGAGCCTCTAGTATCTGGAGATTATTTTGCCTCGCAAACAGTGGATGGTTGTGAAAGTTTGACAAGGTTTCAGGTAAGTGTAGCAGTACTTGATCCTGAAACACCCACAGGTGATATAGCTCAAACTTTTTCTGAAGGAGCAACACTAGCTGATATTGTTGTTACACCAGCAAACGTTTCATGGTATGCAACTGAAGCAGATGCCCTAAGCGGCTCAAATCCACTTCCATTGAGTACTGTTTTAGTTGATGATGTAACCTATTATGCTGTAAATATAGACGGAAATTGTTTAAGTGATCCTCTTGCGGTAACTGTAACTATTACCTTAAACTTAAACGATTTTGATATCTTTAATTTTAGTTACTATCCAAACCCAACCGAGGGAATATTAAACTTAAATTCCAATGAAACAATTTCACAAGTTTCAGTTGTAAATTTATTAGGTCAGGTAGTTCTTATAAAACAAGTTAATAATAATCAGTCGGCAATTGATTTATCAGGATTGCCCAATGGAATGTATTTGGTTAATGTAGTTACTGATTCTGAAACAAAAACAATAAGAATAGTAAAAAAGTAATTTTTTAAGTTCGAAATGAAAAGCCATCCTTTTGGGTGGCTTTTTTAATTTAATCAAACATCGACTTCATTATTGTTTTAATGCCTTTAAAAGCGAAAACAATCGCTGCAATTGCGATTATAAGGCCAATGGGAAAAAATAAATAGAAAGTAACATTGTCTTTGTTCAAAAATCCCAGGGTAATTACATAAGGACCCACAAACATTAATGGTAATGAGAGTGCCATATATTTAACTCCGGTCATTAATACCTGTTTGTTTGTGTGTTTCATTTCTTGTTTTTGGTATAATTTAAAATAGCGTTTCTCACGCTTTTATGTTTTTCCAAAAGTGATTTTGCTTCCATTTCAGTTATTTCTAATTCTGAAATCAGCATTTTAATACCTCGGTCAACCAGTTTATTGTTGCTCAATTGCATATCGACCATCTTGTTGCCTTTAACTCTTCCCAATTGTATCATTGCCGTAGTCGAAATCATATTCAAAACCAATTTTTGAGCAGTTCCGGATTTCATTCTGGAACTTCCTGTTACAAATTCAGGACCCACAACCACTTCAACCGGAAATTGTGCAGTCAATGCCAATGGGCTACCTTGATTGCAGGTTATACAGCCGGTAAGAATGTTGTTTTTATTACAGTTTTCCAAAGCACCAATCACATAAGGAGTCGTGCCTGAAGCGGCAATTCCAATAACAATATCCTTGTCAGAAATGGCGTGTTTTTTTAACTCTTCCCACCCTTGAATAATTGAATCTTCAGCAAACTCAACCGCTTTTCTGATAGCGGTGTCTCCTCCGGCAATAATACCGATAACCAAATCGTGTGATACTCCAAAAGTGGGCGGGCACTCACTGGCATCGACTATTCCCAGCCTTCCACTGGTACCGGCACCAATGTAAAATAACCGGCCGCCGGCAGTTAATTTTTCTATAACTTTATTGGTAAGTATTTCAATTTGAGGCAGTGCTTTTTCAACTGCATAAGCCACAGTTTTATCTTCGTTGTTGATGCTTTGAAGCAATTCGCTGACTTCCATTTTTTCCAAATGGTTGTAAATTGAGTCGGCTTCAGTGATTTTTTGGAAATCCATTCAGCAAATTTACGGATAGTTATTGAACTGTGTAAACTAAACTAGAGACTTCTGAAATTCTGAAATATCCCAGTGGGAAATTATCAGGATTGGTTTGATTTACAATGTTTCCCCTTACAGTTGCCGGCTGTGTTTCAAACGGTCCGGCAGGGGCATCGCCTTGTTGAAGCAGCGTAAACAAAAAGTTGTAGTTTTGTCTGTTTATACCATATAAGTTAAACCGTACAATATCACCGGGTTCAATATCTTCTACTAAAAAAAAGCCAAAGATGAGATTTCCATCAAAAAATTCATCGCTCAAGGCATCATACACATTTCCTTTTTCTGAAAGTCCTTCAAAAAAATAATGATTTTCTTCGTCTGCCGGATCTGTAAAAAAGGCTTTGAGTTCTATTTCGTCCCCAAAAAAACCACCATCATTTCTCTGTTCTACAAATTCAATAGGGACAGTGCTTACAAGTCGTGTGGTGGCAGTATATATTTCGTTTTTATAAATAACCTCTAAGGTGTAATTCACATTTTCAATTGGTTCAATATCACCATAATACCAGCCATTTTCACTATGTGTAAAGGGATAAATATTGTCGTTTTCATCTGTAATGTTTACTGTCGCATCAATAACCGGCGGAATTTCATTGTCAAAATAAGGAGCGGTTAAACTCAATCTTATTTTAGGAAAATAGATGCTATCTGTAGGCTTGTTTATACTTGCTTCAATAACCAGTTTTGGTTCGACTGTGTTTAAATCTAAATCGATTACCTCTTCACAGGAAACTACGCTTAACGCGAAAATGAACAATATATATTTTAAGTTTTTCATTTTTAAAATTTAAAATTATAGGTTACTGAAGGTATAATTCCAAAAATGGAAAGTTTTACGGCTTCATTTCTCAAAGTTTCTTGATTTTGCCTGAATGAAACCGAAGCGGCGTTCATTCGGTTATAGACATTGTAAATACTAAAAACCCATTCTGATTGCCAATTGCGGTTTTGATTTCTCCTGGGTGTTAATGTTGCAGATAAGTCAAGGTGATGAAAGGCTTGCAGACGACTGCTGTTTCTGGCTTCAAATGTGGGAACCACTATGCCATTGTATATGTACTGCCCGTTTGGAAATGTAAAAGGCTGTCCTGTTTGGAAAATAAAATTAGCACCAAAATCCCACCGGTCGTTAAAATCATAACTAGCAGTGATTGAAACATCGTGTGTCTTGTCCCAGGCAGAAAGATACCAATCACCGTTGTTGATGCCTATTTCTTCCGGTGTTCTTCCCGGGGTTCTTTGTTCACTTCTCGACAGTGTGTAAGCAATCCAGCCTTGCAGTTTTCCACTGTTTTTTCTCAATAAAAATTCCAATCCATAAGCTCTTGCTTCTCCCGACAAAATTACTTGCTCGATGGCATTGTTGGCAATTAAATTGGCATCATCTACATAGTCGAGTCTGTTTTTTACTGTTTTGAAAAAGCTTTCTACTTCCAGCGAATAATTTTCAAAGTTTCTGAAATATCCCACAGCTACTTGATCAGCGAGTTGTGGGTCGATGTATTTTCCGCTGGGAGCATACACATCAAAAGGCGTGGGTGAGGTGGTGTTTGAAATTAAATGAATGTACTGTGTCATTCGGTTATAGCTCGCTTTTATGGAAGCGTCTTCATTGAGTTGATAGGCAATTGAAAAGCGGGGTTCAGGATTTAAAAACGATTGGATGGTTTGCCCTCTTGAAATTCTTAAAGTGTCAATGGGTGTAGCTTTTTCATAGATTTTTAAATCGTTGTTGAAAACAATGGGATTGTCGTTTTCATACACATAAAACTCATTTTGACCCAATCGGTTAAAAGATGAAAGCCTAATACCCGCCTGAATGGCTATTTCTTCAGAAAGTTTATACTCGCCATCGAGATAGACAGCATTTTCAAATGCATATTTGTCAGTTAGCTTTAATGGATTTATACCAGAAGTCTCAGTAGATGGAGTTAATTCTCCCGGATTGAATTTATAATAGATGGAGTTTAAACCATAATTTAGTTGCAAACTGTTGGACAGATAATGTTTTAAGTCATATTTTAAATTAAAATTTCTGATGCCGCTGTCAAAATTAAACTCTACAAAATCTAAAGTAAGCCCATAATAATAATCAGAATAAATCATAGAGAGATTTGAAAACAAGCGGTCAGAAAAAAGGTGATTCCAGCGCAGGTTTAAGGTTGTGTTTCCAAAGGTGTTGCTAAAACTGTCTGAAATTTCAAAAACATCTCTACCAAAATACCCCGATAAAAACAAACTGTTATTGTCGTTGAGCCTGTAGCTTAGTTTTGTATTCAAATCATAAAAATAGGCAATATTGTCATTGTCAAAAAGAGGTAAGAATAGATGGGCATAACTGCTTCGGCCACCCAATAAAAACGAACCTTTTTCTTTAACAATGGGGCCTTCCAGCAGCAACCTGCTTGAAACCAAACCCAGACCACCGGTGCCTTTAATCTCATTTCTGTTTCCATCTTTTTGATAGATGTCCAGTACAGAAGAAATTCTTCCGCCATAGCGGGCCGGTATGCCGCCTTTGTACAGTTTCAGGTCTTTGATAGCATCAGGATTGAAAACCGAGAAAAAGCCAAATAGATGTGATGAGTTGTAAAGTGTTGCTTCGTCCAGCAAAATCAAGTTTTGATCTGCTGCGCCGCCTCTCACGTTAAATCCGCTGGCACCTTCACCGGCACTGGTCACTCCCGGCAATAAAAGCATTGATTTTATAACATCGGTTTCACCCAGTACAACAGGCATTTTTTTGATGGTATTGATCGAAAGCGCATTTACACTCATTTGTGGTTGCCTGATATTAAGCCTTTCAATATCTTGCTTAATAACTATTTCTGAAAGTGTTTCAGTGCTTTCGCTTAATAAAACATCCAGTCGGGTATTTCTGTTTAAATCAACGGTTTTCACAACATTTTCAAATCCCAAACTGCTGTAAACCACTTCATAAACACCTTTTTCAAGTGTTATGGAATAAAACCCATATTCATTGGTGATTGTACCCGTTTGAAATTGCGGAATTAAAACATTAACCCCAATGAGCGTTTCATTGGAGCTGGCCTGAGAAACGGTGCCGCTTAAAACAAATCGTTCGGTTTGGGCAGTGATTAAAAATGGAAATAGTGCAAACAGCAGGAGGCTATAATTGTAAATTCTTTTCAATTTTTTTTAATGTAAATATAGAATTTTCAAAAACTTTAGGTTGTTAAGGAAATCTTATCCTTTATAAGAAATAAAAAAAATCTATTTTTGGCACGGCTATTGGAAACAGCTAAAAATAGTAACCATAATACCAGCCTTATGAAAGCAAAATTACTTTTACTCGTTTCGTTTCTTTTCCTTGGTGAATTTGGCTTTAGCCAAAGCAGAAACGCCAGTCTTCAGGTTGAATTTTCTCAATCTCGAACAAACTTTACCTTTGAAATTGGTAAGGAAAGATTTCAGGTAAATCGCGATGTGTTAATTATTGACGATTTGAGAAGTGGTTTTTACCCTGTTCAAATTTTTGAGATGAGAGGTAACCGCAGGGTTCTCGTTTATGACGGCGGTATCAACCTTGCCCGCAATGCTACTACTTTTGCATTTTTCAGAAATGGAAATTTTGAGGTTTTTGGAATAGAGCCTTACAGAATTGAAGAACCTGTCATCATAGTAGAAAGGCCTTCAGCTATGAATAACGCCATGTTTCAACAACTTAAGCGCACTGTAGAGTCTGAATCTTTTGACTCCAGCAGGGTGGAGCTGCTTGAATCAACGTTGAGAAACAACTTTTTTACTTCTCACCAAATCAAAGAGCTGATGACACTGGTTTCTTTTGACTCCGGAAGGTTGCAATTTGCAAAATCGGCTTACACACGAACTGTCGATCCAGAAAATTATTTTATTGTGCGTGAAGCTTTGTCTTTTTCAAGCAGTAAAACTGAATTGACAAACTACATAAATTCAATTCCCACATATTAAAAGAAAAAGGCTGCCTATTTTGACAGCCTTTTTTGATTTATTTAATCAGTTTCAAAATCGCATTAAAACTTTCACTGGGTCTTAAAGCTTCATAGGCCAAATTTATATTAGGCATATAATAACCGCCTACGTCAACCGGCTTACCTTGAATTTGAGTGAGTTGATAAATAATTTCAACTTCTTTGTCTTTCATTTGGTTGGAAACTTCCGTAAAAACGGCCTTCAACGCCGGGTCTTTTTCTTGGTTTGCCAAGGCTTCTGCCCAATACATCGCCAGATAAAAATGACTGCCTCTATTGTCGAGCTCACCGGCTTTTCTCCTAGGCGACTTGTCTTTGTCTAAATACTTTTCTGTAGCTTCATCAAGTGTTTCAGCGAGTATCAATGCTTTTTGATTGTTGTCTTTTTCACCGAGATGTTCCAAAGAAACACCTAAAGCTAAAAACTCACCCAATGAATCCCATCGCAGGTGGTTTTCTTCCAAAAATTGCTCCACATGTTTTGGAGCAGAACCGCCGGCGCCTGTTTCAAACAATCCACCGCCGTTCATTAATGGAACTATTGAAAGCATTTTGGCACTGGTTCCCACTTCAAGAATTGGGAAAAGGTCAGTCAGATAATCGCGTAAAACATTTCCGGTAACGGAAATAACATCGTTTCCTTTCTTGATTTGTTCCAACGAAAAAAGTGTGGCTTTTTCAGGTGAAAGTATTTGAATATCCAGTCCTGAAGTATCGTGGTTTTTTAGATAAACATTCACCTTATCAATAAGTTGAGCATCGTGAGCTCTATGGCTGTCAAGCCAGAAAATTGTAGGGTTTCCGGTTGCTTTGGCCCTGTTTACTGCCAGTTTTACCCAATCTTGAATGGCTGCATCTTTAACGGTACACATTCTCCATATATCACCTTTTTCAACTGCGTGTTCCATTAAAATTTCACCCGATGTGTTGAGTACCTGTACTTTTCCGTTTTCAGAAATTTCAAAGGTTTTGTCGTGTGAGCCATATTCTTCGGCTTTTTGAGCCATCAACCCCACATTGGAAACACTGCCCATAGTGGTGGGGTCAAAAGCACCGTTTTCTTTACAAAAATCAATCGTTGCTTGGTAAACTGAAGCATAACTGCTGTCCGGAATTACGGCTTTGGTGTCTTGTGATTTTCCTTCGGAGTTCCACATTTGTCCGGAATTTCTAATCATTGCCGGCATGGATGCGTCGATAATTACATCACTGGGGACGTGAAGATTGGATATTCCTTTATCAGAATTTACCATTGCTAAAGCAGGCCCGTTTTGAAGACAGTTGTTTATTGTCGCTTCTATTTGGAGTTTTTCGTCAGCACTTAAATTTTCAATTTTTGAAACCAAATCTCCAAATCCATTTCTTACATCCACACCAATTTTTTCAAGGGTTTCAGTGTGCTTTTCAAAAACATCTGCAAAGAAAGTGGTCACGGCATAGCCAAAAATAATGGGGTCTGAAACCTTCATCATGGTGGCTTTCATGTGCAATGAGAAAAGCACATTTTGTTTTTTAGCTTCAGCAACCTGTTTTTTCAAAAAGCTAAGAAGTGCATCCTTGCTCATAAAGGTTCCGTCTACAATTTCTCCTTTTAGAACTTTAACCTGATCTTTTAAAACTTTTTTATTTCCTGAATTGTCAACGTGAACTATTTGCAATTGGTCGTCTTGAAGAATAGTGGTCGATTTTTCGTTATGGAAAAAATCACCCGAAGCCATAGTTGCAACGTGCGACTTAGAGTCTTTGCTCCAGGCACCCATTGAGTGTGGGTGTTTTTTTGCATAATTTTTTACGGCTCGCGGTGCTCTTCGGTCTGAATTTCCTTCCCGAAGCACGGGGTTTACAGCACTACCTTTTATTTTGTCATATCTTGATTTAATATCTTTTTCTGAGTCGTTTTGAGGCTCCTCGGGATAATCAGGAAGTGCATATCCCTTTGCCTGAAGCTCACTGATGGCGGCTTTAAGTTGTGGCACAGAAGCACTGATGTTGGGGAGTTTGATAATATTAGCATCCGGAGTTTTGGCTAGCTCGCCCAACTCTTCCAAGTCATCAGCAATTTTTTGAGAATCATTGAGAAAGTCGGGAAACTTTGCTAAAATTCTTCCGGCAAGCGATATGTCTCTGGTCTCCAGTTGAATATTTGCCGGTGAAGTAAAAGCCTGAACAATAGGTAAAAATGAATAGGTTGCCAGGGCAGGGGCTTCATCGGTTATGGTGTAGATGATTGTAGATTTTTTGGTCATGCTTTTGATTTTATTGAGAAATTTATTTGATTTCAATCAGGAATGACTGATGGTTTGCAAATATAAACAATCGGTTTGCCTTTTGAAAGTAAGAGCATTATTTATATAAGTTGTTTCATCGGGCATTGTGAATTAATTATTACCTTGCTGTTTTGATTTAATAGAATTCACTTAAATATGAAATCGGGGCTTCACAAACTTCAAATTAAAAGAATAAAAGACGCATCAGTAGCAGCTGTTGAAGATGTTGTTGCGGTTGAAGCGCCGCTTGAAATACAAGTACAAATGACCAATGAAAAGTCGGCAAAATCAATTTCTGTTACTATGCGAACTCCCGGAAATGATGTGGCTCTTGCGTTGGGATTTTTATTTACTGAAGGCTTGATAAAGAATTTTAAGCAGGTAAAATCTGCATTTCAATTTGGAGAAAATGTAGTAGTAGTACAGTTGTATGAAGGGGAAAGCATTGAGCTTCAAAACAGTGAGCGAAATTTTTACACTACCAGCAGTTGTGGAGTATGTGGAAAATCAAGTATTGATGCCATTAAAACTCATTCGCAGTATGAAATTAAAATGCAAGAAATACCATCAGATGAAGTGCTGTTTGGGTTGAAGAAAACACTTGAAAAGCAACAATCACTTTTTAGCCTAACAGGTGGAATTCATGCAGCAGCACTCTTTGATTTTAGTGGAGAAATTAAATACATTCAAGAGGATGTGGGACGCCACAATGCATTGGATAAACTGATAGGTGAAGTATTTCAAAAACAGCAGCTTCCTCTTGAAAATCATATTTTATTACTCAGTGGCAGAGCCAGCTTTGAGTTGGTTCAAAAAGCAATAATGGCCGGAATTGGGACAATTGTTGCTGTGGGGGCACCATCCAGTCTTGCCGTTGAACTTGCCAGCGAGTACAACCAAACGCTCATTGGCTTTCTAAAACAGGACAGTTATAATGTTTATTCCGGTTTTCGGGAGTGATTTCACACATAAAAATTTTAGAATTCCTTATCTTTGGTAGAAACAAAAAGTTCGGGCATTTTAGGCTCGACATAATTTCAATTATATTTTCATGTCCAAAAATTTAAGTGAACTTTCAGCAAGAAAAGGATTAGAAGACAACCTTTTTGACCGAATGGGTAAACTCGCCCGTCAAACCGGTACTCCTGATAAAGAAGAACTGGAACGACTTGCTGACGAATTTCTCATTGGCTCAGCAAACACCTTTGGAACAGCCACTTTTTACGATTTTATGAAACCCGAAAACAAGGGTAAAAAAGTCTATGTGTGCAATGGTACTGCCTGTGTGTGTGCCGGCACTCAAGATGCTGTGATTAGTGTCCTTAAATCCAGTTTTAATGAAGATGAAATTGGTCATATGACCTGTTTGGGAAGGTGTCACGAAAACAGTGCCTTTCATTATCAGGGAACAAATTATTCAGGACATGCAATTAAACAGATTGATTTTAAAAATTCTGAATCTAAAAAAAGTTTTGGAGCAGATAAATACAATGTAAAAGCCAACGGAAAACAAATTCTTACCAAGCCTTTTACCGGTATTGATGAGTACTACTTACCATTTAAAAAAGCACTAAAAACAGATGCTGTTCAAGTTTTGGATGAAATAAAAACCTCAAACGTTCGGGGAAGGGGAGGAGCGGGTTTTCCTATGGGCTTAAAACTTGAATTTTGCCGAAATGCATCAAGCGATGTCAAATTTATTATTTGCAATGCAGATGAAGGTGACCCAGGAGCATATTCAGACCGCTATTTGCTTGAAGAGCGTCCGCATTCGGTTTTATTTGGAATGTTGATTTCCGGATATGTAACGGGAGCCAGTTATGGTGTTTTATACATCAGGGCAGAGTACCCTGAATCTGTTACAATCGTTCAGGAAGCGATAGATAGTTTGAAAGAAGCCGGTTTGTGTGGAAAAAATATTCAAAACAGTGGTTTCGATTTTGAGTTTAAAATTATTCAGGCACAAGGTTCTTATATCTGTGGCGAAGAAACGGCACTTATCAATTCCATAGAAGGCCAGCGTCCTGAAGTTCGGGTGAGACCTCCATTTCCTGCTCAACAGGGATTGTTTAATAAACCAACCATTGTCAACAATGTAGAAACCTTGGCCACTTTGCATTATATCCTTGAAAATGGAGGAGCCAACTGGAAAGGATTGGGCACCGAAAAATCTACCGGCACAAAGCTTATCAGTTTAGACAGTTTTTTTAATAGTCCCGGAATTTATGAAGTCGAGATGGGCACACCCCTTTCAGAGGTAGTTTATGAACTGGGAGGTGGATTTAAATCGCCCGTTAAGGCCTTGCAAATAGGTGGTCCGCTTGGCGGATTAGTACCTGTGAGTAAAATTGATGATTTAAAAATAGATTTTGAATCCTTTTCGCAAAACGGATTTTTATTAGGGCATGCCTCTATTATTTGTGTGCCTGAAGATTTTCCAATGATAAAATTTATTGAACATTTATTTGACTTTGCTTCCTACGAAAGTTGCGGAAAATGTTTTCCCTGCCGATTAGGAACCAAACGCGGTCAAGAGTTGGCTGAAAAAGCAATGACTTCAGAGTATAAAATTGACCGAAATCTGTTTAATGATTTGCTGAACACGCTTGAAAAAACCTCTCTATGTGCCCATGGAGGTGGAATACCGTTACCTGTAAAAAATGCGCTCACCTATTTTGAAGATGAGCTAAAACATTATTTTAACTAGAAAAGCCGTAATTATGAAAACAGCTTTTATCAACAATATACCCTATGAAATTCAGAATGGAGAAACCATTCTGTCATTTCTCAAAAGACATAAAGGTCAGCAAGCAGTGCCAACACTATGTGATGCGCCCAACCTTGACCCCTTTGGTTCCTGCAGAGTGTGCTCTGTGGATGTGGCATTTGAAGAAAACGGAAATGCCAAAACACTGGCTTCCTGCCACACCCCGGTTTCTGAAGGTCAGTACATCTATCCGGATTCGAAATCAATACAATCTTTACGTAAAAACATTATCGAACTGGTTTTAACAGACCATCCATTGGATTGCCTCACCTGTGAAGTCAACGGAAACTGCGAATTACAAACTGTAGCTGCCCAAGTAGGAATAAGGGATGTGCGGTATCCGGAAGGTGATAATCACCTTTTCAGGGAAAAGGATTTAAGCCATCCTTATATGACTTCAGATCTTTCCAAATGTATCAATTGTTATCGTTGTGTAAGAGCTTGTGATGAAGTACAGGGCGAGTTTGTATTGAGTATGGCCGGCCGCGGTTTTGACTCTCATATCATAAAAGGCATTGATCAAAGCTTTATGGATTCTGATTGCGTGAGTTGTGGCGCTTGTTCTCAAGCTTGTCCCACATCGGCAATTTCAGATATTTTTCAGTCAAAAGCCATTGCTGCAACTGAAGTTACCCGAACCATTTGCACCTATTGCGGAGTGGGCTGTAACCTTGATGTTTCCTCACGAAGTGGTGAAATATTAAGCATTCAGGCGCCTTATGACGCTGAAGTTAACCAAGGGCATACCTGTTTAAAAGGCCGTTATGCATTTAAATTTTATGACCATCCTGACCGACTGGATGCTCCCATGATTAAGCGCAATGGTGAGTTTGAAAAAGTAAGTTGGGATGAAGCTTATGACTTTATCGCTACCAAACTACAATCTTACAAAGACGAATTTGGGCCTGATTCCATTGCCGGAATTTCATCGGCACGTTGTACCAATGAAGAAAACTATTTGATGCAAAAATTCATCAGGGCTGTAATTGGCACAAACAATATTGACGGTTGTTCCAGAGTTTGCCATTCACCCACAGCTTTAGGTATGCAAAAGACTTTTGGAACCGGTGCGGCTACCAACTCTATTGATGATATTAAGGATGCTAATTGTATTCTTGTTATAGGCGCCAACCCAACCGATGCACACCCCGTTACCGGAGCAAAAATGAAACAGTTTGCAATGAAATCAGGAAACGTGTCAATTGTTATAGACCCAAGACGTACTGAGTTGGCTAAATATGCAACATACCATATTCCGCTTCGTCCGGGAACTAACGTCGCAGTGCTCAACCTGATGATGTATTATATTATTGAAGCCGGTTTGGTCGATCAGTCATTTATTGATTCCCGTACTGAGGGATATGAAGATTTTAAAAAAGAAATTTTAAATATAGACCTTGACCATATTGAAAATGTATGTGGAGTTGACAGAAACTTGATTAAAGATGCTGCAATCGCTTACGCGAAAGCGCCTAATGCAATGTCTTTTCACGGTTTAGGAGTTACAGAACATTCTCAGGGAACTTTTACGGTGATGCAAATTGCAGACCTGGCTTTACTTACCGGGAATATTGGCAGACGCGGAGTAGGGGTAAATCCTTTACGTGGGCAAAACAACGTTCAGGGAAGTGCAGATATGGGAGTTCAGCCTCATCAGGGAGCAGGCTATTTTGATGTTACCAATCCTGAAGTGAATCAACGTTACAATACTTTTTACGGAGTAAATGTTCCTAAGCACATCGGTTATAAAATACCGGAAATGTTTGATGCTGCAATGCAAGGAAAGCTTAAAGCGCTGTGGGTAATTGGAGAAGATATTGTCCAAACAGACCCCAATACCCAAAAGGTAATCAAGGCACTTCAAAATACCGATTTAGTGATAGTTCAGGAGCTGTTTATTACAGAAACAGCCAAGTATGCTGATGTACTTTTGCCCGGAGCATCTTTTCTTGAAAAAAGCGGCACATTTACCAATGGCGAGCGAAGAGTTCAGGCTGTAAGGCAAGTTGTAAAACCCTATGGCAATGCTAAACCCGACGGACAAATCATTGTAGATATAATGAACAGAATGGGTTATCCGCAACCCGACTATGACCCCAAAACCCTGCTTGAAGAAATTTCACAAATCGTTCCTTTCTTTGCCGGAATAACCTGGGAAAATCTCGGTATAAATGGAAAACAATGGCCTGTTGCCAAAGATGGAACAGATACAAAAATTTTACACAAAGAGGAATTCAAAATAGGAAAAGGGAAATTTATTTTTAAAGAATGGAAAGAAACTTCAGAATTGGTTGAAAACGCTAAAGACTATCCCTACATACTTACAACAAACCGAGAACTTGAACATTACAATTGTGGTGCTATGACACGCAGAACAGGAAATGAACAATTGCTTGGTGATGATTATTTAATGATTCATCCTTTGGATGCTGAAAAACATTTCATCTCAGAAGGCGATTTTGTGTGTATAGAATCACCGAGAGGTAAAGTAGATGTAAAGGCCAGAATTACAGATGAAGTAAAAGAAGGAGTTTTGAGTACAACTTTCCATTTCCCGGAAATTATGATTAATTATCTAACGGGAGATGTGCACGATTCTGAAGCAAAATGTCCTGAATATAAGGTAGTGGCCGTGCGCATTCGAAAAAGCAAAGGAAAACACAAGGAACTGGCAGAACAGCGGTAAGAATAAAATACAAAAGCCATCCGCCTCAAGAGATGGATGGCTTTCCTGATAATAGTTCTTTACCGACTTATCTTTCGATAACAAGGCAGGATAATTACTAATCCCGCATCGTGAACTACCTCACCGGATTTAGAACCTCGCTTTAACCCGGGGGCTAAATTTCGGTTAAAAACCCTGACTTTTACATTCTCATACCAGTGCTGAATTCAGGGAATTCAGATTGTACTCAAACAAATGCAGAAGTCAACATAAAGTAAGTCAATTGTCAAAAAAAAGTACATTTCAATTTAGTGTTAACTGCTTCGAATTGTATCTTAATAACACAATAACCTTTACCGGCAAACCTTTCGGTTTCAAGGCAGGTTTATTACATCTCCTGCACCGTGCATTATTATATCGGGTTTCAGTATGTGAAAACACATTTTCAATCCTGAGATTGATTGCCGTAATCTAACATTCACCCTGTTTTTATTTTTCTAATACCGAAACCGTAATCCGAAGGATTCGATGGGTACTTCAGACGAAAAATAAAAGTTTGACAAAGAACTTAACTTTAAGACCAAAATTCGTTTTCAATTTAGTGTTAGCTGCCTCGAATTCTCATTTTGATATATCAAATATAGTATGTGATTTTAAATTTCCAAATTTTTTAAGGCATTATAAATCAACAAAGTATTCACTTGAGTTATTAACAAAAGTTCATAAAAAAAGCCCCGACTTGCGGAGCTTGATTTTACTGTGATTAAAGAAAAAATTAGTTTCTTTTTTCTTTAATTTTTGCTTTCTTACCTGTAAGTTCTCTGAAGTAGAAAATGCGTTTTCTTCTAACGCTACCTCTTTTGTTAACTTCAATTTTTTGCAATGTGGGAAGGTTGATTGGGAAGATACGCTCTACACCAATATCGCCTGACATTTTTCTGATAGTAAAGGTTTGAGAAGCACCTGTACCTCTGAGCTGAATAACCACACCTCTAAAGAACTGAGTTCTGGTTTTTTCACCTTCTCTAATTTCGTAATACACAGTGATGGTATCACCGGCACTAAATTTTGGGAATTCTTTTTTTGTAACGAATTCGTCCTGAACAAATTTTACTAAATCTTCCATGGTAATTTATGTTGGAATTAAAATCAAAACAACATTCACGATTTTCGCCAGAGGTTGAAATGATTGCACTTTTCAATGCGGGTGCAAATATAATTATTTATATTGAAATCCTAATGCTTCCTTTGAAATTATTCTTCCAATAAATCCGGTCTTTTTTCCTGAGTGCGTTTGTAGGCTTGTTCCTCGCGCCAGGCTTCTATTTTTGGGAAGTTTCCACTCAATAAAATGCCAGGTACTTTCCAGCCTTTATAGTCTGCGGGGCGTGTATATATGGGCGGAGCCAGCAAATTATCCTGAAAAGAGTCTGTTAAAGCGCTGGATTCATTGCCCAGTACACCGGGTATTAGCCTTATGATGGAGTCACACAAAACAGCAGCACCCAACTCGCCTCCACTCAACACATAGTCGCCAATGGAAATTTCCTTGGTGATAAAATGATCTCTCACACGCTGGTCAACACCTTTATAATGACCGCAAAGAATAATTATGTTTTCTTTCAACGAAAGTTGATTGGCCATTTTTTGATTGAGCGTTTCGCCGTCGGGTGTCATATAGATTACTTCGTCATAATCCCTTTCACTCTTAAGCTTATTGATACACTTATCAATGGGCTCAATCATCATCACCATTCCGGCACCACCGCCAAACTGATAATCATCCACCTGACGGTAGTTGTCTGTTACATAATCTCTCAGGTTGTGGAAATGAATTTCTACCAGACCTTTTTCTATAGCCCGCTTTAAAATAGAGGCTTCAAATGGGCTTTTCAGGAGTTCAGGTAAAACGGTAATAATGTCAATTCTCATTTTTATTCAAATTCTGGGTTTTGCAAATTTACGCTTATAATCTTTATGCCAATAAAAAACCACTTCAAAGTCAATTGAAGTGGTTTCTATAAGAATGTTGGGGTTTATTAATAATAAGTATACCGCCTTACTTTTGCAATGTATTTTGCCAAACGAATGACCTGGTGACTGTAGCCATATTCATTGTCATACCAAACATACAGTACTGCGTTGGTGCCGGCTTCATTTACAATGGTTGCATTGCTGTCAAAAATTGCAGGGGCCGATGTTCCAACAATGTCACTGGAAACCAACTCGTTGTTGAGTGAATATTTGATTTGTTCCACCAAATCACCTTCCAGTGCATATTTTTTCAATGCAGCGTTAATGCCTTCTTTGGTGGTTTTGTTTTTTAATTCCAAACTTAAAACAACCAGTGAGCCATTGGGAACAGGTACACGAATAGCATTAGAAGTCAATTTTCCGGCAAGTTCGGGTAACGCTTTGGCAACAGCACTTCCTGCACCGGTTTCGGTTATTACCATGTTAAGGGCAGCAGCACGTCCTCTTCGGTATTTTTTGTGGAAGTTGTCCACCAAATTTTGGTCGTTGGTATAAGCATGGATGGTTTCTAAATGCCCTTGCACAATTCCGAACGAATCTTCTATTGCTTTTAAAACAGGAGTGATAGCATTGGTTGTACAAGATGCAGCTGAAAAAATATTTACTTCATCGGGGTTGTAATTGGTTTGGTTAACACCGTGAACAATATTGGGTACACCTTTTCCGGGGGCAGTCAATAAAACTTTAGACGCTCCTTTTGATGTTAAATGGCGCGCTAATTCTTTATCATCTCTAAATGCGCCTGTGTTATCAATCACCAAAGCATCGTTGATGCCATATTTTGTATAATCAATTTCTTCAGGGCCGTTTGCAGAAATCATGTGAACGGTGGTTCCGTTGATGATTAAAGCGCTGTTTTCAAGGTCGGTTTGAACGGTTCCGTTAAAATCGCCATGAACAGAGTCATATTGAAGTAATGAAGCTCTTTTTTCAAGAACTGTTTGATCGATTGCGCCACGGGTTACAATGGCTCTTAGTCTCAATTGGCTTCCTTTTCCGGTGCGCGCCATCAATTCTCTGGCCAATAATCTGCCGATGCGTCCAAAACCATAAAGCACTACATCTTTGGGTTTTTTGGTTTCAACGTTTGAAGCATCTCTCAGTTTGTCTGAAACAAAAGCAAGGGCATCGCTGTATTTATCGTCTTCCAGGTGGAATTCATAAGTAAGTTTTCCAATATCCAGTTTTGCCGGTGGTAAATCCAGCATTTTAATAGCTTGCGCAATTTCAACCGAGTCAAAAATAGAAATGGGTTTTTGAACAAATTCACCGGCATACTCGTGTAAGTTTAGAATTTCACTTACATTTTTGTCGATTAATTGGTTTCTAAATAAAACCAGTTCAATGGACTTGTCATACCAAAGGTCGCTTACAATTTTAATAAATTCTACAGAAGCGCGTCTTCTGTCTGCCTGAAAAGAAAGTTCTTTTTCATAAACTTCTTGATAACTCATAGCGTGTGGTGTTTAAGGTTTAGGTGTGTATTAAAATTTGGCGCAAAATTAGTTATTTCAAATGGTATAGTAAAGGATAAGTAAAAAAATAAATACCTCTTTGAAGGTTGATTTTCAAAGAGGTATGAAAATGGGTTTTTTATTCAATTTTATCTAAAAATAAAGGTGTTTGTTTCGCCTTCTTCATTTATAAATGTAATTTTTAGTGGAGTATTTGCATTTCTGCCGTCCATAATTTTTCTAACATCATCAATATTCTTGATATTTTGGTCGTTGATTTGAGTAATCACGATACCTGTAAGGTTATATTGCGCCATTTCACGGGTGAGTGGTCGGGTTACTACCACCCCATTTTTTGCTCCTCTTAACTTTAGTTCTGCTTCATTCATGTTTTTAACCTCAAGTCCCAAATGGTCAATCGAGTAGGTTTCAAGTTTTACCAAAGTAACAGGCAAGAGCAGTTCTCTTCCGTTTCTTTCAAGGGTTACCTGCACCACATCATTGGGTCTTTTGGTGGTTAAATAACCGGATAAATCTGAAAATCTGCTGATGCTTATATTGTCCAGTTTTTTGATTACATCACCTTTTCTGATTCCTGCTAAATCTGCACCGCTGCCTTTTTCAATTTCAGCTACATAAACCCCTTGAATTCTGTCAATACCCAATTCTCTGGCTTCATTGGAATTTGAATTTAACACCTGAATACCCAAAATAGCTCGTTGCACATTGCCGTATTCCAAAATATCTTCCACCACTTTTCGTGTTACATTGGAAGGTACAGCAAAAGAGTAGCCTATAAAAGCTCCGGTTTGTGAAGTGATGGCGGTGTTGATGCCCACCAGTTCGCCGTTTACATTTACCAAAGCACCACCACTATTACCGCGGTTTACAGCAGCATCGGTTTGAATAAACGATTGTGGATTGCCGTCAAACTCACTCAAATTTCTGGCTTTGGCACTCACAATTCCTGCGGTAACCGTAGAAGTTAAATTGAAGGGATTTCCAACGGCCAACACCCATTCACCCACTCTAATGGCGTTTGAATCTGCAAAAGGCACAAAAGGTAAATCATTTTCAGCATTGATTTTTAGCAGTGCAATATCGGTTCTTGGGTCAGTCCCAACAAGCTCGGCACTGTATGATCTATTATTGTTGAGTACCACTTCAATTTGCGAAGCATTGTCTATCACATGATTATTGGTCACAATATAACCGTCGGGACTTATGATAACCCCGCTTCCGGAGCCTACAATTTCACGTTGTTGACCTCTTCCGTAGAGATATTCAAAAATATTGGTGGGTCCGGTAGTTACCGTTCTGTTTTTAATGTGAACCACCGCATTTACTGTTTTTTCTGCTGCAAAAGTAAAATCGATGTTGGTTCCTTCAACAAAGTTTGGCATCGAATAACTGGTAGGAATAAAACTTGGGAATTCATTAGTACTAACACTTGTTACGGTTTCCTTTTCAACAAACATTTTGTAGCCGCTCAACGTAATGACTCCCGAAAAAAGTGCAATCATAAATATACTTACATACTTCTTCATAGGTCTAAAATTTAAGTGTTTAAACTTTCTTTTTTGTAAAATTATTAGATTGTCTCCGCAATTAAAATGCTTTTAACGGGCATTTAACAGCCCTGTTTCACTACCTTTGCGGTATGCAATTTACCTTTTATAAATATCAAGGAACGGGTAATGATTTTATAATTATTGACAATCGTTCACTTCATTTTTTCAAAAATGATACCAAACGCATTCAAGCACTTTGTGACCGAAAATTTGGCATTGGTGCAGATGGATTAATCCTTTTGGAAAACCACCCCACGCTCGATTTTAAAATGGTTTATTATAATGCTGACGGAAATCAAAGCAGTATGTGCGGCAATGGCGGAAGATGTTTGGTACATTTTGCGAAATTTCTTGGAATTATTGAAAACAAAACCACTTTTGAAGCCATTGACGGTATTCACGAAGCGGTTATAGATGACGAAATCGTATCCTTAAAAATGAATGCTGTTGATACAGTTAAAATTGAAAATAATCATACATTTTTAAACACGGGTTCGCCGCATCATGTTGAAATTTGTAATGAATTAGATACACTTGATATTCAAACCGAAGGGGCTAAACTTCGCTATGAAAAATATGGTACTGAAGGTGCTAATATCAATTTTGTCAAACAGTTAGAAACTGACATTTTTGCAGTGCGTACTTATGAAAGAGGTGTGGAGGGCGAAACACTTTCCTGCGGTACCGGAGTGACTGCCGTGGCCATCGCGATGCACGCTACCCAAAAAACTACCTCTAACAAAGTGATGTTAAAAACCCCGGGGGGCGACTTAAAAGTTACTTTTGAGGTTACCGGTTCAGGATATAAAAATATTTGGTTAACCGGCCCGGCAGTAAAGGTTTTTAAAGGCGAATGGCTATGATGCAAGGTGAAAAAATAAAACTGAGGGCGCTGGAACCAACCGATTTGGATTTTCTTTACCGACTGGAAAACAATACTGAGTTTTGGGAATACGGCCATACCCAAACACCGCTTTCAAAGTTTGTACTGAAGCAATACCTCGAAAATTCCCATCGGGATATTTATGATGTAAAACAATTGCGCCTCGTTATAACCGATTTGGAAGATAAGGTAGTGGGCTTGATTGATTTTTTTGATTTTGACCCCAAAAATAAAAGAGTGGGTATCGGGATTGTTATAGAAGATTCCGTTGAGCGAAGAAAAGGGTTTGCTTTAGAAGCCGTTCGGCTGGTGTGTGATTATGCTTTCAAGGTACTGGATGTGCATCAGGTATATGCCAACATTACGCCCGATAATGAAAAAAGCATTCAACTTTTTAAAAAAGCCGGATTTAAACCATCAGGCATAAAAAAGGACTGGAATTATTTTGGTGGGCAGTTTAAAGACGAAATTCTTTTTCAATACTTTCAATAAAATTTATTTTGCCGGTCTGGAATAGCCTTCTTCTTTCAGCTGAATAACAATTCGGATAATCTGCTTAAAACTATGCGTTACACCCTTTAATCCGGTAGCCTGATAGTATTCTTTTTCTTTCGGAAATTTCTCTGATTTTTTGAAAAACCGAATGTGTGCACAAACATCTTTCAGGTGGGTGTGGTTGTCCATTAAAAGCGAAACAAGCTCCGGCTCCAGATATTCTGAATATTTCATATTGAGTATGTTCCAAATTTCATCAGCCTTTTCGTTGAAATATTCATAATTGTCTTCAGTAAAAAACGCCAGATTGATTCGTTTTGAAAGTTCGTCTTCAGACAATTGATTGAGTTCACTTAAAAATTCTTCCCGTTGTTTTCTAATGTCTTCCAGAATTTCTTCTTCAGGTAGTGCGTCTGAAACCAGCGGGTTGAAAGAAAAAACACGGGCGGTCATTCCGTCCCTCAGCCTGCTGATGGTTCTGGCAATGAGATAGTCAATTTGATTTTGAACGATTTGCCAGCGTTTGGTTTTGCTTCTCACAAGCAAAAAATCTATCACAAAAATGATAAATGCTGCACCTATTATTTCTGAAACCAGATTTAATGAAAGCTCTTCGTGAAGAGGTTTAATGAGCAGCGCTACACCTATTCCCATTAAAACAGCAATATAAACAAGGAGAACTGCACCGGTAATGCGGTTAAAATAGCTTTTGATTTGGGCGAAAACACCTTTTCTTTTTTTCAATTGTATAGTTGATTTGTTTTTTTAAAAATACAAAATCTGAATTAAAATTTTAGACGTTAATATTCTGAGAAAATCTTTTAGCTGATTTAAAGCCGTACTATCTTTGTAATTCTATTTCAAAAAATAATGAAATTTCTCAAAAAACACTATTCAAACATCCTTTTCGGAATATTTATTCTACTCTTGATAATTCCCCAAACCCGAATGCCCATTCAGGTTTTTCTTCAGCGAATGATTGCGTTCAGCCCATCAACCGTAAAAGTTGAAAAACGGGATACAATCACTGATTATTCGTGGCATTTACGGGAACTGAGCGGGGCAGGGGTCAATTTAAATCAATCTGAAAACCGTGTAATACTCATCAATCTTTGGGCAACCTGGTGTCCGCCCTGCGTGGCAGAAATGCCGTCTTTGCAGGCTCTGTATGATGATTATGGAGACCGAGTGGATTTTTATTTCGTTTCAAACGAAAAAAGTGAAACGCTTCATCGATTTCTCGAAAGGCACAGCTACACGCTGCCTGTTTATCAACCGCTGGAAGATGCTCCCTCACTTCTAAACTCACGTGCCCTGCCCACTACCTATGTTATCAATAAAAAAGGGGAGGTAGTGATTAACAAAACCGGCGTTGCCAATTGGAACAGTGCAAAAACACGGGAGTTGATGGATAAACTTTTAAGCGAATAATTACAGACTATATACTATCAGCCTATTTTCAATCACAAGTTCACTAAACTTAAATTCTTTTTGAATCCAATGAAGTGATTTTTCGGTATAAAAAATTACGTGGGTAGGGTCGTTTTTGTAGTACCATTTTCCAAACTCATTAGGCTTTCTGAAAATATCAGTCATACAATACAGTTTACCGCCGGGTTTTAAAAGTGATTTCAATAATTGAAACTCTTTATCTGGCTTGTGAAAATGCTCAATTACTTCACAGCAGGCAATAAAATCATAGGTTTGATTGAGTACAGCGGTATCCGGATGAAAAAAGGGGTCATACATATTGACCGTGTAGCCGTTGTCTCTCAATACCTTGGTAATAACCGGCCCGGTGCCGGCACCAAAATCGAGACCTATTGAATCTTGTGGCAGAAAATCTTTTTGAACAGCCTGGGTAATGGGCGAAACAAAACTTTGATACCGCGGGTCATTTACATCATTGATGTGGATTTCATAACGCTCTTTCTCAGCATTTTTGTCGGGAAAAGATTCAATGCCCCTCACTATAGACCCGCATTGTGCGCAGTCAAAAAAGCGGTGTTGTTTTTCAATATGAAAAGGTTTTTCAAGAACCGAATGGCATAATATACAGTTCATAGGTGTGTGTTCTAAAAACAAAAAAGAGGTTACATAACCTCTTTTAGTTTTTTGAGTTTGGCTTTCCAAAGTTCCAGTTCGTCCTTATGGCGTTGAATGTTTTTATGCACTTCTTTTACCATCGGGTTGTTTTGATCCACATGCTGGAAAAAACCAAGATTGTTTTCAAGCTGATTGATTTCCTGTTTCATCTCATCAATTCTCTTGGTGATGAACATGCGTTCGTTTTGGATTTTGCGCTCGTCGTCTTGTGATGTGATGTTGTTCAGCTTGTTGTCATATTTAATAAGTTCAATTTCCTTTTTACTTACATCCAGTTTTTTGAACAAAGCATCTATAATTTTATTGAATTTACCTTCAATGTTTTTCTTATTAAAAGGTACACGACCTATTTCTTTCCAGGCACTTATTTTTTCTTTGATGTATTTCAGGTCGTCTTTAGGTTTGCCTGAAAGTTCAAAGGCTTTAATTTCTTCAATCAGAGCGTTTTTTTGTTCCAGCGCTTTTACTTCATCTTCGTTTGCCTTATTTTTTTCGGCGTGAAGTCTGTCAAAGTAGTGGTTGCAGGCAGCTTTGAATTTTTTCCAAACTTTATCACTGTCTTTTCTGGGAACATGCCCAATACTTTTCCAGTCGTTTTGGATTTTTTTCATTAATGGAGTTACCACATCAAAATCGTCACTGTCTTTATTTTCCTCAGCAATTTTAATGAGTTCCAGTTTCTTTTCGAGATTTGTAAACTGGTCTTTTTTCTGGTTTTTGTAAAATAAATTTTTCTTTTTGTTGAAATTTCTAACCGCATCTTTAAAAGCAGCCCAACTAGCCTCATTGTCTTTTTGTGGCACTTTGCCGGCGTTAAAAAACTCTTCTCTTAATTTTTCAAGTGTTTTTATTCCTTGTTGCCAGGCTTGATGGCTGTCTTTGGTGTTTTCACCCAGTATGTTAATTTGGTTGGTAATTTCATTTTTAATTTCAAGATTTTTCTCAAAATCTTTTTCGATATCCTTTAGATGGTTGGCGCGTTTGTCGTGTATAATTTTGGTGGCAGCACTAAATTTATCCCAAACATCATCGCGGTATTCTTTGGCAACCGGACCGGTTTCTTCTTTCCACATTTTGTGAAGCATTTGGAGTTCTCTAAATGCTTTATTGATGTTGGGTTCATTAGCCAATTCTTCGGCGCGCGCTATGATTTTCAATTTTTGCTCCAGATTGTGTTTGAAATCTAAATCTCTGAACTCTCTGTTTAAATGCAAAAAGTCATAAAAGTTTTCAACGTGGTGGTGGTAATTGTTCCAAACCGTATTGTAGCCGTCACGTGGAATAGGGCCTGCCTCTCGCCAGCGTTCTTGTATGTCTTTAAAGTGTTTGTAAGTGGTATTGATGTTTTCTTCAACGCCCAAAAGTCCTTTGAGTTCTTCAATTAGAGCCAGTCGTTTTTCAAGATTGGCTTGCAGGTCTTTTTTAAGGTTTTTGAAGTGGTTGTTTCGCTTTTCACGGTATTCAAAAAAGAGTGCGTTGAATTCGTTTTTTTGAGGGGAAGAAAAATGAAAGTCTATAATATTTCCGCCTTGAGCGATAAACTCTTCTTTTTTCTCGTTTAATTCTTCATCAAATTGATTGTGAAATTCACGTCTTATTTCGTCAACTTCTTTTTTGATGTCCTGAATTTTTCGGGTAGCCAAAAGATTTTTGAAAGTAGCAATTAGCTGATTTTGATCCATCTCGTGATAGTTCACCTCATTGCTATGCTCGTCGTCGTGTTCGTCATCGTCTGAAGAAGATACTTCTTCTTCGTCTTCTTCGGTAGAGGGTTCTTTAATTTCGGTTTTTTCAGGGGTTTCTTTTTCAGCAACAGATTCGACTGCTTCAGGTTCTATAATTTCCTCCGGTTGGATATTTTCAGTTTCAACTTTTTCTGAAACAGGCTCGGCGGTTTCATTAACTGTTTCAGCAGTTTCTTCGGTATTGTTTTCTACAATTGAATCTTGATTGTTTTCAATTTCAAGATTGACTGCTTTTTCTTTTTCTGATTTTTTTTCCTGGTCTGACATATTTTTCAATGTTAAGGTTCATAATCTGTTGCGGTGTGAAAGATAGTAACAAGTCTCGGATTTGCCAAGTTTATGGAAGATTTTGATGAAATTTTAGGGGATTGCTTTACAAAAGCAACAATACGTATTTATTTATTCCAGATTTCCCAGGATTTTTTTGCTTGATAGATGAGCATAGCTTCGCCATTTACAATCTTTGCTCCTTGGTCCTTGCCTAGCTTTAAGAATACAGTTAGTTTTGGATTGTAGGTTAAATCAAACAATAAGTGTTTACTTCCAATGCCTTCATAGGGTATTTTTGGAAACTGATTTATGTTAGGACTTGTTCCCAAAGGGGTACAATTAACGATTAATTTATGTTTTCTGATGATTTCTTCATCCAAATCATCGTATGTTAAAAACCCGGGTTTATTTTTCCGGGTTACAAATTGGTAACTGAAATTGAGATTGTTTAATACATAGGCTACTGCTTTTGAAGAACCGCCTGTGCCCAAAATCAAAGCAGTTTTTTCAGTCATATGAAACTGTTCTGCCAGTGATTTTGCAAAGCCGTAATGGTCTGTATTGTAGCCAACAAGATTGCCTTTTTTTGAAACTTTTACGGTATTGACCGCTCCAATTGTTTTGGCCTCTTTATCAGTTTTATAAAGTAGCGGAATGATTTCTTCTTTGAATGGAATAGTTACATTAAACCCTCTTAAATCCTTATGTTTATTGACTATGTCTGTAATTTGGTCAATTGATTGAACATCAAAGTTTAAATAGGAGTGCTTTAAGTTTTTGGAAAGAAAAAACTGTTCAAAATAGTTTTTTGAAAAAGAATAAGAGATGTTTTTCCCCAAAAGTCCAAATATAGCCATAGCAAAATTCTAAAATAAACGGTTAAATTTTGGGGATGAAAAACTTAAACTGTTTTTTTTGTCTTTTCACCATACCAACCTAAAGCCAGTACGATTAAAATTCCAACAAATATAAAAAAGATTGCGATTAAAGTCTCGTTGTCAAATGAATTTGGTATAAATCTGTCATAATTTGACAGTACGGGATTGCCTTCAGCATCTAAAACAGTTGTTCCAAACTCATTAGTGGCATAAATTTTTTCTTTCCAGGGCCAAACCACCCCTAATGAGCCTGTAATAAAGCCGATGATACCTGCATAAGTAGCACTTTTAAAATGCTTAAGTAGATAGCTTAATACATTTGAAAGTAAAACAAGACCGGCTAAAGAACCCAGCGAAAACGAAATCAACACTTTTAAAAGCCGGATGCGTTCTGCGTTGTCAATAAAACTGAAGTCGAGAAAAATCATTTCTGCAAGGGTGTCATAAAGTGCATTCACTGAATCTACCAGCAACAAAACATAATTGCCCAATAAAATCAGAATAAACGAACCCGACAATCCGGGAAGTGTCATCCCCGAAACACTGATGATGCCACAGAAAAACACAAAAATCAAGTTGTCATTTTCAGTAGCCGGTTCCAGAAAACTAATACCCACACCGGCGATAATTCCACAAATTAAAATGGCAATGTTTCGGCGTGTCCATTCATCAAAGTCTTTTCCTATATAATAAATAGAGCCTATAATCATCCCAAAAAAGCCACTCCAGACAAAAAGTTCATAATGAACTATGAGATAATCCAGTAGTTGGGAAACACTGAAATAGCTCACCACCATTCCAAACACCAAAACCCCCAGAAACTGCCCGTTGATGTAGCGGTAAAAACTTCTGAACCTTCCGGAAATAAACAGTTTAAATGCCTTGCCGTTAATTTTTTTCAGCGAATAAATAAACTCTTCATAAAACCCGGCAACAAAAGCTACCACACCGCCAGATACCCCGGGCACCTTGTTTGCGGCACCCATTGCCAAACCTTTTAAAAACAACCAAACCTGGTCTGAAAATGATCTGGGTTTAGACATCGGTTTTTGATTTATTTATTGCGACTTGTTCTAAAATGAAAATGGTTAAAAAGCCAATAATGGCACATGCAATTGCCAAAACTACCTGCGCTTCTCCGTCAAAATTTTGAGGCAGTATGCTTTTTTCCAGCAATGGTACTTCCTTACCGCTGCTGTTCAAACGCCAACTTAAAACCTCTTTCCAAGGCCAGACTTTGTTAAGTGCGCCAATCATAAATCCGGTAAGGACTGCAAGCGTGGTATTTCTGAAATTTTTGAAAAACCAGGTAAGTACTCCGGAAAATATTTTTAAACCCACAACAGCTCCTAAAATAAAAAGCATAATCTTTATAAAAGCATCAGTAAACAATTGCCAGTCTGCTACTTTTATAGCAGAGGTAAAATTGTTAACTGTTTGAAGTATTACAGCATAAGAGCCCAGTAAAACTAATATAAATGAACCCGAAATTCCCGGAAGTATCATAGCAATTATAGCAATGAATCCTGAAAAAAGGATAAACCAATTGCTTTCGGGTGAAGACATAGGTTCAAAAAGGGTTATAAAATAAGAACCAAAACAGGCCAGAAGTAAAGCCAAAACGATTTTTGAATTCCAGGTTTTGATTTGTTTGCCAACGTAAAGAATACTCGCAATTATTAACCCAAAGAAAAAAGACCAAACCAGAATGGGATGATTTTCAAGCAGCCAGCCTATGAGTTTGGCCAGTGAAAGTATGCTTATAAGCACACCCCCAAAAAGTACAACTAAAAACTTCAAATTGTAAATCTTCCAGGCAGTACCAAAACCTTTCTCTTTCCAAACGCTGAAAAACTTCAGATTCAGGTTGTGGATGGTTGAAACCAGTTCTTCATAAATGCCTGAAATAAAAGCGATAGTGCCTCCTGAAACTCCCGGTACCACATCTGCGGCACCCATTGCCATTCCTTTTAAAAATAGAATAAATTGTTTGAATGGACTGCTGTTGTGGTTCATGAGGGCTATATTTTAGCCCAAAAATAAAGATTTTTATTGTGAAGTTTTTTTATGATGCTCAATTAAATTTTTTACTTCAAGCATTTCAAATACCGTAGGGAATAAAATCTCGAGTATCAGTACAAATTCACTTTCAAGCTTTAGTGCATTTTCCAGATGGAATTTTCCCTTGTGAGGTTCATTTACAAAATAATAGAGTCCGGCAAGTCGGTACTCAATTTCGGCATTTTCAGGATAAAATTCCATAGCCTGCAATGAATTGTTGATGGCAACATCAAACTCGCCCAGTTGAGTGAGTAAATCGGTGCGGCTTAACCAGGTTTGAAGTTCATAATTGCCCAGTTCTATTGATTTTCTATAACCAATCTCGGCTTCTTCATACAGGTTTAACTGGTGATTGATTTTTCCATAACGTTTCCAGTAATGCACATTTTCACTATCGATGTTAATGGCTTTATCAATGTAATATAGCGCTTTTTGATAGTTTCTCTTTTGGATATAAAAGTCGGTTATGGCAATCCAGCCTTTGTCAAGCAGGGCATCGTCTTCTACACATTTTAGATAAAAATCAAGTGCAAGCTCTTCATTGCCCAATTTTTCGTGGCATTTGCCTATTCTGAGCATAGCAAACGATGTGGGGTCTTCCAGATTGAGCGTGATGGTATAGTTTTCAATTGCCTCGTTGTAGCGTTTTAATTTTTCCAGCACTTTTCCTTTTTCAAGATAGGCACCCACAAATGTATCGTCTGAAATGATGGCAAAATCAAAGGCAGCTAAAGCTTTTTGATAATTCTTCATCATAAAATACTGCTTGCCCACCTGATGCCAAGCAACTTCACAATAAGGATTTGTATTTAAATAAATGTTGAGATAGTCAATGGCCTCATCATACATTTCTAAATATTCAAAACAATAGATAATGTTGTAAAGTGAAGAATAATCATCAGGGTCAATCTCCACACATTTCATAAAGTAGTAGCGGGCATTGTCATAATCTTCTAAAAAGAGGTATTCCATTCCCAAAAGATTGAGCACGTCGGCTTCGTCTTCGGTGATTTCCAAAGCGATTTCGAGTAGTTCGATGGCTTTTTTGTGGTCGTCTTTTCTGGAAAATATATTGGCTTTTTGAATGTAAATTTCTTCGTTGGAGCTTTCGATAACTTCGAGTTCATTCAATAGCTCTTCGGCAATATCGAGCTTGTTTTCAAAAATGTACATCTCCACCTGAAACAATTTCAGGTTAGTGGATGTGGGGTGTTGTTCAAGGCCGAGCTTGGTTGCTTTTTTGGCAAGGGCTATTTTCCCGTTTTCCATGTAATAGTTTATGATTTCTTCAAATTCTTCAGAATCAAAGAAGAGCACATTGTTGGTCTTTAACATGGATTCAAAGCGGGTGAGTGAGAAATTTTGGTCTTCGTTATGGCTTAAATGCATACACGTTTAAATTTGGGATTTCTTACTTTAATAAATTTAATAATGTAAATCACTACTCAAAGTTTGTGCCCATTATGTTGTTAACAAATTAATCAACAAAATAAAGCTTGTAAAAAATTGTAAATCAATTATATAGAATTTTATTTCGAATCAATCGAATTTAAAACTTCCAGTAAAATAGAACATCCTTCTTCAATTTCGCTGTTTGAAATGGTTAAGGGCGGGGTAATTCTTATGGCTTTTCCTTCAAAAAGCAACCAGAATAAAATGAGTCCTTTTTCTTTGCATTTTAAGATAACCTCTGTGGCAATTTCGGGCGTTTTTACCATAGCAGCAAGCATGAGTCCTTTGCCTCTCACTTCTGAAATTTGTGGATGTTTCAACAGTTTTCTGAAAAGCTTTTCTTTTTCCAGGGTTTCGGCAATCAGATTGGTCTGGGTTAATTCTTCCAGTGTAGCAAGAGCCGCCGCAGCAATAACGGGGTGACCGCCAAATGTGGTGATGTGTCCCAGTTTGGGCTTGTCTTGTAACAGTTTCATTTTTTCGTATGAAGAAACAAAGGCACCCACGGGCATTCCACCGGCCATGCCTTTGCCAAGAGCCAAAATGTCAGGAACACAATTATAATTTTCAAAACCAAACAATTTTCCTGTTCTTCCAAAGCCGGGTTGGATTTCGTCAAGTATGAGTTGTGCACCGGTTTCGTTACAGCGTTTTCTCACTTTTTGGAGGTAATCATTTTTCGGTTGAATAAATCCGGCACCGCCTTGTATGGTTTCCAAAACTACACCCGCAGTTTTATGGGTGATTTTTTCTAAATCCTTTTCGTCGTTAAACTCAATAAATGAAACATCGGGCATCAAAGGCCTGAATACATTTTTGCGTTCTTCAAAACCCATAATGCTCAATGAGCCCATCGTATTGCCATGATAAGCGTTGTTTGCACTGATTATTTGTGACCTTCCGGTGACTCTTTTTGCAAGTTTTATTGCACCTTCAATGGCTTCAGTTCCGCTATTGGTTAGGTAGGTAGTAGATAAGCTTTCCGGAAGGTGTTGCGACAAAAGCTTGGTAAATTTTACTGCCGGTTCCTGAATGTACTCGCCATACACCATCACGTGCAGGTATTTTTCAGCCTGGGTTTTGATGGCTTCAATAACTTTGGGGTGTCCATGACCTAACGTACAAGCCGAAACTCCCGCCACAAAATCCAGATGTGCTTTTCCTGTAATATCATAAATATAGCAACCTTTGGCATGTGAAATTTCCATAGCCAAAGGGTGGGGAGTGGTTTGTGCCTGATGTTTGAAAAAGTCGTCTTTTAATGACATAGCCATTCAATTTTCATTTTAAAATCCGTCGTCAACGACGTTTTCCTCTTCAATTTCATCTTCTTCGCTCAAAGGTTTGAATTCGTTTTCTTTGTGCCGAAGGTCTTCAGGTTTTAATCGCGATTTTTCGGGAATATTCATTTCTTCTTCAGGAATGTCATCAAAAAAGTCTTCTTCCAGTTTGGGCAATGGAATTCCTGAAATTTTTGGTAAAACCGGAACGGGTTTTCCTTTAAACAAATCTTCTTTGGAGAGCAAGCGTTCATCGCCCCGCCATAAAAAACCCCGCAGTATTCTGGCGTTTTCGGGAAACTGCGATTCCGGGTACAGCTTACCATCAGCTTGCCTGATAAAGCGTATGGTTTCAATTTCCTGCTCCAGCAACGTAATTTGAATAGAGCTGGCCCGGGTGTGGTTGATACCTATGAGTTCTTCTTCATCGTTTCGGGTGTAGAAAATGACTTCGGCATTGCGGTTGATGTTGATGGTGTCGAGCTCATTTTCAGTAAAAAGCCCAATGAGAATATCGCCTTTCACCTGATTGTAGCCTAGGCTGTCTTTTTGAATCAAAAAGGCATTGTTAAACACTTTAAGGGTGTCAAGCTGCTCGGTTACCGTGTTTGAAAGCAAATGAATGGTATCGCCGGTCATTTGATTTTCACCGCTCCACAATATTGGATTTCGCAACATTTTGGTGATGCCTAGTTTTTCATCGCTGTAGATGGAATCGGCTTTTCCGCTCATATCGCTTTTATACATTCGGGCATCATAAAATCCTTTTAAAATTCTATGCTCGGGTTTGCCGGTAATTCTTATGGTATCTGCGTGCATATAGATGGAGTCATTGTCTCTCACCGTGATTGCCAATGCACGTTTGGTTATAAATACCGAATCTTTATCACGAAAAACTTCGGCATAATGCCCTCTCACTATGCTGTTGTTAAGTGTGTCTATAACCCGGATATTATTAGTTGCCGAAGCAAAATTTTTCTTTTGATCAAAATAAAGGCTGTCGCCATAAACCGTTCTGTTATCATAATCGATACGGGCATTACGCATAAAATACCCTTTCTCGTTGCGGGTGTCATAAAACCCCCGCTCACAGTAAACTATGCTGGTTTCTGTAGTGATGGTGGACTCGCCGTAGAGATATGCGTGACCGGTTTCAGTATAAAAATCCAGTTGATTGGTGTGGATGGTGTATTCGGGATTGACCAAAACCACATTGGACAAAAACTGATAGCGTTTTTCTTCTGCAAAGTAACGGCCAATGTTACTGGTGAGCGTACTGGCAGTATCGACTACTTTTCCGCCGGTGCGGTAAAAAGCTTGTTGTTTATTTCGGTCAAAATAAAGTGTTTCTGTGGTTAGCGTTGAATTGGGTTCAGTTAAAACCACATTCCCGCTGGCATAAGCAAAATTGGTGTTTCCATTATATTCGGCATATTGACTCGTAAGTGTGATGGTATCTGCCTGAGTAATTTTTACGTTTCCAAAAGCTTTTACAAAATTGTCTTTGCTATAAAGGAATGCCTGGTCACACCACATCTCAACGCCTTCGTGAACGATGTAAACTTGCTCATTGACTTCACGGGTCCAGACTGCTGCATCGGGAATATCCGGTCGCCTTTCAAGGTATCCCGATTGTATGTCAACCTTTTGTTTTTCCTGTGCCCGTATTATAGGAATATAAATAACCGACAGAATTAAAAATAGTACTATTTTTATATAAGTAGTGTGTTCTGTCATCGGTAAAATTTAAATCACAATGTTTATCTGTGAATGGTCTGAGTCCTGTCAGGACCCACAGAAACCAATTTGATAGGCACTTCCAGTTCTTTTTCAAGAAACTCGATGTAGTCTATCAATTCCTGAGGTAATTTGTCTGTTTCCCTCATTTTGGTCAAGTCTTCCTTCCAGCCTTTCATCTCCATGTAAACCGGAGTGACATTCTCGGGTTCAATGTTGTATGGCAGGTGGTTGATGGTTTGGCCTTTGTAGTTGTATGCAGTACACACTTTCAATGTTTTAAATCCACTCAACACATCACTTTTCATCATCATTAATTGGGTAACACCATTTACTGCAACGGCATATTTTAAAGCCACAAGGTCTAACCATCCGCAACGGCGGGGTCGTCCGGTTACGGCACCAAATTCATTGCCCACTTTGGCCATTTTTTCACCTACTTCATCAAATAATTCGGTGGGGAAGGGACCGCTGCCCACGCGGGTTGTGTAAGCTTTAAAAATGCCATATACTTCCTTTACTTTATTGGGTGCTACCCCCAGTCCTGTACAGGCACCGGCGGCTGTGGTGTTTGAAGAAGTCACAAAAGGATAGGTTCCAAAATCGATGTCAAGCAAGGAGCCTTGAGCACCTTCGGCAAGGATCGATTTTCCGGCTTTCTGAGCTTGGTGGATGAATTCTTCACTGTCAATAAAAGTGAGTGTTTTCATTATTTCTACAGCTTCAAAAAACTCGGCTTCCATTTCGTCTAAATCAAACTGGATGTCCACATCATAATAATCAATGAGTCCCAGATGTTTTTCGGTCAAAGCTTTGTAGTTTTTCTCCCAGTTGGGCATTTCTAAATCACCCAGGCGCAAACCGTTTCTTCCGGTTTTGTCCATATATGTGGGGCCTATACCTTTTAGCGTGGAGCCTATTTTTGCTTTTCCTTTAGAAGCTTCAGAAGCGGCATCCAACAGGCGGTGGGTGGGAAGTATGATGTGCGCTTTGCGCGAAAGCAATAAGTTTTTCTTGTAATCGATGTTGAATTTGTCGAGACCTTCCAGTTCTTTTACAAAAACCACAGGGTCTATCACGACCCCATTTCCGATAAGGTTAATAGTATTTTTGTGAAAAATACCGGAGGGTATGGTTCTCAATACGTGTTTTATTCCGTCAAACTCCAGTGTATGCCCGGCATTGGGTCCTCCTTGAAATCGGGCTACTATGTCATAGTTTTTGGTTAATACATCAACAATTTTTCCTTTTCCTTCGTCGCCCCATTGCAGACCAAGTAGTAAATCTACTGCCATTTGTTAAGAATTATTCGGTTGTTTTTTTATTTCCGTAAAAATAAAGTGAATGATTGGTTATTTCGATATCAAAAACTTCCTCGATGGTTTTTTTGATGGATTGAATGCGGGGGTCACAAAACTCGATTACCTCGCCGGTGTCAGTCAAAATCACGTGGTCGTGCTGTCGGTCAAAATAGGACTTTTCATAGTGTGCCTGATTTTTTCCAAACTGGTGTTTACGCACCAATCCGCACTCCAGTAACAATTCAATCGTGTTGTAAAGCGTTGCTCTGCTTACACGGTACTTTTTGTTTTTCATTTTGATATAAAGCGACTCTATGTCAAAATGTTCTGTACTGTTGTAAATTTCCTGTAAAATAGCAAAACGCTCGGGTGTTTTACGGTGCCCTTTTTCTTCAAGGTAAGCCGTAAACACGTTTTTAACGATAGTTTGATTGTTTGTATGTGTTTTTGTGTCTGTCATTTGAAGCTGCAAATTTAAGCTTTTTTAAACTCTTGTCACCTTATCAATACCGTTAATTTTTTTGAGTTTGGCGATTACATCGTTCAGGATGTTGGTGTTTTTTACTATCACCACAATTTTACCTGAAAATATTCCGTCGTCACTATCAAAACTTAAACTTTTCATGTTGATATTGAGGTGGTTGGAAATTACTTTGGTTACTTGATTAACAAGGCCCAAATTGTCAATGCCGGTTATTTTTAATTCTGCTTTGAAATCTTGTTGCGAAGAGTCTATCCATTTAGCCTGAATGATTCTATAGGTAAAATTGCTTTGTAACTGCAATGCGTTGGGACAATTGTTTTTATGAACTTTAATTCCGTCGTTTACCGTTATAAAACCAAAAACATTATCTCCCGGTATGGGGTTGCAGCAATTGGCCATACTATAATCTAATTTTTGTTCGTCTTTGCCGAAGACCAGTTGATCATATTTAACCGTAATTTCATCTTTATGGACTTCGTTAGGGTTGGGTTGCTTTCGCATTCGGTTTTTGAAAAACCCGATAAAAGCATTGCTTCTGCTGGAAGCAAAGTTTCTCAGTTGCTGGTTGTCAATAATGCCGTTACCCACACGATAAAACAAATCCTGACTGGTTTTTAGTTTAAAGTAACTTACCAATTGATTGACTGTTTTTTCGTCTAAATTTACCTTGAGCGACTTTAGTTTTCTGGTCAATACTTCTTTACCGTCATCGGCAATTTTTTTCTTTTCCTCCCGCAGCGACGATTTAATCTTAGACTTCGCCCTTGCAGTTGTGGTGTAATCCAGCCAGTTGGCATTGGGTTTGGCATTTTCAGAAGTGATAATTTCTACCTGGTCGCCACTTTTTAACTCGGTGCTTAACGGCACAAGTTTTCCGTTTACTTTGGCTCCGCGGGTTTTGAGTCCCACCTCGGTGTGAATATTAAAAGCAAAATCCAGTGCTGTCGCACCTTTTTGTAAAGAAATTAAATCTCCGTTGGGTGTAAAAACAAAAATTTCTTTCGCATATAGGTTCAGTTTAAACTGCTCTACAAAATCAACGGCGTTTGTTTCAGAGCTTTCCAAAGCTTCCTGAAGTCTGTTGAGCCAAACTTCCAGATTTTGGTCTTCATGTTCGTCTTTGTTTTTGTATTTATAATGAGCTGCAAAACCTTTTTCGGCAATTTCATTCATTCGCTCGCTGCGAATCTGCACTTCCACCCATCTTCCTTTCGGGCCCATAACCGTAATGTGCAAGGCTTCATAACCGGTTGATTTGGGCGATGAAATCCAATCGCGCAAGCGGGTAGGGTTGGGTCTGAAATGGTCTGTAACTATGGAGTAAATTTTCCAGGCGAGAAATTTTTCCTGTTCCTGCTCACATTTGTAAATAATTCTAACGGCAAACTTGTCATACACCTCTTCGTAGGTCACATTTTGCTTGAGCATTTTTCTTCTTATGGAAAAAATGGATTTAGGTCGCCCCTTGATTTCATAATCCATATTTTCTTTGTCTAAAGAAGATTTTATGATGTTGTTAAACTCTTTGATGTATTGATCTTGCTCTTCTTTGCTTTCTTTGATTTTGTTGAGGATGTCGTTGTATACTTCCGGCTCGGTGTATTTTAAGCCCAAATCTTCCAGTTCGGTTTTGATGTTGTAAAGCCCAATTCTGTGAGCAAGCGGTGCATAAATATAGAGCGTTTCTGAAGCGATTTTAATCTGTTTGTCGCCGCGCATCGACTCCATGGTTTGCATATTGTGGAGACGGTCGGCTATTTTTATGATGATTACCCGCACATCTTCATTAAGCGTAAGCAGCATTTTTCTGAAGTTTTCTGCCTGCAGCGAAACATCACGCTCCTGCTCAATGGCAGAAATTTTGGTAAGACCGTCAACAATTTTTGCAATGGTTTTTCCAAAAATTCGCTCAATGTCTTCCAGCGTATAAGGGGTGTCTTCCACAACATCGTGAAGCAAGGCGGCTGCAATGGAAGTGGCATCCAGACCGATTTCAGACGCGACAATTTTTGCAACGGCAATGGGGTGAAAAATATAGGCTTCACCCGACTTGCGGCGTTGTTCTTTGTGTGCATCCACAGCAATGTCAAATGCTTTTCTAATCAGTTTTTTGTCTTCATCTGTAAGCGTTCTGTAACTGATTTTCAACAGCTCTTTGTACTGTTTTGCAATCTCTTTGTTTTCTTTGTCTAATACCTCTTGCGTCATAATCTAAAAGTACAATATACTTTTTTAAGATACAACAAAAATTACGCCTTTAAATTGTGGTAACGTTGCAATAAGGTGGGATGTGAATAATGTACAAAAACATACCAGGGGTGGGGCGTCAAATTGCTTAAACTGTTTTTTGACAACTTTTTGAGTGACGAAATCAAAGGCTCACCGGCGTAAGTGTCTTTGGCATAATTGTCTGCCTGATATTCAAAAACACGTGACAAATAATTCATCACCAAACCGGTAATGGTGGAAATGGGGCTGTAAAGTATAAAGAATGCAATCAACCCAATATGAAATGAAGGCTCTTCAACACCCAACGCCTGTGACAATAGCGGACTTCCTATAAACAACGAAAGCAACCAAAGTGTAAACCCTGTCAATAAAATACTGCTCACCAGGTTAACGATAATGTGTTTGCGTTTGTAGTGTCCCACTTCGTGTGCCAAAACGGCCACGATTTCTTCATCGTTGAGGTCGTTGATGAGGGTGTCAAAGAGGGTGATGCGTTTTTCCTTTCCAAAGCCTGAAAAATAAGCATTGGCCTTGGTGCTGCGTTTGGAGCCGTCAATCACAAAAATGTTGTCGAGTTTAAAGCCCACATTTTGAGCATAGGCTTCTATTTTGTCTCTCAAGCTTCCTTCCTCAAGAGGGGTTTGTTTGTTGAATATCGGAACAATGAGCTTTGCATAAAACATATTCATAAATACCGAAAAGACCGTTATCATTATCCAACCGTAAATCCAGAAATCCTTCCCGGTGGATTCATAAAACCAAATGATGAGTGCCAGAATACCACCACCCAAAAGTGCACCCAACAACAAGCCTTTTAGCTTGTCAGCAAAAAACAGTTTTTTGGTGCTTTTATTAAAACCAAATTTTTCCTCAATCACAAAAGTATCGTAATATGAAAACGGTGTGGAAAGTAAATCACTTGCAATATAAATTATGCCGAAAAACACCAGTGCCACCAAAATAGGGTCGTCTGTAAACCCCCGTGCCAGAGCATCCACAAACGCAAAGCCATCCAAAAAGAAAAACAACAAAGTAGCCACAAACATCACCGTTGAACTCAACAATGAAAACCGGTAGTTTACTTTTTTGTACTGTTGTGATTTTTCATATTCCTTTTCGTCATAGACATCTTTTAACTCATCGGGTATGGGGGTGTCAAACTTTTTAGCATTGAGAAAATCCAGCCATTTGTCAGTAATAAAACTGACAATCAAAATACCGATAATGATGTAAAAAAGTGTTTGTGATTCCATTCCTCCCCCTAACCCCCTCCCAAGGAGGGGAATTATTAATTATTTTTCAGTTATTTTTAAGCTTCAAAGATACTAATTGCGGTGGCAACTGAAACGTTTGTAGGGTCTTTTGGTTTCTATGTGTAGCCTTACTCATTTTGAAGTGCGGTAGTTGTGGTTGCGGGATATGATTTAGGTTCTAATTAATAAAATAAATCAATATATAAACCCGTTGTGCATTATGATTTAAAAGAAAAAAGTTGTTCATTTCACTGATAATCAGTAACTTGTTTTAGCTATAAA
>ERZ869909.607-NODE-607-length-38477-cov-3.887031_pt1 | contig 38477 bp, 23 predicted proteins | sample MGYA00520892_ERZ869909 | MGnify/ENA primary metagenome ERZ869909 (study PRJEB32215, sample SAMEA104723947) | bioreactor metagenome | biome: bioreactor; feature: anaerobic bioreactor; material: water | place: China | collected 2015-03-12 ...
TGGTGAGGTCTCGGAGGTGCCGGAGTGGATGCCGAGGGTGCATCGGGGTTTGCTTTGAAGGAGGCACTGGCGGGCGAGTTGCCGGTGGTACCCGATGATGTGGATGACACGAGTGGATCGGGGGTTTGGTTTGGAGAAGGCACTGGCGGGCAAGCCGCCAGTGGCACCCGGCGCGGGTGGATCAGGGGTTGTTTTGAAGGAAGCACTGGCGGGCAAGCCGCCAGTGGCACCCGGCACATGAGTTCGTCAGGAGGGGAGTGCGTAGAAGCCCTGTCCGGTGTCGGTGAGGCGACCTTCGGCGGCGAGGGCTTGCCAGATTTCGGGGGGGAAGTCTGTGGGTGGTGTGATGGCATCGATGTTGGAGGATCGTCCGCCGGAGGTGTAGCGGCCGCCGAGGCGGGATTCGTCGGAGAGGCGTTGGAGTTTGAGTCGTTTTTTGAAGGCGCGGAGTGCCGCGGCCTTGTCGTCGTGGGAGAAGTCGGGGAGTGGGGCGGTGGATGGCGGTGGTGATGCGGGTTTGGGTGGCGCTTCGAGTGCGCGGACGACGGCGTCGAGGGCGGCGGGGTCTTGGGCTTTGACGGCGGCCCTGACGCTGGATTGGTCGGCGGGTGTGCGCGCGAGGAGGGAGGCGACAAGCTCCCAGTCCTTCTGGGTCTGGAGGGCGTTGGCGTTTTTGGTGATGTCGTCGGTGAGCTGGCGGATCTTCTGGACGAGGTTCATGGAGCTCAGACCCGCAGACCCCGTCGCTTGACGCTCCGGGCTGGTAAAGGCAATCAGGAAAGGGTGACTGACGGGACTCGAACCCGCGACCCCCAGGATCACAACCTGGTGCTCTAACCAACTGAGCTACAGCCACCATCATGGCGCGGGGTGTGTGGGCATCCTGCGCGGGAGGAAGGGTAGATCGTGGGGGGCGGGTCGTCAATGGAGCGTGGGGCGTGCGAGTGGGCGTCCACGGGCGCGGGCGCGGGCGGCGGATCACGATCGCGTGCGTTCGGGGCAAGATCAGGTGATAATCATGGGAAATCGGGCGAAATCGGGGGTTTTTGGTTGACATATCGGCGGTGGGGGGTGAGGGTACCCGTGCGCGCCCTTTGGGCGTGCGTGAGGGTTTTTGAGGTTTCGAGTGAACACCGAACACGGCGTGGGGCGAAATACCCCGCGTCGCAAGGAGCCATGACAGATACCAGCACACGCGATGGACGGGCGATCAAAGTGAAGGGTTCGGGGGGCCGGGGTTTGGGCGAGGATCTGGGAGCGGCATCGGACATTCGGCTGCGTTTCCCCCGCCCGGATCTTGATTTGGATCAGGATGAGGAGTGGTGCGAGGCGCGGATCGACGGGCGTTGGCAGCGGTTTCGCTTCCACGACTACCCGGAGATCTTTGATGTGCCGGGGTTGTACGAGCGGCTGTTCCACGATGAGCTGAAGTGCAACTCGCCGAACCGTGTGGTTGGTCTGCTGGAGACGGTGCTGCGCGAGTCGAATCACTCTGTGAATGAACTGCGGGTGCTGGATGTCGGCGCCGGGAACGGGATCGTGGGCGAGCGGCTGCGGAAGGGGGGCGCGGCGGAGGTTGTGGGGATTGACATTATTGCGGAGGCGAAGGATGCGGCGGAACGCGATCGGCCGGGTGTGTACGACGAGTATCTGATCGCGGACCTGACGGATCTTGATGAGGGTGATGTGGAGCGTCTGCGTGATCGTCGGTTCAACGCCATGACGACGGTGGCGGCGCTGGGGTTCGGGGATATCCCGGCGGATGCTTTCGCGACGGCGTTCAACCTCGTGGAGGAGAACGGGTGGATCGCGTTCAATGTGAAGGATTCGTTCCTTGCGGGTGAGCGGAGCGGTGGGTTTGATCGGTTGATCGACGCGATGGCGGATGAGGGTGTGCTGGAGATGCACGCGTATCTGCGGTATCTGCACCGGATGAGCGCAACGGGCGATCGGATCTACTATGTTGCGTTGATTGGGCGCAAGAAGCGGGCGATTCCCGCTGAGATGATCGCGAAGGCCGATGATCCGGATTGAGCGTGTCGGGAAATCGTTTGACGGGGGGCGGACCTTCGTCGTCGATGATCTGTCGCTGCATGTCCGTGAGGGCGAGATTGTCGTGCTGCTGGGGGAGTCGGGGTGCGGGAAGACGACGACGCTGAAGATGATCAACCGGCTGGTGGAGCCGACGCGGGGTGACATCTTCGTCGAGGGCGAGTCGGTGTTGCGTGGGGATCCGGTGCGGCTGCGTCGTCGGATCGGGTATGTGTTTCAGGGTGTGGGGTTGTTTCCGCACATGACGATCGCGGAGAATGTGGGTTCGGTGCCGCGGCTCTTGGGGTGGGATCGGGGGCGGATCCGGAGGCGTGTCGGGGAGTTGCTGGAGATGGTGGGGCTGCCGGTGGAGGAGTACGCGGGTCGGCTGCCGCGTGCGCTTTCGGGCGGTCAGCGGCAGCGTGTGGGGTTGGCGCGTGCGCTGGCGGCGGAGCCGCGTGTAATGCTGATGGATGAGCCGCTGGGCGCGTTGGATCCGGTGACGCGGGATGCGTTGCAGGGTGAGTTGCAGTCGTTGCAGCGTCGGCTTGGGTTGACGGTGGTGCTGGTGACGCACGACATGACGGAAGCGCTGCTGATGGGGGATCGGATCGCGGTGATGCAGGGCGGGCGGATCGTGCGGCTGGGGAGCGCGCACGAGGTGATGAGTGATCCGCGGGATGCGTACGCGGAGCGGTTGATGGCGATGCCGAAGCGCCAGGCGGATGCGGTGGAGGCGATCGCGCGGGGCGGGGAGGGCGGATGAATCCGAACCTGAGCGAGCAACTGAATCGGCTGCCGGATCTGCTGGGGAATCATCTGCTGCTGGTGCTGACGAGTCTGCTGATCGGCGCGGCGATCAGCGTGCCGCTGGCGGTGTTGTCGCTGCGTGTGCGGTGGCTGCGGGGTCCGGTGCTTGCGGCGGCGAGTGTGGTGCAGACGATTCCGTCGCTGGCGATTCTGGCGCTGATGGTGGCGGCCTTCGGGATGTTCGGTCGTGTGCCAGCGATCGTGGCACTGAGCGCGTACTCGGTGTTGCCGATCCTGCGGAATACGGTGACGGGGATTCTCGGGGTGGATGCGCATGTGGTCGAGGCGGCGCGGGGGATCGGTATGACGGGGCGGCAGGTGTTGTGGCGTGTGCAGTTGCCGCTGGCCGCGCCGGTGATCATCGCGGGCGTGCGGACGGCGGCGGTGTGGGTGGTGGGGATCGCGACGCTGTCGACGCCGGTGGGGGCGCGTTCGCTGGGGAACTACATTTTTTCGGGGTTGCAGACGCTGAACTTCACGGCGGTGCTGGTGGGTGTGTTCGCGGCGGCTGGGCTGGCGCTGCTGCTGGATGGGTTGATCCGGTTGTGTGAAGTGGCGTCGGCGCGCCGGTCACGCGGGATGGGGATGGCTGCGATCGCGGGTGCGCTGGTGATTGTGGTGGGCGGGATGCTGCCGCTGTTCGTGGAGTTGCAGCGATCGCGGGGGGTGGTGGCGGCGCTGGAGGGTGATCGGGGCGAGCGGTTTCAGGGGCGTGTGGTGATCGGGGCTAAGACTTTCACGGAGCAGTTCATCCTGGCGCGGGTGATTGCGCAGACGCTTGAGGAGGCGGGGTACCGGGTGGAGATCAATGAGGGGCTGGGGTCGATCGTGGTGTTCGAGGCGCTGGTGCAGGGGCGCATCGATGCGTATATCGATTACTCGGGGACGATCTGGGTGAACAACATGGGGCGTGAGGATGTTCCGGATCCGACGACGATGCTGTTCGAGATGACGGCGTGGCTGGCGGGTCGGGGGGTGTTGTGTCTGGGGCCGCTGGGATTCGAGAACGCGTACGCGCTGGCGATGCGGAGGGATGTGGCGGAGCGGCTGGGCGTGGAGCAGACGGGGGATCTGGAGGCGCACGCGTCGGGGTTGCGGATCGGATCGGACTACGAGTTCTTCGAGCGGCCGGAGTGGCGTGCGTTCCGAAGGGGATACGGGCTGGAATTCGCGGAGGAGGTGGCGTTCGATTCGACGCTGATGTACCCGGCGGTGAGCGAGGGGCGCGTGGATGTGATCACGGCGTTCACAACGGATGGACGGATCGATGCGTTCGACCTGAGTTTGATCCGGGATGAGGCGCGGGTATTCCCGGCGTACGACGCGGTGCTGTTGCTGGGTGAGACGGCGGCGATGGATGGCACGCTGGTGGATGCGCTGCGGGGGCTTGTGGGGTCGATCGACGATGCGATGATGCGCCGGGCGAACGCGCGGGTGGACATGGAGGGTGAGACGCTGGATGGCGCGGCGGGATGGCTGAGGGAGGAATTGCGCGAGGGTGGGTGAGGGGGGGAATGGCTGTTTTCGGGGTGAATCGGGGGGTGCATGACAGGCGAGTACGGGGAGAGTAGCATTCTTCTTGTTGGACAGGAATTTTTCTGGGGGGCCTCCATGATTGATTCTGACGATGAGGGGTATTCGCCCAGTGAAGCAGCAGGCAGCATCAGTTCAGAGGCGTGGCCCGATTGGGTGGGTTGTTGATCTCTTTTCGAGTGTCCGGCTCGGGATCAGCTTGTTTGTGATTCTGTTCGTGTACTCGGCGGTGGGGTCGGCGGGGGTGGTGTACCCGACATCGCTGCGCTTTTTCGATGCTTCGGTGTGGCGTCACGACATGGTGCGTCAGTGGCGGATCTTCGAGATGACGGAGTTCGAGTGGTTTCACACCTCGTTCTTTCTCGTGGTGTGCGGGTTGCTGACGGTGAACATCATCGTGACGACGCTGCGGAGGATTCCGCTCAAGGTGATCAATCTTGGGGTGTGGACGATCCACACGGGCGTGGTGGTGCTGATCGTGGGTTCGGTGGTGTACTTCGCACGGAAGGTGGAGGGGGATACGCCGGTGATCCGGCGGGCGGTGCACATCGAGATGCCGGACGGCGGCGTGACGATGCTGCCGGTGGTATCGGGGGCGATGCGGAGCGTGGAGACGAGCGCGGGGGTGTACCGGTTCTCGATCGCGTCGATCGAGCCGGAGCGGATGGAGGGTGGGTTCGGTGCGGTGGTGAGTGTGACGACGCCGGATGGGGAGCGGCTGGTGCAGGAGGTGGTGGATGGAGGGGTTGCACGGTCTCGGAATGGTCTTGGGATGCGTATGGGGACGGTGGCGCAGGAGTATTTCTGGGTGAAGGACTCGTCGGCGCTCGCGGTGCGGCGTGCGGAGGGTGGACGGTGGGCGCATCGTCCGATTCGGGGGCTGCCGCGGTACAACGACACGATCGGGAGCGTGGAGAGCGTATGGCCTGCGTTGCGGGGGCAGCCGGCGGAGGAGATTTCGGGCGCGGCGGGGCGTGTGCTGGATCTGCCGGTGGAGGCGTCGGAAGCGCAGGATGTGCTCGGGGATGTTGATGTGCGGGTCACGGGGTTTCTTCGGTACGCGATCGAGCAGTCTCGACTGACACCTGCTCCGTCGGGTGAACGCAAGGAACCGGTGGCGGTGGTGGAGCTTGGGTCTCCGAGTCGGAGCGCGCAGCGGGCGGTGGTGGCTGCGTATCGGCCGGAGCAGCGGATGGCGTTCGACGGGATGCTCGCGTTCAGTTACGCGGAGAGCGAGGCGGAGGCGGCGGAGTTGCTGTCGGGCAGTTCGTCTCGTTTGTATGTGGCGTTGCCGGATGGCGGGGTGTCGCACACAGTGGCGCTGGATGATGAGCGGAAGTTCGATGTTTTCATCGCGCTGGGGGACTCGGGTTGGGAGATTCGGGTTGACGATGTGATTCGTGATCTTCCGGTCGATCCTGTGCGGCGGATTTCACTGGCGATGATCACCGTGCGGACGCCCGAGGGCGAGGAGTTCGTGCGGTGGGTGGCGGATCGCGCTGAGGACACGCGGGATCTCGGCACGGATGTCGGGCCGGGGATGCATCAGGGGGATCCGGCATCGGCGTTCAGGGAGGTCGATGAGCGGTTGGTGACGCGGTTCAGTCCGGGGGTGTCGTCGCGGATCATCGTCGTGGCTGGTCCGGGGCGTGAGGATCTCCGCGCGATGGTGAATATGGGCGGGGGAGCGCGCGAGTACCGGATGAATCCGGGTGAGCCGATCGAGTTTCCGTCGGGCGCGACGCTGCGGGTTGTGGAGTGGAGTCCGTACGCGGTGGAGGAGTCGCGGCCGTTGATTGTGCCGCGAAATCAGCGCGACCGCGATGCGGATTCTTCGCGGCTGTACGCGATGGTGCGTGTGGAGATGCGAGCGGGTGAGTGGGAGGGGTCGGCGTGGGTGCCGTTTCACCGGTATTCGTTCGATGATGATGCGATGGCCACGCCGCGGCTGACGCGGTGGGAGCCGGTGGCGTTCGATGTTCCGGGTGTCGGCGAGGTGGAGGTGATCTTCACGCGGGAGCGTCGCCCGCTGGGGCTGACGGTGGAGTTGGACGAGTTTATTCTGACGAGTCAGTTCGGCGGGTTTACGGGCGAGACCGCCTCGATCCGGGACTGGACGAGCGTGATCCGTTTCGATGAAGCCCAGGAGATGGTTCGCGTCAGTACGAATGCGCCTGCAGCCGAGGGTGGATGGTGGTTTTTCCAGGCGTACTGGGATCCGCCATCTGAGATGAGTTTCTTCTCGCCAGTGGGCGGGATGAGCTTTACTGGGCTGGGCGTCGGGAATCGTGATGGTGTGTACACCCAGTTGGCGGGTGGGACGCTCACGGTGCTGGGGATGATGTACGCGTTTTATGTGAAGCCGATTCTGAAGCGTCGTCAGCGTGAGCGGATCGCGCAGGACCTTGCCGAGTCATCGCAGAGTGGGGGTGCGGCGTGAGTACGAGACGAACGGGCCTGTTCCTGCTGGCGGGCGTGATGATCGGGCTGGTGATCACCGGGCTGGCGACATGGACCACGCTGTTGCGTTCGAGTGAGACGCCCGGCGGGTTTGCCGGTGAGGTGCGGCTCGGTCCCCTGGATCGTGCGGCGGTGTACAACCGAGGTCGGCTGAAGTCGTTCAAGTCGTTTGCAAGCGAGACGGTTTCGACGATCGCGGGACCGCGGGGCGTGCGTGTGGAAGTGGATGGAGAGCTGGTGTTCGCGCCGGCGGATTTCGCGTATCTGGATCTGATGCTTCGCCCGGAGCGGTATGAGGATGCGCCGCTGATCCATCTGGGGAACAAGCCGATGCGTCAGCAGCTCGGGGCGGCGTTGCTGCGTGATGGCATTGCGAGCGAGGAGGAACTTCGGCGGTTTGTAGAGACGGGGCAGATCGCGGAGCCGCTGCTGTTCACTCCGAGCGCGATGCAGTTGTTCAACCAGTGGTCATCGGACCTGATCCGGACTCGGAAGTTCGTGGATCGTCTCGAAGGTGCGGTGAATCTGCGGCGTCCGGAGGCGTTGCTGTCGTTGCTGCGTGTGATCCCGCCGCCGAATCACGATCCGAAGACGCCGTGGCTGAATCCGGGTGAGCTTTTCCCGGTGGCTCCGGGGCAGACGCCGACGCCGGGACAGGTGCTGGCTATGGAGCGGATGGAGCCGTCTCTGCGGGAGGAGATCGCCCGGCGGTGGGTGGCGTTCGCGCAGGCGTGGCGGGCGGGGGATGCCACGACGGCGAATGCGCGGCTGGCGGAGTTCACAGCGCGTGTGCGCGAGGTTTCGCCGGAGCTGTATCCGAGCGAATCTCGGATGTTCGCGGAGTCTCTGTACTTCCGGATCGGATCGCTGGTGTGGGGTTGGGTGATTTATCTTGCTGCGGTGCTCGTGCTGCTGATGGCGGTCGCGTGGCGCTGGCCCGGTGCGCGTGCGATGGGGATCGGGTTGTTCAGCGTGGCGTTCGTGGTGCAGACGGCGGCGTTGCTGCTGCGGTGGTACATCGCGGGGCGGTGGCCGAACTCGAACATGTTCGAGGCGGTGACGACGAGCGTGTGGTTCGGGGCGTTGCTGGCGATTCCGATGGAGTATGCGGCTCGGAAGACGCCGCTCAAGAATCTGTTCCTGATCGGCGCGGCGGTGGCCTCGATGGCAGCGCTGATGTCGGCGCAGTTCATTCACCGGCTCGACCCGAGCGTGAACAACATGATGCCGATCCTGCACGATCTGTGGCTGTACATCCACACGAATGTGATCATCGCGGCGTATGCGTTGATCGCGATGGCGGCGGTGACGGCCATTCTCTATCTGTTGTGGCGGTTGTTCGGGGGTGGCCCTGCTCACGCGCGACTCGGCGGTACGGAGATGCTGATCGAGGCGTCCTCGGCGGCGAGCGGTCGGGCGACGACCGCGACGGGTCGGCGGCTGGCATCGTCGAAGGCCTCGCTCGGGGAGGTGTTCGACGGGGCGACGCTGGTGATGGTTGAGCTGTCGTTCATTCTCCTGTGGGCCGGGATCATCATGGGGGCGATCTGGGCGGATCACTCGTGGGGGCGGCCGTGGGGCTGGGATCCCAAGGAGGTGTTCGCATTGAATACCTTCCTCGTGTACCTCGTGCTGATTCACATCCGGCTGAAGACGCGCGATAAGGGGCTGTGGACCGCGCTGCTGGCGTTGATCGGATGCGGGGTGATGCTGTTCAACTGGATCGTGATCAACTTCGTGATCGCAGGTCTGCACTCGTATGCGTGAGAATTCTGTGGGCTGAGGTTGGGCGTCTGGCGGGGTGGGGAGGTATCCTGCATGGATGCCCGGAGTTACGGCGGCCCATTCCGTTGTTGTGAGCGAGACCGCACGCGCGCTCGGTGATGCCATCCGGCTTCAGGGCGCCCTTGCCGGTGCGGTGTCGGGGGCGTTGCTGCGGTTGCGCGAGGGCGGCCAGGTGGACATCCTCGCGGCGTGGCCTTCGTTTGAGGGCGGTCCGGCGCTTTGGGTGCAGGAGGCGGCAGGATTGTTTGCGGGGCATTCCGGGGAGTCGAGGAGTGTCGCGTACGCGAGTCAGCAGAGTGTCGGCGGGCACATCGCGGTGGTGCCGTGCGCTTCGATCGGCGAGCCGGATGTGGCGGCGGTGTTTCTGCTGCGTGAGCGGGATGAGCAGACGCTCGCGGAGGATGTGGGGCGGCTTGAGCTGGGGTTGACGGCGTTGCGGGCGTATCAGGCATCGCAGGAAGCACAGCGTCGGACGGAGGATGTCGATCGGCTGGCGAGTGCGATCGAGATCGCGGGGGTTGCGGGGGCGCATCTCCGTTTCGAGGCGATCGCGTTCGCGCTGGTGAATGAGATCGCATCGCGGTACGGGTGCGAGCGAGTGTCGCTCGGGATGTTGGGGCGCGTCGGGCATGGCGATGTTCGGCTGCGGGCGATGAGCGCGAGTGATCGTGTCGTGCGCAAGACGGAGTTGGCGCATGCGCTCGAGCGGGCGATGGATGAGGCGCTGGATCAGGACATCGAGACGGTGTGGCCCGAGCCGGAGGGTGCGGGCGCGGTGACCCGGTGTCTGCGGAGCGTTGTCGGTGAACGGGGCGGGTGTGGTCTGGTGATGCCGTTGAGGACGGCCGAGGGGTTGGTCGGCGCGGTGTTGCTGGAGCGTGGGGAGGATCGGGCGTTCACGCAGCGCGAGATCGAGACGCTGCGGCTGGTTCTGGAGCTGGTATCGGCGCGGTTGTGGGAGCGATGGGAGCGGGATCGCTGGATCGGGGCGCGGGTGGCCTATCGGGCGCATCGGGGGTTCGCCTGGGCGGTGGGGGCTCAGCACACCTGGGCGAAGGTGATCGCGCTGGCTGTGATTGCGTTTGTGTGCTTCAGTGTGTTCGTGAAGACCACGGATGAGGTGCGAGCGCCGTTCGTGGTGGAGCCGATGGATCGGCGGAAGGTGAGCGCCCCGTTCGAGGGTTTTTTGCGTGAGGCGCTGGTGCGGGTGGGCGATCGTGTGGAGCCGGGGCAGTTGATGGCGCGGCTGGACGACACGGCGTTGCTGTTGCAGTTGGCCGATGAGCGGGCGCGTGAGCAGGCAGCGCGGACGCAGGCGGATGCCGCGCGGAGTGGGGGGGAGATCGCGGAGGCACGGGTTGCGGAGGCGCAGCGTGAGCAGGCAATGGCGCGTGTTCGGCTGCTGGAGCACATGATCGGACAGGCGAGGATCGTGGCACCGGTGGGGGGCGTGGTCATCTCCGGTGATCTTGAGAGCGCGGTCGGCGGTCCGGTAGGGACGGGTGATTTGTTGTTCGAGATCGCGGATCCGGAGGCGATACGGGTGGGTGTTGCGGTTCCGGAGCATGCGATGATGCGTGTGGAGGCCGGGCAGACGGGGCGGCTTGCGCTGGCGGCGGACCCGGGGCGGAAGATTCGTGCGGAGATCGTTCGGATCGATCCGGTGGCGAGCGGGGAGCGAGGTTCGCGGTCGTTTCGAGCGATTGCGAGAGCGGAAGAGACGGGGTTACGGCCGGGGATGGAGGGGATCGCGCGGATCGAGACGGGGCGTGCCTCGTACGCGCGCGTGTGGCTGAGGCCGATGACGGATTGGCTGCGGATGCGTCTTTGGTTCTGAGGGAGAGCGAGCAGTTTTTGGATGGAGCGTCCGACTTTTTCAGAGCACTGGCATCGGATCTCGCGGCTGACAGCGCGGCTGCGATCTGATGCGCAGGTGACACGCCAGCGCACGCACGGCGAGCGCTGGTGGGTGGTGCGCGATCCGGGGACGAACGGATTCGTGCGGATCAGCGAGCCGGCATGGGGGTTCGTCGGGCTGTTGGATGGTCGGCGGACGGTGGCGGAGGCGTGGGAGCGTGCGTGCGAGCGTTTCGGTGATGATGCGCCGACGCAGACGGAAGCCATCCAGGCGCTGACGCAGTTGTATACGGCGAATCTGCTGCTGAGTGATCTGCCGGGGGATGCGCGGGCGTTGTTCGAGCGCGCGGGGAAGCGTCGGAAGCGGCAGGTCTCTCAGGGATTGATGGGGTTCCTGTTTTTCCGGGTGCCGCTGTTCGATCCGAACGATCTGCTCGGGAGATGGTTGCCGATCGGCGGGCTGGCGTTCACGGCGTTCGGATTCGTGGCGTGGTGTGTGCTGGTGTTGCTCGGTGTGAATGCGATCGTGCAGGACTGGCAGCGGTTTGCTTCCGGCGTGTGGGATGTGCTTGCGTTCGAGAATCTGGCGTTGCTGTATGTGGCGATCGCCGGTGTGAAGTTGCTGCACGAACTGGGGCACGGCTTTGCCTGTCGGAAGTTCGGGCGTGTGGAGGGGACCGGGGGCCAGGTCCACACGCTGGGGGTGATGTTTCTGGTGTTTGTGCCGATACCGTATGTGGATGCGAGTTCGGCGTGGGGTCTGCGGTCGAAGTGGAGACGCGCGGCGATCGGTGCGGCGGGCATGTATGTCGAGCTTGCGGTCGCGGCGGTGGCGGCGATGGTGTGGGCGGGGACGAGCAGCGGGGTGGTGAACTCGATCGCGTACAACATCGTGTTCGTCGCGGGCGTGACGACGATCTTGTTCAATGTGAATCCGCTGCTGAGATACGATGGGTACTACATCCTGTCGGATCTGATCGAGATCCCGAACATGCAGCAGCGCGGCAGCCGGGAACTGCATCACTGGGTGAAACGGCTGGTGTGGGGTGTGCGGAACTCGGTCGGGGTTACGCGGACCGGGTTGGAGCAGGCCTTTCTGCTGGTGTTTGCGTGTCTGAGCGGGCCGTACCGGATCTTTGTCGGACTGGTGATCGCGTTGTTCGTGAGCCAGTCGATCCCGTTCGTTGGTGTCGTGATCGCGTTGGCAACGCTGGTGGTGTTTCTCATCGTTCCTGTGGGTAAGTTTCTGGCGTATCTGTTCACGAGCCATGAGATCGAGCGCGAGCGTGGGCGGGCACTGGTGACAACGGGTGTGATTCTGGGAGCGGTGGTTGTGGGTGTTGCCGGTGTGCCTGTGCCGCGATGGGCGACGATCGATGGCGTGGTGGAGCCGCGTGTGCAGAGCCCGGTGTATGCGCGAGAGGCGGGTTTTCTGGAGTGGGTTCGTGTGTCGGGCGAGCATGTAGACGAGGGCGAGACGCTGGGGCAGTTGGAGCATCGTGGGCTGCTCGAGGAACGGGCGAGTGTTCTCGGCGAGTTGAACGAGGCGAGGGCGTTGTACGATGCCGCGCTCGCTCAGGATGCAGCGCGGGCGGCGATCGTTGCCGGGCGGGTCGCGGCGTTGCGTGAGCGGCTGGAAGCATTGGACGAGCGGGTTCGGATGCTTGAGATGAGCGCGATCGTTGGCGGGAGGTGGTATGCGCCTGATGTCGAGGATCGCACGGGGGCGTATGTGCAGCGCGGAGAACCAGTCGGGATGGTGTACTCGGATGGGGACTTTGTTCTGCGCGGGGTGGTTCTGCAGAATGAGGCGGGCGCGGTGCTGGGGCAGTTCGCGATGCATGGGGCGCTCGCGGCGGAGGCGCGCTCGGCGGCGATGTCGGGGAAGGTGATTCGTGCGTCGCTTGTGGAGGTGGCGCCGGTCGGGGTGCGCGGGCGGCGCGATGGATTTGTGGATCTGGGCGCGGGCAGTGACGGGAACGACGGCGAGGAGCGGAGATTCGAGGTGAAGTTTGAAATGGAGGATGATGCTCCGAAGTGGATGCGGGCGGGAATGAGCGTGAGGGTGCGGGTGCGGTTGGAGTGTGAGCCGCTTGGTGTGCAGTGGTCACGGGCGTTGTGGCAGTTGCTGCTGCGTCGTTCTGGGGGTGAGGTGTAAGTGGGCGAGCGTGGACAGCTTTCGGCGCGGGATCTTGAGCGACGACTCGATGCGTGCATGTTGCAGGATGCCGCGCAGTTGGGGGTGCGGTTGCGCCGGCTGCGTGGGCGTGGCGGCGAAGCCGTCGAGAAGATCGTGAGGTCCATCGAGGAGAGTGAGCGGCGGGTGGAGCAAAGGTGCCTGCGGCTGCCGCGTGTGGAGTATGCGGAAGAGCTTCCGGTGGTCGCGCGGCGGGAGGAGATCGCGCATGCGATCGCGGAGCATCAGGTCGTGGTGGTTGCGGGCGAGACGGGATCGGGGAAGACGACACAGATCCCGAAGATCCTGCTGGAGATGGGGCGGGGTGTGCGTGGATTGATCGGGCACACACAGCCGCGCCGTATCGCAGCGCGGAGTGTGGCGATGCGTCTGGCGAGTGAGCTGAGGACGGAGTTGGGGGCAGCGGTGGGATACAAGGTCCGGTTCGGCGATCGCACGAGCGCGGACGGGTATGTCAAGATCATGACGGACGGCATCCTGCTGAGCGAGACGCAGGGTGATCGGCGGCTGCTTCAATACGACACCATCGTGATCGATGAGGCCCACGAGCGGACGCTGAACATCGATTTTCTGCTGGGATACCTGCGGCAACTGCTGATGAAGCGGGCGGATCTGAAGGTGGTGATCACCTCGGCCACCATCGACCACGAGCGGTTCGCAGCGCACTTCACGGATTCGGAAGGGAGACCGGCGCCGGTGATCGAGGTGTCGGGGCGGACTTATCCGGTGGAGGTGCGATACCGACCGCTCGAGACGGAGGATCCGGACGAGGCGGATCGGACGATGGAGCACGCGATTCTGGATGCCGTGGATGAACTGGCGCGAGAGGACCGTGGGCGTGGCGGCGTGGGGGATGTGCTGGTGTTTCTGCCGGGAGAGCGGGAGATCCGGGAGACGGCGGAGGCGCTGCGGAAGCATCACCCGCCGGAGACGGAGATTCTTCCGCTGTTTGCGCGGCTGTCGGTGGATGAGCAGATGCGGGTGTTTCAGAAGCACCCGGGGCGTCGGATCGTGCTCGCGACGAATGTGGCGGAGACATCGCTGACGGTTCCGGGCATCCGGTATGTGGTGGATACGGGCGTGGCGCGTCTGAACCGATACAGCGCACGGACCCGTGTGCAGCGGCTGCTTGTCGAGCCTGTGAGTCGTGCGAGCGCGAATCAGCGGGCGGGGCGCTGCGGGCGTGTCGAGCCGGGGGTGTGCATTCGGTTGTACTCGGATGCGTCCTACGCTGAGCGGGAGGAGTTCACGCCGCCTGAGATTCTTCGGACGAATCTCGCGAGTGTGATTCTACAGATGAAGGCGTTGCGGCTCGGTGATGTGACGGCGTTCCCGTTTGTGGAGCCGCCGGATCATCGTCTCGTACGGGACGGGTACGAGACGCTGCACGAGCTGGGGGCCGTGGATGAGGATGGGGAACTGACCGAGATCGGTGTCGCGCTGGCGAAGCTGCCGGTGGATCCCTCGATCGGTCGGATGATTCTGGCGGCGGAGAAGGAGGGATCGATCGCCGAGGTGATGGTGATCGCATCGGGGTTGTCGGTGCAGGATCCGCGAGAGCGACCGATGGATCGGCGGGACGCCGCGGATGAGGCGCACTCGCAATGGGCGCACGAGGGCTCTGATTTTCTCGCCATGCTGAATCTCTGGCGGTGGTGGCACAATCTCGGGAAGAAGCTCTCGGGGAGTCAGTTGCGGAAGGCGTGCAAGCAGAACTTCGTGTCGTACATGCGGATGCGTGAGTGGGTGGACACCCATAGGCAGATCCGTCGTCTTGTGACGGAGATGGGGCACCGGGAAAACCACAGCCCGTGCGATGAGACGAGCGTGCATCGAGCGTTGTTGACCGGGTTGTTGCACACGATCGGAACACTGAAGCCGGGCGAGGGGGCGAAGGGCTTTGACGGGCATGCGTATCAGGGTGTGCGCGGGACGCGGTTCGCGATTTTCCCGGGATCGGGTCTGCACGGGAGCAAACCGAAGTGGGTCATGAGCGGTGAACTGGTGCGGACCACGAAGCTGTACGCCCGGACGGTGGCGAAGATCGATCCGAGATGGATCGAGGACCTGGCGCCTCATCTCGTGGAGAGGAAGTACAGCGACCCGTATTGGGATGGGCAGAGCGGTCGGGTGCTCGCGAGCATGCGGGTGAGTCTGTTCGGGCTGGAGATCGCGCATCGGCGCGGGGCGCACTACGGACCGGCGGACCCCGTGGCGAGCCGACAGATCTTCATCCATCACGCGCTTGTCGAGGGGGAGTTGCAGACCAAGGGTGGCTTCCACCGTCACAATCGGAAGCTGATCGAGCGGGTGCGCGGGATGGAGGCGAAGGTTCGGCGGAGGGATCTGCTCGCGGACAGCGAGCGGCTATACGCTTTCTTCGATGCGAGGATCCCGGCGGAGGTGTACAGCGCGAGCCGCTTCGAGAAGTGGAGGCGTGATGCGGAACGCGGACAGCCGAAGTTGCTGTGGCTGAGCGAGGATGATGTGATCGCGGGGGATGCGAGCGAGCTGACTCCCGAGCGGTATCCTGATCGTGCGGAGGTGGGGGGGCGGACCAGCGAGCTTGGGTATCGGTATGACCCGGGGCGGCCGGAGGATGGCGTCACCCTGACGGTGCCTGTGGATGCGCTCGGGCGTGTCGATGAGCGACGGCTGGAGTGGCTGGTTCCCGGGCTGCTGGAGGAGAAGGTGGAGGCGTTGATCCGGGCGTTGCCGAAGGATCTGCGCCGATCGCTCACACCGGCTCCGGATGTCGCGAGGCGGGTGGTCTCGGAGTTGGATGTCGAGTCGCTCGCTGCAGCCGGAGCATCCTTCGTGGATGTCGTGGCGGAGCGGCTGGGGCGGATCGGCGGGATGCAGATTCCGGCCTCGCTCTGGGTGAATGCAGCGCTGCCGGACCACCTGCGGATGCGGGTGCGTGTGCTGGATGAGCAGGGGCAGGAGTTGTGCAGTGGGCGGGATGTTGGGGTGCTGCGTGAGGATCTGGGTGTCCGCGTGGAGCGGGCCCTACGGAGCGTCGAGGATCCGCGGTGGAAGATCACGGGAGAGCGTGCTTGGGCGTGGGGTGATTTGCCCGAACGCGTCGAGGTGGAGCGGGATGGGCGATCGGTGGTGGGGTATCCGGCGGTGGTGGATGAGGGGAGCACGGCGGGCGTTCGTCTGCTGATCGACCCGGATGAGGCCGCGTTGTCGATGCGGTCGGGGCTGCGTCGGTTGTGTGTGCTGGAGTTGGGGAGTGCCGTACGGCATGCTCTGGAGCAGGACGGGAGGTTCGCCCAGCTTCGGTTGCACGCCGCGGCTGGGGGACAGTCGTCCGGGCGCGTGGTGGATGATGTTTGTGCGCTGGTCGCGGAGCGGGCCTGCCTCGGCGATGCGGGCGGCGTTCGGACACGGGAGGAATTCGAGCGTGCCCTTGACCGAGGGTGGAACCGCCTGGCGGAGGTGGGGGGCGGCGTTCTGGAGGTTGTCGGCGGAGCGTTGCAGGAGCGCCAGATGATGGAGTTGCTGCTGATCGAATCGGTACCCGCCTCTTGGGTCGGCACGGTGCAGGACATTCGGGAGCAGATGGGGGAGTTGTTCCGGCCCGGCTGGGTGCTGGAGACGGCGTGGCGCTGGCTGGGGCAGTATGCCCGGTATGTGCGGGCGGCGAGGTTGCGCTTCGAGAAGCTGCGTGGCGGCGGGCAGGCAGCGGTCGCACGCGATGAGGAACTGGCTCGTCCGGTGCGGGCGTGCATGCATCTGTGGCGGGTGCGGTCCGAAGAACATGCGAAGCGCGGCGTGCGGGATCCCGAGTTGGAGATGTTTCGCTGGATGGTGGAGGAGTATCGTGTTTCCGTGTTTGCTCAGGAGCTTGGGACGAGTGTGAAGGTGTCCCAGCAGCGGCTCGAGAAGCAGTGGTCGAAGGTTCGTGGATGAGAGTTGAGAGCGGAGCGTGCTGATTGACGAATGAGCAGATCGGTGCACTGGCCGGGCTGGGAGCGTCTCTCGGATGGCTGTTCACTTCGATCTTTTTCACGGCAGCCGGAAAGCGGATCGGCCCTACTGTGGTGAACGCGCTTCGGCTGGTGTTCGCGGTGGCTCTGCTTGGGTCGATGCACCAGATTGTCTACGGGACATGGTGGCCGGAGGGGATCGCCTCGCAGTTCGTGTTTCTGGCGATGTCGGGATTGATCGGTCTGGTGATCGGGGATCAGTTGTTGTACACGGCGTTCGTGGACATCGGACCGCGCTTGACGCTGCTGTTGATGACAACCACCCCGATCTTTGCCGGCCTGCTCGGGTTGGCGTTTCTGGGGGAAACATTGGGGTTGGTGGAGCTGCTCGCGGTCGGCATGACGATCGGCGGCGTCGCGTGGGTGATCTCGGAGCGGAAAGGAACGCGGGCCGACCGAGCGGTGCACAAGCATTTCGTGCGTGGCGTGGTTTTCGCGTTGTTTGCGGCGGCGTGCCAGGCGATCGGCGCATGGCTCAGCAAGCAGGGGATGGGGCACGGGATTGCCGGTGTCGAGGAAAAGATGGATCCCCTCTCAGCGACCATGGTGCGGATGTCGTTCGCGCTGGTCATGATCGCACCGCTGATGGTGCTTCATGTGCGTCGGCAGCGCCGGAGGTGGCGTGATGGAGAATCTGAGGCGAGGGTTCACGCCGGGACGACGCTGGGCGGCATCGGATTCACCGCTCTCGGTGCGATCGCAGGGCCGTTCCTGGGCGTGTGGGCATCGCTGATCGCGTATGACCGTGCGCCGCTCGGCATTGCGCAGACGATGTGCGGCCTCTCGCCGGTGCTCATCCTTCCGCTGATGCCGTTCATTTACCGGGAACGGTTGACCTGGCGGGCCGTCATGGGCGCGGTGATCGCCGTGGCGGGGACGGCGCTGTTCTTTCTGGTGTGAGGATCAGCGTTTGACGAGCGCCGACTCGACCGTCGGGAAGATTGGCAGCTTCTGGTCGAGGCGCGACTGTGTCAGCAGCGTGTGTATCTGCGGCTGGGGAGCAGCAAGACGGACGGTGCCGCTGTCGGCACGGACCGACTTCTCCAGGCGGATGAGTGCGCCGATCGCGAATGATCCGATGAACGCGAGGTTGGAGAGATCGATGACAAGCAGGTCGGGGCGGGATGCAATGGCATTGTCGATGGCATGATCAAGGCGGCCGGCATCGGTCGCCGCGGCGTTGCCAGAGAGCGTCAGGATGCAGGCGTTGGGCTGGATGTCGAACTGGGTTTGCAGGCCACTCATAGTGAGACTCCGGGGAAGCTGGTTCTCAAATACGCCCGTCAGTGCCCGCACCAAGCTGGCCGCTGGTCGAGTGTTCGAAGCGGCTGGAGCATATCTGCTGCCGACGACCTGTTGGCAGGTGAACGCAAAAGATAGGGACGCCCCTTACGAGGCGTCCCTTGTGTGAATCTGGTGAAGTTTGCGGATCAGCGGTTGATGGCGATGCGGTCGCCGGTGCGGGTCTCGGCACGCAGGGACTGCTCGAAGTCCGCCGGGGTCACGCCATCGACGCCTTCGAGGACGGGCGCGAGGAGTCGGTTGCGGGCACGCTCGAATTCGCGCCGGTTCAGGCCGAGTTCACGCATGGAGGCGAGGAGGGTGCCGAGGTCGTCGGCGAGACGATCGGTCGTGGGGTCGTTGGCCATGTAGTTCCGGAAGCCCTGCGGGTCGAATGCGGCGGCATCGGAGAGCGACATGTAGCTGCGGATGGACTGCTGAACGGTGCTGCGGACCTCACCGGTGCGATCGGAGCCGCGGGGGCCGAAGACCGTTTCGTAGCGGTCGACCACGGAGCTGATGGCCTGCACGGTGATGCGCGTCGCGGTCACAGTATCGACATCGTCGTTCGGGTCGTTGGCGGGGATGTCGGCGAAGGTGTTGGCGTTGCCGGGGCCGGTAACATCAACAATGGGGGTCTGGCCGTCGATGCCGAGCAGGGCGAGGAGCTCGAGATCGAACGGGCGGGGTGTGACGGAGTCATCGAACTCGGGGAAGAAGGGGCTCTGATCGATCAGCGAGTTGAGCCCGGTCGCCGGGAGGATGACGCGCTGGTCGAGAACGGTGGCGCCCGGTTCGAGGACGAGACCGCTTTCGAGCGTGAAGGAGTTGGGGAGGTTGACGATCTGGATGTTGCCCAGATTGGTCACGAGGGTGCCGCCGGTGTTGTTGCCGAAGAGGGGGAAGGTTCCGAGGGGATCACCGGCAAGAACCAGGGTGCCGTTGAAGTTGATCGTGCCGCGAGCGACGAAGTCCAGACCGAGGTCCTCGACGAGGACACCCGCGGAGGTCAGCAGGGTGGAGGGCTGACGCCGGAGCAGGTTGATGATCGGGGCCTCGACAAGCATGTTGGCGGAGGAGTTCAGGTCACCAAGCGTTGCGAATGAGGTGGCGTTGATGGTGAGGTCGCCGAGAGCAGTGAGCTTCTCATGCTGGTTCATCACGAACTCGGTGGCGAAGAGCAGCAGGCCGGTCTCACCGATGATGGTGGCGCGGTCGGGGATGCCGCGGACGCCGGATTCACCCGCGGAAGAGATGTAGATGCGACCGAGGCGTTCGGAGCCGCCGACGGTGTCGGCGAAGCGAACGAAGCCGAGGTTGGTCTGGAGATCCAGATCGAAAGCACCGTCCAGAGTCGAGCCGAAGCGGATGGTGCTGGCTTCGGTGGTGACAAGGCGGGCGTTGTCGAGCAGCGTGACGCCGCCGTTCCACGACTGGTTGCCGACCGTGCGGACGAGGACCGGGTCGAGCCCGAAGGCGTTGTTCAGCGTCGCGGTTCCGGTGACATCGAGGAACGCGAGGGGGATCACGGAACCGATGTGATCGTTGATGATCAGGGTGTTGCCGGCGGTCGCGACCGTGAGGCCCTGTCCGCCGAGGGTGGTCGCATCGACCATGCCGTTGAAGGTGACGCTGGTCCCGGCGATGAGGGTGGAATCAGTGCCGAGCCGGACTTCGCCGTTGTAGAGCTGGAAGGTGTTGCTGTCGACATTGGCATTGAGGGTCGAGCGGCCCTGAACGGTGAGCGAGGCGAGGTCAAGGTCGTCGTTGATGAAGGAGCGCGACGCGTTGGCGGGGAATGTCCCGCTCGCGGAGATGAGCGTGAGCTGCGAACCAGTCACCTTCTCGCCGGAGTCGAGGATGACATTGCTGTTGAAGGACTGTGCGGTGTAGAGCACACCTGCGGGGCCGGCGCCGAACTGTGAACCGCTGGGGAGGTTCATGTCCGTGACGGCGACATCCTGCCGGAACAGGAACTGCGTCGGGGAAGTGGACTCGAACCCGGCCTGCTGAGACGACCCGTAGATCGCCGGGGAGAACGAGAGTGCATCGATGACGCCGTTGCCCGCGGTGCTGTTGGGGATGCCCGCGATCAGTTCGATGCGGTCACCGGCAATATCCAGGCCCGGTTCCAGGAAGCGGAGGGTTCCTGAGCCGTCGCGGGCGGCGTGCATGATGAGGTCGAAGTCGGTGCGGGCGAATCCGCGGACATCGATGTTGTCGTCGGCGTAGAAGCGGCCGAAGGTCAGCATGGTGAGGTCGTCGTCGATGAAGATGTTCTGGGCGGATTCGGCGTAGAGCGACAGGACTTCCTGCTGGCCCGTGGTGCCGCCGAAGTCACCACCGAAGGTGAGGTCGCCCGCGGTGATGCGGACTTCAAGGTTGGTGGTTTCCGGCGTCGCGAGGAACCCGAAGTTGGCTCCGACAAAGCGTGAGAGGCCCTGCGTGATGCGGACATAGTTGTTCGCGGGGACAGATGCGATGCCGAACTCGACGCGCCCGGTTACGGCGGTGGCGTTGACATCGCCGACGGTCGCGTTGAGGCCCGTGCCGAGGATGACCGAATCGTTGATGAAGTTCTGCGCGAACAGATCGATCTGGGAGCCGGTCATGGCCAGGTCGAAGGTCGGTCCACCGATGAAGGGTGCATCGGAAGGGATGCCGAAGTGGATGTTGTTGCCCGCGACGAGCGAGATCGGACCGTTGAGGCCGGTCATCGGGCCGACGGTGGCATTGGTCTGGACGGAGTTCCAGACATTGATGTTGCGAGTCGCATTCGCGATGAGTTCGCCGACATACTGAATTTCACTGCCGATGCCGCCGAAGTCGCCGCCGATTGTGAGGTTGCCCTGTCCGGCGCCGAGACCGGTGACATTGAGCGTGAGCCGCTGTCCGAGGGGGTTCAGCAGGAGGCCGCCGGAGCCGGAGGTGCGGAAGAACATGCTGTCGGCCTGTGTCAGGATGACGCGGGCATCGGTGTTGACTGTTCCGATCTTGCCGAATTCGATGAAGCCGGTTTGCGCGGTCAGACTCGCGTTCCCGGAGCGTGCAAGGATCTGCGTCCCGAAGAGGGTGTTATCGAGGATATTGCGTCCGGCGTTGAAGGCGATGGACTCGGCTTCGATCTGATTGATCGTGAAGGGGTTCGTCGTTTCGAAGATGATGTCGCGTCCGGCGAGCAGATTGATCGATCCATCGATGTTGTTGATCGGGTCAAGAAGCGTGATGTCGTCCATCGCCGTTGCATTGAAGTTGCCGGCGACGGCGGAAACATCCGTCTGGTCAAAGGTCATGCTGCCCGCACGGGCGTTGATCTCGCCGTCCCCGGCGATCATGCTGCCCGAATTTCGAATGGCGAGCGAGACGGCATCGCCCGCACCGAGATTGATGATGCCGTTGTTGGCCTGGATGGTGCCGGTGTTCTCGATCTGGGGGCCACCGGAAACTGCGGCCGCGCTGGAAACATCGTTGAATCGAACGGACACGGATGAGCCGCGCTGGCGAATCATGACATCATTGCCGACGAGCATCGAGACGATGCCGTTATCGGCGATGATCGTGCCGTGGTTCGCGATGCGGGATCCGATCAGGTGAACCGCATCCGCGGTGATCAGGCCGTGGGCGGTGATGTCTCCGGTCACATTGGTGAATCGGAAGTTCCCCGACATGAAATCGTTGTTGGTCATGTTGCCGGCGCCCGCGAAGAGGGTTCCGACATTGACGATGGAATTTGCGCCGAAGATCACGCCGCTCGGATTGACGATGAAGACCTGTCCGTTGGCGAGCAGTGCACCGTCGATCTGCGTCGGCAGGGCACTGTTGACACGGTTCAGGACGCGGGAGTTCGCGTTCGGCTGCACGAACTGGACGGTTTCGTGCCCGGCGATATTGAAGGATGTGTAGTCGATCACGGCCTTATGGCTGGTCGTGATGGTCGTTTTGTTTCCGGACTGGGAGAACTGCGCCTGCCCTGCCTTGACCTGAGCCCCCTGGGGTGCTGCCAGGACGGCGGCAGTCAAGGTGAGTGATGCTCCGGCCGCCAGAATGAGCGCGGCGGGAGTGGGGCGCGCACGGGTGATCGTCCGATTCATGGTCAACTCTCTCATTGTCTGTACCCCATCCTGCGCTTGGCGGGATCGGCGTAAACTCAACTGTGCCGGAGGTTTAGAATACCACCGTCACGACTAAGTGTACCTCGAAGTCGCCCTGGTCAACCTCTTTTCGCCCCGAAGCGTCACGGATTTCTTCCAAAGCCCATCCCAGATCCACCCTGGCGTTGAGGTTCCGAGAAAGTGCCAGTTCTGCGCCGATGCCGGCACCGACAAGCGTCTGGTCTTTTTCGAGGCCGGAGATGCGGTCCGACTGCCAAACGCGTCCGACATCGACAAAGGTCCGGATAATGAAGTCCCAGTCGGTCGGGCCGTACTGGAACTGCGGGACGAAGCGGAAGGGGGTGCCGAAGAATTCTCCCGCGGCCGGATTGGGCGAGAGCCCGCGTGGGATGTGCCAGCGGTATTCCGCGGTGGCGAGAATGATTGAGTCGCCTGCCACGACGGCTTCGGGATAGCCGCGGACGGTGTACAGCCCGCCAGCGACCTGCTGGTAGTTGGGGACGAGTCGATTGTCGAAGGCGTACTGGCCTCGCGCCTGGAGGTAGATCTCGTGTGCGAGGGAGGTGCCCTCCGCGAGGGTCCGGTCGAAGAGCGGTTCGAGATAGAACGAGTGGCTGGCGGAGGCCTGGAGAGTCAGCCAGCGGTCATCGGCGTCGAGGCGTCCGAGTTCGTTGACGGAGTCACCATCGACGCCATTCAAGGAGTATTCGAGCTGAACGGACATCGCGGTCTGGGAGGCGTCTCGGCTCTGCTCCGCACGGAGTCCGAGATAGCCGAGCACAAAGACTTCCCGGTCGGTGATGTCTGCGAGATCGTTCTCAACACGGATCCAGTCGTAACGGAGTCCGGCGAAGGCATCGAGGAAAAAATCGCTGAATTGGGCGAGATTGCCGATGACCTCGGCGCCGACGGACCAGCCCTTGCCGGCGAAGTCCGCTCTTGCCTGGCCGACATCGGAAGCGGTGTATTCGTAATACGACCCGTACACACGCCCGCGGAGTCTGGGGTCGAAGATCGGGCGCTCGTACGAAGCGATCACCGCGTGGACATCTTCGAAGTTCGCGGTGAGGTACTCGAGCGAGAAGATGTCATCCGAGTTGGTCAATTGATTGTGGATGAAGCCGAAACGCTGCCGCCAATCGCTGGTTTCCGATGTGCCGGTATTGGAAACCTGGGCGAAGAGCAGCCATGGGCGGTTCTCGGTGACGAGGTAGTCGAGCGAGACCGCTCCGGGCTCCTCGCCGGTGGCGGCGACCGCGACATCGACGCGTCTTCCGGGATGACGGTTCAGGAAGAACACATGATCGTCGATCCGCTTCCCGATGAGCAGGTCGGTGCTGCGCTCGGTTGCCTCTGATGCAGGGCGGATGGGCGAACGCTCGATGATCCGCCGATGGATCGGGTTGTTGACCGCCTCGGTCTCGGGGATGCGATCCCCCTGAGCGACCGTGCGCACTTCGGTGACGATGCCCGTGGTGATGAGGTAGCGCAGTGATGTGTCGCCCGGGCGTCGGGTATCGACGATTTCACCGGCGACAACACGGATCTGGGCGGGGTCCGGCTCCGCGTAGATCCCGATCAGCCCGAGTCGCTGGAGCTGTGTCACAATCGCCGGTGCGATGGCGGCGAGTGCTGAATCGTAGAAATACGGCTCATCGAGAGCGATGATGTCCGAGAGCTTCAGCGTGACGGTCGGGGCGTCCTCCCGGGGCGCAACGAAGCCGGTGGGCGTTTCCGTCAGTGTGATGCGTGCTTCCAAGACGCTCTGCGTCTCGGGGAGGTCCGGGTTGTCACGCAGAAACTCAATCAGGAACTCGGTGATGAGTCGGCGGTCACCATCCGCTGCACGGGGCTCGGCGATGGTGCTCGACTCTGCCGCGGTCTCGGAGCCGCCATCGCTCGCAAGGGCTGGTGTGGGGACCAAGGCAAGCCCTGCACAGGCCATCAATAGGGCTGCGGGTGCGAGGTGTGCCCTGAGCGGGTGGGCATGCGGCAGGGGGGTGGGTGTTGTCATGGTGTTGGGTCTCCCGTCCATGGTGCAGACGCTGTTGGGTCGCGAGGTTCGGGGGGGAGCTCGCGGGCAGGGGCAATATCCGTCAGCAGTTATCGGCCTTGCGGCGGTCTGTACTCAATCCTGAAGCTCTGAACTCTGGGGACCCATGTTAGCAAAGGTCTGTGGGTGCGGGATTTCGGTGCGGGCTTGTGATCGGACTTAAGCCGGGAGGGGCATGATCCGATGAGGGGTGCACTGGCCGCCCCTGGGAGGCGGTTTCGCTCGGAAGAAAGGGATGCCATGCGCCGCTTCGGAATCATCGGAACCTCTGTGTGTCTCTTCGCGTTCCTCGGAGGGTGTGCCGCGACCCAGACCCCCTCGGCATCTATCCAGGCCCAGCTCGACGCGGACCGGCAGTATGCCCAAACGGGAGTGCTGACCCTTGCAGCCGGCGACAATCTCGGGCGGCAGATCTGGGCTCAGGATGTCTATCTGGCAACTGGTAGATTCCCCAGTGAGGACATGCTCACGACGGTCGTGATCGTCGAGGAGTGATCCCACGCCACTCAGGGAACGCGGAAACGCGGATTCTGCCCTGAGTCGGGGGATTTTCGGACGGGGCTATCCGGACCTTGTCGAATGACATAACTCCATGTCGTTTCGTGATTTGACGCGCTGCAATCGTCTAGTACGCTTGTGGTGCGGGATGTTTCGGATGCACAGTCCGGAGCCCCGGTACGGATTGTCCGGTTCAGAGCGGTGTGTTCGCGCTGGCCGCCTCTGAGAGAGAGGATTGGTTCCCCGGTGATGTGTTGAACCGGGCGGATCGGGCAAGACGGATCGGGTGAAGAGAACGGAGAGAGAGATGTCGCAGGTCAGGACGATCTGGTGCACAGCGCTTGCGTGCGTGCTCGGGGGTGTGGCCTCTGTTTCAGGGGCACCGATCACTGATCCATCGGTCTTCGGTCCCGGGGTGGGCACCGCGATTGATTTCGAGACGGATGGGCTCGGAAATCCCGTGAACCTGATCGCCGGAGAGGTGCGGCTGCTGCCCGCCGGCGAGTACAGCGCTCTGGGAGTGACCTTCGACCGGAATATCAACTGGGTGCGTGACGGCAACCCCGCGTTCCAGGCGGCCCTGTTTCTGGGGGGTTCGCCGCGGAACGCGATTCCGTCGGCTGCCGTGAACGAGTTCGAAGTGATCTTCACGGATCCCGTGCAGGCGTTCGGGTTCTTCGTCGTGCATAACAGCACGCTCGATCCGACGGGGCCGACTTTTACTGCGTTCGATGCCGGGGGGAATGTCATCGAGACCGTGACATTCTCGACCGCTGTTCCGGGTGGCGGAAATCAGGTTCCGAACGCGACATTTGTTCGCTATGGATTCTTGGGCATTGATGCGGGGAGCCCGATCATCAAGCGTGTTCGGGTGACCAAGACCGCCGCGATCCTGGATGATCTGACATTTGCCGAGACGCTGGAAGAGCCCGAAGGCGCCTGCTGCGTCGAGGGCCTCATCCGTGAAGACGGCGGGTTCATCAGTTGTCTGGATGAAGTGACGCAGTCGGACTGCATCGCCCTGGGCGGCACCTTCGCCGGAGATCAGACGCTGTGCTCGGAGATCGACTGCAGCGAGTTGATTCCTCGCGGATCCTGCTGCGTGCGCGAGATCGAACTGCAGGGTCAGTCGGTCTGCATCGACGATGTCACGGAGTTCTTCTGCGGATTTCTCGAAGGCGTCTTCGCGGGCGAGAACACGATCTGCTCACAAGTGGACTGCGGCGAGCTGCTGGAGCTCGGCGCCTGCTGCGTAGAACTCGTGGCTGATAACGGTTTCCGGAATCTTGTCTGCTTTGATGCGCTCACACAAGACGAATGCGAGAGTGAAGGGGGCGTGTTCGGCGGTGTTGGATCGATCTGCGATGAGGTGGATTGCAACGAACTGTTCGAGCTTGGCGCCTGCTGCATCGGCACCCAGTGTCTCGACGGTGTGAATGAGTCTTTCTGCCTCCAGCAGGGTGGTGTCTTCCTCGGAGTCGGTACAGACTGCGATGGAAATCCCTGCGAAGACGATCCTACTGGCGCCTGCTGCCTGTCCGACGGCTCCTGCATCGACGATGTGACCCGCTCGGAGTGCATCGACGACAACGGCGGCATCTTCCAAGGCCCGAATACCATCTGCTCGCAGGCGAACTGCGAGGCCTTCGGAGCATGCTGCTTCTTCGACGGCTCGTGCGAGCATCTCACCGATGCAGCCTGCACTGCTGCCCAAGGCATCTACCGTGGTGACGGAACTTCATGCGACGATGGCGCGTGCCTCGGCGCCTGCTGCATCTCCGATGGCGATGAGTGCGTCGATGGTGTGGGCGTGATCGAATGCCAGCAGGAATTCGAGGGCATCTTCCAGGGCTTCGGGCTGAGCTGCGAAGACAGCGAGTGCGTCGGAGCATGCTGCGTGGGTGCCTGTGATTGCGTCTCGGGCGTCGATCGTATCACCTGCGAGCAGGAACTCGGCGGCACTTACGCAGGCAATCAGACGAATTGTGACGATCCGGCGATCTGCGCCCCGCGATGCGCGGATGCGAATGGAGATGGTCGAGTCGATTCGATCGACCTGGGCATCCTGCTGGCGGAGTTCAACCAGCCCGCGGGGCCTGGAGGTTATCTGGCCGACTTCAACTGTGATGGTCGAGTCGATTCAATCGACTTGGGCATCCTCTTGGCACAGTTCGGTCTGACATGCGAAGAGGTGATCAACGGCGTGAACGGCGGCGGTGACAAGGGCCAGTCGATCAGACCGAGCCCCCTCGACCGTCCGGGGGCGTCGGGAGGCCAGGAGCAACTGCTGCGCCCGAACACCGTGAGACCGATGACAGAGCCCTCTCCTGCCCCCGCGGAGCGGGAGGTATCCGAGACGGCGGTTCGCAGTGGATCATCCCAACGGGCGAGAGAATGAAGGAGCAATACAGGAATTTCCCCCAGAATTCGGGGGATGGCGGCGGGTTTGTTTGACCCCATCGCTCCAGATGATACCTTGAGAGTGGACTGACCCCGCACAGGTCAGTTCGACAGAGAGCACAGGGAACGAGAGGAGTTCGAAAAATGAGCTTTGTTCGAAGCGTGGCCATGACGGCCGCGATTGGTGGATATTTCGCGCTCTGCGCATCCACAGACGCCGCCATCATCGGTGTGCAGTGGAAAAATGCGGGGCCGAACACTTGGGAGTTGTACGCCGAGATGGACCCGGGGTATCGCCTGACGAATGCCGATCTCGGTGATGATGTCCTGAACGCGGCTCCCGCAGGTGTGAATTTCGGCCTGTTTGTGTCCAACGGCACCATGGAGAGTGTGTCGTTGTTCATGGGGGCCAACCCCGGCTTTGATGCCAGGGGGGTGACGCTGAGCCCGGTCGCAAGCGGGCAACTGCTCGACGCCGCGTGGTTCACGATCGGTGGTGTTTTCGGTAGCACTGTCGAGGACACGACTGGCGGGACCATTCTCGGTGTCAGGATTCTGACTGTGGAGACCAGCCCCGGTGCCGCCCTCGGCGGAATCGGTCCGGATGGAGAGACTCCGAGCCGTATTTTCCTGTTTGCGAACGACGGCACTGCATCGGGCACGCATTTCGGCGTGTACGACATTCCGCAGATTCCGTCGCCGGGGGGAGCCGCCCTCGCGCTGTGCTCGCTCGGTTTCTCTGTACGGCGTCGTTCTCGGTAATTCGCTTCAGCTCATCCCATGCTCTTGCCGCGGCGTAGTCTGGTCACTCAGACTTTCGCCGCTTTTTTATGGCCGCTCTGGGTTCGCACTATGTTGTCGGGGCCTGGAAGTTCGGGCGCACATGGAAATTCTCCACGCGCTGTCCGGTGGTGGGGGAGCTGAAGGCATACCCACGCTCCGTCGTGATGAGTTCCACGCGGTTGAGGTCAATCGCGGCAACGCCGTACGGCAGGCCTGCCGGATTCAGCGTCGGATTCGCAACGCGTACGCGGTTCAGGAACCCTGCGAGGATGAAAGAGTTGTCCATCGAGGGTTCAACCCCGGGCAGGCCTCGGACATCGACATTGTCGATCCCGACATTGCGATTGAATCCTGCGGCGTTGTTTGGGAAGCCGAATTGGTTGATGTTGTTCGTGCCCGCAAGGATCATGGAGTCTGTCAGAGTGCCGACGGAGAGAGTTCCGACGAGTCCGTTTGCGGCGAAGGTGGAGTTCGTGACGGATCCGCCGACGAAGATCGAGACGGCCGCGAAGGATCCGAAGAAGCTCTGCTGAAAGAGAACCCGGGAGTCATCAACGCTCCCTGCCACCTGGAAATTTCTCACTTCAAAGGCGCTGAAGTTGCCGCGCAAGTCGCCCTGAACACGGAATGTATTGATGAGGTTGCCGTTGAAATCGGCGAAGAAATTGCCGTCGAGCCCTCGTCTGCGGTCTCCGGAAATGATGACTCCCCGAACGAATGTGACATCGACAGAGCCGCCGTCCCATTCGGAGGCGCCGAGGCGGTTCATTTCTCCGCTCACGGCGAGATTGGTGTTCGTGACATAGCCCAGTTGCAGCACTCTCAGTGATTGGGCACCGATGTTTGAATCGATGACATCGCCGCGGATCTGGAGGTTTCGAATTTCGCCCTGTGCGTTGATGGTCGAGCCGCGCATGTCTCCTGCAACGCGGATCAACGCCGTGCTGCGACCTTGCGTCTGGCCGAGATTGATCTGCGCATTGAGATCGCCGGCGTAGTCTCTGCTGCCCGTTACAAGAATCCGGACGGCGGATTGTGCGTTCAGTGATCCGAGGGTCCACTCGGCAGCACGAAGCAGTCCGAGTGCACCGGTGAAGTTCAAGTTTGTCGCGACAAGCTCGTTGGCCTGAAGGTTACGGACATCACCGGTTGCGGTGAATGTCCAGTTGTTCGTGAAGCCGCGGATCTGAACCGTTCCGGCTCCGTTGGCGATGGTCCAGTTCGAGTTGAAAATATTCCCCGCGATGACGGCTCGCATCAGGGATGCACGCGGCGTGCCATCTCCCTGAAGGTTGATGTTTGCTTCGAGGTTGCCCTCAACATCGCGCCCGCCCGTCACGCGGAGCGTGCTGATCACCGGAGCCGTGATGCTCGTCTGGGCACGATCCTGCGTCACCCACTGCGTCGCGGTCAGCGAATTGACCGGTGTTGTGGTCGAGAGGGTCGAGTCCACGACGGTGCCGAAGCGTAAGTTGGAAGCGTTGAATCTGTTCGCGGACCCGAACAGGAAATCGGCATCATCGACCGTACCTCGCACCGTGAGCGATCCGACGGCGTTCGGGGCGACGATGGAGCCGGTGAGATCGCCCTGGATCACGATGGAACGAACCGAGCCGTCGAGGACCAGGATTGCGGTCGGGTCGCTTGTGGAGCCGTCGTTGTCGATGTCTTCGGGGAGCAGCGTGTTGCCGGAGAGGAGCGTTCCGTTGATGTTCTCCCCGGTGATCGACTGTGCTATACGGATGTTGTTGACCGTTGTGTTGGTCACAATGAATCGGAGATTGAAATCTTCGGTGTTTCGTCGATCAATGATGGATCCGATTGAAGAAGCACCGGCGATCTGGATGCCCACAGGAGCGATCAGATTCCCGGTGATCTGGACGGAGGAAACATTCGAGCCGGATCCGAAGTTGACGCGCACAAAATCTGACGGATTACCGAGCGGCACGCCCGTCAGCGAGAAGATCGTGACGGTCGCCTGGCCATCCGGGCTCGTGAAGATGATCGCGTTCTGTGTTTCGATCTGGCTGAACGGTTCGGCGGAGATCTCGAGTTGCTGTGCGACCCTGAAAATGCGTGCCGTGTCCGAGGCGAATACGGCGAAGGGATCGCGATCGTTCACGACATCAATGTCGAGCACGGGCAACTCGTTGAAGGCCCCATTGATAGAGGAAGCGTTGACAGTTTCGAGTGCGGCCAGCGCATCCATGATTGCGAGCGATTGCGAATCCAGAACTCGGCCGAAAACCGTGAATCCACCGTTCTGGGCATCGAGATTCGCCGAGTTGTTGCCGAGGTTGAAGAACCACTGGCTCGTTGCCGAGTTGGGGTTCCCACCGAGTTTGGCCATGGCGATGGTGCCGCGGAGATTCGAGATTCCGGGCTCGTTCAGGATCGGGGGATCGGTCGGAACGGGCGTGAACCGGATATCGGATTGGAATCCGCCGCCCTGTATGACGAAGGGTGTTCCATCCTGGAGTTTGGCGTTGCGGTGGATGATCGTCTGGTCGTAGTCCGCACGGTTCATGTAGTTGAAGAAATTGTCGACGGTGATCGGGGTGTCCTGCGTGAACATCTCGACATAGATGTCTCCGAGGACGGTCCGGAATCGAACGACCGTCTGCTCGCCCACTCGTGGGAAGAACTCCAGAATTCCGCCTTCGACACCGTTCCCGGTGTTCATGCCTTGGCCGTTGAATTCGGCGTCGAGCTGGCGGCCGTTGGTGTCCCGGATCAGGCTTCCGTCGATTCGGACGCCGTAACGCTGTCCCGGGTCGATGTTGGCGCTGATCGTGATCTTGCGTGTTGCTGCGGTGTAGGTCACCACGAATGTGGCGAGTGCATCATCGGGGGTGCCGAGGAGCCCATCGTTTCCCGGAAGGAGAATGCGGATGGCCTGGTTGGTGATGGTCGCGGGGTTGAGATCCTGAGAGACGAAGAGCTCGATGAGACCTCTGTTATCCGCTTCAATCATCGTGACGACGGTCAGGTCGCCGGAGAGAAGGATGCGGGGTTCGAGCGGTTCGACGATCGCGGGGGTGTGGAAGCGATGATGCAGGATGCCTGCTTTGGTTCCGCGATTCATACCTCAACTCCTCTGCAGCGGCGAACAAACCCGATCTGGCGTAACAGGGGCCCACCCAGCACGCCCCGGAGTAGGGGGTAGTACGCATGCCGGTCGGGTAAGGATCGTCTACATCACACCCACGATTGGAAAGTTTTTCCATTCGAGGCGCTGACAGGATACGGAAATCGGGTGTGGCTGGGTGCTGTGGCCTCAGTGGAGTCGGGATAGGGGTTCGTTGGGGGTCGTTTCCCCGGGGGGCATTTGCCGGGGGATCATTTCCGGGGGGTCATTTCCCAGTGAAGAACTTCGTGATGGAGTGAAGTGTGGTGCTGCGACCGATCGCCGCGATGGACTCGGTCAGGGGGATTTCCTTGGGGCAGACCTTCACGCAGTTCTGGGCGTTGCCGCAGTCGTTCACGCCGCCCGGCCCGGAGAGGACATCCAGACGGAGTGACTTGAGCCGCTTGCCGGTATCGTGCTCGTTGAAGTACCGGGCCTGCGAGAGGACCGCAGCTCCGACGAATGCTTCGTCCCACTTTTCCTCGTGCTCCTCCAAGGTGTACTGCGGACATGCCTCGAGGCAGCACCCGCAGGACATGCAGGTGGAGAGCTTGTAGCGCATCTGCTGATGCTCGGGATCTTCGCGGGGCCCCGGGCCGCGGCTGTAGGTGCCGTCGATGGGAACCCATGCCTGGATCTTCCGCAGGTGATAAAAGAGCCGCTCCCGATCGACCCAGAGATCGCGGATCACCGGGAACTTGGTCATCGGTTCCAGCGTGATGACATCGCCATCGTTGGGTGCGTACTGGTCGATCAGGCACGAGCACGATTGGCGAACATGGCCATTGATGACCATCGAGCAGGCGCCGCAGACCTCTTCGAGACATCCCGAGTCCCAGACAACGGGTGTCGTTTTCTTGCCCTCGATGGTCACGGGGTTGGCCGCGATGTATTGCAGGCAGGAAATGACATTTGCCCCAGGTTCAACGGGGACATCGAAAGCTTCCCAGCGCGAGTTCTTTCCGGGACCGTCTGTGCGCTTGATCCGGAAGCGGACGGTGCGGGACTTGGCGGGTTCCGGGGTGTTCGGTGCGATCATGGGTGTCTTTTTCTCATCGGAGAGGTTGGTCATGCATTCGCAGTTGCGACGGTCTTCTTTTCTGGCGCAGCCTCGACCTTGCCGTAGGTGCGGGCACGGGGCTTGACGAGAGAGGTATCGACATCTCGCCAAAGAATGCGGTGCGATCCGGTCGCGGGGTCGTACTCCCCGACACAGGTCTTGAGGAAGTTGGCATCGTCGCGTTCGGGGAAATCAAGCCGGTAGTGTGAACCGCGAGATTCTTTGCGTTCGAGCGAGGCCAATGCGATCAGTTCGGCGAGGATGATCATGTCGCCGGTCGCTCGTGTGAACGACAGCGACTGGTTCGTCCAGATGGCATCATCGGAGAGCCGCACCCGGTTGTAGCGGTCACGCAGTTGCCGGAGATTCTCGATGCACTTCGTCAGGCGATCGTGGGTCTTGACCACCGTACATGCGGCGGTCATTTCATCGCCCAGTTCACGCGCGATCTGATACGGGTTTGTTTGCGGATCCGAGCCGCCCTGAGAGACGCTCTGCACGAGACGGTCCACTTTGTCCTGTTCCTGCTTGACGACTCGATCGTAAATCGAAGCGTGCAGGTTCTCGGCGCGATGCTCGGGCGCGACTTCATCCTTGACATAGTTGACGACGCCGAGACCGCAGAACAGGCCGTCGAAGATGCAGGAAAGAAGTGCATTCGCACCAAGCCGGGTCGCGCCGTGGTACGCGAAGTTGACTTCACCGAAGGCGTAGAGCCCCGGAATGTTGGTCATGGCATTGTTTGTGGCTCCGATCGCCATGCCGCGTCCCGGCTCGGAATCGATCGGTGTCGCCGTGCCCGATTTGTGGCTGCCGTAGGGCGTTTCGGGGTTGTAGGAGCCCTTGGTGAAGGTGGTCCAAAGCCCGCCCATGGAGTAATGCACGGCGGGGAAGATCTTCATCGGCGTGTGTCTGGGGTCTTCACCGACGAACTTCTCATAGATCTCCATGATGCCGCCGAGCTTGGTCGTGAGGTACTCGGGATCCTTGTGCGTCAGGTCGAGATAGACCATGTTCCCGCCACCGATGCCCATGCCCTGATTCACGCAGACATCGAAGATTTCCCGCGTTGCGATGTCGCGGGGAACGAGATTGCCGTACTTCGGGTACTTCTCTTCGAGGAAGTACCACCGTTCATTCTCGGATATCTGCGCAGGTTGTCTGTTGTCTCCCGGTTTGCGGGGCACCCAGACTCGCCCGCCCTCGCCTCGCGCGGACTCCGACATCAGGCGGCACTTATCCGCGCCCGGGATGGCCGTGGGATGGACCTGAATCATCTCCGGATTGGCGTACCAGGCGCCCGCTTGGTAGCAGCGGCTCGCCGCGCCGCCGTTGCACATTACGGAGTTCGTCGACTTGCCGAAGACAAGCCCCGGGCCGCCGGCCGCCATCACAACGGCATCGGCGCGGAAGGAGCGGATCTGCATGGTTCGGAGATCCTGTGCGACGATCCCGACACAGCGGGAGTTCTCGCCTTCACCATGGATGACAGGCCAGAGGAATTCCCAGAACTCGTACTTCTTCACGAGTCCTTCGGCCTCGTAGCGCCGGACCTGCTCGTCGAGCGCGTACAGGAGCTGCTGGCCGGTCGTGGCGCCCGAGAAGTGCGTTCGCTTGAAGAGCGAACCGCCGAAGAGCCGGAGATCTCGAAAGCCCTCCGAAGTGCGGTTGAACGGGACGCCCATACGGTCGAGCAGGTCGATGATGCGCGGAGCCCAGTTCGCCATTTCGAGCACCGGGTGTTGGTCGCCAAGGTAATCGCCACCGTAGATCGTTTCGTCGAAGTGCTCGTATTCGGAGTATCCCTGCTGGCGAGCGATGTCGTTACAGGCATTGATGCCGCCCTGGGCGCAGACGGAGTGGGAGCGTTTCACGGGAACCAGCGAGAAGAGATCCGCTCGCATACCGGATTCCGCGATGCGGACCGCTGCGGCGAGACCGGCGAGGCCGCCGCCGACGATTGCGATGCGTTGATTGGCTGAACCTGACATCAGTGTTGATTCTCCGAAGTGCTGCGAGAGAGGGCCGCGGGAGCCGAATAATCCGTCGGTATGTTCGTATTTCCGACGATCTCCGATTCGATGTCGGATGCCATTGGGCCGGGCATGGTGGATGTCTCAAGCTGGTTATTGACGACCAGTTCCGCGGTTCGGGCTTCTTCGTAGTCCAAGCCCGCGAATCCGATCACGGCGGCCCAGCCGGCTGCGGTCAGGAAAACCCCGAGAGCAGCACAGGCGTAGCCCCACCGCCTCTGAGCGCTTTCCGAAATGGTGATGCCCCAGGTGATGGCGGCGGTCCACAGACCGTTCGCAAAGTGGAATGTCAGCGATGTCACACCCAGGAGGTAGAAGGCGATGACCACGAGGCCCAGGAGTGTGATGTTGTCGGTTGATCCCTGAAGCGCGGCCGCCATCGTCGAGCCCGCATGTTCGGCTTCCCACTTCATCTGTCCGGGAATGAGCTTGGTCCATCCCCAGCGAAGCGTTCCGATGTGGTAGACCAGATAGGCCAGACCGATCCACGCGGTAGCCCGCTGGAGGACATACCGCCAGTTCCCGCCCCACTTGTAGTTCTTGATGTTCGACCGGCCGGTCGTTGCGAAGTAGATGCCGAGCCCGGCATGAAACGCGATCGGCAGCCAGAGCACCATGACTTCCATGAGGATGAGAAATGGCAGGGAATGGATGAAATTGACTTCGTGCTGGAAGGTCGCCGCTCCGCCGTGAATGGTGGTCACTCCCGCGGCGTCGAGCTTGTGACCGTGCTCGGATAGAAGCTTCGGGGTGTTGATGTGTCCCCAGACCACCGATGAATTGGTGATCAAGTGGACGATCATGAACAGGCCGATCGGGACAATGCCTGTGAGCGAGTGGAGTCGGCGGAGAAGGAAGTAATGCCTTTGCATGAATGACTGGGGCACGAGGCGGTCTCCGTGAGATAAACGAGGAATGGCGGTGTTCAGGTGTGTAGATGGGTTCCGGGACTTCCGGGACTTCCGGGGGTTCCGGGGGTTCCAGGGGGCGGGGGCTGAATGTTCGAGGAGCCCGCGGGGGATCCCTGTTTGATCCGACCCTCCGCGACCAGTCTGCTGAGTTCAACAAAGCGTGATCGGAGTTCCTGGAGCAGACCCTTGAGTTCGTCCTCTTCCTCCTTGTCGAGGTTGCCCTTGGTCTTTTCCTCGATGACTCCCAGAAGATCGATCATGTGGCGGGCGTAGCCCGGATCGAAGATTGCCTGGCCGGACTGCCGGTCGGCCACCGCTCCGAGCGACATCAGTGCCTGCATCCCGAGCATGCCGACCAAGGTTCTGAAATCCGCGGGAGGGATCTCGCCGGACTCCCCACCCGGACCCGACTGATCGGCTTTGGCTTCTTCCGCGGCGAGCCGGTCCTTCTCGGCCTGGGCTTGGGATTTCCAGTCCGAATCGATGATGATTTTGGGCTGCTCGTCGTTGGCACTCATGGGTGGGCCTCCTCATCTGGGCACCACGCGGGACACGGGGCGCGTCTACAGCAATAATTCTTGTCAGAGTGTAAGGCATGGAGGATGCGGCGGCGAGGGGCGGGGGGCGATATGGTGTGGTCCAGCCCCGTTTGGGACAGGAGGCAACCATGGATGGCGTCAAGTTGCTCGGGTACGGAGCGTGCCTGATTTCGGGCGGGCTCCTCATCGGCCTTCTTGCCGGATGCAATGGCGGCACCGCCGGTGGCGGCGGCACGACCGCTCGGAATGCGGCGATGGTGCAGCCGAGAGATTTTTCTGACCCCAGCATTGTCCGGCATGCGGAAACCCCGCTCTCTGCTCGGGCTCTCACACCTGTGGACGACGATGAGGCAGATCAGTTCACCGTGGCGTCGGGATCGCCGGTGAGAGCGCGGCCGGCGGTTTCCACGCTCGGGGCGGGTGACAGCGCTCAGGGGCGTGGCGTGGACGGAGGGGGGCAGACCGTCAGTCGTGTCATCGTCGATCAAAAGGTCGGACAGATCAACGGCGAGCCGGTCTACGCGGGCCAGTACCTGCAACGGATGGAAGCACGATTGCGTGCGGAGGCCACGCGATTGGGGAGAAACGACTGGCGCGAGTTCGCACGCGATCTCATCCGTCAAGACCTCGAGGCGTTCGTCAACGACCGACTTCTCAGCGCGGAGTTCAGATCGAGCATGCCTGCTGAGCAGCGAGAGGGATTGCGGTACTTTGTCGATCAGGTGCGGGATCGCCAGCGATTGCTCGCGGGTGGATCGGTCCAGCAGGCCAACGAGACGCTCCTCGCGATGGAGGGCATGACGATTGATGAGAAGGCCCGGGCAATAGCCGAGTTCGAGTTCAGGCGCGAACACCTCAGGCGTGAGATCAGTTCCCGGGTGCATGTAAGTCGGCGTGACATCGAGCAGTACTACCGCCAGAACATAGACCGTTACGCGCCGCTTGCGATCGCTCGCTTTCGATCCATCGTGGTTCCGCTGCGAAACGAGGAATTGGTTCAGCGTGTCAAGGAGGCGATCGAGCGAGGCGATCAGCCGGAATCGATTGCTCGTGAATACACGACGGTTCGCAGGGAGACACAGGGGCTTTGGGAGTTCCCGGTGTCGCGAGAAGGAGCGATCGAAGCAAGTTTCACGACGGATTCACCGCTGTACGAGGCAGTGCGAACCCTGGATGAAGGGCAATGCTCCGACATGCTTGTTGTCGGCGCCAACGGATGGTGGCTCTGCTTCGAGGGCATCGAGCGATTTGAGCCGACGCAGTTGTACGAAGTGCAGGGAGAAATCGAAGAGAGGTTGCGGAGCATCCGTTTCCAGGAGCTGCTCGTCGCATATTTTCGGGATCTCGAATCCAGATCAAATCTCACGAATCGGCAGGAGATGCTCGGTCGTCTGCTTGACTATGCAGAAGAACGCTTCTTTGCCCCCGCACAAAGCGACGGTGCATCCGCAACGAGATAATGCCCCGCGCCTCACACCAGAGCGGCACGCGCGCCAACCCAAGCACCTGGAAGCTCGGAGCGCTCGGCGAACGAGCGGCTGCGAGATACTTGAAACGGAAACAGTATCGAGTGATCGGGCGGAACATCCGGCTTGGACCCGGGGAAATCGATCTGCTGTGCCTCGCGCCCGATCGGAGGACGGTGGTCGTCGTTGAGGTGAAGTCTCGACGCACTCGCGACAGTTCCGGGGCGAGGGTTCCCGAAGCGGGGATTACGCACAGAAAGCGTCAGAAGCTGCGCCTGCTGTCGGAAGTTCTGGTTCGGAAGAGAGGATGGGAAGGCCGTCCGCTGCGGATCGATGTTGTCGCGGTGGAATTCGCGGCGGATGTTTCGGCCTGGCGCAGACTGTGGCGTCGGCAACGCCCATCATCCATCCGACATTTCGAGGGGGCGGTCTGCGCTTTGGGGTAGTTCTGTCTCGTCGCGGGTGCTCTGCAGCGACTTCTGGGCCTCCAGATCGAGCACCATCGGCACGATCAGCGAAAACATGGATCCTCTGCCGATCTCGGAAACCAACTGAATCTCGCCGCCGATCATCGATGCAAACTCGTTTGCGATCGCGAGCCCGAGACCGGTTCCCGCGTGCTCCCGCGTGTGCCCGGTGTCCAGTTGGCTGAATTTCTCGAAGATGGCTTTGTGCTTGTCCGGCGGGATGCCCGGTCCGGTATCGAGCACCGAGACTCGGAGTCTTTCTTCGCCGTCAGAACCCTGGATGCGTTCGGCGCGGAGCGTGACTTCTCCGCTCTCGGGAGTGAACTTGACGGCGTTGCTCAGAAAGTTGAAGACGATCTGTTGAAACTTCGACGGGTCTGTTGTGACAGGGTCGAAGCGGGCCTCGTCGGGCTGTGCGGTGAATCTCCCGCCAGTGCTCGTCTGCAACTGAAGCGTCAGCTTGATGGATTTCTTGTCGGCCAGCGGCCTGATGAGCGCCATCAGACCTTCGCAGGTATCGGTGACCGACATCTGCTGAATCTGCAGGTCGATCATGCCCGCCTCGATCTTGGCCATCGTCAGGAGTTCGTTTATCATTTCGAGCAGCCGGCGTCCCGAGGTCACGATGTGGTCGAGATAGCGGCGGCGCTTCGCCATCTTGGGATTGTTCGCGATGTCGGGCGACTCCTCGGCTTCGCTCTGCGCAATCTCCTGAAGAATCTCCGCGAACCCGATGATCGAGTTGAGGGGGGTTCGCAATTCATGGCTCACGCTTGCGAGAAATTCACCTTTGAGTCTTGCTGCTTCGTAAAGAGCGACATTCCGCTCGGCAAGCTCGGTGAGTTTCAGGTCGAGACTTCGATTGACCGCGCGGAGCTGGCCCTGTTGGTTCGTGAGCGTTTCCAGCATCGCATTGAAAGCGTCGGAGAGTTCCTCGAACTCGTCGTGCGTGTGGATGTCCGCACGAACATGCATGCTGCCGGACTTCACGCGATCGGCGGTTTCGCGGAGCGATCGTACGGGGCCGAGTATGATCCGGTTGGTGATGAAGTAGAACACCATCCATGCAAGCACGCCGG
>ERZ869909.608-NODE-608-length-38396-cov-4.771054_pt1 | contig 38396 bp, 35 predicted proteins | sample MGYA00520892_ERZ869909 | MGnify/ENA primary metagenome ERZ869909 (study PRJEB32215, sample SAMEA104723947) | bioreactor metagenome | biome: bioreactor; feature: anaerobic bioreactor; material: water | place: China | collected 2015-03-12 ...
GAATGGGTATATTAGCTATGCTGCAGACCTGCTCTTCAAGGCAACTGGATTCCTTTTGGAAACTCGGTCTGCTGCCATAATTCTTGCCAAAGCTGCGTGCTATCATCCCACTTGCCCTGCACAACCCAGCTGGCTAATGCTTCAGCAACCTTGGGATAATGCACTTGACCGGGGCTTTTGCTTTGTAGCCACTGGATAATGGTTTGAGCATGCAGTTCGGGCATGGCGGTGGCCAGGCCAAGCTGGCGCAGGGTTTCCACGTTGCTTTGTTGCTCAAACTGGCCCATCAGCGGCTTTAGCAACAACTTTTTACCCAGGGATAAGGCTTCGGAGGGCAGTTCAAAGCCACCGTTGGCAATGACGCCTTCACAGCGCTGCAAATGACGCTGAAAGTTCTGATGCGAGAGAGGGTGCAGGCTGATGTTATCAGCAATTTCATGTTCTTTTTGCTCTGGGTGATAACACACAAAGCGCTGGGTTTTAATGCGTTGCAGCAAGCTGCGGATTTGTTGCAGTTGCTCAAACGGCAGATACACCAGGATATAGGGCTCTGCATCGGTTGTTTGCCCATCGATTTGGTGCACGATGGGGGGCAGAATGGGTTGGTTAAAATGATACCAGTGCAAACCAATGGCGTGCTGTACCGGGGCAAAGTACTGCATCACCAGCCGGTCGAAGGCCGTCATACCAACCTTGGGGACCTGATGGCGAAAAGCATTCTGATGGCTGATACCAACCGATGGGATCTTCTGCCTGCGGGCCGCCCAGGCACTGACTGGTTCAAAATCGTTAATCACCAGATCATAGCCGGATAGATCCAGTGCTTTAATATCGCGCCATAATTGCAGCGGGTGATTGGTAAGGGCGGTTTTAACCGGACGAATCCGGCCTTGCTCGGTGATGAAGGTTAAACCCTGACGGGTTTGGTAGTTGCCAAAATCGTCCATCGAAAAATACTGGTCAGCAGCGCGGCCGGAAAACAAATAATCCACCTGTACCGGCTGTTTTTTTAGTGCTTGTGCCATGGCTCTGGCGCGGGCGATATGGCCATTGCCGGTTCCCTGTACACCATAAAGTATTTTCATAAAACTCCTAAGTTAAAAGGGACAGGGCGATATGCGCACAGGCCATGCCCAGCAGTGCTCCAATCAGTACGTCGGTCATAAAGTGCACGCCCAGTAAGATACGGGATAAACCGATTAAGCTGGCCCAGCTCAGCGCCAGCAGATAAAACTCCGGATAAAACTGACCGATAAGCGTCGCCATTAAAAAGGCGGCTGCCGTATGACCAGAGGGTAAGCTGTAACGATCACTTGGCGTGATAAAGCAGGTGAGAAATTCGCACAACTCTTTAGGGCGGCGGCGACGAAAACTGTTTTTGGCCAACCAATAGATGGGGAGATGAATGCTGAAGGCCAGTAAGCCAGCCTGCAGGAAACGGTGGCTATCCAGCCACCAGGTGAGCAGGCCCAGCAACAGATAGAGATGGCCATCACCGGTGCGTGAAATGACTTTGCTGATACTGGCCACTTGCCTGTTAAAGCGGTGCCGTAAACAAAACAACGAAAATGCTAAATCCAATTCTGCTATGGGTTGTATGGCTCGCATCTGAGACCCTCCATTGAGCACACAGCACAGAATGTAACGAAAGCTTACTGTGCTGAGATGACAGCAATATGACACCTGTGGAGGATAAATCTGCTAAGCGGCGGGTGACAGTTGCAATTGATTTCTGCCATTCTCTTTGGCTTCATACAGCGCCTGATCGGCGCTTAGCATCAGCGTATCGGCATTGTCATACCCACTAAAACCGCACACACCAATGGACACTGTGGTGATCATGCTGGGCTCATGGTAGCGACTGGCTAATTGTTCCGTCATTTTCCTGATTTTTTCCAGCACGGAAGCTGCAGCATCAACAGTGGTGTGTGGCAGAATGGCCAAAAATTCTTCACCGCCAATGCGGCCTATCACATCGCTGGCACGCAACAGCTTTTGGCATTCTGCAGCAAAGTCGCGTAGCAACTGATCACCGGTGGCATGACCAAACTGATCGTTGATTTGTTTAAAGTGGTCAAGATCCAGCATGGCTACGCTAAGCGGGTAATGATGACGGCTGGCAAGGCGAAGTTGCTGATCCAACAGTTTCAGGGTGAAATGCCGGTTCGGGAGCGAGGTCAGACTATCAAAGTGGGCGAGCTGATGCAGTCGTTTGCGTTGCCACCAGATCCGGGTCAACAGGAACAGCAAGAGCAGGCTGCCTGTAATGGCTCCAATTAACAGCGTCGTCAGTAGCCGCTGATGCCTGGCTTGATTGCTGACCAGGCTTTGTTGCAGCTCCAGCTCTTTTTGCAGCAGTTCATTTTCAAGCATCCGGCTGTCAAGCTCGTTTTGGGTTCTGAGTTGATGCAACAGCTGGGTGCTCTCTTCACGTTGCAGCTCGGTCAGGCGTTGACTGGCGGTTTTTAGCAACTGGTAAGCTTCGTCATTTTGGCCTGTTTGACTTAACCACTCTGCTTGCAGGCGTTGCACTTCGGCATGTTGAATGGGCATGTGTTCTGGATCGGCGAAGTGCATGGCCTGCTGCAGGTGCTTTTCTGCGGTCGTCGTTTCACCTGCCTGTAAGGCAATTCGGCCGAGTTGCAGCTGGGTATCCAGCAGCATGTAACGATTATTGGCTTGCTCAAAGCTAGCGAGTGCTTGCAGCAGCAATGTCTTTGCATGCTCAGGATCCAGTTGCAATAGGGCAATGGCAGCCAGCTCTTTCTGCGCGTAAGCAACTCCCTGTTCATCACCGGCCGCCTCTGCTAATTGCAGTGACTGCTGCAGTTTGCTCTTACCGACAGCGTAGTCGCCCAACTTGCTATGAGCTTTCCCGAGGCCATACAAAGCAATGCTCACTTCTACCGGGCTGTTTTGCTGCTGATGAAAAGCGACGGCTTCTTCAAAATAAGGGATGGACAGCTCATGCTCACGGCGGTATTCATACACCAGTGCAATGTAGCCAGCGATATGGCCTTTGGTGACAACGCCATCACCAGTTGTTGGGGCGAGTTGGTACGCACGCATTAAATCTTGCAAGGCTGCTACATAATTGACCAGGCTTAACTGCAGTACGCCGCGCACCACCAATGCCTGAATGAACAGCTGCTGGTGCTGCAGCTGCTGGGCGAATTGGATAACCCTTTCAGTAATCGCCATACCTTCTGCTGGCGTGCCTGCCAAATCAAAGGCATAGGCTCGGACCAGTTGCAGACTATGATACAGCCAGGGCTGCTCTGTTTCATCAATCAAAGCCAGTGCCTGTGCTGCACTTTCCAATGCTTGTTCCGGATAGACCAGCAGCGTTTGTAGTTCAGCCTGAATATAAAGCAGTTGTGCTTGCTGTAAAGGCCCGGCTGCAGAGCCTAGCTGAATTTCAATCTGTTGCAGGGCGGTAGCTGGTTGTTGCTGACTTTCCATATACAGTGCATTGAACTCGGGCTCCAGCATGCTCAATGGTGAGGCTGGCAGATCACGGCTATAGCCAAACATCACGATACAGAATAATAAAATGTGCCAGCGGCCAGATAACATAAGGTTCTCATCGGAATAAACTAAGCGCTCTATCATAACAATGCTTGCCAGATTGCACAATTTTTCAGCGCTATATCAGTGAATTAAGGATTAGCTGCTTGCTGTATTTTTTGTAGCTGGCACTGGTCAATGGCTTCAGAGTCGGTAGAATAGGAGGCTTTGATGCACGACTGAAGTGACCGCATGACGCAAACAGAACAAGACCCGTTTTTTGATATCCGGCCTTATCACGATCAGGAAGTGGCCGGGGCCATTGCTGATCTGATTGCGGATCAGGAATTTATTAAGGCTATTTTGCATTACCGGTTTCCGCATTTATCCGGCCCTTTCGGCTGGCTGCTTTCGCCTTTGGTAAAAGCTGCACTCAAACGCAAATGGTCCAGTCTGAATAGTGTGCGGGATGTGCAGTTGCAGGTTGCCGCCTACATGAAAAAAACCATGGCCAATACCACCACGGAGTTCAGTTACTCTGGGGTGGAGCAGCTGAAAAAAGATCAGGCCTACCTGTTTATTTCCAATCACCGTGACATCGCGATGGATCCTGCCATTGTGAACTGGTGTTTGCACAAGTACGGCATGAACACCGCCCGCATTGCTATTGGCGATAACCTGCTGAAAAAAGATTGTGTTACCGCGCTGATGCGATTGAACAAAAGCTTTATTGTGCGCCGCTCTGCGAAAGGGCCGCGTGAGATGTTAAAGGCGTTAGGCCAGTTGTCGGCTTACATTCATCACTCACTGGGTACTGAAAAGCAATCGATTTGGATTGCCCAGCGGGAAGGTCGCGCCAAAGATGGCAACGATTATACCGATGCTGCCATGCTGAAGATGCTGTATATCGAAGGCCGCAAGCAAGGCCTGAGTTTTGCCGAAGACATTGGCCAATTGCACATCGTGCCGGTCACTATTAGCTATGAGCTTGATCCATGCGATAAAGCCAAGGTCCGTGAACTGGTGCAAAAGCAAACGCAAGGGCACTACCAAAAAGGTGAGTTTGAAGACATCGATAGCATTATCCAGGGCATCACCGGTATGAAAGGCCGGGTGCATGTGGCTTTTGGCAAGATGGTGCAGCCCAATGTAGATTCGGCCGATGAGCTGGCGGCCGCGCTGGATGCGGAGATTTACCGCAACTACCGTTTGTTCCCAATCAATTACCTGGCTGCCGGGGTAGAGCACGAGAGCATTGGTGCTGAAGATCGTGCCAGGTGGCAAGCCAAGCTGGCAGAACACAGTGAAGCCGAGCAGCAGTGGTTAAAAACCATGTACGGTGCACCGGTATTTAAGCGGCAGCAACAGGCTGAACAGGACGCGGCTAAACAGTAAACGGTGGCGAGCGGGCATTGCATCCAATAGATGGGAGCCCGCTGCAAAACGCAGGCAACAAAAAAGGACACCGCGGTGTCCTTTTTAGATCGAAGTAAGTCAGCCTTACAGCGGAGTTACGTTCGCAGCTTGTGGACCTTTCTGGCCTTGCTCGATTTCGAAAGAAACGCGCTGGCCTTCAGTCAGAGTTTTGTAACCATCGCTCATGATAGCGCGGTAGTGAACGAATGCATCAGCGCCACCGTTATCTGGAGTGATGAAACCAAAACCTTTGTCAGCGTTGAACCATTTAACGATACCAGTTGATTTAGACATGTGATGTCTCCTGAAAAAATAAAAATTTAAGTGTGTAACGCATGATGCGTTGGTAGCCGGCAAAAATGTTACTTATGTGGCCAACCAGCGTGAATCTTCAGGGACATGACTTACTATGAAGCTGTGCTGCGAAGTGTTCAGGAACAAGTTGTGTACATAGGTCTGCATTACAGGCCAGACACCATCATATCAGCAATTTAGCGAATGTATAGTTATTTTTTGCACTGTCACAAAGGTTTCATCATAAAAGGCTGTGTCACAAGCAAAACGCCCGGCTTTGCCGGGCGTTATAAGTAAAAACAACGAGTTGTTAGCTGTTAAGTGCGACGGTTGGCTCAACAAACTCAAACTTCAGCGCTTCGGCCACAAACTCGTTGGTGACTAAGCCGCGGTACACATTCAAGCCGTTGCGCAGGTGCACATCGTCCAGCAATGCCTGCTTGTAGCCTTTATTCGCCAGCCGGATAATGTAAGGCAGCGTCACGTTGTTCAGGGCAAAGGTAGAGGTGCGCGGTACGGCGCCGGGCATATTGGCTACACAGTAGTGCACCACATCATCCACGATGTAGGTTGGGTCTGCATGCGTGGTTGGTTTGGACGTTTCGACACAGCCACCCTGATCAATCGCCACATCGACAATGGCAGCACCTGGCTTCATCCGTTTGATGTGATCTGCGGTAACCAACTTAGGTGCTGCCGCGCCTGGAACCAGTACACCGCCAATCACCAGATCAGCAGCCAATACTTCTTTTTCCAGTGCATCAGCTGTGGAGTAAACGGCTTTCACAGCACCATTGAACTGAGCGTTAATGCGGCGCAGTACATCGACGCTGCGATCCAGCACCGTGACATCGGCGCCCAGGCCAACCGCCATTTGCGCAGCATTGGTACCGACCATACCGCCGCCAATGACGACGACTTTAGCAGGAGCAACCCCAGGCACACCACCCAACAACATACCTAAACCACCACAGGATTTTTCCAGTGCGCGGGCACCGGCCTGAATCGACATCCGACCTGCCACTTCCGACATAGGTGCCAGCAGGGGTAAGCCACCTTTGTTGTCGGTGACGGTTTCATAGGCAATGCAGACGGCTTTGCTTTTGATCAGATCTTCGGTTTGTGGCAAATCCGGCGCCAGGTGCAGGTAAGTAAAGAGGATCTGGCCTTCACGCAGCATGGCGCGCTCAACAGCCTGAGGCTCTTTCACTTTCACAATCATCTCAGCTTTGGCAAACACCTCTGCTGCCGTGGCCAGCACTTCGGCACCGGCTTGCTGGTAGTCGTCGTCGGTAAAACCAATACCGATGCCGGCGTTGTGCTCTACGCAAACCTGATGGCCGTGCTGAATCACTTCACGTACGCTGGCTGGTGTCATACCGACGCGGTATTCGTGGTTTTTAATTTCTTTTGGGATACCAATTAACATAACTGAATCGCCTTTTTGTAGGGTGATAAAATTTGGTGCTAGTATATAGCGAATTTTTCGGAATTAATGCCTGTTTTAAAGTGTATGCTTAGTGCATAATTCTGTCTTGATAGACTAAAGCAGAGTTTTTGACTACATGTTTTCGCAAAGTAAGAGCATCAAAAAGCTCGACAGAACCGATCGTAAGATTTTAGCTGAACTTCAGCGCGATGGCAGGGTTTCCAATGTTGAGCTTGCCAGGCGGGTAGGCTTAAGCCCAACCCCTTGTCTGGAAAGGGTTCGTAAGCTGGAAGCCGAGCAATACATTCTGGGCTATACCGCCTTGGTCGATCCGGTGAAGGTGGGGGCAGCGCTGTTGGTGTTTGTCGAAATCACCTTAAGTAAAACCTCACCGGAAGATTTCGATGAATTTAGCAAAGCGGTGCAAAAGCTCGAGGAGATTCAGGAGTGTCATCTGGTGTCGGGCAGTTTCGATTTTTTGCTAAAAACCCGGGTGGCTAATATGGCAGCGTACCGCGAACTCTTGGGGGAGACCTTGCTACGTTTGCCCAGTGTGCGGGAAAGCCGGACCTACGTGGTGATGGAAGAGGTCAAACAAAGCAGTTTTGTGAAGCCATGATCCAGCACAGGTTCAGTTTAAGGTTCTAAAATAAACAATAGGGTGGAATTTCCGCCAGGCTAGGGCCAAACAGATGCATCCATGGTCGCAGTCTGGTATCTTTCACCAAGCGGTTAGGCAATGATTTATAACAACAGCGAGGCGCACTTTTGCCACGGATATCTTTCTTCAATTTAAACGGCATCCAGCGATTGCTGGAAGTTGGCCTGATTTTATGTTGTGGCCTGGCGTTGTTTTTATTGCTGGCACTGATTTCATTTAACCCGGCCGATCCCAGTTGGTCGCAAACCGGCTATCAGCATGGCGTTTCCAACTATGCCGGTCCCGTCGGTGCCTGGCTGGCTGATTTGTTGCTGTTCAGTTTTGGTTGGATTGCTTATCTTATTCCGGTACTGGTGGCTGGGGTAGGCTATTTGCTGTTCAAGCGTTTCCACCATGTGCTGCAACTGGACTACCTGATCCTGGGGCTGCGCTTGATCGGCCTGCTGCTGACGATGATCAGTGCTACCGCCATCAGTAGTATGAATTTCAATGATATCTATTACTTTTCCTCCGGTGGTGTGGTGGGGGATGTTTTCAGTGGTCTGCTGCTGCCTTATTTAAATTTTGTCGGTACTACCTTGCTGCTGCTGTGTTTTTTCGCCACCGGCCTGACGCTGATGACCGGTATTTCCTGGTTTACCGTGATGGATGCGCTCGGAGCCTGGGTTTGGCAGGCCGGTTGCTGGCTGCTGCAGTTGCCCTCCTGGTTGCAGGACAAATGGCAGCAGAATCAACGGGAGGTCGATGACAGCCGCGATAGTAAGCAGGTAGCTGTTGACGATGATTGGGCAACTGAGCCCAACGTCAGTAAGCAGCCGGTTAGCAAAGCATTGACCAATAAAGCTGAGCGTAATGACTTTACTTTGCCGGTGCAGCCGCTGGAAGAGCGGGATGCCCGTGCCTTTTACAGTGTGGATGATCTGGCCGATGAGTCGCTGTCGTTCAGTGCGGTGGATGAACCCGAACTGCCAGAGCAAATTGAAAAAACATTGCGTCATACCGAGATGAAACAAAAAACCGTGCGCCTGCCAGAGCCTGAGCTGGATGAGGACGACTCGCCAGAGTCCGAGCCGCATGCAGTGACCGAGCTGCCTGGGCTGGAACTGCTGGATCGGCCAGATAAAGCACAAAACCCGATTGACCCAGCCGATTTGGAACGAGTCTCGCGGCTGGTAGAAGCCAAACTGCTCGACTTTAATGTCGAAGCCAAGGTGGTTGGCGTGCACCCGGGCCCTGTGGTCACCCGGTTCGAACTCGATTTAGCACCTGGTGTGAAAGTTAGTAAAATCACCGGTTTAGCCAAAGATTTAGCACGCTCCTTGTCAGCCATCAGTGTGCGGGTGGTGGAAGTCATCCCCGGCAAGTCGTTTATTGGTTTGGAGCTGCCGAATAAACACCGGGAAATTGTGCGTTTGTCGGAGGTGATTGGCGACAGCACTTTCGAGCAGTCACGCTCTCCTTTAACCATGGTGCTCGGCAAAGACATCGCCGGCAAAGCCATGGTGGCTGATTTAGCCAAGATGCCGCATTTGCTGGTGGCTGGTACCACTGGCTCGGGTAAGTCGGTCGGTGTCAACGTGATGATCTGCAGTATTTTGTACAAGTCCACACCGGATGAAGTGCGCTTTTTGATGATCGACCCGAAAATGCTGGAACTATCGATCTACGAAGGCATTCCGCACCTGCTGACCGAAGTGGTTACCGATATGAAAGATGCCGCCAATGGTCTGCGTTGGTGTGTTGGTGAGATGGAACGACGTTATAAATTAATGTCTGCTCTTGGCGTGCGTAACTTAAAAGGCTACAACGCCAAGGTCAAAGAGGCCATTGCTGCCGGTCAGCCGTTGATAGACCCGCTGTGGAAACCCTCGGATGATATGCGTGATGAAGCACCGCGATTGGAGAAGCTCCCTGCCATTGTGGTGGTGATTGATGAATTTGCCGACATGATGATGATTGTCGGTAAAAAAGTGGAAGAGCTGATAGCCCGTATTGCGCAAAAAGCCCGGGCGGCCGGCATCCACCTGATTTTAGCTACTCAGCGGCCTTCAGTCGATGTGATCACCGGCCTGATTAAAGCCAATATCCCAACCCGGATTGCGTTTCAGGTCAGCTCGAAAATTGACTCGCGCACTATTTTGGACCAGCAAGGAGCCGAGAGCTTGTTGGGACAGGGCGATATGCTGTATCTGCCGCCAGGTTCTGGCGTGCCGAATCGGGTGCATGGCGCCTTTGTTGATGATCACGAAGTGCATGCGGTCGTGGCTGATTGGAAACGCCGTGGCCAGCCGAAATACATTGCTGAAATCTTGAGCGGTGAAACCACCGAAGAGAACTTATTGCCTGGCGAGACGCTCGAAGGGGATGAAGGCGAAGCGGATCCTCTGTACGATCAAGCGGTGGCCTTTGTCACCGAAAGCCGCCGTGCCTCGGTCTCCGGAGTACAACGTCGTTTTCGCATCGGTTACAACCGGGCAGCCCGTCTGGTTGAGCAAATGGAACACAGTGGGGTGGTCAGTGGTCCGGGCCATAATGGCAATCGTGAAGTACTGGCGCCACCGCCACCCAAGGGGAATTGATGAAATCATGGTTTTTGGCAGCAGCTTTGCTGCTCAGCCCGGTGCTTGTTGCCGGCACCCAGGCAACGGCCGAGCAGACTGGTTCAGTCCAGGCATCGCAAGCCTTGCAACAGCAATTGGCAACCATGCCACGCTTTTATGCCCGCTTTGAGCAACAGGTGTTTGATATGCAGCAGCAGTTGGTGCAGCAGGGAGAAGGCGAGCTTTGGTTGCAGCAACCGGGTAAGTTTCGCTACCAAATGGAACTGCCGGAGCCTGTGTTGTTCGTTGGCGATGGTGAAACCCTGTGGTATTACCATGAGCTGTTGGAGCAGGTCACCATTTTTGATGCTAAGGCTGAGCTTGAGCGCACGCCTTTTACTTTGTTAATGTCGAACGATGCCAACCTATGGCAACAGTACCAGATCACACAGCTGGACGATGGTTATCGCATCCAGGCGGATGATCCAGCCAGCCCGGTGCAGTATTTGCAACTGCACTTTACTGCTAACGGCCTGACCAGCATGCAGGTGCTGGATTTAAACGGTCAGCGCAGCATCTTCCATTTTCAGCCACAGCCTGATGCCGGCTCGGACTTTGCTGCCGACTTGTTTCAGTTCCAACCGCCGGCTGATGTGGATATCGACGATCAAAGGTAACGCCCGGTGTCGACGCTGAACTTCGATTTTAGCGATGATATCAGGCCGTTGGCGGCAAGGCTTCGGCCGCAAACGCTGGCCGATTATGTCGGTCAGCAGCATCTGCTGGCACCAGGCTTACCGCTGCGTCAGGCCATTGAGCAAGGCAAGGTATTTTCTCTGATCCTCTGGGGCCCGCCCGGTACCGGTAAAACCACGCTGGCGGAAATCATTGCCCGTCATGCCGATGCCGAGCTGTGCAAGTTATCGGCGGTCACCGCTGGCATCAAAGAAATCCGTGATGCCATCCAGCAAGCCAAAGAGCGCCAGCTGCAATGGCAAAAGCGCACTTTGTTGTTTGTGGATGAGGTACACCGCTTTAATAAAAGCCAGCAAGATGCGTTTCTACCACACATCGAAGATGGCACCATCGTCTTTATCGGTGCTACCACTGAAAACCCATCCTTTGCTCTGAACAACGCGATTTTATCTCGCGCCCGGGTATGTGTGCTGAATAAGCTCAGTGATGAAGAGTTAAAGCCACTGATTGAGCGCGCTTTAACCGATACTGAACTTGGCTTAGGCCGGCTGCAACTGACGCTGAGCGATGAAGCTGAAGCTTTATTGTTGCTGTTGGCCGGTGGTGATGCCCGTCAATTGCTGAATTTGCTGGAGCTGATTGCTGAGTACAGCGCCGCATCCGGGGTGCAGCAGCCGGTGAGTGCCGAGCTGGTGCGTCAGTTGGTACCGCGCAAACTGCCAGGCTTTGATAATCAGGGCGATCAATTCTACGATTTAATTTCTGCTTTTCATAAATCGGTGCGCGGCTCAGCGCCTGATGCAGCTTTGTACTGGTACTGCCGAATTTTGGAAGGTGGCGGCGATCCACTCTATGTTGCCAGACGCTTGCTGGCGATAGCCAGTGAGGACATTGGTAATGCTGATCCAAGGGCCTTGACCCTGGCACTGAATGCCTGGGATACCTTTCAGCGGGTCGGGCCGGCTGAAGGTGAGCGCGCTATTGCTCAGGCAGCGGTGTATCTGGCGCTGGCACCCAAAAGCAATGCCTTGTATTCGGCCTTTAAGCAAATGCGTCAGCTGGTGCGCGAGCAGCCGGATCATGAGGTGCCGCCTCATCTGCGCAATGCACCCACCAGGCTGATGAAAGAGCTGGGCTTTGGCGCTGAATACCGCTATGCGCATAATGAAGAGGGCGCTTATGCTGCTGGTGAAAACTACCTGCCAGAAGCACTGTGCGATCTTCAATTGTATCAGCCGACCGAGCGCGGTCTGGAAAAACAACTTGCTGAAAAAATGCGCTATTTGCAGCAATTGGATGCACAAAGTCCGAACAAACGCTATCGGCAATGATACACTATTGCCAGTTATTGTCTGATTGGCCTTCATGGCCCTTTACCGGGAAGTTTGAACCCTTATGTTGGATGCAAAGTTTTTACGTGGCGAAATCACCCAAACCGCAGAACGCCTTGCCAGCCGTGGCTTTACACTGGATGTGGCGAGCTTAAGCCAGCTCGAGGAGCGTCGGCGTGAGCTGCAGGTACGAACTCAGGAATTACAAAATCAGCGCAACAGCCGCTCCAAAGAGATCGGCCAGGCCAAAGCGCGCGGTGAAGATATTGCCCCTTTGTTGCAGGAAGTCTCCGGACTTGGCGAGCAATTGGACACCGCCAAAACCGAGCTGGATCAATTACTGGCCGAGCTGGAGCAAATCAGCCTGAGTATTCCCAACCTGCCGGATGCTTCCGTGCCGGTAGGTGCTGACGAAGCGGCCAATGTCGAGGTGCGTCGTCACCTGGAGCCAACGTCATTCGGGTTCGAACCCAAAGATCATGTTGATTTAGGCGAAGCGCTCGATAAGGGCCTGGATTTTGAAAGCGCAGTCAAAGTATCCGGTTCACGTTTTGTGGTGATGCGTGGTCAGTTGGCGCGGCTGCACCGCGCACTGGCGCAGTTTATGCTGGATTTGCATACCAATGAACATGGCTACACCGAAATGTACGTGCCTTACCTGGTCAACCATGACAGCTTGTATGGTACCGGCCAGTTGCCCAAATTTGGTGGTGACTTGTTCCATACCAAGCCCGCCACCGAAGAAGGTCAGGGCATGGCTTTGATCCCAACGGCGGAAGTACCGCTAACCAATTTAGCGCGTGATACTATTTTTGATTTGGCCGAGCTGCCGGTCAAAATGACCGCCCATACCCCGTGTTTTCGTAGTGAAGCCGGCTCTTATGGCCGGGATACCCGTGGCCTTATTCGTCAGCATCAGTTCGATAAAGTTGAGCTGGTGCAATTGGTACACCCGGATCACTCGATGCAGGCGCTGGAAGATTTAACCAGTCATGCCGAGCGGGTGTTGCAATTGCTGGAGCTGCCTTACCGGGTGATGCTGCTTTGCACCGGCGATATGGGCTTTGGAGCCTGCAAAACCTACGATCTGGAAGTCTGGTTACCGGCGCAACAAACCTATCGTGAAATCTCCTCCTGCAGCAATATGGGGGATTTTCAGGCTCGGCGCATGCAAGCCCGCTTCCGGCTGGCAGAAGGCAAAAAGCCAGAGCTGCTGCATACTTTAAATGGCTCAGGTTTGGCGGTAGGGCGAACCTTGGTGGCGATTTTGGAAAACTACCAGCAAGCCGATGGCTCCATTCGGGTGCCAACGGTGCTGCAGCCCTATATGCAAGGGCAGGCAGTACTGAAGGCCAAAGGACAGTAAGGGCTCACCGCTATGCCCGCGACATCAAGCAAAGAGCCCGGTAAGAAGCCTGGCAAGGAGGCTGGCAAGTCAGGCAGTTCAAAGCGCCTGCAGCCAACCGCGCCGGATGTAAAAACACCAGCCCGGATCCGGCGCTGGTTGTACCGTTTGCTGTTGCTTGGGGTGGTATTGATTGCAGCCTTGTTTTTTATTGAAGCCGTGCTTGGTATCGTGCGCGACAGCTTTTAAAGCGTCGCGACATCCTGTTCGCGTGCAATAAGTGCAATTCTGAGTTGGTTGGCTACAAGCAGCGGGCGGGCTTGGGTAAGCCGGCAATGCGGGTGGCTTGCTTGGCCGGGCCATCCGGAAATAGCAAAAACAGGTATTTACTGCTGCCTTTTTCCGGCCCATAGTGCTGGGCCATGGCTTTGACCAATAGCCGGATGGCGGGAGAGGTTTGGTGTTGCTGATAAAAATCCCGCACAAAATTCACCACTTCCCAATGCGCTTCAGTCAGTTCAATGCCTTCTTGCCGGGCAAAGTACTCAGCCAGCTCGGTGTTCCACAGCGATAAGTCTGCCAGATAGCCATGTTTATCCAGTGGGATTTGCTGGCCATCGATCATCAGGCCATTGTTCATCATTTGGGCCATAACACCACCTGTGAAGCTTGCGCGGCTAATTCCACCCAATCGCTATCGTCAATGGTTTGCCACGGCGCTTTCGCGCTAAGGCCGCGAGCGGTGAGATCCGTGGCCAGCACCCGCAAACGGCAAGGAAGCCCAGGCCAGCGCAGTGTCAGGCTGTAGCAGCCATCCTGGCGCAACAACAATACATCCTGCGGTTGCAACTGCGTTAGCAGATCTTGAGAAGGTAGCTCTGGGTAGATCCAGTGCACTAATTTCATGGGGGCAAGTGTCATCGGAGCAGCCATCCTGTTAAAACGTGATTATTTGCCGGAAACAAGCCAGCTGTTCAGTCATTTGCACTTTTGACAGCAGCGTGCATGGATAGCTTGGTTGCCTGGGTTCTGGCAGGTACAGAGCCAGGCTGTGCTGACAGACCAAAGGCACGGGCAACTCATACAGTTCGAATAAACCCAGCAGTTTGCTGCAGTCTTTTAATTGCAGTGCACTGATATCAGCAGCTGCCTGCAGCAGGCAAACCGCCGGACCGCTCAACAGCAGCTGCACCGGACTATCTACCGCTGCGAGCGCTAGCGTGTAGTCCAGAGCTTCACGGGCTGCGCTGCTGTTGTAGGGGCTGCTTTGAAGCCAGATTAGTGTTGCTTCGCTCATCAGAATTGCACCAGTTTATCGCAGTGACTTAGTCGCATCGCGTGCTCTGCCAGGCCAGCCAATTGATAGCCAGCGCCAAGCTGTGGTGGCTGCAGGGAAACGCCACGTTTTTCCGCTGCCGTGCTGCAAAACAGCAAAGGGATCTGTTGTTGTTGGCAAAAATCTGCCAGCAAAACGGCGGCATCAGGTTCATCAGAGGGTAAGTCGATGGCGGCACTGGCTGCCAGTACGGCATCCTGGTACAAAAAAATGTGCTCGACCTGATGATTTGCTTGCACCGCTGCTTTGGCAAAACGCAGACAGCTTTGAAAGGCCTGGCCGGCAAAAGGCGACTGGGTCAGCAGCAGAGCAAAAGTAGTCATCGTGGCCTCAAAAAAAAATGCCTCACACTAAGGAGGCATTTTACTGGAAAACAAGCCAACGACAAAGCGTCGTGTCGGCTGTGATTTAATCGTTGTTCAGAACACCCAGCAGGCTTAGCAGGTGAACAAAAATATTAAAGATGTTCAGATAGAGCGCTACGGTGGCACGGATGTAGTTGGTCTCACCGCCATGAATGATACGGCTGGTATCAAACAGAATCAGACCGGACATGATCAGGATCACAGCGGAGCTGATGGCCAGCGACATGGCCGGAATTTGCAGGAACAAATTCGCCAGAATTGCCAGCAACACCACAATCAGGCCAACGAACAGGAAGCCACCCATAAAGGAAAAGTCTTTGCGGGTAGTCAGGGCGTAGGCTGACAGGGAGAAGAAAATCACCGCGGTACCGGCTAAGGCCTGCATAATCAGGCTTGGACCGTTGGCCAGGCCCACGTAGTAGTTCAGCATTGGGCCTAAGGAAGCACCAAACAGGGCGGTAAAGGCAAAAACCCAGATAATGCCGCTGGCTTTATCGGCTTGCTTATTCACCACAAACAACAACACAAAACCGGCAATCATGCAGACCAGAGAGGCCATCGGCGAAATATTTAATGCCATGGCAAAAACAGCGGCAATGGCGCTCACCGCCAATGTCATGCCGAGCAAAAAATAGGTATTGCGCAGTACTTTATTAATTTCTACACCACGGCTCACCGAGCTGATGGTTTGGGTTTCTCTGTAAGACATACAGGTCTCCTTGTACATTGGTTGCGTAATCAACAGAACCAGAACGTAGTTAATGCTTTGATAACTATCATACCTGCTAAGTTCCCTGAGCTCTAGTGATTCTGCAGCAAAACTGAGATAGAAAAACCAAATTGATGAAAAATTGGCTGGCTGAACCGAAGAATGATAAAAAGGACTTTTCTTTCAGCAGCAAACTGATTAGTATACGCCTCGCTGGAGGGATGGCAGAGCGGTTGAATGCACCGGTCTTGAAAACCGGCGTGGGTTAATAGCCCACCGAGAGTTCGAATCTCTCTCCCTCCGCCATTTTTCCTGGGCTTTCTATGCCACCATACTATTCACCCGCTTAAAGTTTTATTTCCATCTTGTCACTCAATCTGGCAGACTAAGCCCGCTTTGTATTATCGATAAAAATTTACTGCGCTAAGTGAAGTAATAAGTGCAGTAACAAGTCGAGTTAATGGCTGTTCTCGACTAAGCTATACATATAATGAAAAACTAAACCAGTGAAGCGGAGAAGCAGCTTGATTAACGTACTTATTGTCGATGATCACGAGCTTGTTCGAACTGGCATCAGTCGCATTCTTAAGGACGAGCGTGGTATCAAGGTGATAGGCGAAGCTGGTACCGGCGAAGAAGCTCTGCAATTTTGTCGTCAACAGGAACCTGACGTGGTGTTGATGGATATGAACATGCCTGGTATGGGCGGCATGACGGCTACCAAACGCATTTTGCACTTTTGCCCGGATGTCAAAGTGCTGGCATTGTCGGTAACCTGTGAAGAGCCGGTGCCGACCAAGGTGATGCAGCTGGGCGCGGCCGGTTTTATCTCGAAAAATGCGGCTCCTTCTGAAGTGATTTCGGCGATCCGTAAAGTGCATTCGGGGGTGCGGCATATTTCCGATGAAGTGGCGCAAAAGATGGCACTGAGCAAGCTGAATCATCAGGGCCAGAATCCGTTCGATGAACTGTCGGATCGGGAACTGCAAATCATGCTGATGATCACCCGGGGCGAAAAGGTCAATGACATTGCAACCCAATTGAATGTCAGCGCTAAAACAGTGAACTCCTATCGCTACCGAATGTTTGAAAAACTGGCCATTAATGGTGATGTGGAGCTGACGCATCTGGCGTTGCGCCATGGCATGATTGATATCGCCAAAGCGTGATGATTGCTAGCGGTATTGTATTGGCGGAAGATCTGCGGTTCATTGATGATGTTTGACGCAAAAGCCTTTATGCAGTCGGTACCCCAGCAACCTGGGGTGTACCGGATGCTGAGCGCCAAAGGCATCGTGATTTACGTTGGCAAAGCCAAAAATTTAAAGAAGCGGCTTAGCAGTTACTTCCGTGCTCAGGTCGATAGCATTAAAACCAGAGCCCTGGTCAGCCAGATAGCCCAGATCGAATTGACGCTCACCCACAGCGAAACCGAAGCGCTGTTGCTGGAAAACAATCTGATCAAAGCGCACCGGCCAAAGTACAATATTCTGCTGCGTGATGATAAATCCTACCCCTACATTATTTTGACTGAGCATAAGCACCCCAGGTTGATGTCGCACCGCGGCGCGCGCTCGGTCAAAGGCCAGTATTTCGGTCCTTACCCTAACGCGGGCGCTGTTTGGCAAAGCCTGAAGCTGATGCAGAAGATTTTCCCTATCCGCCAATGCGAAGACAGTTATTACCAGGCTCGTACCAGGCCTTGTCTGCAATACCAGCTTAAGCTTTGCTCAGCCCCTTGTGTCGGTAAAATTTCGGATACGGAGTATCAGGAGCAGGTACGGCTGGCACGGTTGTTTTTAACCGGTAAAGATCAGCAGATTATCGCCGATCTGGTGCAGCAGATGGAGCAGGCCAGCCAGCAGCTGGCTTTTGAAAAGGCTGCCCGGTTGCGTGATCAAATTCAGGCGCTGCGGCGGGTGCAGGAGCAACAATCCGTCAGTGGTGATCACGAAGAGATGGATGTCATAGGTTTTTGCTTTATGCATGGCGTGGCTGCAGTGCATGTGCTGTTTATCCGCCAGCACAAGGTGATTGGCAGTAAAACTTACTTTCCCAAGTTGCCGGCCAACACCAGCGAAGAAGAGATCCTACCGGCTTTTCTGATGCAATTTTACCTGCAGCGTATGGGCGGCCAGCAAGTACCCAAAGACATTGTGCTTGGCAAGTTACCGGAGGGGCTTGCAGCGCTGCAAACCGCCATCTCAGAGCTGGCCGGGCGTAAAGTGCAATTGAACTCGGTGCAGCGTGGTGAGAAAGCGCGCTACCTTGAATTGGCCAATAAAAATGCCCGCATTGCCTGCGATGGTAAGGTCAGCCAAAGCCAGAAAGTACGGCTTGGCTATCAGGCACTCAGCGAATTGTTTCAGCCCAAAGCCGCTATCCTCCAGATGGAATGTTTTGATATCAGCCATACCATGGGGCAGGAGACCATCGCCTCCTGTGTGGTATTTGATGAGAAAGGTGCCAATAAAACCCTGTACCGGCGTTACAATGTGAAAGGTGTCACGGCTGGCGATGACTACGCTGCGATGGATTTTGCACTGCACAAGCGCTATGGCAAGCTGACCGATGAAAGCTTGTTGCCTGATCTGGTGGTGATTGATGGCGGCAAAGGCCAGTTGCAGCGGGCGATTGATTTCTTTAGCAGCACCAACTTTAATCGGCTGCCACTGCTGATGGGGGTTGCCAAAGGTGAAGGTCGCAAGCCTGGGCTTGAAACCTTGCTGATCCCGGGGCAGCCGGACATCCATTTGCCGGTTGAGCATCCGGCGTTGCACCTGATCCAGCAAATTCGTGACGAAGCGCACCGTTTTGCGATAACCGGGCATCGGAATAAACGCGGCAAAGCGCTGCTGAAAAGCCCGCTCGAACAGATTTCGGGCATAGGCCCGAAACGCCGACAGGCGTTGCTGCAGTATTTAGGGGGCTTGCAAGGGGTACAGCAGGCCAATGTCGAAGAATTAAGCAAAGTGCCCGGAATTTCCCGGCAACAAGCCGAAACCATTTACCAGCAGCTGCATAGCAAGTAGCATAGGATGAATTCTGCAATGAGATGTCGTGCATGATCAATATTCCCAATCTTTTGACGCTGTTTCGCCTATTGTTGATCCCAGTGTTTTTATGGCTGTTTTATTCCGGGCTCGAAACTGCGAAATTCTGGGCGGCGCTGGTGTTTGTGCTGGCAGCCATTACCGATGCGCTGGATGGTTATCTGGCACGTAAACTGGAACAGTCTACTCCTTTTGGTGCTTTCCTCGATCCGGTCGCGGATAAAGTGATGGTGGTGATGGCGTTGGTGCTGGTGACAGTGGACTTGCAGACGCTGTGGATGACGATACCGGCACTGATTATGATCAGCCGGGAAATCATTATTTCTGCCCTGCGGGAATGGATGGCTGGCCTTGGCCGCCGTGCCAGTGTGGCCGTATCGGGCAGTGGTAAGCTGAAAACCATTTTCCAGATGGTGGCGCTGATTGGTTTGATCTGGCAGCCAGCAGTTGCCTGGTTAAGCTGGGTGATGCCGCTGAGCTGGGGCTTGTTGTACATTGCCACTCTGCTTACCTTTACCTCCATGGTGCAGTATGTGTATGCCTCCAGAAACGACTTTGGCAGCGAGCCGGAGTAGGGTGTCAACCGGGCAGCTAAAAAAATAAGCAGTCGATCAACAATGTGACAATTTGTTGTTGACTGACTGCTTGAAACCAGTAGAATGCGACACGTGCTCAGGCACATGTGCAGGACAACGCGAGTTTAGCTCAGCTGGTAGAGCGCGACCTTGCCAAGGTCGAGGTCACGAGTTCGAACCTCGTAACTCGCTCCAATTTACACAGCGTAAATCCTCACAGTGGCGGGTTGGCAGAGTGGCCATGCAGCGGATTGCAAATCCGTCCACCTCGGTTCGACTCCGGGACCCGCCTCCATTGTTTGATGCACAAACGGATACAAAACGTTGTCTGCCCGGGTGGTGAAATCGGTAGACACAAGGGATTTAAAATCCCTCGAGGGAAACCTCGTGCCGGTTCAAGTCCGGCCCCGGGCACCATTTACTGCAACCAGAGCAGTAAAGCAGATACGCGAGTTTAGCTCAGCTGGTAGAGCGCGACCTTGCCAAGGTCGAGGTCACGAGTTCGAACCTCGTAACTCGCTCCAAATTCCAAGCAAAAGCAGCCTAATGGCTGCTTTTTTGCTTTAAACCTTTAGTTCAGAAGCTGAAAACTAAATCCACCAGCCAGTAGCAAAACAGCGTAATCACAGCGATGGCCATGATGTTGAGCGCAAAGCCGGCTTTGACCATATCGATGATTTTGAGCTTGCCGGAGGCAAACACAATGGCGTTGGGTGGGGTGGCCACCGGCATCATAAAAGCGCAGCTGGCAGCGAGGGCGGCCGGCACGACCAGCATGGCGACACTGGTATCCAGTGCCAGCGCGACCGGGCCGAGCAAGGGCAAAAAGCCTGCGGCGGTAGCGGTATTGCTGGTTACTTCAGTCAGAAACACGATGATGCTGGTGACCAAAAGCACCAACAGCAGAATACTGATACCGTCCAGGCCACCCACCTGCAGGGCGATAAAATCGGCCAGGCCGGATTTTTGGATTTGCCCGGCCAGTGCCAGGCCACCGCCAAACAGCAGCAGAATGCCCCAGGGCAGTTTCTTGGTGTCGTCCCATTGCAGGATGCGCTGGCCACTGCGCCAGTTCACCGGCACAATAAACAGCAGACAAGCGGCTATGATGGCAATAATGGTATCGTCCAGTGGCCAGCCGGTTTGGCCTTGCACAAACTCCCGCGAGATCCAGCCGATGGCTGCAAATAAGAAGATAGCCAGCACCCGTTTTTCGCCATCGGTCATTCGGCCGAGCTGTTGCAGTTCATCGCGGTATAAATCTTTGGTATCACTAAGTGTGACCTTATCCAGCTGAAAAGACAGCTTTGTGAGCCAAAACCAGCACAGTACCAGCAAGAGCGAAGCAATGGGCACACCTATCAGCATCCAGCGGGCAAAGCCAATCTGAATATCGTAATTGCTTTGCAGGTAAGCCGCGAGCAGCGCATTGGGTGGAGTACCAATCAGGGTGGCGACACCACCAATGCTGGCTGAATACGCAATGGCCAGCATCACGGCGGTATCAAACCCCTGATTCTCTGTGCTTTGGTTTTGCTGCAGTGCCAGTATCGACAAGGCTATAGGCAGCATCATCACCGAGGTAGCGGTATTGGACATCCACATGGATAAAAAGGCGGTGACAAACATCAGGCCTGCTACTTGCTGGCTGGGTTTGCTGCCGACAATCAGCATCACATGCAAGGCGATACGCTTGTGCAGTTGCCAGCGCTCCATGGCAATGGAAAGTAAAAAACCACCCAAAAATAAGAAGATCAATGGGTGTGCATAGGGGGCAGTGACAGCACCCAAAGAGTCCAGCCCGAGCAAGGGTACCAGAATAATGGGAAGTAAGGACGTTACCGGAATTGGGACGGCCTCGCTGATCCACCAGATAGCCATCCACAGTGTCAGGGCCGCCATCAGCCAGGCATGCTGGCTCATACCGGCAAAAGGCACCTCCAGGTTACTTAACAGCACAAAGCTGAGCGGGCCTGCCAGCAAAGCAAGCAGATAGGTCGGTTTTTTCTTAGCCATGCAATGGGTATCACGAGAGTATGGTTGAGCTTTAGTCTAAGGCTATGCCAGCCGCACTGCAATAATGCTATAGTGGCAAATAAGTTTTCTGCTGCAGTAAGGTGCAATCTATGGGCTTTCCTTTACAGGCAATTTCTCCGGCAGCCAGCAAGTTGGTGTATGGCTGTATGCAGTTGGGAGGGGATTGGGATAACCAAGCAATCAGCCGTGAACAACGCCAGCGTGCATTTGCGGCACTGGATGCTGCCATCGAGGGTGGGATCACTTGCTTTGATCATGCCGATATTTATACGCTGGGGAAATCGGAGCAGGTGTTTGGCGATTATTTACGTCAAGCCACCATCCCACGCGAGCAACTCTTTATTCAAAGCAAGTGCGGGATCCGGCTGGCAACGGATACACAGCCCGGTTATTACGACTTCTCCGCTGGGCATATCCGCCAAAGTGTCGAGGTGTCGTTGCAACGGCTTGGTTGCGATTATCTGGATTTGCTGTTGTTGCACCGGCCGGATCCACTGATGCAACCGATGGAAGTGGCCGAGGTATTTTCCGGGCTATACCAGCAAGGTAAGGTGCGATTTTTTGGTGTCTCTAATATGGCCTGGCCGCAGATGCAGTTGCTGCAACAAGCACTGGATATGCCACTGGTTGCCAATCAGCTGGAAATGAGTCTGGCCAATTACCATTGGTTGGAAGAGGGGATTTTGACAGGGATGCCGGCTGGAAGCGATTGCCACTTCTCGGCGGGTACTGTCGAGTATTGTCAGTTGCATCGCATTCAGCTGCAGGCCTGGGGTAGTTTAGCCCAGGGAGTATTTAGTGGTGGGCGTTTCCCACGCAATGACGCTGAGCAAGCGACAGCCCGCCTGGTACAGCAGCTGGCTGGCGAGTACCAAAAGCCAGCAGAGGCTATCGTGCTGGCCTGGCTGATGCGCCATCCTGCGGCGATCCAACCGGTGATTGGCTCCTGCTCTGTCCGGCGGATCCAAGCCTGTCAGCAAGCCACCAAGGTCGAACTGAGCCGAGCGCACTGGTATGCACTTTATACTTCGATTCGAGCTGCTGCTTTGCCCTAAAAGTAATGCAATGAATCCAGCTGACTTGAAAAGCTATGCCATACTTTCAACCATGATGGTGCTATTCAAACCCACTATGCCAATTGCCAATGGAGAAGTGCCTGCATGCTGACACGATGGTTGTACGTGCTTCCAAGCTTGTTGCTTTTTCTGTTGCCACAGCTGGTGCCTTTGGCTGTTGCCTCGCCACCGCAAGCAGTTCAGGGCCCTATTTTGTACAGTCAGTATCATCAACGGCGTTGGAATACGGTGGATGGTATGCCGCAGGTTTCAGCGCTGAGCATGGTGCAGGATAACGAGGGGTACCTCTGGGTAGCCACCGAAGGCGGGTTAGCGCGCTTTGATGGCCATCGATTTATCATCTTTGATGGCCAGAGTTCGCCGCTGTTTTTAAACCCGCTGCTGCGGACTTTGCATTACAGCAGTGATGGCATTTTGTGGGTTGGCAGTTCCAGTCGTCTTATTCAGCGAAAAGGCGATGAGTTCCAGGAGTTTTTTCATCAGCAGCAATCACTTGGCAGCGTTGAAGCTATCGCAGAGTTTGATGGCATGCTGTATGTTGGTGGTGAGTCGCTGCATCAAATTACTTTGCCGGAGCATCAGGCAACCGCAATCACCCATGAGTCTGGCCCAATCACGGCGATGCTAACTACCCCGGAGCGCTTGTGGATTGCTCACACCGACTCACTGGCGTATATCGAGCAGGGTGTTTACCACCATTACCCTGTGTCGGATCTGCTGCCGCAGCAACAGTTACTGCAGTTAGCCTGGCATGATGGCCGTCTGCTGATTGGCACCAGCAAAGGCCTGTATCAATTAGCGGCCACCGGGCTATTTAGTCCCTACCTGGTGAATGGCGACCCCATTACTGAGCCGGTACAGCTGCTCTATCAGGATCGTCAGCAGGTGCTCTGGTTGGCTTTATCGCAGCAGCTGTGGCAAATCCAGCGTGGACAGTTGCTTGAACAGGTCACCCGGCTTGATAACAATACCAGGCCTTGGTTTGTGGCAGCTTTTGAAGATAAAGACGGCCAGCTGTGGCTGGGAAGCCGAACCCATGGCTTGCAGCGGTTACGTTACGATGGTACCCGGAATTATGGCGTTGAAGCCGGTTTAAAAGAGCCTTATATCTGGGCGCTATTGGCTGGCGATGCAGGGTTGTTGGTCGGGGGGAACAGTGGTTTATACCAGTGGAATGGCGACAAGTTTAGCAACCTTGATTTGGACGATGTGTTGCCCAACCCTGTGGTATACACTTTGCTGCAGGATCTTGATGGCAATCTTTGGCTTGGCACTCGGCGCGGCATGGTCACAGTGGACCCTCAGGGGCGGTTGCTTCGGCAGTATCCGTCACTGGATCATTTGCAAATCAACGGCATGTTGCAAGATGCCAGCGGTAATGTGTGGGTAGCAACGTTTGCCGGCCTGTTCCGTTGGGATGGAGAGCAGCTGCATGATGAAACCAAGACTTTAGGCATTCAGAGCCCCCGTATCCGGATGATTTTTATCGACCGACAACAGCGACTGTGGATTGCCACTGCAGAGGGACTTTATCGATACAGTGAGGGCCGTACGGAAAATTTTGCTGATGATAAATTACTAAGCAGTACCTACGTTTCTTATGTCGGGCAGTTAGACGATGATCGTATCCTGATAGGCACTTTTCAGACCGGGATTGCGGTAGAGGCTGCTGAGGGCTGGCACTGGCTCAGTGCCGCTCAGTTGCCAGCCCCCTCGGTATTATTTATTGGCCAGCAACAACAGCAGCTTTATGTGTCAAGCTTTCACGGGGTGTATCAACTGACACTTGCCTCGTTAGTGCCTGGTAACGATGTGCAGGCCCAGGTCTTGATTGACGATTTTGGTCTGGAGTCCAATGTTGATGGAGTGCGTTGTTGCAATGGGGCAGGCAATAATAAAGGTGTATTGCAGGGGCAGCAGCTTTTCTTACCCAGCCTCAATGGCTTGGTGGTACTGGAGGTGCAGGCTGATGCTGAGGGTATCAAGTTACCGGTACCAAGGGTAGAAGGCATTGCTATCGAAGGTGAGTGGTTCAGCCAGCCTCCGGCCAAATTACCGCTTGGTAGCCGTAATCTGCGTATTCAATACACGGCGCCCTGGTTTTACCGCAACAGTGCTTTGCGTTTTCGCTATCGCTTGCAGGGCTATGAAAGCAACTGGACAGAAGTGATAGAGAGGCGGGAGGCCTTTTACACCAATTTGCCTGCTGGCCGTTATTCTTTTGAGGTGCAGGCCAAGCTAAGCGATCACAACCAATGGAGTGATGCTACACGGTTAAGCCTGTATATCCCTGCGTTCTGGTACGAACAATGGTGGACCCGCTTGTTAAGCGGGCTGCTGTTGCTTAGCCTGATATGGCTTATGTACCGCTATCGGTTACGTACTCTCGAGCATGCCAAGCAGGAACTAAGACGAAAGGTCGCTGAACGAACTGCAGAGCTGAACCGGGCAAATGAGCAGCTCGCAGCAGCCAATCAGCGCTTGCAGCAAGTCAGTGTGACCGATGCGCTGACCGGACTGCACAACCGGCGTTATCTGAATGAGGTCATTGATCATTTACTGGCACGCAGTGTCCGAAAACAAGAAGGTTTTTATTGCCTGTTAGTGGATATTGATAACTTCAAGCTATTGAATGATCAACTTGGTCATGCTGCTGGCGATGACATACTGGTGGCTATGGGGCAGTTGTTAAGTCAGCAGGTACGAAGCTCAGATCATTTGGTACGGTGGGGCGGTGAGGAGTTCCTCATTGTGCTTGATTTGACCGATCCGGTACACGACTTTATGCAGCGTTTAATGCAAGCTATTGCCGATCATTCCTGGCCGCATCAGGCAGAATTACCTGCAGCCATCAGTTGTTCTGTCGGTGTGTTTTTTCATCCTCCAGCGGGTTTTCAATGGAATTGGAGCAGCAGCTTGATCTTAGCAGATAAAGCCATGTTCATAGTGAAACAGCATGGCAAGGCTGGTTGGTTGCAGCTTGAGCCCAACCCAAAGGCTCCGGCTGAACTTGCCGCTCTGGTTGTCAAACTTAACCCTGAGCAATTGCTGCAAAGTGGTTGGTTTGATTGCCAGGGCTCAACCGATACCCTGGCACGTATTCAACCCGATGTAAGCAGCAACACCATCGGAAGCTAACGAGGGTGTTTAGCCCAGGCTTAGTCTTTTTGCTTCTCTTTTTTGGTACTTTGTTGGTTAAGTGAGATAACCCGGGTTTTGCTGATTTTATGCCGGTAAATTTCTCGCAGGTATTTAATGGCTTTTTTCACACTATCCCGCGATAAACGGATATCGTTGATGGAGATAAATTTATCCTTGCTGTGGATCAGCTCACGGTACTTTTTCTCATACATTGGCTTAATGGCGTACCAGTTGGTGTCGAGGATCTTTGCCGGGTTTTCAAACTCATTCAGCATGCTATCGACTTTAGCTTCATCAAAGTCCTCACTGCGGATAAACTCCAGCATGGCCTCATCCAGTTGCTCATCAAAACGGTAGCTATCTTTGGCGAAGCAGCGCTTGATATAGGCGACAATCAGGGTCAGGAAATCATCGCTCAAACATGGGCTTTTCACAATCAGGGTAGTCAGTGAAATATTGGCCGAAGCGCCAATCACCAAGGCATAACGTTTTAAGGTGGTGTTGGGGAACAGATTGTTCAGATGCGACTTGAGTTTATTCAGGTCCATGTACGACAGCTTGTAGTCTTTTGGCAAAGACACAATAGAAACCACCGAGGAACAATTTTTGAAAAAGTGCAGGTCTTTCAGTTCTGTCGCATCGTAGCCATTTTTCTGGTAACTGGCCAGGGTGGCACGGTAGCGCTCCGACTCGATGGGCAACAAGCTAATGCCTTCAATGGCCTGGGTGACTTTATTAAAGTGCGGCAGATCAATGGAGCGGAAGAACAAATCGTCAATATTCAAACCACTGGCCTGCTGTTTATCAAAGAGCTTCAGCTTTTCCTGACCCGCGCCTTCGGTTGGTATTACCGACTCGGCGTAGGCAACGGCAACCGGGCCTGCCAGGCTCATAAAGAGATCATTGGCGTCCAGTCGGATGGTTTCACCAATATCAATGCCGGCCCGGCGGAAATAGTTTTCATCGTAATCGGTGGTGACAGCCTGTGCGGTCAGGATATTAAAAATTTGCTGCGAAATGTATTGATTAGCGTACTTCTCCATGGCATTGACATCGATGTGCTGGATATCACCGTCGTCGGTTTCTTCGGCGTAGCGCATGATGTCATTTGAAATCAGCATCATGGCATTCCAGGGGCGAATCCGGTGCATCACACTGGCATCGCTGCTGTCTTCCTGATCGAAGTTGTAGGAAAAATCCCATTCTTCTGCCAGGTACTTACACAGCAGACGGCCTGCATTAATATGCAGGGCCTCAGACATTTCCACGCCATGGTCGGAGATATTCGGCAGAATACAAATACCGCTGGTAAAGATGGGCTCAAACACAAAGGAGTGGCCACGGTTTTCTTCGTTTTCCGGCAAGGTACGGGTATCAAAAGTTTTGCTCATGTACGCGTATTGTTGGGCCAGACCAAACTCGGAGGCCATGCCGGAGCCAGTACCACCGCCTGCGCTAAAAATATAGAAATACAGCCGGGATTGATTGGCTTTGATGCCACAAGAGTCAATTAAATACGAGTGTATAAACTTCCAGTCGGCGTTGGAAAAGCGCTGGGTATCTTTGTTCAGAATGATTTTTGCCAGGTATTGTCCAAGGATAGGGGCGTTACCAGCACCGCCGGCATGCACTTCAGACAAATCCATAATTTTCATTTTGGTGTAATCGTGTAAAAAGCCACTGGACTCGCCTTTATTGGAAAAACGAATACGTCCTTCAATGTCTTTGTCGAGATCGCCCAGCATGACCAGGGGTTCAATCAAAAAAACCGGCTTTAAAGCATTGGATTGTTTCAAATGCAGGCTGCGTTTAATCCAGCGCATGGGCCGGTATTCCTGTTCCCGGTTTTGTTTTTCTTCGTTGTTAAATTCGCTCAGGTAAAAATTTCGGGCGTTGTAGACCAGTGAAGCCACATCCAATGCGATATTTGAGCCACAGCGGCCCAGTCCTATCAGGCACACGGATGGAAAGTGTTGTTGTTTCGGGGCACTGATTTCATGTTCGGCGCCGCTGGTTGGGAACACCGTTTGGCGCAGGGCATCCAGATTGGCCAGGATACGATTCAGGTCGCGCTCGGTAAAATACATATAACGCTCACCGCCAAAAGCAACGCTGGCTGGCTGTAGCTTGTTGCTTGGGGCTGGTCGTACTGCAATCACCTCATCATTCAGGTCATCCTGGTTGTTTTCCGGTTGAGTGGTCGGTGTTTTCGTGGCCATAGCGCATCTTCCTGCATCGGTTTTTAATACAACTGTGCACTAAAAGTAGACGCTTTTTCAGTTGAATACAATGCTTAACGCACCCTGAACTGGCTGAAAAAAATAACATAAAACGGATCTGAGCCGTTTTTGCTGAGCTCTGCTGCATCGGGTCTCTGCTCTCTAGTCTCTGGTCTGATGGGATCGGGCAGGCTGAAACGGTTAGCAACAAAAAAGGGAGCGCAAGGCTCCCTCAGTGATGTGATCATTACATGTTGGGGTAATTCGGGCCGCCCGGGCCTTCTGGGGTTACCCAGGTAATGTTTTGCGCTGGATCTTTGATGTCGCAGGTTTTGCAGTGAATGCAATTTTGCGCGTTGATTTGAAACCGCGCTTCGCCGTCGGCTTCCTCAATCACCTCGTAGACCCCTGCCGGGCAATAACGCTGTGCCGGTTCAGCAAAGCGGGGCAGGTTTTGGCTGATTGGGATGCTGGCATCTTTGAGTTTCAGATGACAGGGCTGTTTTTCTTCATGGTTGGTGTTGGATAAATACACCGACGACAAGCGATCAAAACTCAGCACATTGTCTGGCTTGGGGTAGGTGATCACCGGGCACTCACTGGCGGCTTTGAGCTGCGCATGATCCTGCGATTCGTCTTTAAGGGTCCAGGGCAGCTTACCGGCAAACCAGTTCTGCTCGAGGGTGTTGTAGGCACCACCCCAGAAGGTACCAAACTTGTGCATGGCAGGGCCAAAGTTACGCGAGCGGTACAGCTCATCGTACAGCCAGCTTTGCTCAAAGCGTTGCTGATGGTTGGTTAAGTCCTGGCCGCCTTCATCGCCACTTTGCAGGGCTTCAAAAATGGTTTCTGCCGCCAGCATACCGGATTTCATCGCCGTATGGTTGCCTTTGATTTTGGCAAAATTCAGCGTGCCGGCTTCGCAACCCGCCAAAAGACCACCCGGGAAGCTCATTTTGGGCAGGCTGTTTAAGCCACCTTTGGCAATAGCGCGGGCACCATAACTGACCCGCTTACCGCCTTCGAGGTACTGCTTCATCACGGGGTGTTGCTTGAAACGCTGAAATTCTTCGAACGGACTTAAATGCGGATTGCTGTAATTTAAATCGACAATCAAACCCACCAGAATTTGCTGGTTCTCTGCATGGTACAAGTAGCCACCACCACTGGTGTCTTTATCCAGCGGCCAGCCGGCGCTGTGGACCACCAGGCCAGGGTGGTGCCTGGATGCATCCACGTCCCAGATTTCTTTAAAACCTATGGCGTAATGCTGTGGTGAGCAGTCTTTATCCAGTGCAAATTGTTGCAGCAGCTGCTTGCCAAGATGGCCACGACAACCTTCGGCGAAGATGGTGTATTTGGCGCGTAGCTCCATGCCGGGTTCAAAACTGTCTTTTGGGCTGCCATCGACATCCAGCCCCATATCGCCGGTAATAATGCCTTTGACCACGCCATCTTCAACAATCAGCTCAGCTGCCGGGAATCCCGGGAATATTTCCACGCCCAATTGTTCGGCTTGCTCAGCCAGCCAGCGGCAGACATTGCCCATGGAAACAATGTAATTGCCGCTGTTGTGCATGGTTTTTGGTACGGCAAAGCCCGGTAGTTTTTTGGCTTGTGTCTCAGATTGCAGCAGGTAAATGTCGTCGTGCACTACCGGTGTATTCAGTGGTGCGCCCCGTGATTGCCAGTCTGGCAACAGTTCCTGCAGCGCTCTTGGTTCAAACACCGCGCCGGAAAGAATATGAGCACCGACTTCAGAGCCTTTTTCCACCACACAAACCATCAGCTCCTGATTGGCTTGCTGCGCCTGTTGCATCAATCGGATAGCGGCCGCTAAACCCGCCGGGCCTGCACCTACTATGACTACGTCAAATTCCATCGATTCTCTTTGCACGTCCACAGCTAACCTCTTCTGTCGTTGTTTTTGTTGTTGCCTTTGTCCTGCAGGGAAATAAAGGAATACCCTGTTGCTGGCAGTGTTACCCTGATCTTTATCAAATTCGCGCTGGTTTCATGATGCCTGCTACTCGTCTGCAAGTGAAGTGGATGTTATTATTTACAGCGAATCCAGTACCAATCAACACGAAACAGACTGTAAAGCCTATTGCAGGTTGACGTTAACGTCAACAGGAAGTAGATTGTGAGCCTGTTCTGCTGGATAAGTTTACCTTCACGTCAACCAAGCTGCCAGTAGCAGTTGGCTGTTTCCCCTGTGTAATGTGAGGAATCTATGAAAATATTAGTGCCGGTCAAACGGGTTATCGATTACAACGTCAAAGTGCGGGTTAAAGCCGACCAGAGTGGTGTGGATTTAACCAATGTGAAAATGGCACTGAATCCGTTTTGTGAAATTGCCGTGGAAGAAGCTGTACGGCTAAAAGAAGCGGGCAAAGCAACCGAAGTGGTGGTGGTTTCTATTGGCAGCAAAGCTGTACAAGAGCAACTGCGTACTGCGCTGGCACTGGGCGCTGACCGCGCCATTCATTTGGAAACTGAAGTGGATTTGGACTCACTGCAAGTGGCCAAGCTGCTGCACAAGTTGATGGATAAAGAGCAGCCGGAATTGATTATTATCGGCAAACAAGCCATTGACTCCGACAACAACCAAACCGGTCAGATGCTGGCAGCCTTAGCGGGCATTGGCCAGGGCACTTTCGCCTCCAAAGTAGAGCTCACTGCCGACAACAAAGTGCAGGTAACCCGTGAAGTGGATGGCGGCTTGCAAACCGTGGAGTTGAGCTTGCCGGCTGTGGTCAGTACCGATTTGCGCCTGAATGAACCGCGTTATGCCTCTTTACCAAACATTATGAAAGCCAAGCGCAAACCGTTGGATGTGATGCCGGCCGCCGATCTTGGCGTGGATCTGGTTTCCAAGGTGAAAGTGCTGAAGGTTGCCGCACCGGCCGGTCGCAGTGGTGGCATCACGGTTGAGTCGGTGGCGGAGCTGGTAGACAAATTAAAGAATGAAGCAAAGGTGATCCAATGAGCATCCTGATTATTGCAGAGCATAACAATCAACAGTTAAAGCCGGAAACCCATAAAACGGTGCAGGCTGCGCAGCAAATGGGCGGTGATATTCATCTGCTGGTGGCGGGTGCCGATTGTCAGGCGGTTGCTGAGCAAGCTGCCAAGCTGGCCGGTGTCAGCAAGGTATTGGTGGCCGATCATCACGCCTATGCGCACCAGTTGGCAGAGAACATGGCTGCTTTGGTGCTGGAGCTGGCTTCAGGCTACAGTCATATTCTGGCTGCTGCTACCACCACCGGTAAGAACTTCCTGCCGCGTGTGGCGGCTTTGCTGGATGTCGCGCAAATATCCGACATCATTGCCGTTGAGTCGGCGGATACCTTTGTCCGGCCAATTTATGCTGGTAATGCCATTGCTACCGTGCAATCAGGCGATGCTGTCAAAGTGATTACGGTGCGTAGTTCTGCCTTTGATGCCGTTGCAGAAGATGGCGCGGCCAGCATTGAGGCGGTGTCATCGGTGAAGGACTTGGCGGTTTCTGCTTTTGTCAAAGACGAACTGACCGTATCCGAGCGTCCTGAGCTGACCGCTGCTAAAGTGGTGATTTCCGGTGGCCGTGGCATGCAAAATGGCGAAAACTTCAAGTTGCTGGAAGGCATCGCCGATAAGCTGGGCGCTGCTATCGGCGCATCCCGGGCGGCTGTTGATGCTGGCTTTGTGCCAAATGACATGCAAGTGGGCCAAACCGGTAAAATTGTGGCGCCAGACTTGTACATAGCGGTCGGGATCTCCGGCGCCATTCAGCATTTGGCAGGCATGAAAGACTCCAAGGTCATTGTGGCTATCAACAAAGATGCCGAAGCCCCTATCTTCCAGATTGCCGATTATGGACTAGTGGCTGATCTCTTTACGGTTCTCCCTGAGCTCGAAGCTCAACTCTAAGATCAATTCTAAGCTTAAACAGGCAGGTACAAATCCACTTGTACCTGCCGCTATACCTCTTTATTCTTAGCGTACTCACTGCTGCATGATGCCTGCTTGCATTTGTGCTGGCTCCCAGCCTGCTGCGCTGCATGCGAAATGTTCATGTGTTAATACTCTGATACATTTTTTTACAGAAGGATGTGTTTATGCCGGTTATAATCCGACATGCTGAGCTGGCTGATGCCAAGGCTTTGCAGCAAATTTACCAACAGCCCAGTGTGTATGCCAATACACTGCAGCTGCCACTGCAAGCGGTTGAACACTGGCAGCAACTGTGTCAACGCCAGCCAGGTTTTTACAATCTGGTGGCAGAGTTGGATGGTGAGTTGGTTGGCCAACTGGGCTTGCAGCAGTTTCAGAACCAGCGCCGCCGGCATGCAGCCGACATCGGCATGGCCGTTTCTGAACCGTTTCAAGGGCAGGGCATAGGCTCTGCATTGCTGCGCACCGCTCTAGAAATGGCAGATAATTGGCTGGCTATACGTCGACTTGAACTGCAGGTTTACAGTAGCAATGAGGCTGCTGTGGCTTTGTATGAGCGCTTTGGTTTTGAAGTGGAAGCCGAACTAACCGATTACGCTTTTCAGTACGGCCAGTATGTTTCTGTGCTGCAAATGGCACGCATTATGACGAACCGATAGTCCACTTTCCTGGAGTGTCGGTAGCACAACAGGAGTTGGGAATGGTACAGCTTAGATGGCAAGTGGTCACAGTGGCTCTGGCGGTTTCGCTGTTGACTGGCTGTGTTCAGTTAAGCGAAGAGCAGCAGCGGGCAGCTCTGCTGAACGAATTGGATGGTTCGCTAGCACAGTTGCAGGTGAATCTGCGTCAGTTAGAGCGCCGTATGGATCAGCTGACCGAAGACAAAAGCTGCCAGCAGGATAACCAGTGCAAAGTGTTGGCAAAAGGGGTGCGCCCTTGTGGTGGACCTGAGCACTTTTTGCCGTACTCGGTGCTCACGACCGATGAAACCATGCTGCTGCATACCAGTGAGCAATTCAGTGAGCTGCGCCAGCGCCAGCATCAGCGCCTTGGCACTGTCGGCACTTGTGAACTGCTGCTGGAGCCGGTAGCCAGCTGCCAACAGCAGATCTGTACCTTAGAAAACCAGGATTACGCCAGGCGCTAGCCTGCTTTATGGCCGGGGATCGTCCTTTAATCGGGGAATTTTCCGGCCCAACTCCTGCCCCCGGAAGCGGGCATAGTAAGTACAGCCAAAAAACATCAGCAAAGCCAACATTAACTCCAATACCGACAGCCAAAAGTAAAGCCCGGATGCGACCCAGAGGTTGGTCAGGCTATGCACAAAATAGATCATCACAATAAAGTTGGCCCAGGCAAAGGTGTAGGGCTCACCTTTTAAAATTCCTGGCAGTGGAAACCACAGTGGCAGCCACAGCATCACCAATAGAATGTATGGGTTGCCAAGGCTGGGTGGTGCCAGCCACAGCAACCACAGCGGGATCAATGCAAAGAGACCAAAATAACCAATTCGTCCCATCAGCAGAAACTGTTTGGTTTTATCCGCCATTAACACGGTCTGGTGTGACTGGTGGTCTGCCAACTGCTCCGGTTTACCTGCGTTCATTTAACGGGATACTCCTGTTGTAAGCTGTTGCGTGATCCGGGCAATGCGCTGGCCAAATGCCAGGCACAGCGTCTGTTCATCCCGGCTAAAGGTTTTGTCTCCGGTCATGCCGCTGACATGGCTGGGGCCATAGGGCGTGCCACCCTGGTTGGTCTGGTTTAGTGCTGGCTCGCTGTAGGGCAGGCCGCACAGCAGCATACCGTGATGGAGCAAAGGCAACATCATGCCAAGCAAGGTGCTTTCGTTACCGCCATGCATGCTGCCTGACGAAGTAAAAACGCCAGCTGGTTTATCAATCAGATTGCCGCGGATCCAGGCCTGGCTGGTCTGATCCCAAAAGGCTTTTAGCGGTGCTGCCATCACGCCAAAACGGACCGGGCTACCAACAATCAGAGCGTCGCACTCGATCAGCTCTTGCTCGCTAATCACCGGATGGTGTGGCTGCTCGGCCGGATCCAGCGGTTGCACTGAACGCAGAATGGCTTCGGCACCGGCCTGTTGTACACCGATAGCAATTTTATCGGCCAGCTTAGCCACCGAGCCATGCTTCGAGTAATACAGAATCAGTACTTTTACGGTCATGCCAGCAAGTCCAGCACCTGCTCGGGCGGGCGGCCAATCACAGCTCGAGTGTTGTCGAACACCACCGGGCGCTCCATCAGCTTCGGGTGGCTTAGCATCGCATCCATCAGCGCATCGTCGCTGAGGGTGGCATCATCCAACTGCAATGCCTTGTAGTCGTCTTCTTTCGTGCGAATCAAGGCTCTGGCGGGGATCCCAAGCTTGGTCAGCACACTCATTAACTCAGCTTTGCTGAGTGGGTGCTTTTGGTAGTCAATCACGGTCAGCTCAACCTGGCGTTGCTGCAACAGCTCTAAGGCTTGCCGGCTTTTCGAACAGCGGGGGTTATGAAGAATAGTCAGCATAAATGCTCCGGTTCTGTAAATCCGGCTATTGTAGAGAAAGTCAGGCACAGGTGCAAAGTTCGGTGCCCTATGCCTGAGGTGAGCCCGGTATGTTTACATCCGGCGCAAGCGGTCAAACTCGGCTTGCATTTGCCGCCGCTTGGACTCCAGCCGTCGATTTTCCAGCTTGTCGCTGCTGGATAAATGATTCAGTGCTTCTTGCAAATCATCGATCGCTCTTGGATAGTTGGCCAGTTGATAATGAAAGTCTGCCCGAGCCTCGTAGAAGCGGGCGTAATCCTCCAGGTTCTGGTAAGCCTTGGCAATTAAATCATAGGCCAGAATATTGTCTTCTTTGTAGAACAACATATTTTTCAGTAAATGAATGGCTAGCCGGTTGCCACCGGCTTTGATGGCCGCATTGGCGTAGTTGAGGGTGACCACCTGATTGTTTGGCCTGATCCGGTAATGATGCTCCAGCATTTCCAGGGCTTCATTGGCACGGTTTAAACCCAGCAATACATCGGTATACACATCCAGGTAGTACAGGTTGTACTCGTCTTTTTCCAGCAACTCTACAATCAGTGTTTCAGCTTCGGCGTAGCGTTTGGCGTCCAGGTAGGCAATGGCTAGGCCATACTGGTTAGCACGGGTGTTGCCGCCTGGTTGCTGCAAGCGTTGTGTGAAAATGGTGACCACATCCTCGTTTTTATGCTGATAGCGGGCCAATACCCGGGCTTTGGCCAAGGTGTAATCCTGACTGTCTGGTACAAAACGCTTTGGAAAGCGCTCGGCACGCAACCGGGTATCCGTGACCCGGGCTTGTGACAATGGGTGGGTTTGCAAAAAGGCCAGTTGTTGGTTCATAAAACGGCTGCGCTCACTGAGGCGGCGAAAAAAGTCTGGCACGGCATGGGGATCAAAACCGGCATCGGATAAAATTTGCATGCCAATACGATCAGCTTCCTGCTCATTGCTGCGGGTAAAGTTGATGGATGCCTGCGCCTGTGCGCCTTGGGTAGCCATCATCGCGGCCATACCGGCCTCCGGGTTGACGGTAGCCAGCACAATGGCACCTAACAGACCGGCCAGCGTGAGCGGTGCGCGCTGGCTCTGTGCCTCGACAAAACGGGCAATATGGCGCTGGGTGACGTGGGCAATTTCGTGCGCCATTACCGAGGCGAACTCGCTTTCACTTTCAGAAATAGCCAAAGTACCGGTATGGGATGCCACATGGCCACCTAAGGTAGCAAAGGCATTGATGTTGCGATCATCTATCCAGTAAAAACGAAATGGAAAACGGACATCATTGGCATTGGCCACCAGCCGGTTCCCCAGCGCATTGATGTATTCATCCAACAAAGGGTCGAATACCATTGGCAGCGAGCCTTTGGCCTGGCGCATCAGCACATCACCCAGGATTTTTTCTTTTTCCGGGGTCAAGGTCGAAAAACCGCTGCCACCCAGATCAGGCAGGTTCGGGTTGGCATAAGCGCTGATATGAATACAACCAAGCAGCACCAGCAAACAACCGGTAACCAGGTGTTTGCGCAAGCTTAGCAGCAGGGGAAAGCGGCAGGAGTCAAATATCATTGGTAATACAGCCCGTATCGTTGAGACAGCCAATCGCAGCATTAGGCAGCCAAACTGGTTTGAAGTTCAGCGCAAAATCAGCAATTATCTTGTCACGGATATCTGGTAATCTACCATACAAATCTGACAGGTACAGGGCTTTGCTGTATCTTCTGTGCTGAACTGGTTGATAAGGAGCCAAATGCGATGTTGTCCTGGCTGAAAAAGTGGTATCACCACAAGTTTTCTGACCCACAGGTTGTGGTGCTGTTTCTGATGTTACTGCTGGGGTTTTTATCCATTTACTGGCTGGGGCGTATTCTGGCGCCTTTACTGGTGGCTATTGCCTTTGCTTACTTGCTGGAGTGGCCAGTGGCCAGGCTAACCCGGCTTGGTTTGTCCCGCACCATCAGCACCAGTCTGGTGGTCTCGACTTTTATTGGGCTTAGCACCATGGTACTGATGTGGACCATGCCCTTGTTCTGGCATCAAGGACGTACTTTGCTGCGTGATATGCCGCAAATGATTGAGCAGGGTAGGCAATACCTGCTCGAGCTGCCGGAAGCCTTTCCTGGGGTCATCAGTACCGAGCAGGTGAATATTTTTATGCAGTCGGTTGATGAGCGTTTAATGGCTTTTGGTCGCGATATGTTGTCGTTGTCGCTGGCGTCCATTGTGGATCTGGTGGCCTTGATGATTTACCTGATCCTGGTGCCATTGCTGGTGTTTTTTATGTTGAAAGACAAAGAGCTGTTGATTCAGCGCTTTGCTGCCATTCTCCCGACAGAACGCAAGTTGATTGGTCAGGTCTGGCAGGAAATGAATTTTCAAATCATGAATTATGTCCGCGGTAAAATTCTGGAGATCCTGATTGTTGGTGCGGTCAGTTATGCGGTGTTTGCACTCTTTGGTTTGAATTACCCGTTGTTGCTGGGTGTGTTGGTGGGGTTCTCGGTACTGATCCCCTACATCGGCGCCGCTGTGGTGACCTTACCGATTGCGCTGGTGGCACTGTTCCAGTGGGGCTTTAGCCCACAATTTGGTTACCTGATGCTGGCTTATGCGGTGATCCAGGCGCTGGATGGCAACTTGCTGGTGCCTTTGCTGTTTTCTGAAGTGATTGACTTACATCCGGTCTACATCATTGTGGCGGTGCTATTTTTCGGGGGGATGTTTGGCTTCTGGGGGATATTCTTTGCGATCCCATTGGCGTCTCTGGTGAAAGCCACCATCAATGCCTGGTCAACCCGGGTGCAACCGGCGATGGAAGCAGCGGAATAGTTGCAGCGTAAAACTCAGTAAAAAGGGCTGTCAGAGCAGCCCTTGGTTTTATCAATCCATATGGTGTTTATTTTGCCGCTGGTTTTAATTGCAGCACCTTGCCATTAGGCTCATCGGTCAGCAGGTAGACAGCACCATCCGGTCCCTGACGCACATCCCGCACCCGCATACCAATATCAATACGCTCTTCGTGCGTTACTTCATTGCCATCCATCACCAATCGTGCAACCAACTGATAGCGCAGTGCGCCCACCAGGGCATTGCCTTGCCAGTCATTGAACAGCTCACCGGTATAAAACACCATGCCGCTTGGCGCTATGGACGGCGTCCATTGGTGCACCGGTTGCTCCATGCCTTCTTTTGCTGTTGGGCCAATATGGCCGCCACCGTATTCTTCGCCATAGGTGATGGTGGGCCAGCCATAGTTTTTAGCGGCCTCGGTTAAGTTCAATTCATCGCCGCCCTGAGGACCATGTTCGTGGGTCCAGAGCTGCCGGGTTTGTGGGTGCAAATCGGCGCCTTGAATATTGCGGTGGCCATAGGACCAGATGTCATCCAGCCCATCGCGGCCAACAAAAGGATTGCTTTGTGGAATAGTGCCATCCGGATACAAACGAACCACTTTACCATGATGGGTATCCAGCGTTTGCGCATCGTGTCGGCGTGAGCCGCGATCGCCCAGGGTAACAAAGAGATAGCCATCGTCGGTAAACACCAGTCGGCTGCCAAAGTGATGGCGACTACGCATCTTGGGCTGGGCACTGAAAATGACCTCCAGTTGCTCCAGCTGCATCCCGTTCAGGCGAGCTCTGGCAACGGCAGTGCTGCTACCTTCCGGGGTGGGCTCGTTGTAGCTGAAATACACCCATTGATTGCTGGCAAACTCCGGATGCAACGCCACGTCGAGTAAACCACCCTGGCCATCGACCAGAATGTCCGGCAGGCCAGCGATGGGCTCGCTGATGCTGCCATCCATGCTGACATAGCGAAGATTGGCGGTGCGCTCTGTCACCAGCATGCGGCCATCTGGCAAAAAAGTCATACCCCAGGGGTGTTGCAGCCCTTCGGCGATGGTATTCAGTTGGATTGGGCCATGCTCGGTGTCAATGGTTTGGGCTTGGCTTTGTGTCTGAACCAGGCTTGCCAACAAGATGGCTGTAGCAGTGAGCGATAGCTTTGGGAGCAAGTGCATAAAACCTCCATGCAACGATGAGTATGTTATTTAGTATGCACAAAGCCACGGCTCTTGCATGTCGGATCCGACCAAAGCAAGAGCTGGCAGGGCAAATGGCTTATTGGCTTAAATAATCCAGCACCACCTGGTGATGGTCTTTGGTCTTGAAGGTATCGAACACATGGGCAATGG